>Ga0335070_10001110_pt1 | contig 30669 bp, 28 predicted proteins | sample Lox_Sample_13_FD_206722 | JGI IMG/M metagenome (GOLD analysis project Ga0335070, IMG submission 206722) | Soil microbial communities from Loxahatchee National Wildlife Refuge, Florida, United States - Lox_Sample_1.3 | ecosystem: Environmental > Terrestrial > Soil > Wetlands | place: USA...
GTGCTCGGATGAAAATCGCAGCCTATAATCATCATCGCGCCGACTCCTTCCTCCCGAGCCTTGGTCGTTTTAGCGCAACCAATTTACTCCGCGGCGGGAGTCGGCGTTGTCATGCAATCACAATTTCCAAAAATCAGGGAAATGTGGGCCACGGGATGTGTGGGCCCCCGGCCCGCAATCGTAAAAGAAAAACGCCCTCAAACCTCACGAAGAGGGAGGATTGTTGAGGGCGTCGCTATTTAGTTGTCAGGCAGTATTGTCGAATGAGGGAGGTGTCCGCGTCGGTGACGCCGGTCACGGGCAGATGTTCTGTCCGAAACGTCTCCCGGCAGAAGTGCGCTTTGGGTCCGATATTGAACCCACGTTAGGCCAAAAGAAGGCCGAACCCTTCGGCTACGCTCAGGGCAGGCTGTGGGGCACAGTGCGGGATATTGATACCTGGGCCACCAGCCTGACAAGATTTGTGCCACCAGTATCGCACCGCCCATCAACGCAGGTCGAACCCTCTCGCATGGCCGCTGGGCTTCTGGGGATGGGGCAGCCGTGAAGACTCGTGATTCCGGCATCGGGCAAAGGCCCCACGCATCGGATACGGACGCGCCGCCCACCTCATCGACCTGATGGAGCGCGACGGCATCGTTGGCACCGCCGACGGCCCCAAACCCCGCGAAGTCCTCAAGCGCCCCGACTGGCTCAGCGAAGTCGAAGACGCCATGCGGTGAGTACGTCCCAACCAGCATGCGCTCTAACCGGGTATCTCCCCATCCACCCCTCGCCAAAAATCACGAGAGAAAGGTCGCGAAGAGTACCCGGGCAAGCGATTTTGATTGCACTTCACGATATTGCGGTGCATAGTAGGCGCGGAATCGTCCATCATTTCCGAGTGAGCTTGTCATGGCGACGGATCTCCTCGATTTTTTCGCCAGTTGGGCTAAGCAGAAGAAACGTTGGCCTCTTCTCCTTCTGCTCGGTATCCCGTTAATTTTTAAGTTCCTACAAAGCTATCTTGGGTTGCCGTTTCGAGCCATCGCCCAGCATCCTCTCTTTCTGTCATTGAGCATATGCGTGCTGGGTCTGTCGGTGGGCTTGTATCTGGCGCTGCAATACTCCAACCGCGTGCGCTATTCGAAATTCGCTGCCGCCCTCCGCCAGCGAAGGACTCACGCCAACCGATTGCTCGTGTCGCGGCGAGTAGCCTGGCAGGTGCTCACTGAGAACACGGCGAATGGCACTAACGAAGAAACAGTGGCCGACATGCTGGCTCGACTGGCAGCCGGCATGAGGCATGTCGTAGTGGTGTTGCAGGAACGAGAACTGGATGGATACCAGGTTCAAGAGTACGACGGTTTGATCATCAAGGGCGCACCGTTGGGCCAGGAGCTTATGCTGCAAGCGGGCATGACATTTAACCGCACAAGAGCTGAGCAACTCGTCGCGGAGGTAAAGCAACCGCTCGAATTGCAAGTCCCCGAAGACAGCGGAGTGCTGCTCTTCCTCCCGGCAAAAACCTATCTTCGCAACCAGTTCCTGTTTTCCCGATTCACCACCGAAGCACCTCTCAAGGTAAGCGCCTATGGCGGCCAACGGGCATCTGTTGCACAACTGATTTTGAAATACGCTCTGGCCACCATGTCCTATTACAACGGTGATGCCGTCTCTCAGCGGCTATTCCGGGAGATATTGGAAGAAGGAAAGTTGTTGGGCGGGATGGAGAGCGAGCCTTTGGGGCAGATTTTCAAGACTGTCGGATATTACTTCGCGGCGCGTGCCAAGCTGCTCGAATCGGCGATCGAATCGCTAACGCTAGCGCACTCATTCGCCCCGCAGGACACTGAAATTGAGGTGATGCGCGCCTATTTGCTTCTAGCTACCGGCCAGAAAATTCGTGCGGGTCAAATTCTGGAGAAGATCGATGCCAATGGCGACAATGCCGCCGTGGTCTATCGCCTCAAGGGTGAATATCTCTGGAATGAGGAGCGCCATGCGGATGCGATTGAGGCCTTTAAAAACGCACTCAAGCACGTTGGTGACCCTGACGAGGAGCCAGCCATCCATTTGGCCGTCGCCACAGTGTACGGGATGACCGACCGTATTGATAAACAGACTCGATCCAGTGAGATGATTGCTCATCTGGAAGAAGCGATCGCACGCGAGCCTGACAATCCTGTCTTTCACGTCCTGCAGGGATTCGCGTGGGCATTACAAGGAAATTCCGAGCTTTGTCAGGCTGCATTTGAACGCGCACGAAATCTTCCTAGGTCGGAGGAAAATCGAGCGTTCATTGATTATTGGAATGCAAAGAGTCAATTCGAGCTGGGCCGGTTTGATGACAACTTAGCTGAGTTGACGAGCCGGTTTGGCGACCCAGAAAAGCTCGAAGACATGGATACCCTACTGCTCTTCGCACAGAACCTGGTTGCCATACCTGGCAAGGAGGCGCAAGCCGAGAAATATCTCGACAGAATCATTGCGGCTGATAATCCCAGCGGAAAGGTGTGGCGCTACAAGGGACTGGCTGTGGTTGCCCGCCTCATGGCTCTCGACCAACTTTCCACTTACGATCCCAGACAGCGGGCACGTCTGAACGAAGAGGCCCGGATGTACCTGTTGAAGTCGGCTCGTAGCGATGACGAAACCGCATCAACACATAGTCTCCTGGCGACTTTGTATCGAGCGACAGGAGACCTGGTCAACGCCCGAAAGCACTGCAATCGAGCCTTGGAAATTGATCCTGATGATTCCGATTCGTTGCTATTGGCGGCCGATTTGGCCATCGATGCCAACGAGCTGCCGAAAGCCTTGGAAGTATTGGTGAAAGCGCGCGCCATCCTTGGTGACAATGCCGAAGTGGAAATGAGAGAAGGGCTTGCCCGACAAAAAGCGGGCGATCTCAAGTCCGCCAAAGATGCATACCTCAAGTCCCTGGCTCTGGCTCCGGACTCGGACTTCGTTCACGATAATGTGGCGTTCGTACTCTTCGATTTGGGAGAGTTTGAGGAGGCGCTTCGCCACTGGCAAGAGGCGCGCCGGATCAACCCGAGGAATGCAGATGCTATCGCGGGGGTGGCCATCGCCTTGGCAAACAAAGGCGACTTCACGAGCGCAATAGATATGTATCGTTTGGCGGTAGAGAAGGACCAGCAGTATCTGGATTCAATTGCCCTGAAAAACGCTTGTCTCTGGTCGGATTCGGCCTGTAAGACGGCCGAGCCGCTAATCGCGGCTTTGAGGGTGCCACCCAGAGCGGCAATACCTCCAGGCTCCCAAAACTAACTTCGCGGTTGGGGTCCAACTAGGTGCCTGGGTGCCTCGTGCCCCAGGTTCGCGCCCGTTCTATGGGCGCTAACCTGGGCGGAGAGCGGCACTCGCTGACGAGCTGGTGGGTGGACGATGAGATTGACCGCGCGTTTGCCAAAGAACGCGACCTGATGAAGCAGCGCGAGCGGAAGGTGCTGGCGGTGATTCCGCTGAATCTGGATGGGTATCTGCTGAGCGGGGAGTGGAAGAGCGACAAGGGGGACCCCACAATTGCCAAAGTCAGGCAATTGTGGGCCACGCACTGCGGCTGGCGGCGGACTTTACGGGTTGGGAGAAAGACGCGGAGAAGTTTGAAGCGCAGGTGGAGCAGGTGATTCGGGCGCTGCGGGCGGATGACGGGTGCAGGGAGCGGGCTCCGGAGGGGAAGTTGTAGGGCGACTGGTAGCCGGTAACTGGCGTCTGGTGGAGTGATAACACGTGGAGTTCATCGCAGGGTACGGGTCCTTCGACTGCACCCAGGGCAGGCTCTTCGACGCGTCGCTGCGCTCTTCACTCAGGATGACAATCCGGGCTGGGGCGACGCCTCACGGCTTTGGAGGAGCGGGCGCTTCCTTGCGCGGGTAGTTCTCCACCAGCGCGCCCAGGACCAGCGCGGCCGTCGGCAACTGGGCCCTCTGAGGGTGGCTGGTCACGTAATTGACCACCAGCTTGGAAACTTCTCCAACTGTGACATTTGGGGCGTCGAAGAGGGGCAGCGCTTTCATGTTGGCGTTGTAGGCCTGCAGACCATCCATCACTCCGGTAAGCCAAATGCCGCACGGGGCCGCGTACTGGTTGGGCTGTCCCTGCGCGGTGGCGCCGCAGACGCGCACGTAGTCGGTCCCGGAGTTGCGCAGCTCGGCGCCTGAACTGGACTGGGCGAAAGCGAGCGTGGGAACCCCGAGGAGAAGCAGGAGAAGTGCTGGTTTCATGGACTGAAGTGTAAATGACCAAAACACAAGTTTCGAGTTTCCAGTTTCGAGGAAAGGCACCAGCAGGTCCCTTCCGCCCCGCTCAGGAAGACAACCCTATTCGTTGCCGCGATAGCCGCGCGGGTGCGACTGGTGCCACTGCCAGGCGCTGGCGATGATGCTCTCGACGCCGGAGTATTGCGGATTCCAGCCCAGCAGGCGGCGAATCGTATCCGAACTGGCAATCAGTTCGGCGGGATCTCCGGGGCGGCGGGGACATTCGCGCGTGGGAATCGGATGTCTGGTGACCTTGCGGGCGATCTCGATAATCTCGCGTACGCTGAAGCCGCTGCCGCTACCCAGGTTGCAGATCAAGGTTGCATGGGTATCCAAACCCTGCAAGGCGAGAATGTGCGCCGAGGCCAGGTCGTCGACATGAATGTAGTCGCGAATGCAGGTGCCGTCCTTGGTCGGGTAGTCGGTGCCGTAGATGGAGATCGACTCGCGCTGGCCGAGCGGTACCTGCAGAATAAGCGGAATCAGGTGGCTCTCGCTGCGATGGGCTTCGCCGCGCGCGGGGGTGGCTCCGGCGGCGTTGAAGTAACGCAGGCTGGCGTAGCGAAGGCCGTGCGCGCGATGCAGCCAAGCCAGCATCTGCTCGACGATGAGCTTGGATTCGCCGTAAGGGTTGGTGGGCGCGAGCGGGTGGTCCTCGGGAATGGGGAGGACCTGCGGCTCGCCGTACACCGCGGCGGTGGAGGAGAAGACGAAGCGCGAGACGTTGTGCTTGAGCATCACGCGCAGCAGCGTCAGGGTGCGCGCTGAGTTGTTGTCGAAGTATAGTTCGGGAACCTTGATGGACTCGCCGGCCTCGATGAGCGCGGCGAAGTGCAGGACAGCGTCAAAGCCGTGGCTGGCGAAGAGTTGGTCGAGTGCGGCCCCGTCGCCGGTGTCGGCGTGGATGAATTCAGCGGCCGCGGGGACAGCCTCGCGCCATCCCATGATGAGGTTGTCGAGGACGGTGACCGTGTGTCCGGCGCGCAGAAGCCGGTCGGCGACAACGCTGCCGATGTAGCCCGCTCCGCCGGTGACGAGGATTCGCATGAATCTCCTGTGAGATTGACTGCGGCCTCTCCTTTGTATCGTGATGCGGCAGGAGGCGCAAACAGGAGTGCCCTGGGCTGGCGAAAAGCTACATAAGTGAGCCGCCCTCGCACGGGCATCTTAAGGGTACGGACTCGAAACAGGCGACTTGTGATCGGCACCTAGCGCACTGGACCGCGGCTCCGTAAGGCTTAGTCGCGGCATGAGCATCAGCGTGCGAGCCAGGGCTGGCGAACGCTACTTGCCTGCGGCGGGGAAGATCGAGCCGAAGAGGCCCGTAACGCGCTGAAAGTGCGGCGGTTAACTCTTCGTGTCGACGCTCGTGTACCCCGCGCCTTGAATCCCCGTGAGAGTACGAATGAGAAGAATTACCTGTTGCTTCCGACGGCGATTGAGACTAAAATCGCGCGCCAAGGAAAGGAGATTGAACTTATCGTCGATTCCGGGCCGACGGATTGGCGAAGCGTCAAGCGATCCGCGCCAAACGAAACATAATCTGGCCAGCGGAGGTCATGTCAATGAAACGCCTCTCGGCAGCTTTGCTGCTCTGTGTCCTAACAATGTGCGCGCAGGGTCTGTGGGCCAGTGCGTTCGCCTGGGCCCACCTCAACAGCGGCGGGTCGGGCATGGTCGCCGGCACGATTACGCTGGGGGCACAGATGATCAACGTAACCTACACCAGTTCCGATCTGTATTTCTGGCAGATCAATGACATGGGAACGGATTGGTGGTCGGGCGGAGCTTGCGGAGGCCCGTGTCCGGTTTACAACGACCCCATAGCCGGTATCTCGCCTCCTGACACGGTGGACATGATCGCGCTGGTGGGCAACTCGAACATGCATACGCTCACCTTTTCAACACCGGTGACCAATCCGGTGCTGGCAATCATCAGTCTGGGACAGCCGTCCGTCCACACCACGTATTACTTCGATCATCCGTTCACCATCCTGACCAGCGGCGGAGGCTGGTGGGGCGGCGGATCGTTGGCCACGGTCACCGGTAATGGGTTGCAAGGTACCGAGGGCGACGGTCTGGTGGAGTTTGTCGGAACCTACAGCGAAATCAGTTGGACCGGTGCGATCCCTGAGGCGTGGAACGGTTTCAACGTGGGATCGTTCGCCAGTAGTTCGACGATACCCGAACCTGCTTCGATGGTTCTGCTGGGAACTGGGCTGCTCGGTATTGCCGGGGTGATGCGCAGCAAGCGGTCCAAGAGATAAGGCGCTTCCACACGAACAATCCTGTCTGCGATTAACGGAGAATCAGCCCGGTGGCGCGGGCTGATTCTCGCGATCTACCCAAATTGGTGCAGCGCGAAGGGGTCGGCGTGATCAACTGTCGAAACCCCGATCTCTGTGACTCATCCATTGCGGCCGAAGGTTCCCGCCTACGCAGCGGTGCTGGTCCTGAGCCTTCGCAGTCGCGTCCGACCAAAAGCTCCGTACAAAAATTCGCTACTTGGTGATCACGCCGCAGGCAATGCGGGGGCCGGAGTTGCCGGCAGGATCGGTCTTCATGTCGTCGGGCCCGGCGTGGATCATAATTGACGTGCCCCCGTTGGCGAAGAGCGAATTGGGTTCGCTGCCGGTGCCCAGCACCACGTCGGCATCCTTGATAGTGACGTTCGCGGTGCCCTTGGCGTCCACGTTGAAATTGGCCATGTCGCCGTTGTGGTGGCCCTTGGGATTGAGGAAGCCGTGCTCCTTGTTGTCGGGATTGAAGTGCGGCCCGGCGGATTTGAAGTCGGGCGGATCGCACTTGGCGTTCTGATGGAAGTGCAGCGCGTGATCGCCGGGCGGCAGGTTCTTCACGTCGAGTTTGACTTCCACTCCCTTGCCGGACGATTTGATAGTGGCCGTGCCGACACGGTTGCCCTTGGCGTCCATCAGGGCGACGGTAGTTTTCTTGACAGGCTTGGCGGAGTCGGGTTCCTTGGCAAAGGCACAAAGAGTGAGAGCAGCTAGGGCGCCGACGAGCACGAGCGAACGCGGGAGTGTGCGGTTCATGACATCAGAGTTGTATCACAAATAGAGGTAGGCGGCGGGCTGGAAGGGGAAAGGTGCTACCCGGCGACGAGACGGTTCGCGTCCAGATTTTGGACTTCTTCCCAGTCTGGAATCCGGAAATTGGACTTCGTGGAAGTGAGGCCCGATATGGGAATGACGGCGAAGGTATTGTGTAGCAGATACTTACGGAGAATCTAGAGTCTGGCACGACACATGCAAATGGCGTTGTAGCACTTAAGAGTAGGTTTAGGTAAGTATTAGGTGCTATGCAGTAAGGTGCTGTGCAGTAAGCGGATCGTCGTGAGCCGCAGTAGCTGCGGACCGCACGGACGGAGCTCCAGAAATGGGACTAAGAATGGCGGAGCCGCATTCACGAATCGGGTCTCCTGGTGACACGAAGGGAGCAGGCACGAGGCGGCAGTGGTTGGCGGCATACACTAAGGCACGGCATGAGACCATGGTGGCCCGTCAATTAGAAGCGAAGGCCGTGGCGCACCTGCTCCCTACGTATGTACGTGAGTCGCAGTGGAGCGACCGGGTGAAGCGGTCCATGGCGCCGCTATTTCCCAGCTACGTTTTCGTCCAGGTCAGCGACGAAGAGCGGGTGCGAGTTCTGCAAACCGGTGGCGTGGTGAACATCGTGTCGGTGGCAGGCAAGCCAGCGCCGTTGTACGAAGAGGAAGTTGCCATGTTACGGGCGTGCGTGGAGCGGCCGCACAAGTTTGAGCCGCATCCGTTTCTGCGCCTTGGGCAGAAAGTGCGAGTGAAAAAGGGGCCGTTTGCGGGCTGGGAGGGCATCCTGACGCACAAGAAGAATGGCGCCCGGCTGGTCATGAGTGTAGAGCAGATTATGCGGTCGGTATCGGTTGACCTGAACGGTGCGGATGTTGAGCCCGTGGGCTAACGACCGGAGTTCCAACCTCGGCGACTGTCGCAGAGACGGGCCGGATGTCGAGGGCCCTGACTGAGCCGAACACAACCCAACCAACCATCCACCATCCTCGACCGTCCGGCGGCAAAAGCTGCCGGGCGGCCGAGCCCTCCACATTGAGCCATGAGTTCGACACAGTTTTCTGGCATATCAGCCGTCAGCCGGGTAATCCCGTTTCCTCCGCGAGAGGAAGCGGGAGTTGGCGCAGGCCTTGACGGACTGGTGGGTGCGATAGAACGGCTGGCGGACTTCCTCGCCGTGAGCGCGGGAGTTTGGGCGTCGTATTGGATGGATGTGGCGGTGCAGGGGCGTGCCGAAGGCCCCTTCTCGAACGACGCGGTACTGGCTGCGGCGGCCGGCTTTGGGTTGCTGGTGGTGCTTCTGCTCGACAAGTATGGCGATTACCGTCCGTGTCTCAGCCTGCTGGCAGTCCGCGAGACCGAGCGACTGCTACGGGTAGCGTGCGTAGGCGCGCTCTTGGGGCTGCCGGTTCTGGGGGCGTTAACGAAGTCGACTCCGCGCGGGGCAATCGCACTGGCAGCGGTAGTGGTGCCTTTGCTGCTGGCCTGGGAGAAATGGCAGGTGCAGAAGGCAGTCCGGATGCTGAGGCGCTCAGTGGGCATCACGCGCAAGGCGGTCATCCTGGGCACGGGGACACTGGGGCGGAAGGTGTTCACGACACTGGTGAGCTCGCCGAAGCTGGGAATCGACCCGGTGGCGTTTGTGGCGGCCAATGGGAGGGTCGAAGAGCCGGAGATTTACGAATCGTCGTACCAGCGCGAACGGCAGGCGCCGGTTCACGCAGGACCCTTTACGCCGCGGCTGCTGCACCGCCTGGGCGCCAGCGTGCTCATCGTGGCTGAGCCGGAGATGCCGGCGGACGAGCTGGCGGAAATTCGGAGTAAAGCTGAAGCGGCGGGCATCACGGCCTGCGTCATTCCGGAGCCGTTTCTGCATGAGGGAGTCACGACCGAGTACATCGAGATGGATGGCGTACTGCTGGCCTACCGCGTGCGGAGCAGAGAGCGGGAACTCTACGAAGCTGCCAAACGCATGCTAGATATCGCGGTGTCGGCGGCGCTGCTGGTGGCCAGTGCGCCGGTTTTCGCAGCGGCAGCCATTGCGGTGCGATTGACGTCACCGGGACCGGTGATGTTCCGGCAGCAGCGCGTGGGCCAACATGGACGGCAGTTCACGATGTACAAGTTCCGCACCATGTTTGCGGACTGCGCAACCTTTGCCTGCTCGCCGGTAAGCAGAAGAGACCCGCGGATTACGCGGGTGGGACGCTGGCTGCGGCATACCTGCATCGACGAACTGCCACAACTGCTGAACGTGCTACGGGGAGAGATGTCGCTGGTGGGGCCGCGCCCCGAGATGCCGTTCATCGTGGAAGAGTATGAGGCAATCCACCTCAAGCGGCTGAGCGTGCCACCGGGTCTGACGGGATTGTGGCAGTTGAGCGCAGACCGCAGGTCGCCCATCCACAAAAACATCGGGTACGACCTGTATTACGTGAAACACCGGAACCTGCTGATGGACGTGGCGATCTTGCTGCACACGGTGGTGTTCGCGTTTCGAGGCGTGTAAGAAAGCGGCGGGCGGTGGTCGTACCCAGCCCGGTTTGTGAGTCTATGCACATCACAGTCATAGGAACGGGATATGTCGGGTTGGTGAGTGCGGCGTGCCTGGCGGAGGTGGGGCACCAGGTGATCGCGGCGGACGCGGATGGGAAAAAGATTGCAGCGCTGACGCGGGGCGAATCTCCGATCTATGAATCGCTGGTGCCGGAATTGTTGGCCCGGCACAACGGCAAGCGACTGCAGTTCTCGGCCTTTCCCAGGGCCGCAGTCGCGGCGTCGGATGTCGTGTTTCTGGCGGTGGGGACGCCGCAGGGCGAGGGCGGAGAAGCCGACCTGTCGCAGATCGCGGCCGTAGCGAAGGAAATCGCCCCCGTACTGCATCGGTCGACGTTGATCGTGGAGAAGAGCACCGTGCCGGTATGCACCTGCGATGCGCTGCGAGCGATGCTGTTAGGAAACGGGGCGCACGCGGGGTGGTTTTCAGTGGCTTCCAACCCGGAGTTTCTGCGCGAAGGCAGCGCGGTCACGGACTTTCTGTATCCCGACCGCATTGTGGCCGGAGCCGACGACGATTTCGGACGCTTTCTGCTGCGGGAGGTGTACCGGCCGCTGACGGATGGAGCGTACTACCAGCGAGAGGACGCGGTGCCGTGTCCGTCACGAAGGCAAGGCCGGGTGCGGCTGATCATGACCAGCGCCAGGAGCGCGGAGCTCATCAAGCACGCGTCGAACGCGTTTCTGGCGACGAAGATCTCCTACATCAACATGGTGGCGCGGCTGGCGGAAGCTGTGGGCGCGGACATCGACGAGGTAAGCGCGGGGATGGGCGCGGACCCGCGCATTGGCAGCGAGTTCCTGCGCGCCGGCGTGGGCTATGGCGGATCGTGTTTCCCGAAGGATGTGGTTGCGTTTGAAGCGGTGGCGCGACAGTGCGGAGTGGACTTTCCCTTATTGCGGGACGTGGCGCGGCTGAACGACGAGCAGCGCAGGTGGTTCGTGGACCGGTTGACGCGCGAACTGGGAAGGTTGGCGGGAAAGCGCATCGGGGTGCTGGGATTGGCGTTCAAGGAAGACACCGACGACGTGCGCGAGTCTGCGGCGATTGCGATCGTGCGGGAGCTGGCGGGCCAAGGAGCGAGCGTGTGCGTCCACGATCCGGCGGCCATGGAGCGGGCGCGACAGGTGCTGAGGGACGTTCCCATCATTTATGCGCACGACGCTTACGATGCAGCCTGCGAGTGCGACGCGCTGCTGATTCTGACGGCGTGGCGGCAATTTGCCCGGCTGGATTTGGAGAAGCTCCATTCGGCAATGAAGACGCCGGTGATCTTCGACGGCCGCAATTTGTTTGTTCCGGAAGAAATGGCCGCGGCGGGGTTCGTGTACCACAGTGTGGGACGGCAGTCCCCGGCGGTACGACGGGCTGCAATGCCGGCGCAGATCGCGCCAATCCTGGAGAACACTTTAGCGCCGGTCGCAGCGGAAATGAACGCGCCCGTTCGACTCCCAGGTTAGCGCCCAAAACAAGGGTGGGAGTCTGGGGACCCCCTCTCAAGAGCAAAGGCCCTTCTCCCACCCTGTCGCCAACAGAGGGCGACAAGGGTGGGGCACCCAGGTCATCAGTTTCGAGTCTCGAATGTGAAGTTCAAGTGTTGAGAATGTCAGCTGAATCAGCAAGCCGGGCTTTCGTGGATTTTGTATGACTCCTCCCCCGGAACTCCCCGGCGAGCCATTGCGAGTTAGCCCAAGCGTCCGGTCTGGACTGCCAGTAGTGCTGGCAAGCCAGTTCGACGAGGTGCTGGTGGCGGAGGTGCGGCGCATGTTCCGCCAGCGCCGACGTCTGATTGCGGCCTGCACGCTGGCTGGTCTCTTGCTCGCCGGGTTGTATCTGCTGATCAAAGCGCCGCAGTTCGAGGCGGGAGCGCAGATCGAGGTGCGCCCGGCGGGTTCGAATTCGCTGGGTCTGGACGAAATGGCGGCCAAGCTCTTGAGTCCGGCGGAGGCGACCACCCAATTACAGACAGCGGCGCAAGTGCTGCAGAGCAACGCCATCGCTCTGGAGGTGATGCAACAGTTGCGCATGGCCGAGCGCGGCGATTTTGCTGGGCGCTGGCGGCAGGACGGCAGCGTTCCCGTCGAGGCGCTCCCACCCGAGGTACGAGATCACCTTCTGGAGCGGTTCCGGCACGGACTGAGCGTGAGCGTGGTGCCCAAGACGGACATCGTGGCGGTGCGTTTCAAGGCGCGCAATGCGGAGCTGTCGGCGGCAGTGGTAAATGCAATCATCAACTCCTACACAGAGCGAAAGATCCGCAGCAGCTATGACTCGGCAATGCAGGTGTCGAACTGGCTGTCGGGGCAGATGGACGATCTGAAGAACAAGGCCACCGAATCGCAGGAGAAGCTCGCGGAACTGCAGCGAACCACCGGCCTGATCGGCGCGGATGAAACGAGCAACATCGTGACCGACAAGCTCAAACAGTTGGACGAACAACTGACAACTGCCCAGGCGGACCGGGTGGTGAAAGAAGCGCGGTACCGCATCGCGACGTCGGGCAACCCGGAGCTGCTGGCGACGGCGGCCCCGGACCCGACGTTGCAGTTGCTGCGGGCACAGGAGGCCGAACTGCGCCTGCAATACACACAGCTCAGTACGAAGTTTGGCAGCGGATATCCCAAGCTGGCGGAGGTGACGGCGCAGGCTACGAAGGTGGACCAGGCGATCGACGTGGAGCTGAACAAGCTGAGCGAGCGCTACAAAAACGATTACATGGCGGCGGCGAATTCGGAGAAGCTGCTGCGCGCGGCATTCGAGGAGCAGAAACAGAAAGCCTATGACCTGAACCACGGCGCGGCGCAGTACGCGATTTTGAAGCACGAGGTGGAGACCACGCGGGATCTGTACGAAACGCTGCAGCGCAAGCTGAAAGAGGCGGGGATTTCGGCGGGGCTGGCGTCGGCGAACATCGGTTTGGTGGATGCGGCGCAGGTGCCTTCGCAGCCGGTGGAGCCGCGGGCGCCGGTGGTGCTGGGGCTGGGATTGGGCGCCGGTCTGGCGCTGGGAACACTCGGCGCAGTGGTGCTGGAGGCAATGGACACGACGATCCGGTCGGGCGAAGAGGCGGAGGCGCTGTGCGCGGTGCCGTCGCTGGCAACGATTCCGCGGATCGGAGAAGACGCGCATGCCAGCCTGTTCTGGCCGCACGTGGTGGAGAACGAACATGAATGGAACGTGATCGCCGCGAAACAGCCGTACTCGAAGGCAGCGGAGTCATATCGCACGCTGCGCAGTTCCCTGCTGCTGGGCACGGGCGGAGACGCCAAGGTGCTGGTAGTCACCAGCGCGCTGCCTGCGGAAGGCAAGACTTTGACGGCGGTGAACTGCGCGACGGTACTGGCGCAGCAGGGTTCGAAAGTGCTGCTGGTCGACGCTGATCTGCGGCGCTCTTCCCTGCACCGCAATTTCGGGATCCGGCGCGAACCCGGGCTGGGCGACGTCCTGAACGGGCGTTGCGCGGCCAACGAGGCCGTCGTGGAGGTGGACAACATTCCGCACCTTTCGGTGGTGAGCTCGGGGATGACGCTGGAGTATCCGGCAGAGGCGTTGGCATCGGAGGAGATGACCGCGGCGCTTCGTGGCTGGCGCGAGCAATATGACCACGTGGTGATCGATACGCCCCCGGTGGCGATGGTAACAGACGCGGTGGTGCTGGCGGCGCAGGCGGATGCGGTGCTGCTGGTGGCCATGGCATCAGAAACCACGAAACAGGCTCTGCTGCGGACGCGCGACCGGTTGCTGCGCGCCAATGCGAGGATTGCGGGCGTGGTGGTCAATGGCGTGGATGCGCGGTACGAAAGCAGTTACTACCGTGCGTATGGGCGAAGCGAAGACGAGACAGGCTATGAACCCAGGCTTACGTCGTAGCAGCGATTCCGCTGCATCGGTTTGGGTGCTCGCGACGGCGGTGTGGCTCGCGACCGGCGGAATAGCCTGGGCGCAAGCCAACGCTCCGGCGACATGGAGCCCGAACCAGATGACGACGGGAGCTGCGGCGATGCGGCTGGATGCGGGCGACCTGGTGGAGGTCACGACGTTCGATACGCCGGAGCTGTCGGGCAAGTTTCGCGTGGACGGACGCGGGACCATCACGCTGCCGATTGGGGGCGCCGTCCCGGTACAGGGGCTGACGGCCGAGCAGGCGGCGACGGCGGTGGAGCGACTGCTGCGCGACCGGGACATCCTGAAGAACCCGCATGTCACGCTACTTGTGTTGGAGTATGCGACCCAGGGCGTCAACGTGCTGGGCGAGGTGAAGACCCCGGGAATCTATCCGATGGCGGGCAAGCATGGGGTGCTGGACTTCATTTCGATGGCCGGCGGACTGACACCGAGCGCGTCGAAGGCAGTGAGCATCACTCATCGGGCGCCGCCGTGGGACACGGTGACGGTCAACCTGGCGGGGCCGGGCGGCGGAGGGCTGGAGAACGACGTCGAGGTGCAGCCGGGTGACCGCATCGTGGCGTTGCATGCGGGCGTGGTGTACGTCATCGGCGACGTGGGCAAGCCGGGAGGTTTCGCGATCGAGGGCAAAGACGGCGTCACGGTGGTGCAGGCGCTGGCCTTGGCACAGGGAATGAACCGGACGGCGAAGTCGAACGGGATGCTGATTCGGACTACTCCGGGCGGACGGACGGAGACGCAATTGGCACTGAACAAAATCCTGACCAACCAGGCTCCCGATCTCAAGCTGCAGGATGGAGACATCTTATATGTGCCGCTGAGCGGTGCGAAAGATTGGACCAGCAAGGGCGTCTCGGCGGCACTGCAGATGGCTGTGGGGATGGTGATTTATGGGCATTACTAGGGGTGTTTCGAGCTTTGAGTTTGAAGTTTCGAGTGAGGGCGTGTCTCCCCGATCAGGGGGTATCCAGCGAGTTCGCACCACAGCGGGGCACTCAGGATTGCTCCCATCCTTGCGCTTTGCGAAAGGATGGGGCACCCACATACTGGCTGCTCGCGGCGCGAAGAGATGGCGCACCCGGATCGTGTCACCTCGTTCCAACCAGCGATGGCGAACGCAGCGCGGGTTGTGGGTGGTACTGCTGGGGCCGGACGGTGCGGGAAAGTCGTCGGTGATTGCAGGATTGGGTAGCGGAGTCTCGGCGGGGTTTGCGGGATGCGAGCGATATCACCTGCGCCCCGTGCTGGGGCGACGGGGGCAAGGAAACAAGCCGAACACCAACCCACACGCCCAGACCGCACGCGGCACGCTGATTTCGGTCTTTAAGCTGATTTATCTGCTGGCGGCGAATTGGCTGGGCTACCTGGCGATGGTGCGGCCAAGAGTGGCGCGGGGAATGCTGGTGCTGTTCGATCGCTACTTTGTGGACTGCGTCGTGGACGCCAAGCGATATCGCGTGCCGGCCTCATGCCGCCGGTTGACGGAGCTGGTGGCGGCGCTGGTTCCGCAGCCTGACTTGTGTGTGGTACTGGATACTCCGGCGGACACGCTGCAAGCACGGAAGCAGGAGGTGACGCCGGCGGAATCGCAAGAGCAGCAGAAGCAATATGCGCGGCTGGCTGCACAACTGCCGAATGCGGCCGTGGTGAATGCGACCCGTCCTTTTGCGGAAGTTCTGGATGAGGTAATGGACCGGATCATCGAGCAGCACCTGGCGCGGCGCGAGAAAGTGCTGCAGTTGGCGTGATGTCTCCCGAAGCGATTGCCGGCATCGTGTTTCGAACTGTGCGAGGTGAATGCGACGCGGGACGCAGCACGGTGTATATGGCCGTGCCGGGAAACGAGAGTGCGCGCTGGCTCCTGCCCGCAGGCGGTTCCGGGATTGATGGCGTGCTGGCAAGCTGGAAGCCGTATCGGCTGCGGTCGCGGGCGGCTTGGGCGGCCATACGAGCGGCGAGCCGGGTGGGAAGGGTTGCAGCCCTTCCCGGCGTGGCGACGCTAGAGGTTGAGGAAGCCGGCGGCACCGACTGGTCGAAGCTGGGCTGGCCGGGGCAAGACCAGCCAGTCCCGGTGATTTACCTCGGCACACCAGGGCCGCGGCGCAAGGCGGTCGTGCACCTGGTCGATCGTGACTCGGGAAGCTGCAGAGCCGTGGCAAAGGTTCCGCTGACGGACGAAGCCAAGGACGCGGTGTTGCATGAGGCCGAGGTACTGCAGGCATTGGCAGCGGAGTGCCTGGAGGCAGCGCCGCGACTGTTGTTCGTGGATCGGGCCAGAGGAATTGCCACGCAATCGTTCGTCGAAGGGCCTTCCGGCGGCAGACGCCCGGGGCCGGAGGTTTGGCGGCTGCTGCGGTCGTTTGTGCTGCCGGGCGAGAGAACGTCGCTGAAAGTTCAAGTCAAGAGATGGGCGCAGGAGATGCGCTACGCACCGGGGGACCGAACCATCGCCGCAGCGCTTGACGATTTGCGAGATGACACATCACTGCCCCTCTGCTGGGAGCATGGCGATTGCACTCCCTGGAATATCAAACGCAGGCCGGACGGAAGGTACGCACTGATCGATTGGGAGGAGGCACGGCGAAATGGTGTTCCGTTGCAGGATGCCTATCACTTTTTGCACATGCAGGACTTTTTGTTTTCGAGAAGCCCGCGACTGCATGCCGCCGAAGTCATGGCGGAGGCGGCTGGCATGGGGTTGACTCTCCGACTGTGCCGCAAGCTGGAGACGGCGTACCTGGTCAGCGCCTACGTGAAGTGCATGCAGCGGGGCAATCCTGAGCGGGCACGGTTTGTGCTGCACGCCCTGACGCTGTGCCGGAGCCAGGCGTCATGAGCCTGGCCCTGCCATTGACGACAAGCGGTATCGGGCAGCGCATAACGGTGAGCGAATGGGTGCGCGCCCGTGCTGCCAAGGAGTTGGCGGAGATCCGAGCGGAGCTGCTGTGGGCGCTGTTGCAGCAGATGAACGCGGCGGAAATTCCCTATTGCGTGCTGTGCGGTTACGAGGGTTATCCCGACGCGATTGCGTCGGACGTGGACATCATGGTCAGTGCGCGGGACGTTGGGCGCATGGGGCAGTTGTTGAGCGAGGTTGCGCTGAACTGCGGTGCGCTCCTGGTGCAGGCCATACGGCATGAAACCGGCGCGTGGTATTTCGTGCTGGCCAGGGAGGCGGGAGACGACGTGGCCTACCTGCATCCGGATGTATCGGCCGACTACCGGCGAAACGGACGGCTGTGGCTGAAGGCGGACGAAGTGCTCCAGAACCGGCAGCGCTACCGCAAATTCTTCGTGCCAGCGCCCCCGGACGAGTTTCAGTACTACCTGCTCAAAAAGATATTGAAGCAACATATCACCGGCGAGCAGTTGCAGCGGCTGGCCGCTCTGTACGGCAAGCGCCCGGAGGAGTGCTCCGGACGTATTCGTCAATTCTGGGGCAAAACCGCCGGCGCCGCGTTGGTATCGGCCTTGGTGCGACAGGACCTGGCATGGATGCGAGCGCACATGCCCGCGCTGCTGGCGGAGTTGCGGGAGTCCGGGCCGATGGAGCAGCGGCAGCAGCGTGCCGCGCAGCACTGGCGGGAATGGCGGCGAAGCGTAGAACGGGCGAAACATCCCACCGGGCTGAGCATAAGAGTAAGCGGGGGAGGCAGCCAGCAGCGGGCAGAGTTGGCGATGGTCCTGGAGCAGAACCTGCGGCCGGCGTTCCGGCGGACGAGGATCCTGGCGGAAGACGAAACGGGACTACCGTTAGCAGTGTGGGTGTGGCTGGCAAAGGTCTGTTCCACGCTGGTGATACGGAAGCGTGCGCCGGCGCATTCGCTGCTGAGGAAGAGGGACGAGATCTGCGTCGAGGTGTCGGGCGCGGCGGAGCGGGACGCGGAATGCGCCACACGATTTACGTTGGAGTGGATGGCGGAGCGGGCGCAGAAGCGGATGAAACAGATTTGCGACTGAATCAAGAACGTCCGTGCACCGCTCCTGCGCAGCAGCGCCTGAAGGATGGGCGCGAAATCAGAGCTTACGCAAGTTCAGGATCGAGCTTGGAAATCCGTGCGTGCCCTCGATTCACTGGCGAAGTGAATCCCACCCTATCGCCAAGTACGGGCAATAAGGGCGGGGCAACCTCATTGTCGGTTTCCGGATTCGAGTTTTGGATTTCGAGCTCAACGTGCAGGATAGAGTCCGTGGTCAGACTCATTCCCACAAGCAGCGAGATGGCCGGCACCCCCGAAGCCTGGTGAACGAAAAGACATGTCACGAATTTTGTTGTCGGCGTATGCGTGTGAGCCGGGCAAAGGCTCCGAGCCGGAGGTTGGCTGGTTGTGGGCTACCGAACTGGAAGCGGCCGGACACGATGTGTGGGTCCTCACGCGGGATGCCAATCGACAGGCGATCGAAACAGAAGCGTGTGTGCGGCACAGGCAGGGGCTGCACTTTGTCTATTACGACCTGCCACGCTGGCCGCGGAAGTGGAAGCGCGGCAATCGCGGCGTGCACTGGTACTACGCACTGTGGCAATGGGGGGCGTACCGGGTGGCGCGGCGATTGGCCAAGACGGTGCGCTTCGATTGCGTGCAGCATGTGACCTTCGTCGGGGTGCGCGCGCCCAGCTTCATGGGAGGGCTGGGCCTGCCGTTCTTTCTGGGGCCAGTCTCGGGCGGTGAGAGCGTGCCGTGTGGGCTCCGCGCCGGCATGTCGTGGCGGGCGAAGTTGCGGGAGTCGGTCCGCGATGTAGCCAATTGGCTGGTCCATGCCGACCCAGTCATGCGCGCTGGATATCGGCGGGCAAAACGAATTCTGGTGGCGACGCCCGAGTCGCGGCGGCTGATCCCACGGCCCTACCTTGAAAAGTGTGCAGTGCAGCTCGGAGTGGGGCTGAGCCGGGAGTACCTCGCCAGGACCAGGCAAAAACGCAGTTCCCCTGGCGACACTCTGCGGCTGCTGTATGCCGGACGCTTGCTGGAGTGGAAAGGCGTCGATCTGGCGTTGCACGCGGTGAAGAAGTTGCGGGAGCGAGGTGTGGCGGCGCACTTCACGGTTGTGGGTGACGGTCCGGCACAGGCGGAACTGCAATGCCTGGCATCGCAGCTCGGCGTGGATGGAGCGGTACGCTGGTTGGCGTGGACGCCACATGATCAGTTACACGAGCATTACTACGCTCACGACGCCCTGCTGTTTCCCAGCTTGCGCGACTCCGGGGGAATGGTAGTGCTGGAGGCATTGGCGCACGGGCTGCCTGTGGTGTGCACCGACCGGGGCGGACCGGGGGTGATTGTGAACGACCGCTGCGGGCGAGTGGTGCAAACCTCAGGGCGAAACCGGGAAGACCTCGCGGATGCTCTGGCGGACGCATTGCATCAATTGAGTCGCGATCAAGTACTAACGAAAAGCTTGAGCGCAGGGGCGCGGACCCGCGCCTGGGAGTTTGACTTTCGCAACGTGGTGGAGCGGGTACATCCCTCGGCGGCAGTTGTTTAGTTCTGCTTGGGCGCTAAGGGCCTGCTTCTGCCCATCAAGACGGACTGTATCGATTGGGATGGCACCCGGGTCAGTGCCCAAACGAAGGGTGCGAACCCGGAACTGCCGCCAACGATCCAGGTCGCATCCCGTCGCCAAAGCTGGGCAACGGAGCTGCGGCGCCCAACGTATCGTCTCGGATTTCAAACTACCTGTCCTGAGTCACCTCACGAACGCACCATCCCATGAGCACAGCAACACCAGCAGCAATCGAATACGGCGACGGCAACTGGGCGCTGCACCAAGCCGCTTCCGGCAACCGCACGCTGGCTCGGCGAATGTGCCAGGCGGTGGTGCTGCTGCCGCTGTTTGCGCTGGTCCTGCTGCCGGAGTACGTGCAGGGGTTGGGTGATCCGGAGACGAAGTCGGTGGTGTATCGCGCCACCTGGGGGCCGCTGCGGATGATCGACGGCCTGTTGCTGGGGCTGGTCGCAGTGCATGGTGCCGCATGGGCCAGTTCGCGCCGCCTGCGGGTGCAGGTTCCCCGCTCGCTGGCTGTGCCCGGACTTGGGTTCCTGGCGGCGATCGCCGTTGCCATGATCTTCGGCTGGCTGCACCGTGGCGTGAATTTGTTTTTCGATTGGCGCGCGCTGGCGCTCGGTATTGGGTTGTACATCATTTTCGCCATGTGGGTGCAAACTCCGGAGGACGCACACGCCGCCACCGTGCTGTTCGCGGGATATATGGCGGTGCGCATCGCGGACCTGTTCGTGGAGTATGCGCGCGGGGCCGGAGACATGCTCGTGGGCATCCGCATTCCGGTGTTCGACGGGCCGACGCTCTCGGCGATGGTGTTCACCGCGGTGCTCGCGCTGCAGATGAGCGACGCAACCGACGCGCGCCGGCAGAAGTTGTGCTGGATGGGGCTCAGCGCCGCCGCCTACCTGCTGGTGCTGCTGTGCTTCCGGCGGACGTTCTGGGCCGAGCTGGGCGTGGCAACGGGTTTGCTTCTGCTAGTCGAGCGACGCCAGCGAGGACTAAAACTCCTGCTGGCTCTGGGTGCGTTTATTGCGGTGGCGGCCATGATGGGCCCGTCGTTTTACGAGCGCATGCAGAGCATGGACTTCACCTCGGACGAGACGGAGTTCAGCCAGGGAAATCCCGACCACGTCGGCGAAGTGCTGGATGCATGGGAGCAAGTGGAGCGGCATCCGGTGCTCGGCCTCGGGCTGGGGCGGTCGTTTCAGACGCTCCGGATCCAGGAGTGGAAGGAAGAGTCGGTGATGGTACACAATGCCCCGCTCCACGTGTGGCTGAAGTATGGACTGCTAGGGCTGGTGTGCTATGCGTGGTTTCATCTGGCCGCATTTCGCTGGCTGTGGAGAGAGCTGCGAGACCATGAGCCGACGGGGAAAATGCAGCTCCCTCAACTGCGCCGCCAATTGCAAACAGCTTCGCGTGGGATGACAACAAAGCGCGACGAAGCGCGCGCGGTGGCAGCAAAACCGATGGTGGGTGCAGCATTGGTCTATCTGGCGGCGTTGTTTGTGGTGTCGCTGGGATTCACCCCATGGCCGTTCTCGTCGCTGCAATCCACAACCCTAATCGCTTTCGTTCTCGCAATGGCAATAACAGGAGCGTCATCATGCAGAGCCCAATGATTTCGGTAATCACCCCGTCGCGCAACAGCGGCCAGTTTCTGGAAGACGCACTACTCAGCGTGGCCCTGCAGGACGGCGTGAAAGTCGAGCACGTCATTCAGGATTCATTGTCGAACGACGATACGCTGAACATTCTGCGGCGCTACCCCGAGGTGCGCTGGCAGTGGGAGAGCGATTGCGGGCAGTCGGACGCCATCAATCGCGGATTTCTGCGGGCGCGCGGCGAATTGGTGGGATGGCTGAACGCCGACGATTACTACCTGCCGGGCGGGCTGAAGGCCATGGCTGAGGCGGCAGAGCAGCATCCCGAGGCCGACGTGTTCTACGGAGATTGCGTGTTCGTGGATGGTGAAGGCAGCATCACGCGCTCCAAGGTGGAGCACGAATTCGATCCCGATATCCTGCTCTATTTCGGCTGCTACATACCATCGACAGCAACCTTCTTCCGGCGCCGTGTGATCGAGCGCGGCCATCTGCTGGACAGCGACTTCCGGGTGTGCATGGACTTCGAGTACTTCGTGCGGCTGGCCGGCGCGGGGTTCAAGTTTCACTACGTACCGCAGTTCATCGCGGCGTTTCGCTGGCACGACAGCAATATCAGCCTGCAGCAGGTAGAGCGGCGCGCCTACGAACGGCTGGAGGTGCAGCGCCGTCACGGCTCGCGGGTGCAATCGCAGAGGCAGTTGGAGCTGTTGCGGCAGGGCTTTCGGGTGAAGCGGATCCTGCTCAAGATCACCAGCGGCAACGCCGTGCGGGAGATGCGAATCCGGCTGCAGCGGGGAGCCAACACAATGTGGATGCGGGCCGCGGAGGCACAAGCGACGTGCGCAAGTCTGACGTCCTTGTAATCCATAACCGCTACCAGCAGGCGGGAGGAGAAGATGCGGCCGTCCGCGCCGAGGTGGCGCTGCTGCGGCAACACGGCCATCGCGTCATCGAGTATGTGCGGAAGAACGCAGAGATTGAGAACTTCGGGTGGTTGAGCAAGGCTTCCCTGCTGCTGCAGACAACGTGGCGCCAGCAGACCTACGACGAGTTGCGGATACTGATCCGGGCAGAGCGCCCGGAAGTGGCGCACTGCCACAACCTGCTGCCGCTGATCACGCCGGCGGCATACTACGCGTGCAGGGCCGAGGGTGTGCCGGTGGTGCAAACGCTGCACAACTTTCGTCTGCGCTGTCCGGCCGGAACCTTATTTCGCAACGGCGGCGCCTGTACAGATTGCGACCGCGCGTTGGGACGGTCGCTGCTGCGAGGATGTTACCGGAACTCGCAAGTGCAGACGGCGGCGGTGGCGCTGATGCTGAGCACGCATCGATACCTGGCAACCTTCGAGCGGGCGGTGGATGCGTATTCCGCGCCCAGCCGTTTCTGCCAGGAGCAATCGGTGGCGAGTGGAATCCCCGCAGAGAAGATCGTGCTGCGGCATAACTTTCTGCTGCGTGATCCGGGGGCCCGCCGGGGCAGCGACGACTATGTGGTGTTCGTGGGCAGGCTTTGCGTGGAGAAGGGTGTCCGGCAGATGCTGCAGGCGTGGCAGAAGCTCCCTAAGATACCGCTGGTCATTGTGGGCGACGGGCCATTGCGCCGGCAAGCCGAGCAGCATGTCGAGCGCCACGACATGAAGCAGGTCCGGTTTAAGGGCGCGCTGTCCACGGAACAGGCGCAGGCGCTGGTGAAGGCCGCGAGGTTCCTGGTCTTTCCCAGTGTGGCCTACGAGACGTTCGGCATGACCGTGCTTGAAGCGGCCGCGCGCGGCGTCGCCTCCGTGGCCTCGCGTTCGGGAGCAATTCCAGAGCTGGTGCGAGAGGGAAAGACGGGATTGCTGTTCGATGCGCGTGATGCGGATGACCTGACCGCGAAAGTGCAGTGGGCGTGGTCGCATCCCGTCAGCATGAACCAGATGGGCGCGGCAGCACGACAAGAGTTCCTGAAGCGTTACACAGCCGAGCAGGCATACGAATCGCTAATGCGCCTGTACGCTTCGGTGTTGCAGGGTTGCCGCGATGACGGACTTACGGCGGCATGACAGTTGCTTCGCCGCAGCGCCGCCCCCGACTAGCGCCCAAAAGACTGGCACGAACCTGGGCCATCCAAGACAGCCGTCGTAAGGTCGCAGTTTCGAGCTCCTGGCGCCCGAGTTGAGCGACCTGCAGACAAGGACCATAAAAACCACTCTCGAATGTCCAACGTGGTGCACGTCTTCATCTTTGCAATCCATTAATTTTTGTTCCTGTTCTTTCCCAATTCATATCGGAGGCCATTCCTACATGAACATCAAGTCCCGCATTCTTGTCACCGGCGCCGGAGGATTCATTGGACACCATTTGGTAAAGCGCCTGAAGGCCGAAGGGCACTGGGTCCGCGGCGTGGACATCAAGGCGCCGGAGTACGAGGCGACGGCGGCGGACGAGTTCGAGTTCCTCGACCTGCGCTACTGGCACAATGCGCTGCTGGCGACACGTCAGATTGATCAGGTCTATAACCTCGCCGCCGACATGGGCGGCATCGGCTACATCACCGCCAAGCTGGCGGACATCGCCCGCAACAATATCCTGATCAACGCGCACATGCTGGAGGCCAGCCGCGTCAGCGCTGTGCGCCGGTTCTTGTTCTCGTCGTCGGCGTGCGTATACGCCGGCTGTAAGCAGGACACGCCGGACGTGACGCCCCTGCGGGAAGAAGACGCGCACCCCGCCGATCCGGAACCCGGCTACGGCTGGGAGAAGCTGTTTACCGAGCAACTCTGCCGCTACTTCCGGCACGATTACGGCTTCGAGACGCGCATCGTGCGCTTCCACAATGTGTACGGCCCCCTCGGCACGTACGAGGGTGGGAAAGAGAAGGCGCCGGCCGCAATTTCGCGCAAGGTGGCGCTGACCCCCGATAGGGGTGAGATCGAAGTCTGGGGCGACGGGCAGCAGACGCGCTCTTTCATGTGGATCGACGATTGCGTCGAGGGCCTCACCCGACTCATGGCCAGCCAATACTGCGCACCGTTGAACCTGGGCACGGAAGAGATGGTCACCGTCGACCAATTGGTGGACATGGTATGCGAGATCGCGGGCAAACGCCTGCACAAGCTACACAATCTCGAAAAGCCTCAAGGCGTGCGAGGACGAAACAGCGATAATTCGCGGCTGCGCGTGGTGCTGGGCTGGGAACCGCAGACTCCGCTGGCAACGGGACTGGAAATCACCTACCGCTGGATCGAACAGGAACTGGAGCGGGCGGGACGGCTGACGCCAGAACTCGCGTATGCGTAAAAGCAGTCCAAACCTCGTGCCGCGGGCCAACGTGCTGGGTGTCGGAATTCACGCCATCGGCATGGATGCGGCGGTCGAGTACTCCGAGCGGCTGCTGGCGAGCGGGGGCAAGGGCTACGTTTGCGTTACCGGCGTGCACGGCGTCATGGAGGCGCAGGACGATGCAGATCTGCGCGCCGTGTTGAACCGCGCATACTTGTGCGTTCCTGATGGCATGCCAACGGTCTGGGTGGGACGGTGGCAGGGCCACCACAACATGCGACGGGTGTATGGGCCGGACTACATGATGGCCATGTGCAAGCGGTCCTTGTCGCCAGGCTACCGGCATTTTTTGTGCGGCGGGGCGCCGGGGGTAGTTGACCTCCTCAGCCGTGAGCTGCAGCGCCGGATACCCGGACTGCAGATTGTCGGCACCTACACGCCGCCCTTCGGAGCGCTCACTGCCCGGCAGGAAAGCGAGCTGGTAAAAGCCGTTAGCTTGGCGATGCCGGACATCTTCTGGGTGGGACTTAGCACCCCCAAGCAGGAACGATTCATGGCGCAGTATCTCGACCGGCTGGACGTGAAGCTCATGGCGGGAGTTGGGGCCGCGTTCGACCTGCACGCAGGACTGCAACACGACGCTCCGAATTGGATGAAGCACGCTGGACTGCAGTGGCTGCACCGGCTGGCACAGGAGCCACGCCGGCTAGGGCCGCGTTACATGCGGCACAATCCACGATTTGTGTGGAACATTTGCCTGCAGCTCATGGGTGCACAAGGTTTCAAACTGCATGAACAAGGAGGTGCTGCGAATTAAAGTTGTTGCGACGTTTTGCGATGACCGTGCACTAAATGGCACGAAAGTGTAGTGCATGGATCGATAGAAACTTCGAATCTGCGAAATTTCTTAACCGAAGGGCCCGAATCTCGGGCCCTTCTTCTATTTGCACTAAGGTTGTGTGACCGGCGTCACAGCGATTTGTCTGAGATTGGAGAAAATAGTGCTACACGCTTCAGTGCGCTGGTGGCATGTGCGAAGCCGGAATTGCCGGCAAAAGGGATTCGCACTCATCACTACGTGGTAGCCGAGTACTACTCCCAGATCGGCGACTGAAGAATTTGCGCCGCTAGTCCCTCGCCTGTGCGTCGCACAGCAGCACTCCAGTCTGTTCCCGGATTGGATGAAATCGCACGAGTTGTTTGCTTCCGGGAAGAACCAGTTCTCCCGGAAGAAGGCTTCACCCATCGCTCCTGCGAAGGAGCGCACTCTGGCTATGGGACAAGGAGCAGACACATGGACTGCGATGCTGGGAAGGACACCTCAAACTACACGCCGGTAGCGGCCTGCGACCTTTACGAATTGAATTGGACAACGACAACCATCCCGGGACTGCCGGAAGCGAGATCTGCAGCTCTCGGTCCGCCGCGACGAACGGATGTACTGGCGGCAAGCGACGTCTTGCTCGCCGATCTCATCCTGGCCATGGACCTGTTGGACGACGCGGTCATAGTGCTGAGCGAAGACGGCAAGATCCTTCATTGGAATCAGGCGGCGGCATTGGTCGCGAGACCGATCAAGGTTCAAGCCATCCGTTCGGTGCATCTGCTCGGGCCCAGCGAACCCTGGGCAGCTTGCCGGCAACTGCTGCAGGATTACCAGACGAAATCGGGCGGCCTGGAGCGGGAGATCCATGATCCAGGATCCGGAAAGTATTGGTCGCTACGGCTCTCGGAGCTTTCTTACCTGGGAGTGTTTCCGCGAAGACTCGCCCTGCAGTTGCGCGACGTCACCGAGGCGGTGAGCAGGAGCCTGCAGTTACAGGAACGGGAAGTCATGGCGGCCACGGGAACCCTGCTGGCGGGGGCAGCCCATCAGACGAAGAACGCGATCTTCGGGCTCTCGGCAACCCTGGATGCATTTGAAGCGCACCTCGATGACCGGGTCGCGGCGGACAACGAGTACCTGCACCACCTCAGGGCGGGCATCACAAGAATGCAGTTGCTGATGCGCGACCTGCTGGACTACGGAAATCCCACACAGGCCAATCGGACCGCAGTATCGACGGCGGCGGTGGTGCGGCACTCCGCCAGTGTGTGTGAGGACCGCGCCCGAAACATGGGATTGGCGTTGGCGGTTGACATCGCGGACGATGCCGAAGTCCTCGCCAACTCCGGTCGCCTGGTGCGGGCGCTGGAAAACCTGCTGGAGAACGCGCTGCAACACTCGCCCCAGGGCGGCATCGTAACGATCCGGCTCGCGCGCGCGGGCGAGGCGAATTTCCTTCGCCTCGACGTGATCGACCAGGGCCCGGGTTTCCCACCGGAGCACATTCACAAGCTATTTACGCCGTTCTTTACGCTGCGTCCGGGAGGAACGGGATTGGGGCTGACGATTGCCAAGCAGATCGTCGAGGACTTGGGCGGCGCCATCCAGCTTTCGAATGGCTCCTCGGGGGGAGCACAGGCCGCGGTGTTCCTTCCCATCCATGCCGAGAATCCATCTGGGTTGCGAAATTTCTTAAGCGAGCACGGGCATGCCGAAATGTAGAATCCTGCTGGTGGACGACGACCCGGTCATCCGCTTCGGCATCAGCAGCTTCCTGCAGTCGAAGGAGATGGAGGTGCACACCGCCGAAAGTGTGCAGAAGGCGCGCGCCCAGTTCAGCGCTGCCTGTCCTGACGCCGCAATCGTGGACTTTTCCCTGCCCGACGGAGACGGCCTGGAACTCCTGGAGCACTTCAGGAGTGTCGATGAGCATCTGCCGGTAATCGTCTTGACCGGACAAGGCTCGATTGAACTGGCGGTACGCGCCATCAAACAAGGGGCAGAGCAGTTCCTTACCAAGCCCATCGAACTGCCGGCGCTGCATACGCTGCTGGTGCGCGCGCTGGACAACAAGCGCCACCGGCAGCAATCGCTCATCAGCCGCTCGAAGGCAAAGCGGGAACAACTCGATCCGTTCGTCGGTGAGAGCAAGGCCATGGAGAGCTTGTCGCACCTGGCCATGCGCGTAGTGACCACCTCGAGTCCCATCCTCATACAGGGAGAGACCGGCACCGGAAAAGGTGTGCTGGCGAAGTGGATCCATGACAACAGCGACCGTGCCAACGAGGGTTTCATGGACCTGAATTGCGCCGGGCTGGAACGCGGCTTTCTGGAGACGGAGCTCTTTGGCCACCTCAAGGGCGCGTTCACCGGAGCGGTGCAGGCTAAGCCCGGTCTGTTGGAAGTGGCGGACCGTGGCACCGTGTTTCTGGACGAGATTGGCGACATGGACCTCACGGTGCAGCCCAAATTGCTCAAGGTGCTCGAGACCAGGCAGTTTCGCCGCCTGGGCGATGTGCACGACCGCACGGTCGACATCCGGCTGATTTCGGCCACGCACCGCGACCTGAAAGTACTGGTGCGGGAACAACGGTTTCGCGAGGATCTCTATTTCCGCATTAACATCATTCCCATCCGCATCCCGCCGCTGCGCGAGCGGCCGCAGGACATTCCCAAGCTGGCGGGCGAGATCCTGCGCCGCATCGGCACGGAACGCGGCTGGGGCGAGCTCCGGCTCGACGATCTCGCCATGAACCTGCTGGTGAGCTATCCCTGGCCGGGAAATATCCGCGAGATGCGCAATGTGCTGGAGCGCGCCGCCCAGATTGCACAACACAGCCCGCTGACCGTCCGCGACCTGGAACTGCAGCATCCGGCTACTGCGCCGCCCGAGCCAGCGGCAGACAGGCCTCACTTGGATACTTCACTCACCATGCAACAGATGGAGACGCGCTACATCGAGCTGGTGCTGGCGGAAGAAGGGGGCTCGATCGATCGCGCCGCAAAACGCCTGGGCATCTCGCGCAGTACGCTCTACAGCAAAGTCAAGAACAGAGAGGTGGAGCGAGCGATGTCCTGAGGGTGTGCGACTGTTTGCACGCCTCACATGTTCGCGGAGCCATCGCCCTCGGCCCCGACCGCATCGTGATGATCCTCGCCGCCACCACAGCCTTCCGCGCAGTGCTCCCCTTGCCCAACACGGCGAGACTCATCGACCTGATGATGGGCGCACCGACTCCCGTGCGCGACCGCCAGTTGAAGGAGCTGGGGATCGCCGTGGTGCAGAAGAGTGACTTGTAGAGAGCCGTTCGTGTGGTAGCGCCGAATAGTCCGGCGCGCACCCGGGGTACCCAAAGTAGATTGTGCGTCGAGTGGCCACCCGCCGCTGATTCTTAGACCACTCCGGGAAGATCCAGGGCGAGTAACGCGGCCTAACACCGCGACAGGCCGGCTTAACCGCTCTCTGGCTGCCGCCCGCATCCAAGGCAGCGAACATCGGCGGGCCATCGATGGGATACGACCCTTACGATTACTACGATCTGGGTGACTTCAAACAGAAAGGGCGCACGAAGACCTGGTTCGGCAATCAAGTCGAGCTGGTGTCGTTAATCAACGGGGCGCACGCCGCCAACATGCAGGTCTATGCTGACTTGGTGCTCGATCACAACAGCGGCGGCGATTCGCAGGAACTCAATCCTATCGACGGCCAGACACGTTGGACCAGGTTCAATCCGGCCAGCGGCAAGTTTCCGCGCGATTGGCAGTGCTTTCAGCCTTCGACATACGAATTCTATGAAGGGATGACATTCGGCGACATGCCTGTCCTCTGCCACCGAAACCCTAAGGTGTATGGAGAAATAATCGCGCTGGCGCAGTGGATGGTGGAGACCATCGGCTTCGACGGCTTCCGTTTCGACTTCGTCAAGGGGTACGCGCCCTGGATGGCAAAGGCCATTGCCGAACTGCAGTTTCTGAAGAAGTCCGACCAGGGCTTCTATACGTTTTGTGTAGGCGAGTGCTGGGATAACGCACGGACAATCGACGACTGGCTTACTTTCATGAACACCTTCATGGAGAATCCGGTATCGGCATTCGATTTCCCACTGCATTATCGCTTGAAGGGTCTATGCGACACCTTGGGGTTCAGCCTCACCACCCTGGCTGAGCCCGGCACCGTCGTGCAAGACTATCCGATGAGCGCGGTGACCTTCGTCGATAACCACGACACCATCCGCGACGATGGCAACGCAATTCTCCATGACAAGCTTATGGCCTACAGCTTCATCCTGACGCACGAAGGCTACCCTTGCGTCTTCTGGATGGACTGGTACAACCTCGGACTGGCAAAATCAGGTACTCCAAACGGAATTGAGGCACTGGTTGGCGTGAGGGGCTTTGCACGCGGCGCGACGCAGGTGCTGCTCGCGGGAGACGACCTGTACATCATGCAGCGATGTGGCGACACTATCAGCCCGGGTCTAGTCTATGTGCTCAATAACCGGGCCGATTCGTGGAACGGAGCGACTGTCCAAACCCAATGGCACGATGTTCGCTTCGAGCCCGCAGCGTGGGGAGGCCACGACTCCGGCCGCCCCAACAGCAAGCGAACGTCAGCCGACGGACACGGCGATTTCTGGGCCGCCCCAAGGGGATGGGCTGTCTATGCTCCGCAGTCTTAAACGACTGTGCGAATCGAATCCTAGTGCAGCGGAAGAACGTCGTTCTTCGGCGGGTGCGCGACCCGGTCAACTCACGATCCAACCAGGGCTGCCCCTTTCTACCGAAGAGCCTATCCGGAGCACAGTCAAAGGGCAGTGCCGGGCTTCTTCTTGGACGACACACCTCAATCGTTACCGCAACCGTGCTCATGGGCCATCGAAAGCACCCGCTGATGTGTTCGCTGGCCCGAGTGGGCGATGAAGCCGATCACTCCGGAAGAGGCACGGTGTCGATCTTTACCTTTCCACTCCCTGATGAAAACGAGACCGTCGTTACCTTGCAGTTGGCTGCGAGTTCAAACAGTTTGATGTCGTTCATGATGCTTGTCTGCAGCCAACTATTGGTTAGTTTTGGAGTGCGCGTTGCAGCGGACTTCGGTTTGCTGGCCATGGTACGGAACCTCCCGGGAAATTCGGCTGGTCGAGAACGCCTCCCTGCGTAGCAACAGCACCTTCGCCTCGAGCAAGCCGTGCGTTCGGCTCGATTATCACGCCGTTCACGAGCGGGCGAACCCCAAAACTTGGAAAGCGAGTTTCGAAGTCTCAAATGAGGAATCCAGGTCGATGGGGCAGGAAGTCGCGGCGAACGGCGGGTGGTCCGCTGCGCACTCCAATTCCAACGAATCTATGGGCGAGTGCCCTATCCCGGCCTTTTTTGCCGGGGTGCGGATCTTCCCATCGTCTTAAGCGAAGGCACCCCAACCATCCGGCGGCCGGCCAACAACTGATCTGAAGCAAGTGGCTCCGTCGAGAGCTCTGTTTCGATCGAAAAATTCTCTTGGGAACACCCTGTTTTGACTGCTCCAAGGGTTTGCCCTGACATTGTCGAAGCGACGGGCTTCGAGCCACTTCTGCATGGCCGGGTCTTCTTGCACGAATCAATATGACCCACTCAGGCAAACGAAGCTTGGTTGGGGCGCGCTTCAATCTCTCTCTAACGCCGTTTTCGGGTCCCGCGCA
>Ga0335070_10001111_pt1 | contig 30658 bp, 30 predicted proteins | sample Lox_Sample_13_FD_206722 | JGI IMG/M metagenome (GOLD analysis project Ga0335070, IMG submission 206722) | Soil microbial communities from Loxahatchee National Wildlife Refuge, Florida, United States - Lox_Sample_1.3 | ecosystem: Environmental > Terrestrial > Soil > Wetlands | place: USA...
CCCCTCGCGAGCGCCTTCCCGTGGTCGCTGGTGCGGTATTCGGAGAGCTGGTCCACGCGCAGCGAGGGGTCGAACCGCTTCATGAACGCGGGATCGCCGTGACAGCCGCCGCAGATGGACGGGACGTCCCTGGGCGCGGGCTTTCCCCGGAACCCCCTCTTCGCGTCGTGCGCCGCGTCCATGTCTTCGGTGCGCGGGTCGCCGCCGTGGCAGCTGGCGCACGTCAGGTTGGCCCTGGCGTGGACGTCTTCGGAAAAGAGCCGGGCGGGTGGACTGACCCGGGCGTCGTCGAGGGCGAGGTGGCAGGTGACGCAGCCGATCGATACCGGCGCGGTGGCGGCCGGCGTGGCAGCCGGCGGCGCGCCGCCGTCCGCGCGCGAAAGCGCCGCGGCCGCGACGAGCGCTTCGGCGGCGAGGAGAGCCCTTCTCACGGCGCGACTCCCGGTGGCGGCCGCAATGCGAGGAGCGTCAGCACCAGCGCGCCGGCGAGCGCGGCCGCGGCGAGCCGGTTCCACCAGGGCGAGGGCTCGCCGCGCGAGGCCTTCCGGTCCAGGAGCGGCACGAGCACGAGCCCCGCGCCGAGCGCGCCGAAGGCGAGGACGCCGATCATCTCGCCGGGGACGCCGCCGATCTCGGCCGGGAGGTACTTGAGCGCCTGGAACATCGACAGGAAGTACCACTCCGGCCGGATGCCGGCGGGCGCGGGGGAGAAGGGGTCGGCCTTGACGCCGAGCTCCCACGGGAAGAAGGCTGCGAGCGCCGCGAGCACGCCGACGGCGACGAGCCAGCCGACCATGTCCCGCAGGAGAAAGTCGGGCACGAACTTCATCGTGCGGTATGGCCGCTTCTCGACCGAGGGCGGGACGCTCATGCCCTTCTGCTGGACGAGGACGAGGTGGACCGCGAGGAGCGCGGTCGCCGTGGCCGGCAGGATCGCGACGTGGATCCCGTAGAAACGGGACAGCGTGGCTCCCGTGACGTCGGACCCGCCGCGCAGGATGCGCGACAGCAACGCGCCGACGACCGGGAGCTGGGCCGGGACGTCGGTGCCGACCTTCGTCGCGAAGAATGCGAGCGTGTTCCATGGAAGCAGATACCCCGAGAACCCGAACCCCAGCGCGAGAAAGAGGAGGAGGACGCCGCTGATCCAGGTCAGCTCCCGCGGTGCCCGGTAGGCTTTCAGGAAGAAGACCGAAACCATGTGGAGGACGACCACGCCGACGAACAGGTTCGCGCCCCAGGAGTGAATGGAACGGATGAGCCAGCCGAACGGAACCTCGGCCATGATGTATTGCACGCTCTCGAAGGCCTCGGCGGCGCTCGGGCGGTAGTAGAGGAGCAGCAGGATTCCCGTCGCGGCCTGGACGAGGAACAGAAAGAGCGCCATTCCCCCGAGGTAATAGAAGAGGCTGAAGCGCTGGATCGGGACCTCTTTCTTCTCGGCGAGGTGTGCGAGCGCCTCGAAGCCGAGGCGGTCCTTCAGCCAGCCCAGGGGTGAAGCGGGAGCGGGCGGCTCAGGCGCGGCGGATGACAACTTTCTCCCCCCGCACGGCGACATCGAGGCGCGTCAACGGCCGCGGCGGCGGCCCGGAGATGTTGGTGCCGTTCGTGTCGTACACGCCGTTGTGGCAGGCGCACCAGATGTCGCTGCGGTCCTGGCGGAACTGGACGGTGCACGCCAGGTGGCTGCACGTCGCCGAAAGGGCGCGCAGCTCGCCGGCGGCGGTGCGGAAGAGGAGAACGGGCTTGCCGGCGAAGGGAACGATCCGGCCCGAGTTGGGGGCGATGTCGGCGGCCCGGACGTCGAGCTCGACCTCGGAGAGCGAGGGCTCGGACGTCGCGGGCGGGACGAGGTACCGGAGAACGGGGTAGAGGAACGAGACGCAGGTCGCGCCGAGACTCGTTCCGAGAAGGTAGCTCAGCCACTTCCGACGCGTCTCCGAAGGCGCCGCGACGTCCATGAGGTCGCTCGAGGGTAGCGCCGGCCGGGGGCGCTGACGTGATCCGCTTGCATCAGACCCGCCGGAGCGGCGCGTCCGGGTTCCGCCGTCTTAGAGGACTTTCTTCGACCGCAGCTCGTCGAGGATCGTCCAGACCAGCAGGATCATGGCCAGGAGGAGAAGCGTCGGCCCGAGGAACATGAACGCGGCGAAGAGGTAGGCCGTTTCCTTGATCAGGAGCGCGATCGAGAGAACGACCGCAATCGCCGTCAGGGCCACGGCCCAGCGCAGGCGCTGGAAGCCGTGCGACGTGACGTCGCCGACGTTCCGGCTCACTTCGAGGCCTGCTTCGCCGGCGCCGCCTCTTCCGCGTGATGCGCCGGGCCATGGCAGTCGAGGCACGAGTCCTTGCCGGACACGAGGTTCGGAATCTCGTCCTTGTCGTGCTTGGCGAGAAAGTTCTGCGCGCCGTAGTGGCAGCCGAAGCACCGGATGTTCGAGTACGGCTTGCGGATCTTGATCGGCTTTTCGTACGTGCCGGTCGTGTTGTAGTAAACGTGGCCGAGCCCCTCGAGCTTGGCGCTGACCGTGCCGAACATCCCGTAGTCGCTGTGGCACGTGTAGCACTGGTTGGTCTGGATGTAGCGGTTCTTGTAATGGACGGCGGCCAGGGAGTCGCTTTTCGGGTTCTTCAAGTCGGCGACGTGGCTGTCCATGGCGTGGCACGCGCCGCAGGCCTCGACGCTCATGGACTCCTCCATGCCGTGGGCCGTGGCGAGGAAGACGACCATCACCGGCAGGACGAGGATTGCGCCGAAGAGCATCGCCTTGGAGGCCGCGGTGACCCCTTTCGCGCGGGCCGAGCGCCAGATCCAGAGCAGGAGAACGAGGTTCAGGACGGCGACGACCAGGCCGACGCCGCGCAGCCACTCGCTGGTCGTCCCGACCCAGCCGTGCGGCTGCGGCACGCCGAAATCCTGGGGCCCCGCCAGAAGCGGCGCTGCGGCGACCGCCAGGAACGCCGCAGCAGAGAACCGCCGGCTCACTTCTTGTTGCCGGGGTAGTCCTTGGCCCAGGCGCCGTCGACTGCCTTGGCCTTTTTCGCGTCCTTCTGAGCCATGAGCCACTTGCCGAGGTCGTTGAGCTCGTTCTGTCCTTCGCCCTTCTTCGGGAGGGCGACGGTGTGGCAGGTCTGGCAGTTCTTGGCGTCGACGCCCGCGGCCTTGGCCTGCTTCTGGATATCCATCGTGGCCGTGGAGGTTCCGGACAGGCCCATCCACGCCAGCGCGACGAGGAGAGCCGAAGTGCCGCCGATCCGGGTGCCGCGAGAGCTCATGGGGAGTACCTCCTTGGAAGAAGAGTCTAAGGCTGCAGGGGCGCCCTGCCAAGCCCTAAGGGCGCCAGTGGAGACCCACGTAGTAGCGGTTGCCGTTGTAGTTGGCCAGCGGCCCGGCCTGGTCGAAGGCGATGCGCTCGTCGTACTTGTCCTGCATCCACTCGAAGTCGAGGCCGAGGTTCTTCGTGAAGAAATACTCGGCCAGGACGCGAATCCGGTCCACGGTGAAGGGGATCGACCCGTTGTTGTTCATCCAGAGGTAGGCGGCGTCGAGGGAGAGGCTCTGCCACACGAAGTGGACGCCGCCCTCCCAGTTGTGCCCGAATTCCTGCTGCTCCGTCGGGGCGACCGAGAAGTCCTGCGGCTCCCGGATCAGGATCTGCCGATTCGTCAGGAATTCCCCGCCGGCGCCGCGGATCGTGAGCATGTCCTTCAGGAGCGTCACCTCGAAATCGCCCTGGAACTCGCGAATCCTGGTGCTGTAGCCGATCGTCACGATGTCGTCGTCGGCGTGAGTCTCGCGGAAGATCGCGCCGACCTTGAGGATGTCTTTGAAGTTCCAGAGACCCCGGAAGTTGTAGCGATCCCGGTGGATGTAGTCGGTGCGGAAGATGGGCTGGTCGGCCTCGTCGTGGTGGTAGTCGGCGGTCAGCGTCACGCCCCACTGGGAGAAGGTCGCGCCGCCGCCGTAGGTGTTGACGCGCCGTTCGTAACGCCCGCCCTGGCCGCCCGGGATCACGATCTCGGCGGCGTCCGGCGTGGCGGTGACGTTCTCCTGCGTCTGTGTCCAGCCGGCGTTCACCGAGAAGGGGCCGAGCATCCGGGCGTTGACGCCGGCGTTGTAGACGCGGTCCATCTCGTCGACCTGCGTCTTCGCGGTGATTTCCTGCAGGAGGTTGCCCGTGCTCTGGCCGGCGTAGGTGACGGTGTCGAGGTAGAGGTCCGAGATCAGCGCCGACCCGTCGAGGACGCGGCTCTTCTCGAGCCAGCCGCCGACGACCTGGACGTTGTTCGTGACCGAGAGCTCGGCCTGGCCGGAGGCCCTCCAGTAGTCCGTCCGCGCCTTGGAGTCCACGGTCTCGGCGAGACCGGAGAAGAAGCGGGCGATCTCGAAGGAGACGAACTTGCCGAGGTCGCCCTCGACGAAGTTGGTCTCGTCGCTCGCGTCCGCCTTGACGAACGTGCCGATGATCTTCAGCCGGCCGAAGAGGTTCGCGGACAGCCACGCGTTGGTCACGGGCGTGTTGACCTTGTCGTGTTCCGTGTTCGTGATGGTCTGCGCCGTGATGCTCTGGCCGATGATGGGCGTGGTCACGTTGCCGCTGCCCGCGCCGGGGGAGAGGGTCGTCACGTCCTGCCAGCTGTACTCCCGCCAGCCCTGCGTGAACCCGGCCTGAATGTTGTTCCAGTTGAAGCCGAGACCGATCCGGTAGAGCTGGTCGACCGAGTGGACCTGCTCGTCCATCAGGAAGTCGTTGCCGCCGACGTGGTAGGTCGTCGTGCCGGGCCCGTCGTAGACGTTGCGGGTGTAGCCGAGCAGGGGGCTGATGATCTTGCCCGGCAGCAGGTCGAGCGTGACGTCGTAGATGTTCCGCGTGCGGTTCCACGTCTGCTGCCCCGGGATGATGCCCTGGTCGATGAACGGGTTCGCGAAGGCCGGGAGCGCGCTGTAGAGGTCGGTCTCGCGCCAGGTGAAGTTCAGCCGGAAGGTGTCGGTCTTTCCGGCGAGGAACCGGAACTGCCCGGCCGGGCCCGCGCCGATGTCCGAGCCCGTGATCTGCAGGGTGTCGAGGAACCCGAGCGACCCGGGGGCGTAGTCGAGCGACCGCAGCAGGACGCCCGGGCGGTCGTTGATCTGCGTCCGGTACATCTGGTCGTTGCCGCTGACGTCCACGAAGCGGTAGCCGAGCTCGATGTCGACGGGAATCGCCTGGCCCGAGAGCGCCGCGGCGCCGAGAAAGAAGATCGCCGCGGTCGGGAGAGCGAGGAGGCGGAGGCGTCTCACGGCGGGCCTACTTCAAGAGCTGCGGCGACACGTTCGAGCCGTGAACGGCGACGTGGCACGTCGTGCAGTTGCGGTAGCGGGGCAGCGTCAGGTCGTGGAACGACGGCGGCTGCGACCCGTAGGTCTTCGGCGGGGGCGTCTGCGAGTGGCACGAGAGGCAGAGCTGGTCGACCCGCGCCCACAGGAGCATGTTCGGGTTGTTCGACCCGTGGGGCTGATGGCACGAGAGGCAGTCGCCGCCCGAGCCCGTGACGTGCTGGAAGACGAACGGCCCGCGCAGGTCGGCGTGGCAGCTGAGGCAGGGAAGCTCGCCCTGGACCGTCAGCTTCGTGGTCTCGCCGCGCGTGGCATGGGGGGAATGGCAGTCGAGGCACGTCATCCCGCCGCGGTTCAACCGGTGCGCGTAGGGCTTGTTGTCGAAGGAGGCGGACTCGGTGGTGTGGCAGCTCGCACACAGCGTGCCGGGCGCCTGGGCGAGCAGGAACGGGCTCTTCGGGATCGCCTTGTGGATCGAGTGGCACGTCAGACAGTTGACGGCGGCCGTGTTGGCGTGCACCCCGGTATCGAACGAATTGTGCGCGCCCTTCGCGTTCTGATGGCAGGCGCGACAGTCCTCGGAGCCCTTGAGGCCTTGGGGTTTCTGGATGAGGCTGGCGTCGCCGCCGCCCTCGACGTGCTTGGTGCCGTCGCCGTGGCACGTCGCGCACAGGTCGTTGACGTCTCCATTCTTGCCCCCGAGGGCGCGGGCGTGCGGGTTCTTGGCGAAGGCGGCGACGAGGTCGGTGTGGCAGTCGCCGCACTTCGGCAGCGCGGAGGCGGAAGTCGCGCTCGGCGCCGGCGGGGCCGCCGATGGCAAGGGGGTCGGCGTCGGCGTCTGCCCGACGAGGAAAGATCCCCAGGCCAGGGCCAGAGCGGTGCCAGACACCGCCCGGAGGAATCGGCGTCCTTTCCGCTCTTTCATCGGCTCAGTGCGCGTGGACCTGGTCGACCGAGAAGGCGCCGTCGGTGCCGTGGCACGTGGCGCAGGCTTCGGCGGCATTTCCGTTCGGGAAGTTTGCCGTCATCGTGAACGCGTGCGCGGCCGCCGCCTGCGTGTCGTGGCAGGCGAGGCAGGCGGTCGCGAAGTGCTGCATCGGGGAATACCAGTCGCGCGCCGTGGTCGTGGGCAACAGGCCCGGGGGCGGCGTCTCGCTCACCTGCTCGGTGCCGACGCCGTTCATGGTCGTGTGACAGGTCTGGCAGTCGCGCAGGTCTCCCGGGAAGCGGACTTCGTTGAAGTTGTTCACGCTGCCATGGAAGCCGTAGATCGTGAAGTCCTGGGTGAGGTTCTCGCCCCGGTGGATCTTGTGGATCATGCGCTTGAAATCGATCGACTCGGCCGGGAGGAGGTCGGCCGTCCGCTGCGACGAGTCGTCCGCGTTCGGGTTGTGGCACATGACGCACATCTCGGTGTTCCGGCGGAAGTTTCCGTGCAGCATGAGCGCGTCGTGGCAGGTGTTGCAGTTGGCGACCTCGACCACCTGGCGGCGCGGCGCCGCCTGCGCGTCGGTGACCGCGGCGTAGAAGACCGGGTTGAACGTCGACTCGTTGACCGTCGGCGTGTCGCTCGGGGCCGGGCTGAGGGTGATCGTCCGGCGCGCCTCGAGAGAGAACGCCCACGTTCCCGTGGCGTTGGCCGGGATCGCGGCGGTGAACGTGTAGGTCGCGGTGGTTCCGTCGAAAGTCGCCGTCGTGGGGGCCTCGCGGAACGGGTTGATCCCGTAGTCAGTCGTCGCCCCGCCCATGAGCACCGCGATGTTGGTGCCGAACGTGGCCGGGTCGATCGGCGTCCCGTCGTTCTGGGCGAGCCGGAACTTCATCGTCGGGTTCTGACCCGGCGCGGTGTTGGTCACCGACACGATCGTCGCGTTGATGCCCTTGAGCTGCGTCGACTTGTAGGGCACCGTGTGCGCCCCCATGATCGACGCGTCCCACTCGCTGCCTCCCTGGGGGACGTGGCACGTCGCGCACAGGCTGTCGTCGGCCTGGGCGCCGCCCGGGTGGTTCTGGCCCGTCGCGAAGTTGACGTCGTCGTGGCACGACTGGCAGGCGGCGCGGCCCGGATAGGTGTACCAGTTCGGGCCCTGCGACGGCGGCGTCGCGTCGGCGGAGGCGGCGCCGTGGCACGTCGTGCAGTTGCGGATGTCCTGCGGGAAGGCGACGGTCGAGAAGTCGTTGACGGACTGCTGGAAGCCGATGATCTGGTAGGGCGTGCCGGCCTGGACGCTCGGCAGGTTCTCGCCCATGTGGATCTTGTGCACCATGACCTTGAAATCGACCGTGTTGCCGGTGTCGGGATCGGTCGTCTGGGGCGAGTGGCAGAGCACGCAGAGCTTGACCTCGAAGCGCGAGCCACCGTGGGCCGACAGCGGGTTGTGGCACCTGTTGCAGGTCTGCGTGTCGATCATGTCCCACGTGGCCGTCGGCGTGCCGCCGCCGGGGAGGAAATCGTCTTCGACGTTGGCGTAGTAGCTCTTGTCCTGGATGCCCGTCATGTCGCGCGTGGCGTAGATGCCGAGCGTCGTCGTGGCGGACGGGTCGTATCCCGCCGGAAGAGCGGTGCCGAACTTGTACGTCGCGTGGCCGAGGTCGATGTCGGTGAACGTGCCGCCGGAGTCCGCGCCGGCCTGGATCGCCGTCACGCCCGTGATCGGGCTCGTCTGCTTGCGCGTCGTATACGCGGTGTAGTTACGCGACGCCGGGTCCCACCACGAGAGGATGAAGCTCGTCGAGATGGGTCCGGCCGTGATCGCGCCGTGCCGGTCGAGCGGCTGCCCGAGGGAGTCGGTGTAGCTGAGGTCCACGACCGCCTTGTTGTCGGCGCCGATCGTGATGCTGTTGACCGTGATGTTCAGGCCTGGCCGGATGTAGCCGAACTCGTCGGCCGAGAGCCAGTACTCCTTCTGCTGGGGCGCGTAGAGCGTGCGCGGGTCCGGCTGTTGCGAGCCGCCCGAGCGCGCGACGATGCGCGTCACGCGAGTGTTCGACATCGGGAGAATCACGAGTGCACCGGCAGCCATCGCCGCCACCAGACCGCCTCGGAGCGACCTCATGACGCCACCTCCTGGTCATCGAAACGACGGATCGGGTCTCTCACGGGTTTCAAGGTTTCTACTCGAGGCCCTTTATCGCCCGAATTGCCCTGCTTTCAGCTGAACCAAATGTATCAGAGGCGCAATCTTCCACGATCACCTTCTTGCCGAGAATCTCGCCGCAGAATTTACCCAGGGTCTCGTTGGAGAACTCGTGCCAGCCCCGGCAGGGTCCGGGCGAGGCCGCTCGAGCGTCGCAAGTGAGGCGAACGTGCTGTATCACCTGTTCACACAGTTCCCAGAGGTCGGCGAGCCGCTCGACCTGGGGGCGCGAGAGATGCGTGCTCTCCCCGAGCACCGGCTTCCAGCGGCGGTGAAACTCATGGTCGTCGAAGCGGCGAAACCCGCCGCAGAAGATCCCGCGCTCGGCGGCGATCTGGCAGGTCGAATGTTCGCCGTCGCCGAGCCGGCCGAGGCAGCGCCGCAGGGCGGCGATGGCCCGGTCGCGGCTCCAGACGACGGGGGAATCGCCGTCGGCGTTGCCCATCAGGCCCGCCGCCGTCGGGCCGGCCGGACGACGGTGACCGGCCGCGTGGCGAGGTAGATCAGGCGGAGCGCCACGCCGCCGACGACCCACTCGGTCAGCGTGTCCCGGCCTTCGCTGCCGACGACGACGAGGTCGGCCCCGAGGCGGTCGGACTCGCGGCGGATGACTTCGGGGATCGACTCCTCGGGCCGTGCGCCGACGACGCGCAGATTGGCGACGACGCCCGATCGGCTCAGCGCGCGGGCCGCGCTCGCGAGCGACTTTTCAGCGTGGCGCTGCTGGGCGGGGGTCTTTTCCGGGGCGACGGTGATGACGGTCAGGGAGGTGCCGGGCTTGGAGGCGAGGTCCGCGGCGAAACGCAAGGCCGCCGTGCCGCCTCGCGAGCCGTCCGTCGCGACCAGAACCTTCCACTTCCCCGAGGACGGCTTGCGGATCGGCACCCCTTCCATTTAGCAGGTCGTCGCCAAGAGCGCGTGATGCAGCTGCATCAAGACGGGCGGCCGGCCGATCAATAGACGATCCGGCGCGATCGGGCCGGGGGAGGCCGGCGCTCGACGCGGATCCGCGCGTCGAGGACGCGCGCGCCGCGGGAAAGGACCTTGACCGGGTTCAGGTCCATCTCGCGGACTTCCGGACAGGCGTCGACGAGCGCCGAGACGCGCAGCAGCAGGTCGCGCAGTGCCTCCTCGTCGGCCTTCGGGGCACCGCGGTATCCGCGCAGCAGCGCCGTGCCCCGGACCTCGTCGAGCATGGCGGCCGCGTCGGCGTCCGTCAGCGGATGGAGGCGAAACGCGGCGTCGGCGAGCAGCTCGACCAGCGTGCCGCCGCTGCCGTAGACGACGAGCGGGCCGAACGTCGGATCGCGGACGACGCCGACGATCACCTCGACGCCCCCGGAGACCATCGGCTGGACCAGGAATCCCGTCAGGCCCTCGATGCGCGCGCTCATCTCTTCGCCGGCCGCGCGGACGGCGTCGGCGCTCTCGAGGCCGACACGCACGCCGCCGACCTCGGTTTTGTGCAGGATCGCGGGTCCGACCGCCTTCAGAACGACGGGGAACCCGACCGCGCGCGCCGCCGCCGCGGCCGAGACCGGATCGGGCGCGGGGCGCAAAGGCGCCGTCGTCACCCCGAAGGCGGCGAGCAGCCGGTCGGCTTCGACGGCCTCGAGCCAGCCGCCGCCCCGGGCGAGGGCGGCGTCGACGAGTGCCCGGGCCTCCTCGCGGCGGAGATCCGCAAACTCCGGAACGACCCCGGCCGGTGCCGCGCGCCAGCGGCCGTACTCGGCCGCCCGGGCGAGCGCAATCGCGGCCGGCTCCGGGAAGGCGTAGCTCGGAATCGGTTTCAGGACGGGAGGAGCGCCGCGCGCGCTCATGAAAATCGCGAGGACCGGTTTCACGCCCGAGAAGCTCGACCCCTCGAGGATCGCCCGGGCGACGGCGTCGGGATCGGTGGCGATGGGGGGGATGAAGATGACGAGGACGCTGTCGACGTTCGGGTCGGCGAGGACGAGCCGGAGCGTGCGGGCGTAGTGGTCGGGCGGCGCGGCGGCGAGCATGTCCACGGGATTGGCGACGCTGGCGGCCGCCGGGAGAAACGCGCGGAGCTCCTGCACGGTCCCGGGCGTCAGCGCCGGGAGCTCGAGGCCCTGCGCCTCGCAGGCGTCGGCCGCGAGGATTCCCGGGCCGCCCGCGTTGGTGACGATCGCCACGCGGCGGCCCTTCGGGACGGGCTGGTGGGCGAGGAGCGCGGCGACGTCGAACAGCTCCTCGAGCGTCCCGGTGCGGATGACGCCCGCCTGTCGAAAGAGCGCGTCCACGACGGCGTCGCTCTCGGCGAGGGCCCCGGTGTGGGACGACGCCGCGCGGGCTCCGGCGCGGGAGCGCCCCGCCTTGACGGCGACGATGGGCTTCCGGCGCGCGACGCGCCGCGCGATGCGCGCGAAGACTCCGGGACTGCCGAAGCTCTCGAGATACAGCAGGATCACGTCCGTGCGCGGGTCCTCGGCCCAGTACTGCACGAGGTCGTTGGACGACACGTCGGCCTTGTTGCCGACCGACACGAACGTCGAGATGCCGAGGTTCAGGCGCGCGGCGTAGTCGAGCAGTGCGAGACCGAGGGCGCCGCTCTGCGACGAGAGGCCGACCCGGCCTTCCGGCGGGTAGACGGGGGCGAACGTGGCGTTCAAGCGCACGGCGGGGTTCGTGTTGACGAGGCCCATGCAGTTGGGGCCGACCATGCGCATGCCGGCGTCGCGGACCTTCTCGAGAAGCCGGCTCTCGAGCCGGCGGCCCTCGTCGCCGGTCTCGGCGAAGCCCGCCGTGATGACCACGACGGCCTTGACGCCTTTGGCGATCGCGTCGTCCAGGGCCGCCGGCACCGCGGCCGCCGGCACCGAGATCACGGCGAGGTCGACCGGCCCGGGCACGTCGGCGAGGCGGGCGTAGCAGCGCGTGCCCTCGATTGCCGCGGCTGACGGGTTGATCGGGTAGACCGGTCCGTGGAATCCGGCGGCGAGGAGGTTGTGCAGGATCTCGCCGCCGATCTTGCCGCGCTCGCGGCTGGCGCCGACGACGGCGACCGATCCCGGCTCGAAGAGCCGCGCCATCGAGGCCGCCGCGGCCTTCTCGGAACGGTCGGCCGCCTTCTCCTCGTAGGCGGGCGTGGGCGCGAGCGAGACGGCGAACCGATCGCCGCCCGCCACCGTGCGGCGGCGGATCGGAAAGCCGCAGTTGGCGAAGACGTCGAGGAGACGCGCGCTCGGACCGGGCGCGAGAGCCTCGAACGTGGCGACGCCGCGCGCGCGGGCGATCTCGGCCAGGCGCTCGAGCAACCGCGTGCCGATGCCCTGGCTCTGGAAGGCCTCGTCGACGGCGAAGGTGACGTCGGCGAGCGTTGGATCGGCGGGGGAGCGGCGGTAGTGCGCCGCGGCGACGATTCTCCCGGCCGCGTCGCCGACGTACCCGAACCGGTCGCGATAGTCGACCCGCGTGGCGGCCCGCGCGGTCTCCGGACTCGGCCCCCCCGCGCCGAAGAAGCGGAAGTAGACGCTGTCGGCGGGAAGACGTCCCTGGAACGCGGCCAGGGCGGCCGCGTCCTCGGGGAGCACCGGTCGCAAACGAAGCGTCGAGCCCGAACGAAGCACCACGTCCGAGGCTTCGTCGGCGGGGTAGTCCTCGGCGGATCGCGGGCCGCCGCGTGCTCCGGGTGTCGCCTCTGGCATCGAGTCCTCCGCGTGATCCTTTCTAACACTTCCGCGGCGGTACGATCGCGTCATGCCGGCGGTCGTCACGCTGACCCTCAATCCGTCGATCGACGAATCCACGAGCGTCGACCACGTCATCTCCGAGCGCAAGCTGCGCTGCGGGGAAACGGTGTACGAGCCGGGCGGCGGCGGCATCAACGTGTCGCGGGTGCTCCACCGCTTCGGCCACGACGCGCCGGCCATCTACACGAGCGGCGGCCCGGCCGGCGCGCTGCTCGCGCGGCTGCTCGACGCGGAGGGCGTGCCGCACTGGCCGGTGCCGATCGAAGCGTGGACCCGCGAGAACTTCAACGTGCTCGAGCGGGCGAGCGGCCGCGAGTACCGCTTCGTCTTCCGGGGGCCGATGCTGACCGCCGACGACGTCGAGCGCTGTCTCGGGCTGCTCCGGGGCGCGCGGCCCGCGCCGGCGTTCGTCGTGGCGTCGGGGAGTCTTCCGCCCGGAGTGCCGACGAGCTTCTACGCGGGCCTGGCGCGCATCGTCGCCGACGCGGGCGGCCGGTTCCTCCTCGACGCCTCCGGCGAAGCGCTCCGCGAAGCGTCCGCCGCCGGCGTCTTTCTCCTGAAGCCGAGCCTTCGCGAGTTCGAGGAGTTGACGGGCCGCGCGGGCGGGGACGACGCGACCCTCGTCGACGCCGGACGCGCGCTCGTCGCGCGGGGCGCGTGCGAGCTGCTCGTCCTGTCCCTCGGGGCCCGGGGCGCTCTCTGGGTCGCCCGGGAAGGCGGCGGCCGCGTGATCGCGCCCACCGTTCCCTATGCCAGCGGGGTCGGCGCCGGCGACAGCATGGTGGCCGGGATCGTGCACCGGCTCTTGCGCGGAGGCTCTCCGGAGGAAGCCGTGCGATACGGCGTGGCGTCGGCGTCGGCGTCGGTCATGAACCCGGGCACGTCGCTCTGCCAGCCGGCGGACGTCGAGCGGTTGTTTGCCGCGATGTCCGTTTAGGCCCGCGCCGCTCAGGCGGTCGGCGCGAGCCCGTGCAGCCAGCGCGGCGCGATGCCCTCGCGGCGAAGCGAGGTGATGACGCGCTCGGGCGTGCCCCAGTCGCTCCAGCTCATTGCCGGGAGGGGGGACACGGCCAGGCGTCCGGGCGCCGCCGCGAGCACCGTCTGCGAGAAATTAGCCGTCGCGGCGCGCGCGTAGGCTCTCTCGATCGCGGCGCTCTCGCCGTCGGAATCGGCGAACGGATGGATCCGCCGCAGGCGTTCGTCGAGGTCCGGAAGCGCGCGGCGCCCGACCTCGATGAGGGTCGAGGCCCGGGCGACCATCACGAACGTGTTCCAGAGCCCGCCCCGGGCGAGCAGCGCGCGCGCTTCCTCGGGAGCGGGCTTCTCGACGAAGCGATCGACGGCGCGGATGTCGCCGGCCTCCCGCTTCTCGAGCGAGACGCCGGGCTCGATCCACCCGTAGCCCGGCTCGGCGGAGTCCGGGGTCGCGGCCACGAGAAGGATCCGGCCCGGGTGCCGGCGCACGACGGGGACGAGCGCGGCGACGTGGCGCATGAACGCGGCGTCGTCGGCGACGTAGTGATCCGAGGGGAAGACGGCGACGATCGCCTCGGGATCGTGCCAGGCCACCCAGTGGACGGGCAGGAGGATGCCGGCGGCCGTCCCGCGATCCTGAGGCTGCACCAGGAATTTCGGCGAGGAGGCTCCGCGGACTCCGGCGCGGAAATAGGGCTCGTGGGACCGCGTCGCGATGACGACGGTCCGGTCGGAGGGAATCAGGCGCGAGACGCGATCGAGCGTCTGGTCGAGCAGGGAGCGTTCGCCGACGAGGACGGCATACTGCTTGGGTCTTCCGTCGGCGTGGATGCGCTCGACGAGCGGCCGCAGGCGCGTTCCCTGACCCCCGGCCAGCACCACGGCCCACAGATGATCGGACCGACTCGGAAGAAGCTCGATATCCTGCACCAATGGCGCCATCCGTCCACTCCCATTCTGAATACGAGCGGCGCGGAAAGAATGATTCAAGCCGATCAGGGAGGCGAGAAGCAAGCCTGAAAGCCGGGTGAACTCCGCGGCCGGCGTCCCGGAGGCCAATTGATGCGTTTGGATTACCGCTCGCTCAACGCGCGGGGACGAGACTGGCTTCATGAAGAGCGAACCCGTCATCCACCTGACCGACGTTCCGAGCGCCCTTTCGGTCGAAGAGCTCGTCCGGCGGCGGGTCGCGCGTCTGCATCGCTATTGCGAGGACATCGAGAGTTGCCACGTCTGGGTGGCAGCGCCGCACGGCCACCACAAGCAGGGAAGGCTCTACGAGGTGCGCTTGCGGATCGGGGTCCCCGACGGCGTCGTCGTGGTGCGCGACCAGCCCGCGGACGACGACGTGCACGTCGCGATCCGCGGTGCGTTCGACGCGGCGCGTCGCCAGCTCGAGGACCACGTCCGGCGGCGCCGGGGAGACGTCAAGGAGCACCCGCGTGCCGCGGCGGGCGCCCGCGACGAACAGGGAGGAGAGACGCCATGAAAACCCAGCAGGTCCGGGACCTGATGACCGCCGAAGTTTTCACGCTGCGTCCCCAGGACGACCTGGCGTCGCTCTACGACCTGATGGACGGCAAGCACATCCGTCACGTCCCGATCGTGGATCGGGACCGGGAGCTCGTGGGGCTGGTGACCCAGCGAGACCTCTCCCGGAGCGCCCTCGGCTCCGAGGAGGCGCCCCTGTCGCTGCAGCGCGACATGCTGCGGTGCCGCCGGGTACGCGAGATCATGGCCACGGAGGTCGACACGGTCGAGCCGGACGAAGACCTCCGGGTCGCGGCCGAGATTCTTCTCGAGAACAAGATCGGGTGCTTGCCCGTCGTCGAGGGCGCGCACCTGGTCGGAATTCTCACCGAGTCGGACTTCGTCCGCCGGTACGTTCAGAACTCCTAGGAGGACGCCATGAGACCGCTGCGCAACATTCTCGTCGCCACGGACTTTTCGCCGGCTTCGCGTCCGGCCTTCCGGCGGGCACTGGAGCTCGCGATCTCCAACCAGGCAGCCCTGTGGATCGCGCACGTCGCGGCATCCCCCGGCCCGATGTCGCCGGACGGTTACGTCCTTCCCCGCGTCTACGACGAGATGGAGCAGGCCATCCGCGCCGACGCGCAGAAGCGGCTGCGCGTGCTGCTCGGGCGCGCGCGCAAGCTCGGAGCGCGCGGCCGGGCCCTGCTGCTCAAGGGGACGCCGCACGAAGCGATCGTGCGCGCCGCCCGGGGCCATCGCGCCGACATGATCGTCCTCGGCACCCATGGCCGGACCGGCATGGCGCGCTTCTTCGTCGGAAGCGTCGCGGCGCGCGTCGTGGCCACCGCGAGCTGTCCGGTCCTGACCGTCCGCGGGCGCTGAGGAGGGAGCCCATGCGAGAGCAACGCAAGCGCCAGGCGCTGTACGTCAACCGGCGCGAGGACCTGTACGGCGAGTCCCAGCTCCAGAAGGAGCGTTCGCCGGGAAAGACGCGGCGCCGCCGTCAGCGGCGGCCGGTGGATCGCGGAGAGGCCGGCCGCCGCGGCGCGGTCCTGGCCGGGCCGGAGGTCGGCCTCGGGCGGACGTCCGCGCCGAGCGCGGGCAAGGTCGGCAGCTCGCGGGGGTCCGGACCGACGAGGCCCTGCCGGTAGGCGAACGCCACGGCGGCGAGCTTCGTGTGCACGCCGAGCTTCGAGAGGATCCTCGCGATGTGGTTGCGCACCGTGACGCGCGAGATGAAGAGCTCCTCGGCGATGCCGTCCGTCGTCGAACCCTGAGCCATCTTCCGGAGGATCTCCTGCTCGCGGGGCGTCAGCGCCGAGAGCGTTCCGGGCGCGCGGCGTCCCGCCTTCGGCGGCGGGGCCTCGTCGACGGCGGCGGCGAGCTCGGTCTCGAGCGCGGACGCGCCGGCATCGGGCTCCCGCAGGACGTGAACGACGGTCGCGAGTAACGGGTGCCCGCTCGAGATCGCGAAGGGCGTCGCCGAGAGCCGGCGCATGCCGCCGGCCGGAACGGGCACGTCGAGCATGAAGGCGTGGAGCTCTTCTTCCGGATGCTTCCGCGCCTGCGTCGTGACGGGACACGACGCGCCGCAGTACCGGTTTCCATAGACGTCGTGCCCGCAGAGGACGTCGTAGCAGCGCCGGCCGAGAACCTGATAGGCCGGGCGCCCGAGCAGCTTCTCGCACGCCTTGTTCCAGAGAATGATCAGGTCGTTGCCATCGAGCGCGAACACGGCTTCGCCGCTCCGGGCGATCCTCTCCAGCACCTCGATGGGTTGAGACACGGTCGAGTCGATTCTATCCCGCCCGCCGCCCCCCCAAAGCGGGGCCGTCGACGGGGGCGTCAGGGCCGCGGCAGACGCAGGGCCCGGCGCATCAGGCCGTCGAGCCAGCCGTCCGGCAGGAGCATCTTCAGGGGCACGAGGACGTGGGCCATGAGGCCGACCCGGTATCGGGGTTTCGGCCGGTCGGCCTCGATCGCGCGGACGATGACGCGGGCGACGGCGGACGCCGGCTGTTTGCCTCGCTGGAACTCGGCGTCCATCGCCCGTTCCGCCAGGGTGTAGAGGGCGCGGTACGGTCCCGGCCGGGAGAGAAGCGGGGTGACGATCGCGCGCGCGCGATCTCCGAACTTCGTCTCGATCGGGCCGGGCTCGACCAGCACGACCCGGATCCCGAAGGGCCAGAGCTCGACGCGCAGCGAATCCGAGACGGCCTCGAGCGCGTGCTTGGAGGCGCTGTAGGGCGCGGCGAAGGGGACGGCGACTTTGCCGGACACCGACGACACGTTGACGATCGTCCCGCGGCGGGCCGCGCGCATCGCCGGCAGGACGGCCTGGATCATCGCGATGGTGCCGAACAGGTTGACGTCGAACTGAGCGCGCCACTCGTCGGCCGTCACTTCTTCGGTGGCCCCGTACTGGCCGTAGCCGGCGTTGTTGACCAGAGCGTCGAGGCGGCCGGTCCGGGCGTGGACCGCGGCGACGGCGGTGCGGATCGAGGCGTCGTCGGTGACGTCGAGGGCGAGCGTCTCGAGGTTGTGGCGGCGCTCGAGCTCGGCGAGGTCGTTGCGGTTGCGGGCGGAGGCGAAGACGCGATGCCCGCGGGCAGCCGCTTCGAGCGCCGTGGCCCGGCCGATGCCGGAGGAACATCCCGTGACGAGGATCACGCGGCCGGACGACACGCCGGGATGTTACCCTTTTGGCGAGCCGGTCCTCGACGGCGCGCCGGCGCCGCGGGCCTGCCTCCGACGCGCCCCGAAGCGTCGCGTGGCCCGAGGGTTGCAGCCGTAAACCGGCGCGGCGAGACCTCGTCTAAAGGGATGTGCCCGCACTGGCGATGATTCCACGCGAGACGCCGTCGGAAGTCGACGAAACGGCCCTGATCCGGGAGATCCGGAGGGGGCGGACGGAGCTTTTCGAGCACTTCGTCCGGCGCTACCAGCGGCGGATCACCCGCATCGCCTATCGCTTTCTGCGCGATGCGGGCGAAGCCGACTGCGCGGCGCAGGAGAGCTTCCTCCGGGCCTACCAGAACCTCGGCGACTTCCGCGAGGGGTCCACGTTCGAGACCTGGCTGACGCGCATCTGCATCAACTGGTGCAAGGACCGGTTGAAGCGCCACCGGCGGGTCGTCTTCTTCCACCAGGCTCCCGTCCGCGACGACGAGGAAGGGGAGGCGCCGGAGCATCTCGCGGCCTCGACCGATCCGTCGCCCGAGCGCCGGGCCGCGGGACGCGAGATTCGCGAGCGGCTGCTCGAGGCGCTCGGCTCGCTGTCGCCGCGGCAGCGCGCCGTCTTCGAGATGAAGCACTTCGAGGAGATGTCGATCCCGGACATCGCCGACGCGACCGGTCTCGACACCGGGACGATCAAGTCCCACCTTTTCCGGGCAGCCCGCAAGATTCGCGAGCGGCTCGAGGACTGCCGGTCTTAAGGGGATGCCATGAACGAGCACACGCCGGACACCGAAAGGCACCTGAGCGACGCGGAGCTGTTCGCGCTCGCCGTTCCCGCGACGGGGGATCCCGAAGCGATTCCGCCGCACCTGTCGCGCTGCAACGCCTGCAGTCGGGCGTTGAAGGAGTGGAAGGCTACGTTCGCGTCGCTCGCGGACGCCGAGACGGGTGAGCTGTCGCAGCGCACGGATGCGGAGTGGCGCGCCCGCGAGGAGGCGACGCTCGAGGCGATCCGGCTGGACGGCCGGTCGGGCCGCCGGGTGCACCCGTGGCGGTGGGCGGTGGCGATTGCCGCTTCACTCCTCGTCGCGGCCCTGCTGCTGCCGGGTCTGCGCCGTCCCCCCGCGGGCAGGATCGCCGCCGCGCCGACGACCCCGGCCGCGGCCGCCGCGACGCCTTCGCCGGAGCTGACCGGAGACGACGCGGCCGACGACCGGCTGCTGCGCGAGGCTTCGTATCTGGCCGGCGGCGGCGACGTCGACTCGGGCACGGGACTGGAGGGACGGCTGTGAAGAAGCTCCTCGTCGCCCTGGCAGCCGTCCTCGTCTTCGCGGGCCCGGCCGCGGCGCAGCAGGCGATCGCCGAGGGCAAGTGGTGGAAGCGGCCCCGCATCGCGCAGGCGCTCGCGCTCACGCCGGCGCAGACCGGAGAGCTCGAGAAGATCTTCGCCCGGAGCCGGCCCAAGCTGATCGACCTCAAGGCCGATTTCGAGAAGAAGCAGTTCGACTACCAGCAGGCCATGACCGCGGACAAGGTCGACCGCAGGACGGTCGAGGCCGCGGTCGCGGCACGCGAGCAGGCGCGCGCGCGGCTGCAGACGGAGCTTTCGCTCATGGAGCTCGACATGCGCCAGGTCCTGACGCCGGAACAGCGCGAGAAGGCGCAGGCGCTGCGGGCGCAGATCCGGGAGCGCATGCAGGAGCGCCGCCGGCAGCTGCGCGAGGCGGAGTCGGGCGACGAGCTTCCGGCGGCCCCGAGGGGCGGCGCACGCCGTCCGCCGCCGGCGCCGCCGACGCCCTGACTCAGTCGTCCCGGAAGCGCTCCTCTTTCCACGGGTCGCCCCGCCTGTGGTACCCGTTTTCCTCCCAGAAGCCGAGGCGATCCTCGCGAGTGAGCTCGAAGCCGCTCGCCCACTTGGCGCCCTTCCAGAAGTAGAGGTGGGGGATCACGACGCGCGCCGGCGCGCCGTGCTCGGCCGTGAGGGGCTGGCCGGAGTGATGCGTCGCGAGCAGGTTCTCGTCGCGGTCGAGATCCGCCAGCGGCACGTTGGTCGTCCAGCCGCCGACCGCGTGCTCGACGACGTAGCGCGCCTCGGGCTTCGGGCGCGCGGCGCGCAGGACGTCGCGGACCGGCACGCCCTCCCAGACGTTGTCGAGGCGCGTCCAGTGCGTGACGCAGTGGACGTCGTTCGTCCGAGTCGCGCGCGGCAGCTTCTGGAACTCCTCCCACGTCCACGAGACCGGGTTCTCGACCTCGCCCCACACCGAGAACTTCCAGGTCGCGAGGTCGACGGCCGGCACTCGGCCGAAGTGGAGCACCGGCCACTGCTGCGTCACGAACTGTCCCGGCGGCACCCGCGACGGATCGGGGTTCGGGAAGCGGATGTTCGGGTTCTTCCGGATGATCATTTGGCTAGTATCCCTTCATGGATGCCGCGGCGCGCCGCCGGATACGGGACTACGTTCGGCCGCTCGCCGTGGGCCTCGACGGCGTCACGAATTACGGGGACGTCGAACGGATGGTTTCCGCCGCCGAGGCGGTAGCGGCAGACCTGCCCGAAATCGACCGCGAGCTCCTGTTTCTCCTCGCGGTCTTTTCCGGCCAGGAGCGCTGGGTCTCCCGCCTCGGGCATCGAAGCCGCACCGAGGCCTTCCTCGAATCGCTCGGCGTGCCGCGTTCCCGGGTTCGCGCCCTTTTCCGCGGGCTGAAGCGTTTCGACTCGGCGCCGGCCTGTCCCGAGGAGGAGGCCGTGCACGACGCCGTGCGGCTGGAGGCGATGGGCGCCTACGGGGTGGCGCGCGGGCTGGCCGACGCCTACCGGGAGCGCCTCGACATCCTCGAGATGGCGGCGGCGCTCGAGACGGCGGCCGACGCGCCCCTGCGCACGCCGGGCGGCGAGAAGCTGGCGGAGTCCCGGCGCGCGCTGATGCGCGACTTCGCCCGCGGCCTCCGCGAGGAGCACGCCCAGTTTCACGGCTCCCGGGAGTGACGCGGCCGGGGCCGACCCCCCGGCCGGACCCGAATCCCTCCCTCCACGCAAGCTCGTTCCACGGGCTCGCTCTGATTTATCTTGCGTTAAGGTAGCAGGCGGGGACGCCTGACACGACGCGGCCCCGGTTGCCCGGGGCCGCGGAGGAACGCGAGGTTGAGGAGCCTTCTAGGGGCCGTACAGCTGAAGGGCGAAGGTCTTGGTCAGGAAGACGGCCATCTGGCCGCGGGTGTTGGGATTGCCCGGGCAGTAGTTGCCGCTGCCGCAGCCGCCCGTGATGCCTTCGTTGTAGAGGGCTTCGATCCACTGGTCGAAAATGCCCGAGCACGTCACGTCGAGAAAGATCGTTCCGGTACAAGCGGGGAGCTTGACCCCCGGGCCGTGCTCGGTCTTCAGGAGGAAGACCGCCATCTGGGCTCGGGTGACCGGGTCACCCGGGCAGTACAGGCCGCCGCCGCATCCGCCGGTGATGCTCTTGGCGTAGAGATCCTCGATCCACGGGTCGAAGATGCCGCCGGTGCACGGCACGTCCGTGAAGATGGTGCCGGTGCAGCCGGGCGGCGCATACGCAGAGCCGTATTTCGACTTGAGCAGGAAGACGGCCATCTGCGCGCGCGTGACGTTGTTGTCCGGACAGTAATCGGCACCGCCGGCGCACCCCCCGGTGATTCCGTTGTGGAAGATCGTCTCGATGAACCTGTAGAACTGGTAGTCGGTCGGGACGTCCTCGAAGCTCTCGCCGACATGGAGCGTCCAGACCTTGGCCGGCAGGATCGGCACCGGCGCCGTCAGCAGGGAGGGCGTGGGCTGCTCGGTCAGCTGGGCGTCGAAGTGCTGCGCCGGGCGCGCGCCGGAGATGTGGACGGCGAAGCAATCGGCCGTCGCCGACGTGCAGTCGGCCGTGGCGCCCCCCGCGAGGACCCCGTAGCTCGCGTTGCCGTCGTCGACCACGTAGAAGGGACCGGCCGCGCCGCTGAATTCGGTGACGGTGCCGTCGAGAACGAACGTGTTGGCGGTCGCATTGGTCCACGACGGCTGGATCGTCGCGGTCTCGCCGATCTCGAGCACGCCGTTCTGGTTGCCCGCGCCGGTGGTGTCGACCGCGAGCGCGGCGGGCGTCGCGTTGAGCTCCTGGCCGATCACGTTCATGACGATGTGCATGTCGGGGGCGCCGATGTCACCCGTCGGCGTGGGCGTCGTGACGCCGCAGGAACCGGCCGAGATGTAGCTCGTTCCCGTCTGGAGCGCGGCGTTCGAACCGATGAAAAACTCGTTGCCGGCGGTGGTCCCGTCGGGAATGTGGATCTCGACGACGAGCTCCGAGCCGGCCGGGGCCTGCGCCGCGACCGGGATGACCAGGATCGTGCCGTTCTGATCGGCGACGCCGATGCTTGCCGTGCCGATCTGCGTCAGCGTGCCTCCCGGGAACGCCGTGTCGGACGTGTAGAGGCGCACGTCCAGCGGCTGTGTCCCGCCGCCGCCGGAGTTGGCGACAGCCACCTCGACGCCGATCGAGACGGCACAGATGGCGTAGGCGCCGTTGATGCCGGAGTCCGTGAGCGTGAAGGCGCGCCAGTAGCTGTTTTCCGTCGTGTAGAAGTTCGGCGATCCGGTGTTGCAAGCGACCGACCCCGGCGTCACGGTCTGCGACGAGGACTGCGTGATCGACGTGGGCCCGCACGGGGGAAGCCCGCCGTCGGGCGCGGCCGCCGAGGCGCGTGGGAGCACGGGGCCGGCGTGCTGGAAAGACTGCGCGGAAACGACGCTCGCGATTCCGAGTGCGAGCACACCGAGGGCGGGGACGAAGCGGGACCGTGTCATCGTGACTTCCCTCCTTCGCGAGAAGAACCTTCTGAAGTGTGTGATGACGAGGATTTTACAACGAAACGCCGGGCAACTTTCGGACGAGGGAGGAAAGTATGAAGCGATTCGGCATCCTCGCAGTGCTCGTCGCGCTCGCGGCGCGGTCGTCGCGGGGCGCGGACTTCGCGCCCAAAGGCGCGACCGCGACGCTCACGGTGGAGTACGCGTACGACTCCTCCGGGAAGACGGCGGACAAGAACGATTCGCGCGAGTGGAAGGCGAAACGATCCGCGACGGTGACGGTCGACCTGACGGCACAAGCGGCGGCGGCGTACTCGGCGATGCACGCGATGAGCGCCGACCAGCAAGCCGAGGTCTCGAAGAAGCAGGCGAGCGCGAAGAGCGCCCAGAAGAAGCTCGAGCCGATGGCGGCCGACATGGCGAAGATCGCGGCGCAATGCGGCGACGACGAAGCGTGCGTCGAGCGGGAAGTCAAGAAATACGGCTTCGGGATGAGCGACGCGGAAAAGGAGTCGGCGCAGTCGGCCGGCAAGGACGTCGCCCAGGTCGGCAAGCAGGGCCCGGCCCGGTTCCAGGCCTGGAGCGGCACGTCCCAGAAGGGGACGTACGCGATCGACGAAACCGCGCACTTCGTGGACGCGGACCCGATCTGCAAGAACCTCCACTGCACGCGGAACGAGACGCGCCAGGGCAGCGGCGCGATCGCCCCGTCGGGGACGGGGGCGCGGTTCGAGTGGGACTCCAGGGACAAGACGCTCGAGATCCTGCTGCCCGGGCCGTTCCCGCTCGCTTACACGCAGAACGTGACGACGGACAAGCCGGGCGCCCGGAGCGGGAGCTCGCCGGGGGTGGTGCGCCTCCCGGCGGAGATGCCGAAGTCTTTCACGGTTGCCGTCAAGGGCGACTGGAAGAATCAGAGCGGCACGGAGACGATCAAGACCCGGGGCGCGGGCGCCGAGGGCGGGACCCTGACGGTGCGCTGGCAGCTGGCGGTGAAGTAGCCGCCGGCGCCTCAGCCGAGGGACGTGCCGCCGTCGACCCGCAGGATCTGTCCGGTCACGAAGGACGGTCCCGCGCAGAGGAAGACGACCGTGGCCGCGACGTCGGCGGGGTCCCCGTTGCGCTGCAGCGGCGCCTCGCGCGCCCAGCGCTCGGCGACGGCGGCGGGCGTGCCGTCGGGAACGAGGACCGTCCCCGGCGCCACGCCGTTGACGGAGACCTCGGGCGCGAGCTCGATGGCGAGCGCGCGCACGACGCCTTCGACGGCGGCCTTCGACACCGAGTGCGCGGCGTAGAACCTCGCCGGCCGGCGGGCGAGAAAGTCCGAGATGAGGACGACGCGTCCGCGGCGGGCGCGGAGGGTGGAGGCGGCTTCTCGGGCGAGCAGGAATCCGGCGCGGGCGTTCAAGTCCATCGCGTCGTCCCAGAGCTTCTCGTCGGAGTCCTCGAGCGCGGCGCGATGGAAGTTCGCCGCCGAGTGGACGAGCAGGTCGAGGCCGCCGAGCGCCGCGACGGCGCCGCGGACGAGGTCGCGGCAGCCGGCGGGTTGACGAAGATCGGCCGCGAGAGGCACGGCGCGGCGGCCGAGGCCGCGGATCGACGCCGCGACCTCTTCGGCGGGCTCAGCGGATTCGCGGTAGTGGACGGCGACGTCGGCACCGCCTTCGGCCAGGGCCAGGGCGATCGCGCGGCCGACTCGGACGCCGGCGCCGGTGACGAGCGCGGCGCGCCCCGCGAGCGGAGCGTTCGTCACGGAGCCGGGCGCGGCGCCGCGGCCGCGCTGCGCGCGACGTCCGAAGCCGCGCGGCGCCCGTAAGCCGCCGGGTCGGCCATGAGGCGCGCGTTGTCGAGGAACGCCGTCCAGTCCGCGCCGAGGGCCCAGAGGTGCGTGGCCACGGCGGTAATCGCCGCCGCCAGGTGGACCCACGGCGGGACGGCGCTCGTGTGCGCGGCGCCCCCGAGCACGAAGACCGCGATCGCGGACAGGAGCGCGAAAGTCGCGGGCGGCGAGGTGCGCCGCTTGAACCGACGGAGCGCGCCGAGCACCGCTCGCCGCTCCGGTTCGGGGTAGCCGACGATCTCGTCTTTCACGAGGCGGCCCGTGCCGATGAAGAAGAAGAGCACCATGGACTGCGAGAAGAGCGACAGCAGCACGGTCGGGATGGCGTAGGCGACGTGTTTCGTCACGAGGAAGTGCGCCGCCGGCCCGGACTGGGTCAGGTGCGCGGCGACGACGAAGCCCTGGACCGACGTCAGCAGGAATCCGCCGAGCGCGAGCAGCGTTCCCACGAGCAGGGCGATGGCCATCGGCGGCAAGCCTAACCCACGCGCGCCGAATCCCCGCGCCGCGAGCGATTCGTCCGAACCTTGACCGGCTCCGGGGGGCGCGACACAATCGAGACGAAGGGGGAGTGAAGCGATGGCGAGCGAGCCCCGGACCCTGTGCGACGTGTTCGTCGCGGCGGCCGCGTGCGGGAAGCCCAATCTCCTCCTCTCGAAGGTCGGCGGCGCGTGGAAACCGATCTCCGCCGCGGACTTCGGGTTCACGGTCCGAGCCCTCTCGCTCGGCTTGAACGGCCTCGGGGTTCAGCCGGGCGACCGCGTCGCGATCCTGTCGGAGAACCGGCCCGAGTGGGCCATGGCCGATTTCGCGATCCTGTGCGCCGGCGCCTGGTCGGTGCCGATCTACCCGACCCTGCCCGCGCCCCAGGTGGCGCCGCTGCTGGCCGACTGCGGTGCCCGCGCGATCTTCGTGTCGAACCTCGAGCAGCTCGGCAAGATCCTCACGGTGCGCGGCCAGCTTCCGGAGCTCGACCACGTCGTCCTGATCGAGGGGAACCCGCCGCGCGAGCCGGGCTTCGCGAGCTTTCACGAGGTGGTCGATCGGGGACGTCCGACGCTGGCGACGAGCCCCGGGGTGTTCGACCAGCGCGCGGCCCGCGTCCGGAGCGACGACGTGGCGACGATCATCTACACGTCCGGCACGACGGGCGAACCCAAGGGCGCGATGCTGACCCACGGCAACTTCGTCTCGAACGTGCTGGCGGGCTGCGAGGTCATTCCGTTTACGGCCGACGCCGTGGCGCTCTCGTTTCTGCCGCTGTCGCACGTGTTCGAGCGCATGCTCGACTATTCCTACTTTCACAAGACGGCCTCGATCGCGTATGCGGAGTCGATCGACAAGCTCGGGAAGAACTTCCTCGAGGTCAACCCGGAGTGCTTCGGCGCGGTGCCGCGCGTCTACGAAAAGGTCTACGACCGGATCACGACGAAGGCGGCGGCGGGCGGCGCCCTGAAGAAGAAGCTCTTCGACTGGGCGGTCCGCATCGCGCGGCGCCGTGTCCCGTACCAGGAGAGGGACGAGAAGCTCCCCGGAGGGCTCGCGTGGCAGGCCGGCCTCGCGGACGCGCTCGTTCTGAAGAAAATCCGCGCGGCTCTCGGAAAGAACTTTCGCTTCGCGGTTTCGGGCGGCGCCCCGCTGTCGCGCGACCTCGCCGAGTTCTTCATCGGCGCCGGCGTGCAGATCTACGAGGGCTACGGCCTGACGGAGACGTCGCCCGTCGTCTGCGTCAACGGGCCGGGGCGCTGGCGGCTCGGGACGGTCGGCAAGCCGCTGCGGGGCGTCGAGGTCCAGATCGCCGCCGACGGGGAGATCCTGACGCGCGGGCCGCACATCATGAAGGGCTACTTCAAGAAGCCGCAGGCCACCGCCGACGCCATCGACGCCGACGGCTGGTTCCACACCGGCGACATCGGCGAGATCCGGGACGGCTTTCTCTCGATCACGGACCGCAAGAAGGACCTGATCGTGCTCGCCGGCGGCAAGAAAGCGGCGCCTCAGCCGATCGAGAACGAGCTCAAGAAGTCGCCCTACATCGCCCTGCCGATCGTCATCGGCGACCGCCAGAAGTTTCTGGCCGCGCTGATCGTCCCGAACTTCGACCAGCTGCGCCAGTGGGCCGACGCGGCCAGACTCCACGTCGCCTGGGACGCTCTCGACGCGCATCCCGCGGTGCGCCAGCTCTACCAGTCGGAGATCGACGCCTACAACGCCGAGCGCCCGCACCACGAACAGATCCGAGCCTTCGCCCTTCTGCCGTCGGACCTGACGGTCGAGGACGGGTCGATCACGCCGACGCTCAAGGTGAAGCGCCGGATTCTCGAGGGCCGCTACGCCGCACTGATCGAACGCATGTACGAGGCGGCGGGGCGATCGCATGTCGCGTGACGTCGTCGTCGTCGACGGGGTCCGGACGCCGTACGCGCGCGCCGGCACCGAGCTGAAGGGCGTGTCCGCCGCCGACCTCGGGCGGATCGTCGTGACCGAGCTGCTCGCGCGGACCGATTTCGATCCGGCCGCCCTGGACCAGGTGATCTTCGGCAACATCGCGCAGCCGCCCGACGCGGTCAACGTGGCGCGTGTCGCGGCCCTGAAGGCCGGCGTGCCGGAGCGGGTGCCGGCGTACACGGTCAACCGCCTTTGCGGCTCGGGTCTCCAGTCGATCGCCGACGCGAGCTACCGGATCGCCGCCGGCGAGGCCGAGGCGATCGTGGCCGGCGGCGTCGAGTCGATGTCGCGCATCCCGCTGCTCTACTCCTACGACAGCCAGGAGGTGTTCGCGCAGGTGTTCACGGCGAAGGGGCTGGGCGGCCGCGTGGCGGCGGCCTCGAGGTTCCGGCCGCGCCACTTCAAGCCCGAGATCGGCCTCCAGCTCGGCCTGACCGACGCGGTCTGCGGCCTGAACATGGGCGAGACGGCGGAGGTGCTCGCCCGAGAGCACAAGGTCACCCGCGAAGAGCAGGACGCCTTCGCCCTGCGCTCTCACCAGCGCGTCACCCTCGCGCGCGGCAAGCTCGCCGAAGAGATCGTGCCCGTTCCGATCCCGCCGAAATACGAGGGCGTCGCCACGAAGGACAACGGCGTGCGCGAGAACCAGTCGCTCGAAGCGCTGGCCAGGTTGAAGCCCTATTTCGACCGGCGTTTCGGGACCGTGACCGCCGGGAACTCGTCGCAGATCACCGACGGCGGCGCGGCCGTTCTCCTGATGAGCGCCGGGGCGGCGAAGGCCCGCGGCTACAAGCCTCTCGGCAGGCTCCGCGCGACGGCTTTCTGCGCCCTCGAGCCCGAACGGATGGGCCTGGGTCCGGCCGTCGCGACGCCGCTCGCCCTCAAGCGCGCCGGGCTCGCGTGGGCGGACATCGGGCTGGTCGAGATCAACGAAGCTTTCGCGGCGCAGGTGCTCGCCTGCGCGCGCGTGTTTCCGTCGGCGGCGTGGCACGCGAAGTACGCCACGGGCGGCCCGATCGGCGAGCTCGACTGGGACCGGACCAACGTGAACGGGGGAGCGGTCGCGCTCGGGCATCCGGTCGGGTCGTCGGCGAACCGCCTCGTGTTGACGCTCCTGAAGGAGATGCGGCGCCGCGGCACGCAGTTCGGCCTCGCGACGATGTGCATCGGCGGCGGCCAGGGCGGCGCCGCGGTCGTGGAGCTGCTGCCGTCATGAGCGCCTTCGAGCTGCAGGTGGACGGGGACGGGCTCGCGGCGCTGACGTTCGACCTTCCCGGCGAGAAGGTCAACAAGTTCTCGGCCGCCGTCGTCTCCGAGCTCGCGGACGTTCTCGTTCGCCTGACCCGCGAAGCTCGCGTCCGGGCCCTCGTGATCCGCAGCGGCAAGCCCGAAATCTTCATCGCCGGCGCGGACGTCCGGGAGTTCGCGACGACCCCGCCGGAAGAAGCTGCGACCGCCGTCGCGCGCGTGCAGGCGCTCTTCGAGCAGCTGGCGAACCTGCCGTACCCGACCGTCGCGGCGATCAACGGCGCGTGCCTCGGCGGCGGTACGGAGTTCGCGCTGGCTTGCGACTATCGCCTCATGTCCGACGGGCCGAAGGCTCAGATCGGCCTGCCCGAAGTCCGCCTCGGCATCTTTCCGGCGTGGGGCGGCTGCACGCGGCTCCCGCGGACCGTCGGCCTCGCGCCGGCCCTCGACCTGATCCTGACCGGCAAGGCTCTCGACGCGCGGCGCGCCAGGCGGATCGGCCTCGTGGACGAGGCGGTGCCGGCGGCGATCCTCGACGAGTTCGCCAGGCAGTTCGCGCGCGAGAAGATCGGGCGCGGCAAGCCGCGGACGTACCGCGGGCGCGCCTCCCTCGCCGAAAGGGCGCTCGAGGCGACGCCGATCGGCCGAAACGTGATCTTTTCCCGCGCGCGCAAGAGCGTCGAGGAGTCGACCGGCGGGCACTATCCGGCGCCGCTCGAAGCGCTCGAGGTCGTCCAGGAGGGCTACGGGCGGCCGGTCGCGGATGGCCTCGCGGCCGAGGCGCGGCACATCGGCCTCGTCTTCGGCGGCGAGGTCCAGAAGAACCTGCTCAACCTCTACTTCCTGACCGAGGAGGTCAAGAGGGAGACGGGCGTGGCCGACCCGGCGGTGCGCCCGAAGGAGGTGGCGCGCGTCGGCGTCCTCGGCGCCGGCGTCATGGGAGGCGGCATCGCGCAGCTCGCCGCCGACAGGAATCTTCCGGCGCGGATGAAAGACATCCAGCCCGAGGCGCTGGCGCACGGCTACGCCGCGGCGGCCTCCATCTGGAAGGAAGCCGTGCGCAAGCGGCGGCTGACGCCGCGGCAGATGAGCCGCAAGATGGACCTGCTCTCCGGAACGCTCGACTACTCGGGCTTCGCCCGCTGCGCGGTGACGATCGAGGCCGTCGTCGAGAAGCTCGCGGTCAAGCGGGCGGTGCTCGCGGAGTGGGAGGCCGCGGTTCCGAAAGAGGCCATCTTCGCCTCCAACACCTCGACGCTGCCGATCTCCGAGATCGCGGTCGGCGCGATCGAGCCCGGACGCGTCGCGGGGATGCACTTCTTCAACCCGGTGCACCGGATGCCGCTCGTCGAGGTGATCCGCGGGGAGCGCACCAGCGACGAGACCGTGGCCACCGTCTTCGCGCTCGCGAAGACGCTCGGCAAGACGCCCGTCGTGGTGCGGGACGCGCCGGGGTTTCTCGTGAACCGGATCCTCGCGCCGTACCTGTCGGAAGCGGTGCGGCTGGTCCAGGAGGGGTGCCGCATCGAGGACGTGGACGCGGCCATGACCGCGTTCGGCATGCCGGTGGGCCCCCTGGCCCTCCTCGACGACGTCGGGCTCGACGTGGCGTCGAAGGGCGGTGAGGTGCTCCAGGCGGCGTTCCCGGAGCGCCTGACGCTCGGCGGCGAGGAGGCGCTCGCCGCGGCTGGCCGGCTCGGCCGCAAGAACGGCCGCGGCTTCTACGAATACGAAAACGGCAAGCGCGGATCTCCGGCGCTCGAGGCCTACGCGGCGCTGCGCGTCGAGCGCCGCTCCGAATCGCCGCTCCCGTCGGGCGTCATGGAGGCCCGCCTCGTCCTGCCGATGATCAACGAGGCGGCGTTCTGCCTCGAGGACCGCATCGTCGACGACCCGGCGCGCCTGGACCTGGCGATGGTGTTCGGCACGGGGTTCCCGCCCTTTCGCGGAGGGCTGCTGCGCCACGCCGACGCGATCGGCCTCGGCCGGGTCTTCTCGCGGCTGGACGATCTGGCCGAGCGCCTCGGCCCCCGGTTTGCGCCGTCCGAACTCATCCAACGCCTCGCCAACGCCCGGCGCGGCTTCTATCCCGACGCGCCCGTTTCCACGAGGGAGATCACCGTATGACCGACGACCGTTCCTCAGCCTCCGCCACCGCCGCGCCTGCCGCGCCGGCCGAGTCCCGCCTCGTCCCCGTGGTGAAGTCGCTCTTTGCCGGGGAGATCCCGGAAGACACGGTCTTCCCGTATCCGGAGATCGACGCCTCGGAAAAGGAGACGGTGTCGGCCTTTCTCGACTCCTTCCGGAGCTTCGCCCGCGACCGCGTCGACTCGGCCAGGATCGAGCGGGACCACGCGATCGGCCCCGAGGTGATCCGCGGCCTCGCCGAGCTCGGCGCCTTCGGGATGAGCATCCCCGAGGCCTACGGCGGCTACGGGTTTTCCGCGTCGGCGTACTGCCGGGTCACCGAAGAGATCGGAAAGACCGACGCGTCGCTCGGGATCCTCATCGGCGGCCACCAGTCGATCGGCCTGAAGGGCCTCCTGCTCTACGGCACGGAGGAGCAGAAGAAGCGCTGGCTGCCGCGCCTGGCCTCGGGCGAGATGATCGCGGCCTTCGCGCTGACGGAGCCGGAAGCCGGGTCGGACGCCGCGTCGATCAAGACGACGGCCGTTTACGACGAGACGACCGACACGTTCGTGTTGAACGGCACGAAGCACTGGATCTCCAACGGCGGGTTCGCCGAGTTCTTCACCGTGTTCGCCAAGGACGTGCGCCTGCCCGCCGAGGACGAGCACCGGAAGATCACGGCGTTCGCCGTGACGAAGGACCTGGGCGGCGTGCTTCCGGGCAAGGAGGAGCGCAAGCTCGGCCTCAAGGGCTCCTCGACCGTGCCGATCGAGCTCGAGAACGTCCGCGTGCCGGCCTTCAACGTGCTCGGCGAACGGGGGCAGGGATTCAAGATCGCCGTCGAGATCCTGAACACGGGGCGGACCTCCCTCGGCGCCGGGTGCA
>Ga0335070_10001112_pt1 | contig 30646 bp, 29 predicted proteins | sample Lox_Sample_13_FD_206722 | JGI IMG/M metagenome (GOLD analysis project Ga0335070, IMG submission 206722) | Soil microbial communities from Loxahatchee National Wildlife Refuge, Florida, United States - Lox_Sample_1.3 | ecosystem: Environmental > Terrestrial > Soil > Wetlands | place: USA...
TATGCCGGGAATCGTAAAGATCGCAAGCTGCCACACACTCGATACCCGGCACCCGCAGCGATGCTTCGAGCAGTTCGCAGCCGCGGATGCCGGTACCGATGGAAGCGAAACGCACCGTATCGCTGGGCGCCACGGGCCGTCCCGCGCCCCACATACTATTTGGCTGTAGAAGAGTGAATTTTGCGGCGGCAGCAGCTGCGGTTCCAACCTGCATGAATTGACGGCGAGTCCATGAGCGCTGAGTCATGAGCCTCCTCTTTTATTAAGGCGTGAATTTTCGTTAATGCAAACAACTTGTCAGTTTCTACCAAACTTCCAGAGTGGCACAAGTACAAACTGCCATTGCCAGGCATGGACAGTGCCAATTTGGTTCACAGGCGGGCCCCTACGCCTGTGGCCGAAGCTACGGTTGAAGCAGAGTAGGTCGGATGCTAAGCTGCAGGTGAGTATGCAAGCGACCAAGAAAGAGATATTGCTGATCATGCCTGAAGACCTTCTCCATGACCGCATTCTGGAGCACGCCGGTTACGCGGTCACGAAGGTCAAGAACGTCGCCGAGGCCCGCCTTGTCTACCAACCGGGTCGCTTCGCTCTGGTACTGCTCGCCGCCGCCAACCACACGAAAGATGTGGAAGACTTCTGTGAGGAACTCAAAACGCTGTACCCGCCCCAATCAGTCGCCCTGATGACGGGTTGGCATACGTTTGTGCCTAAAGATAGCTGTCCCGATGCTGCCATCCCACGCACCGGAAGTCCGGAAACCTTCGTGGCCCAGGTCGCCGAACTTGTAGCTTCAGCTTGACTGCGGCTATTCTCACGCCCACGTAGACGCGGCCGCCTCGGAACCCTGCCCTGAGTGAGGTCGAAGGGTTCACCCCACGGGCCGCCTCGGCCGCCCACCGAGCCAAGCGAGGCGAAGTCACCGATACAGTTCACCAACAGACCGCACAAATCCGACACCGACAATTACTCCCTGCCAGCTCATCGCTCCTTAAACCGCAGCCCTTTCCAATACAGTCCGTCACTCCCCACGTCGAACACTCGGTTGAAACGCGCGCGAGAGTTCTCCAGCGCGGCGGTGGCCGCGAGCTCGATGAGCTGTTCTTCCGAAAAATGCCGCCGCAACTCCGCGTAGAGTTCGTCGCTCACATTGGACGGAGTGTCAGCCATAGCATCAGCCATGCCCAACAAAGCAGTCTCCGGCGCAGGGAACCCTCCAAAGTTTCCCGCAACAATGGCCGCGACCTCGTCGTCACTTAACCCGTACATTCTGCCCCCGGCAGAATTGGCATCAACTCAAAACGGGCAACCCACCCGAACCGCGGTCCTCAGCGTCAGCAAGGCTCGCAAGCGTTGCGGAACCCTTGCCTTCTGCCCGAGTAACCATTCGGTAAGAGTGTTCAGCCAGAAGACGCGAGGTACATGGGCTTGAATCTTCTGAGGTGTCAGATCACGTCCCAACGTCTTGCGTACTTTCTTGAACACCTGCCGCATGAAAAACGCAGTCTCTTTCGGGTCCACCCCTTCTACTCTTGCCATCCTCGATCCTCGCTCATAAATGTTGGTTGGTCTCGGTCATACTGATGAGGAATCGAGCCACGCCGATGTGACAAAAATTTCGGTCAACGAAAATTCGCGGCGCGGTTATCGGAACAGAAACGATGGTGGCCTTACAGCGCAGCTATTCGCCGCTGCACGAAGAAGAAATAGACACCGACTAGGATCAGCAGCAACCCGTTAACACCCAGGATGATCGGCGCGGTGAAGATGGGAACGAGCCATCCCGAAACCAGATTGCCCATCGGCATTCCGCCCCGAAAGGCGCAGTTATAGACGCTCATCACGCGCCCCCGCATCTCGTTGGTCGTGATCAACTGCACAAGCGAAGTAACGGTCGCGAATACGCCCATCATCGTAGCGCCCACGAGCAGTAGCATGCCGTAGCTGAGCGGCAACCATTTGGACAGCGCAAACGCGGAAATCGCCGCTCCCATGATCATCAGCACGGTGAGAGCAAATCGGCCTTTGTTCTGCATGTTGCCCTTGCTGGCCACGAGCAAGGAGCCACAAATCGATCCCACTCCCATCAGGGATAAAAGATTTCCGTAAGTCTCGGGACCACGGTGAAAAATATCTTTCACGAATACGGGAATATAGGTCCGCAGGGGCATGCTCAGGAATGTCATGCAGAAGGCGAGTACGGTCAGCGCCTCCATCGAGGTCTGCTGGCGAATGAACTTGATGCCTTGCTTGAGGCTGCTCAAGATGGACTCGGTCGTCGGCGCCGGCAAAAATCTCGAGGAAATGATCAGGAGAGAAACAATCGGTGCCAGAAAGGACAACGCATTCAGCCCAAAACACCACTTCTCCCCAAGCTTCGCCAAAGCCTGACCGGCAAGCGCAGGCCCAATGGTGACGGCCATATTGAATTGAATCGAATTGAGCGCGATGGCGTTGGGCATGTCCTCGCGATCAACTAGCGTGGGAATCAGAGCCTGGTACGCCGGGCCACCAAATGCCTGTGCCAATCCTGCGATGAAAGATAGGCACAGGATTTGCCACACATGCACAAGTCCGAATGCAACCAGGACAGTTAGCACTGCCGCGCACCCCATCTGGATGTACTGCGATACAAGAAGGATCTTTCGCCGCTCTACCCGGTCGGCCACGACCCCGCCAATTAACGAGAACAAGAAGATGGGGATGCCGCCGAGAAATTGATCGAGTGCGAGCAGGAATGCGGAATGGCTCAAGCGGTAGATCAGCCAGCCCTGGGCCACGATCTGCATCCAGGTCCCAATACTGGAAGTACAGGCGCCGATCCACATCAGGCGGAAATCGCGGTAGTGAAAAGCTTTGAATACCCGTCGGAAGCGCGAAGGCGGCGCCTGGTTTGCGTTCGTAACGTCGACCTCTACGTCTCCACCAGCAGACATTCGCTCTCCCGTTTTTCTAGTAGAGCATACCGTACTTGATTTCCTCTAAGCGATTGCCAATGCGCATCTACCGCGTGCAGATGCTTTTGGCGCACGCCCGCCACCGGATGGGTAAACTAACCGCGAGATGTAGAGTTCGCATTTCGCCCTTTCCGAACCTCACATGGGAGTTCGACGTGCCCGGCCAGGCAATGCAACAATTGAATGGATTGTGGGTCTGCCAACGCTGAGCTCCATGTCAAACATCACGGTACGCCCGATGCAGGAGTCGTTGTATCGCGCGATTACCGACTACCGCGGATTGCACCCCGGCGAGGTAGAGATTTGGCGATCGCCAAACGACGTGGAATCCGATAGCTATGAGCGGTTACGAACGCTGCTGGTACCGGAAGAGCTCGCACGAGCTGCTGCTTTCCGTCTCCAACGCGATCGCAAGCAGTACGTCATTGGCCGCGGTCTCCTGCGCATGCTGCTCGCCGGCTACCTGCGTCTGGATCCTTTGGCTGTACGTTTTCAGTACACGTCGTACGGTAAGCCGCAGCTGCTGTTCCCCAGCAAAGATTGCAACATCCAATTCAACATTGCGCACTCGGGCGCGATCATCCTTTTTGGGTTCACACTCGAACACAGAATTGGCGTGGATATCGAGCAAATGCGTTCGGATGTCGAAATTGACGACATATCTCAGCGTTTTTTCTCTGCCTCGGAACGGCAATGGATATCGGGTTTGCCGCCGGCGCAGCGTTCCGACGCATTCTTCCGTTGCTGGACACGCAAAGAAGCCTTCCTCAAAGGCACGGGCAAAGGACTCTCGGCCCGTCTCGATTCTTTCGACGTTATCTCAAATCCTGAGGAGGATTGCTGCTCGCTCGAAACCAGCGACCGCCGCAAGTGGCTGATTCGCGATCTGGATGTGGAGCCCGGTTACGCGGCGGCCGTCGCACTCGAACATGTAGGCGACCAGAGTTGCGCCAGCGAACCACGAACTTCCGAGGTCGGTCCTTGGCCGCGGTAAAATATTGCAATTCTTTGCACATTACGAACATGATCCACGACGATACGTCCTCTTCCCAAACGAATTCGCGCAGGTACTTGACTACGTGGGGTTTAGCCATTGAGCGGACGGTCTGGAAGGCAGCTGAATTGCTCGCAATTACGGCTACGCACTTCTATTAGCAACGTTCGCGTCAATGAAAATAACAACGAAGTCATCTTTTCAAACTCCAACACTGACCTGGGAGGTCCAAGATTTGACTGCTTCAACCAGCCATCTCATCTCGCCTCATGGCGGCGAACTTGTCGATTTAATAGCTAACCCGGAACGCGCGGCGGAATTGAAAAGCCATTCCCGCGAATGGCCTTCCTGGGACTTAACCCCTCGCCAGATATGCGACCTGGAATTGCTGCTCAGCGGCGGCTTCTCTCCTCTTCGCGGTTTTATGAACCGCAAGGATTACGAGTGCGTCTGCCAGACCATGAAGCTGAGCAGCGGTGTTATCTGGCCGATGCCAATAACCCTCGACGTCACCGAGGACTTCGCAAAATCTTTGAAGCCGGGTAGCAAAGTCGCGCTGCGTGACGCAGAAGGAGTCATGCTGGCGGTTCTAAATGTCGAAGACGTATGGCAACCAGAACGGAAAGCCGAGGCCGAATCTGTGTTCGGCAGCACCAGCAAATTACATCCCGGCGCCGATTATGTATTGAATAAGGCCAATCCGTGGTATGTCGGTGGGCGGCTGGAGGGCCTGCACCTGCCCAGCCATTACGACTTCAAAGGTCTTCGCCTCACGCCGGCTGAACTTCGTGCGGAGTTTGCACGCCTGGGCTGGCGGCGCGTGGTAGCCTTCCAAACTCGTAACCCAATGCACCGGGCTCATCAGGAACTCACTTTCCGCGCTGCCAAGCAGGTGGAAGCCAATCTCCTGATCCATCCTTCCGTCGGCATGACCAAGCCTGGCGACGTGGACTACTTCACGCGCGTCCGTTGCTATCAACTGCTGCTCTCCAAATATCCCCAGGGAACTGTCAAGTTGGCGATGCTCCCGCTGGCGATGCGCCTCGGCGGTCCTCGCGAGGCGATCTGGCACGGCCTGATCCGGAAGAACCACGGAGTCACACATTTCATCGTTGGAAGGGATCACGCCGGCCCCGGCAAAGACGAGAGCGGCAAGCCTTTCTACGGCCCCTATGAAGCGCAGGAGTTGTTTAAGAAGCACGAAGCCGAAATCGGCGTCACCATGGTGCCCTTCAACATGATGGTCTACCTCGAAGATCAGGATCAATATGTCCCCGATAACGAGGTACCGAATGGCTCGCGCGTTCTCAACATTTCAGGAACCGAACTGCGGCAGCGTCTTAACGAGGGCCGTGACATCCCTTCCTGGTTCACCTACCCTGAAGTTGTGCACGAATTACGGCGCAGTTATCCACCGCGCCACAAACAGGGCCTGACTGTCTTCTTCACGGGACTCTCTGGCTCGGGCAAATCCACCATCGCCAACGTGTTAGTAACGAAGTTCTTGGAGACGGGTGGACGTCCGGTCACTCTCCTGGACGGCGATCTGGTCCGCAAGCATCTCTCCTCGGAGTTGGGCTTCTCCAAGGAGCATCGTGACATCAACATCCGCAGGATCGGCTACGTAGCCTCGGAAATTACGAAAAACGGCGGCATAGCCATCTGCGCGCCTATTGCCCCTTACGACTCGGTTCGCAAGCACGTTCGTCACATGATCGAGCCGTACGGTGGTTTTATATTGGTGCACATCGCCACCTCTGTGGAAACCTGTGAGCAACGCGACCGCAAAGGACTATATGCCAAGGCACGTGCGGGCATCATTAAGGAGTTCACAGGCATCTCTGATCCGTACGAACTTCCCACGGACGCCGAAGTCGTCATTGATACGGCTGAACTGAGTGCCGAAGAAGCCGCGCAAGAGATCATCCTGCATCTCGAGCAGCAGGGCTTCATCGGCGTCAATAATGAAACCGGAGTTTCTGTCGCACGGGCGTAAGGTGAGGCAGTTCCTTTTGCTATGGAATTGATGGCGCTCAAGATTCTGATTGGCTTCGTGGTTGGAGGCCTGATCGGAATGACCGGATTGGGGGGCGGCGTCCTGCTGCTCCCGATTCTCATCTTCGGGCTTAGAGTACCTGCCATAATAGCCGTCGGGTCGGACGCCGCATTCAATTTCATAACCAAAATCGGCTCGAGCTGGGTACATTTGAGCAGGGGTACCGTGCGCCGCAGAGTCGTGCTGGCTTTGGGAATTGGCAGCGTACCGGGATCAGCGCTAGGTGTGCTGTTGTTGTCGCATCTTCGCGCCCTTCATGGCGCCGGAGTAAACGACTTCATCAAATCGGCGGTTGGACTTTTGCTCATCTGCATTCCAACGCTGCTCCTGATGCAGCGCCGCATTGAGGATCGTGTCGTAAGTCGCCCGCCGACGGCCAAGACGTTTTTCGGAATGACCATGATTGGACTGGTCGCCGGATTCCTTGTGGGCATGACTTCGGTGGGATCAGGCAGCATCATCATGATGCTTCTACTCCTGTTCTATAGCTATCAACCCAAGGTGATGGTCGGTACCGACATCGTGCACGCCGTGCTGCTCACCGGGGTTACCAGCTTCCTCCATTTTCGTTTGGGCAATGTCGATCCGACTCTGGTGGGCTGCCTTCTCATCGGGTCCATACCCGGCGGCCTGCTGGGCTCGCACTTGAGCACCCGCGTTCCCATGCTCTGGTTACGTCGAATCTTATGTGCAATTCTTCTGGCCACCGGCGCGCGCATGCTGTGGGCCTGATTTGGAGACCATGAACCTGACCTCACCCTCGGAAACTCTGGAGCGCATCCAATCTGCCTTGGATGCGGCCCGCGAAGTTCTCAATCGTTACACCCCGGGCGCGATCGAAGCCGAATACAAAGTCGGTCACGATCCGGTGACCGAAGCTGACAAGGCCGTCGATGCTGTGCTCCGCAAGAACTTATTGCGCGATGGCGAAGGGTGGCTATCAGAGGAAAGCGTTGACGATCCCTCTCGCTTGAACCAGAAGCGCGTGTGGGTTGTCGACCCGCTGGACGGCACGCGCGAATTCGTCGCCGGCATACCCGAATTTTGTGTATCGGTGGCCATGGTCGAGGACGGCTCCCCTGTAGCAGGCGGAATTTGCAATCCTGCGACCAACGAAATCTTCATCGGCTCGACGCAAACTGGTGTCACTTATAACGGCAAACCGGCCTCTCCGAGCCAAAAGTCGAATCTGAGCGAAGCGCTGGTACTGGCAAGCCGAAGTGAAGTGAAACGCGGAGAATGGGAACTTTTCAAAAACACGCTGAAGATACGGCCGATAGGTTCCGTCGCCTACAAGCTCGCTTTGGTGTCGGCAGGTTTGGCAGACGTAACTTTCACTCTAACCCCGAAACACGAATGGGACGTTGCCGCCGGGGCGGCGCTGGTTCTCAGTTCCGGAGGCTTTGTTCAAACCCTCGAGAACGGGCGCCTGCGCTGCAATCAAAGGAATCCGTTGCTCTCGGGACTCATCGCCTGCGGCCCTAATCTCCGCTCAGACCTTCTGTCCCTGCTTGAGCGACATCTACAGCCAACCGGCAACCAATAGTGGAATAGTGGCCGCGTGGGAGCACGGATCACCGATTGCACCCGCAATCAACCAACTGAGGAAATGGCGAAAGGGTGATCTGCCTGCAATTACAACAGTTCTGTAGCAGGCCACTGATTTGGCGATAAATCCGGATCTGATCCGTAAAACTCTGTGCCGCCTTGCGGTGCTTTCAATGTTCTTTCTCACCCCAAGGCAGGAACAACTGCCGCGTCATCCATTCTGTCGGCGGGAAGCTCGCCATCAATACAAATGCGCATCCAGATCTCGAGATTAAGCAGCCGCCATATGCGGTTGCCGTGATCGCGATGGCCACGCCGATGCTCGGCAAAAAGCTGTTTGAGGTGATCTTGCTTAAAAAATCCTCGTTGCCGAGTTCGCTCTTCCAGGAGCATGCGCTCGAGTTCATCAAGCTGCGGTCCTGCTAGCCAGTAGGCCCATGGGGTTGGAAAACCCATCTTCTGCCGGTAAACGATGTCGCGCGGAAGCACGTCTTCCACAGCGGACTTCAGAATGAATTTCCCCGCGAGGCCGCGAACTGAATATTTCTCCGGGATGCGAGCCGTGAACTCGACAAGCACGTGATCCAGGAATGGCACTCGGCTTTCAATGGACGCCGCCATGCTCATCTGGTCCTGCTTCATGAGCAGTTCCAGCAAATAGGTCTGGATATCCGTGTAAAGAAGCCGGTGTAGCAGGTCGCCCTTTGAAGCTTCCCAAGCCTTCAGTACGTTCCCATATGGGTCTCCCGCATTGGCGCGCATGTCATCCGTCAAAAGGCGCGCCTGGTCTGCTGCCGAAAACGCCGAGTAGAAATTATCGAAGTAGAAAGAATCCCAGTGCGCTCCATCGCGGACCAGGAATGTATGCTCCAGCTTTCGGTGAAGGGCAGCCGACAACGGACTCGCGTTAATTCCGCTGCGGACTGCCTTTCGCAAAAATGTGGGGGTAAGCCGCCGATACACGTTGTCCATGCGTGCGTTCGCCAGTGTCCACGCATATCGCGCGTAACCGGCGAGAGTCTCATCGCTGCCTTCTCCCGTCAGGACTACGGTTACCCGTTCCCGGGCCAGCTTCGCCACAAAATACAGCGCCACACTGGACGGCCACACAATCGGCTCATCTTCATGCCAGATCAACTTAGGGAGACTCTGAAAAAACTCTTCACGGCTGAGCTGAACTTCGTGATGCTTCGACCCAATGTGCTCGGCAACGCGGCGCGCGAAAGGCAATTCGCTGAATGCTTCCTCACCGTAACCCACGGAGAAGGTTTCAATCGGCTCTTTTCGGATTTTCGTAGTCAGTGCCGCGACAGCGCTCGAATCCAGACCTCCGCTCAGAAACACACCGAGCGGCACATCGCTCATCAAGTGCGATGACACGCATTGCTCTAAGAGATCGCGGTACCCGTCAACGTAGTATTTCCGCGGTTTGTCATCGTGATCGGTGTCGACCGTCAAATCCCAGTAGCGCTCGATCGTAAGCCGACCATCCTCCCCCACCTGCAGCGTGTGTCCTGGAGGTAGTTTCTGAATTCCGGCATACATCGTCTCTGTGCTGGAGATGTAGCCGAAGGCCAAGTACTCCGACAAGGTGCTGCGATTGAACTCAGGTTTTACTCCCGGATACTCCAAAATGGCCTTCATCTCAGAGCCGAACAAGAATGTTCCGTTCTCGTAACGGTAGTAGAGAGGTTTGATGCCTAGCCGGTCGCGTGCCACAAACAGCTTACGACTGCTACGGTCCCAGATGGCAAATGCATACATGCCACGCAAACGCCTGACGCATTGCGGCCCGTATTCCTCAAACAAGTGGATGATCGTTTCCGTGTCGCTGTTGGTGCGGTACCGATGTCCGCGAGCCTGTAGGTCCCGGCGCAACTCCGCGTGGTTATAGAGTTCGCCGTTGTACACGATCCACAGGGAGTCGGCTTCATTGCTGATCGGCTGATGGCCGGTCTTTAAATCAATAATGCTGAGCCGGCGCATGGCGAGACCGACATTGTCTCCGATAAAAAATCCTTCATCGTCCGGGCCGCGGTGAACGATTTGGCCATTCATGCTCGCAAGGGTTTCCCGGTTTACCTGCTTACCCGCATCGGGATACAAAATGCCGCAAATTCCGCACATAGAACTGTTTACCTGCCCCTTTCCGAAACGCAACAACCATTAATCAGCCGTAGTTCCGGCCTTTTCAAATGACAGCCCCCCTAAGCTTTCCCGCAGGACGATGCCGCCATGCGCGCTTGAGAACATTTGCGTGCCAGTATCACCGTGTAGCAACTCACATCGTTGCACGACGTCCGCACCTGACACAATTGGTTTACCCATAATTTCTACGGAGCGGCCGTTGCAGAATATGAGTTCGCGATGGCCGTCCTGATGCATGCCGAAACAAAGAAACTGCGCATCGCTGGCGCACGGCCCGACGGCCCAGGGTTCATTCTCATCTGAAATTATGAAGTAGTATTCCTCTGTCGCACTTGCATAATGATACGCATCAATGTCGGCGTCCCCGACCTCCAGCCGTTTCAGTATCCCGATCTCCTGAGCGCCTTTTAGCTGTGGAACCAGCAACGTTGTAAAGGCATGCGGCAGCGCCGCTGTCGTGCGGAAGCTGAAAACCGGGGCCGGCTCCTTTCGTCCATAGGCCGGCGACCAGACGCCGTCCTCAAGACGCGCATTCCAGCCGTGCTCCTCCGGTGCCAGCACAGCAATACTGCTATCCGCGCCAGAGGTGAACCAGTTCCCTTCCTGCCTGTAACCGGGAGGCAAGTGCCAGCGTATTTCCAAGGTGTGGGTACCGGCACCCTCAGCTCTATCCCGAACTAACCAGAACTTCCCTTTCCGCCAGAATACGGCGCGGCGATGGATAACAGGATCGGCCAGCCGGCAATATCCATCGTGATGGCCGGCGAACAAATCGAAGGTCTCCCCCGACACCCAGCAATCGACCGCAGTCTTGGCCAGATTCGCCCAGGCGAACGGTCCCGACGGAATGACTTGATCACAACAGTCAACCAATAGCGTGTTGTGAGCAGCAGTGCCTCGGAAGGCATTGCGCTCCGGTCCGTTTCCCACATAGATGCAGGTGCCAGGGTCAATGAGCAGTGGCCTGCCCGAATGAGCAACACAGACGCTCAAAGCGTCGGCATGACCATGTCCCGCAGAAGCAGCGCCTTGAGGACCCGCGTCAATCAGAAGCTGGGTTCGCGAGTGGGAATCGGCCATCACGTAAAGACCCGACTCTCTAAGTGCCTCCGATGTGAGCGGAGCCAGCACGGAGCCGAGCTTGTCAAAGTTTTCGACCGCCTCAGCGCCGAGCAACCACACCGTCTCTTCGCGCAGATCACCGACTAACGCTTTGAGATCGGCTCTCTGGAACAGAACTGCCCCGGTGGCAAGCGGATCTATCAAGTACGCCGAACAATTGCGTTGCGGATCGAACAGGCGCCCGCCGTCATCGTCGCCGAAACCTGGCGGCGCGCCAGCACCAACTAAGAGCGCAAGAGCATTGAGCATGTTCTCGACGGTTTGGTCAAAATCGGCCGGAATCACAACGCCATTTCGCGCGGCTAAAATTCTCGCGTGCAGGAAGAAGTCCAAAGCATAAACGTGGTAGTAAAGCGACTGCTCAAAATGAAAGCCATCGGGACGAACCTGTCGCCGCGATTCCTGCACAATGATTTGCCAGCCCCGTTCCTTCCAAGAGTCCGCCTCTTCGATTTCCGGGCAAAGCGTGCCCACAAAAAACAGAGCGACTCCTTCCCCAAGTAAGTGGGTGTTGGGCGAAAAGTAAGTAGATAGATAGCTATCTATGTGACGACTGCTCAGTGCCAACGCTTTGACCCACTCGTCGCGAAACCACGCCGGAAGTTCCCCCGAATCCGCCAACAGGAAATACACCCACACCCAGGAAAGGCTTCGAAACGCTACTTCGAGGCTGCTGGCCCAATTGATTCCCATCGGATAGGGATTTTGTGCATGCCAGTGTTTCCATTGGTCGAACAGCTCGGTAGTGAGTTTTGTATTTCCGCTGAAGCGGTAGGCCTTCGCTAGCGTTACTAGATGTTGATGCCGGTTTAGTTCCCATGTGACTTTGGCGTCTCCCACCTGGTCGAAATCGAGATAGCGCACCCGATGAAACGATCGGAAGGGAGCTCGCCGGCCATTGACCGCGTCCAAGTGCCAATCGATTTGAGCACCGTAGTTCAATCCGGAATACCCGAGCAGATCAAAGCGGTGTTGGCAGATCTTCTCCGCTCTGGCGACCACTGCCTCAATCTGGGGAGGCATTCGGTCCCTTAATGAGCGGCAGATCTCAGCCACGTGTTCTGGATCGAAGAAGAATCGACCGCTTGCTTGTGTTGGTCGCAGGTGAACTGGAAATCCCAGACGGCCGTAGTAGCGGACCGCATCGACCCGGGCGCTGATCGCCTGGCACAGGCGCTCCTGCAGTTCCTCGGCGCTCATCGACCGTAAACGCACCCATCGTTTTGTCCAGGTTTCAAGCGCCATTCAGGTTTGGAGCCCTGTGCAGTTGGTACTGAAGCCGATCCGATTCCACTATTTCAACTTATCACTCCAAACAATAGCAATTGCCCTTCCAGAGGGCTTTCCGAAGAAATGCTCCCTGCCGACAACAATCATGAGCCAGTTTACCGATAAGAAGGAAAGGCTTTCGAGAAATGTGCAAGAGCTTGCACCGTGCTCGTATGGCCGCCGGCGGACGCGATAATCAGACTGCTAAGTTACTGTAGGACAATACATTGCTCTCGATTCGCACCCATCCACAACACGCTTCGGCAGCCCACTTGCCGTAGACGCGCTTAGACCTGCATGCTAGTGTGACTATTCTGCCCCTCATAAGGATTGAACGCTGAATGACCCGCTCGATCAGTATTTTCGGTCTCGGATATGTGGGAACGGTAACCGCCGCTTGCCTGGCCAGCAAGGGCCATGGCGTCCTGGGTGTGGATCTTAATCCCACGAAGGTTAAAGCCATGGAGGCGGGATGCAGCCCGATCGTGGAGCCCGGCGTCAACGAGATGATTGCCGGCGCGCACAACTCCTGCCATCTGCACGCGACCACCGACACCAAAGCCGCAGTCATGCAGACCGAAATCTCCTTCCTATGTGTAGGCACCCCCAGCCTGCGGAATGGCAAGCTCGATCTGGGTCACATTGAACCGGTCTGTCGTGAAATCGGCGCCGCTCTCCGGGACAAAAATTCCTTCCATCTGGTAGTTCTGCGAAGCACCGTTCTCCCCGGCACGGCGGAAAACCTGGTTATCCCTATCCTCGAGAAAGCCAGTGGCAAGAAGTCAGGCGACGGCTTTGGCGTTTGCGTTAACCCGGAATTCATGCGCGAAGGAACCGCCGTGAAGGATTTCCTGGAACCATCCATTACGGTGATAGGTAGCCAATATCCGCAGCACGCGAGCGCCCTGCGCGAGATTTATTCCTGGGTGCCCGGTCACATCGTTGAAACCTCATTCCGCTCCGCCGAGATGGTCAAGTATGTCTGCAATGCCTGGCATGCCGTGAAAGTAAGCTTTGCCAATGAAGTCGGTACCTTGGCCCGCGAGTTGGGTGTCGATGCGGAAGCGGTTATGGAAGCCTTCTGCGCGGATACAAAACTGAATATTTCCCCAACCTACTTGAAGCCGGGATTCGCATTCGGAGGCTCTTGTCTCCCCAAAGACGTCCGGGCCTTGAACTATCGTGCCAAGGAACTCGATCTCAACTTGCCTCTGTTTCAATCCATCATGCCCAGCAATGAGGAGCACCTGGAGCGCGCGGTCGAAATGATCCTGCAAACCGGAGCTAAAAGAATCGGCATGCTGGGCCTGAGCTTCAAGGCGGCGACCGACGACCTGCGCGAGAGCCCGCAGGTTCAACTGGTCAAGCGGCTCTTAGGCGAGGGCCGAAGCGTGCAGATCTGGGACGACAACGTCTCCCTCGGCCGGCTGATCGGCTCCAATCGCGACTACATCGAGCAGACCATCCCGCACATCGGTTCGCTGCTGAACAACAGCCTCGACCAGGTAATCAAAGGTGCAGACGTCGTTGTGATTGGCACGCGCGGCCTCGATCGACAGAAGCTGCAGCAATTGCTCCAGCCTGAACAGAAAGTCATCGACTTGGTCAATCTCGAGAAAACCCGGCGCGTGAAAGCCAACGCCACCTACGCCGGACTCTGCTGGTAGGTAAACGCCCGAGAATTTTCGGTGGCAATCATCGCGGCACAAGATTTGTCGTCATTTGATTGATTTGCGAGCATTACCCGCGAACGCGGCAAAAGAATGTAGCCCACGGCGTAAGCCGTGAGTATAAGTGGAAAGTGAGCAAGCCCCGGAGGGGCGAGAGATCGCTTCGCCCGCCCTCATTTTTGCCCCTGAGGGCTCGACCCGCGAACCCCTACGACGGATGGGGCACACCCAATATGCAGCGCACCGTGTCACGCGCAATCAGCAGTTCTTCATCGGTGGGTATTGCATAGGCGCGTAAGCTTGAATCTTCACCGCTGATCAGACTCTCGACACCCACTGCTGCTTTATTCTTATCGACGTCCAACGTGAGACCGGCCCATTCCAGGCCAGCACATATTTCGGCGCGAACTTCCGGCGAATTTTCACCGATGCCGCCCGTGAACACGACAGCCTCAGCTCCTCCCATACCTGCCAGGTACGCGCCAATATATTTCTTGGCGCGATAGCAAAAGACGTTGATGGCTAGCCGCGCACGCCGATCATCATGTTCCCGCAATTCCTCCTGCAGAACCCGCATGTCATTCGTCAGACCCGAAATTCCGAGCAATCCCGATTGTGTATTCAACAGAGTCTCGACTTCGTGTGGCGACAGTCCTTCCTTTGATGCAATGAGGTTCACGATGGCCGGATCGATATCCCCCGATCGCGTCCCCATGACGAGCCCTTCTAACGGCGTCAGCCCCATCGAGGTGTCCACTGGATATCCATTGCGTATGGCCGCCGCCGAGCATCCATTGCCGAGGTGAAGAGTGATAACGTTGGTCTGCTCACGGCTCACGTTCCGCAGCACTCGATACCGATATGCCACATAACGGTGAGAGGTGCCGTGAAACCCGTATCGCCGGATTCGATGACGCCGATATAGGTGGTAAGGAATTGCATACAGATACGCGTGCTCGGGCAACGAATGATGAAATGCGGTGTCAAAGACTGCCACCTGCGGCGTCTTCTGCCCGAACAGCTCGCGCGCTGCATAAATGCCTTTCAGGTTTTTGGGATTGTGTAGAGGAGCCAGATCAATACACGCCTCAATTCCTTTTATGACCTCTTCCGTGATGATTACCGACTGCGAGAACAGTTCTCCGCCGTGTACCACCCGATGCCCAACCGCATGAATATCGGAAGTGCTGCGCACTTCGGCAATACCCGATGCATCAGAGGCTATCCACCGGACAACAAAATCCAGTGCTGCTGAAATATCTCGCATCGGCGCCGTTAACTTCTGTTTCGCATCGCCGCCCTTTTGCAGCGTGACGATGGCCTCCCCGCCAATGCGCTCGACTTCCCCTCGCAGCAGCCTCTGATCAGTTCCCTGCTGGATTTGGTCGACATCGGTTGCGATCAGTTGAAATTTCAGGCTGGAACTTCCGGAATTCAGGACCAAGACGTTCATCGAGCGCTGCTCCAGAAAACGCCTGCATTAATAATGCCCGCACTAGTATCGCCGAAAAGGGTTGTCGCGGTCACCAATAGTGCCGTTCAAGCCAGTAAAAGCTGGCTTTACCGCTGTAAGGTGCCGTTATTGCGGCATGAATGCGGAGTACTATTCACCCCAGAGGCTTTGGGCGACCAACCTAGTTGCTGGCGTACGGCGCAGCTTTTATGCTTATGCGGCACGAAGATGGCAAATTCATTCTGTTGGATATTGACGCCTTCGCCTCCTGGTTACACGGTACTTCCTTCAGTCGCGTCATTAAGCTTCTCCAGGTCCACCACACCTTCCAGCCGGACTACCACACTTTCGATCGAGTGAAAGATCACTTTGCCCTGCTTAAGAGCATGGAGCGCTCTCACGTGATTGAGCGGGGTTTCTCCGAAGTCGCTCAGAACCTCACCACCTTCCCCGATGGCCGGGTAGCCGTGTGCAGGCCGATCGACAACATCCCGGCGGGAATCAAGGGCGCCAATCAGCACGGCATCTGTGTCGAAAATTTGGGGAACTTTGATCTCAACCAGGATGTTATGACGCCCGAACACCGCAATTGCATTATCAAAGTGTTCGCTCACCTGTGTCGCCGCTTCACTCTCGACGCTAACTCCGATTCCATTCAGTACCACCACTGGTGGGATCTCAATACCGGTAAGCGCAGCAACGGTACCGGTACAACAAAGACCTGTCCTGGTACCCAGTTCTTTTCCGGCAATACTGTCGCCAGCGCAGAAGCGAATTTCATTCCGCAGGTCAGGCAAGAATTGGCGGCCATGGCCGCTGCCGGTCCGGTCCCCCCACCACAGCCTGCCTATGCTGCAGAAGTGGCCGTCGATTTTCTGAATGTGCGCGCGCTCCCCTCCACCTCGGCGGTCGTTCTCAACAACTTGCATCTCGGAGTCGAAGTCTGCGTGTACGAAGCCCGCAATGGCTGGAGCCGAATTGACCCGGTAAACTCCTGCTGGGTCGACTCCCGGTTCCTGCTAACCGTGCCCGCTCCGGTCAAAGCTTCCCGGCTGTACTCTGCCCAGGTGACCACGGACCTGCTGAACGTCCGCTCCCTTCCCTCCCTCGCCGGAGCAGTCCTCCATCAACTAACACAGGGCGCAGTTGTGAATGTCTATGAAGAGCATGATGAATGGCGCAGAATCGACGAGGTCAACTCCCTTTGGGTCTGCGGCCGCTATCTCGCGAAAGCCGCTGCAGTTACTGCGTAGACGAGGCGCTTCGAAATTCATAACTCGGAATCGCACTCGCGATGTCCTGCAAGTGTATGCCGAAGCGTCATTCCTGAAGAGTGCTGTCGTGCAGTTTCCTTGATTCAACTACCTGAATCCTATAAAGTCTCTCTTTGCTGTTGTCTGGGTGTGTAAAGCACCCAGCAACCTGAGCGATGCCTCCATCGGTTCTCGCAGAGCCGACCGCTCATCTGTCACAAGCAGCACCGCAGCGCCGATCACTTTCAGGTCCACTATCCATGCGCAGCCTTATCGCGAGTTCACCCACTAGCCTCCTCGAAACGGCCGCACCCAACTCCGGCGCATTGACCGCAGCGCCTTTCAGCCCAAGGATCGCATGAAAACCGGGGAACCTCGCCAGCGCTCGACCCGGCGCTACCGTCGCTACATTCTCGATACCGAAATCCGTGTGCTCGCCGGCGCCCAAGCAGAACCCGTCCGAAGTCGCACATTGGACATCAGCGAAGGTGGTATCGCAGGCATCTTCAATGCGGGCTGGGAAATCGGCGAACTCGCCCTTCTGCACTTTTCCGTCCCCCCCAAGCAGGAAGTTCTGGAAGCGCGCGCCATCGTGCGCAGCAGGTCGGGCGCCCGCTTCGGATTTGAGTTCGTTGAATTGAATCCCGACTCCCGCGTAGCTCTTCAAAGTGCCTGCACTTATTTGCGCGCAACCGGCTGAGACTGCTGGCGCACTATTCCTCTCCAGCCGAGATAAAGACGGCAGGTCAAATCTGCGGCAATTCGAAGCATTTCAGAATACTCTTGACTGCCAAGAAGCCTCTCGAGCCCGCTTCGCCCAGCGTGGTGGGCCTCCTCTATTATATGCCTTGACAAGTATATACTAGTTAGAGTATATAAAGAGCGTGGAATCTGCCTTCGAAGTCATTGCCGAGCCGAACCGCCGCGCCATCTTGAGCCTTCTCGTCTCGTCCCAACAGTCGGTGGGCGAGATCGAGCGCGAGCTTCATATGCCGCAACCGACCGTGTCCAAGCACCTGCGGGTGCTGCGTGAGGCCGGTTTCGTGGAATCCACCGTGGACGCACAGCGCCGTCTCTACCGCCTTAAACCTGAAGCACTGCAGGAGGTGGATGCCTGGCTGGCTCAGTTCCGTCGCTTCTGGTCCGCCCACGTCGATGCTCTCGAACTCCACCTCGACCGCATGGACAAAGATCAATCAACACCAACGAAAGGCAAGCCTAAGACAAGGAGAAGAAAATGATGACCGATCGCGCGCACTACACACCGGGTCCGGCCAGCGAAGCGCAGATACGAAAGCAAGAAGGAGAGAACTGGGAGCTCATTCTCGTCCGCCAGTTGCGGCACTCCCCGGAAAAAGTCTGGCAGGCGCTTACCGACCCGGCGCATCTGCGCGAGTGGGCTCCCTTCGACGCCGATGCCAGCCTGGGTACCGTCGGAAACACCGTCAAGCTCACCACCGTGGGAGCACCCGCGCTGCATATCACCGAAACCAAAGTGACCCGAGCCATCGCTCCCAAACTGCTCGAATACAAGTGGGGTGGCAACGACATGCGCTGGGAACTTGAAGCCGTCGCTGACGGAACGCGCCTGACGCTCTGGACCAGCATCAATCGCCGCTTCATCGCCATGGGTGCTGCCGGATGGCACATCTGCTTCGACGTCCTGGATCACCTCCTCGCCGGCGAGCCCCTCGGCCGCATCGCCGGTCCCGAGGTCATGAAGTTCAGCGGCTGGGGGCGATTGCACGCCGAGTACGCCAAGCAGTTCGGCGTGGAAATGCCTAAATGGTCCTAAGGCCGCGAAGCGTGAAGCGTTTCAACTCAGAATCGAGAACTGAGAACGAATCCCGAGGAGTACATACAATCATCCCGTTCAACAAATATCACGAACTGAGCCATCGCCCCTGGATTGCCGACTCCTGCTTGCCGGATGGAATCGCCGATGGCCTCACTGCGGTGATGGAGCGGATCAGCAGAGCCTGAAATCAGGTAGCCGTGCAAGCTCTGCTTGGGCGTGGATTTTGAACCAGCGTGCCGGGGCCGCTGCAGATTACACTGATCGCCGCTACAATAGCTCCGACAGTTGGAGTTGCATATGAACACGCCCGAAGATCCCGCCAGCACAAAAATGGACGCCAAGATCAAGGAACTCGGCGACTGGCGCGGGAAGATGCTGGCGAAGGTTCGCGAAATCATTCACGAGGCAGATCCTGAGATCGTCGAAGAATGGAAGTGGGCCAAGGCGAAGTCGCCGGGGACTCCCGTCTTTTCCCATGGCGGAATCGTCTGCACGGGGGAGACCTACAAGAACGTGGTCAAAATGACTTTTGCCAAGGGAGCTGCGTTGAAGGATCCTTCCCGACTGTTCAACTCCAGCCTCGACGGGAATGTCAGGCGCGCCATCGATTTTCACGAAGGCGAGAAGATCAACGAGGCGGCGTTGAAGGACCTCATTCGCGCTGCCGTGGCGCTCAATCTTAAGGGTAAGAAAGAGCCCAGGCCACGGAGACCAACCAGCAAGCGCGCCGACTAGCGTGCTTCTGAGTCTCGCTGCAATTGGTGCCTTCGGTTCGGTCTATCTGCAACTTTTCCGCCCCGTATGGCGATACTCGCGATAAACCACTTGCCGTCGGTGCGGACGAGGTTGAACAAGTCCGTCCCGCAGTGGTCCACCTTACCATCGACCAAAAACTCGAAGGGAGCCCAGACCACCGCCAAGTCGTGATCGATCCGCACCAGGGGATCATGAATTCGCTCTTCGATGCGCGACTTTCCAGGTCTTCCCACCTCATCGGCAAAAGCCTCAAAGGTCATCTGGGTCGGCTTACCGTCACGCATCAGGACCATCATGCCGCCGTTCAGCAACGGCTTCCTGATCGTGTCCGCATCACGTTTCGCCATGCCGTCAAATAACGCCTTTACAGGCGACAAGACCGCCTGCTGCTCCACCGTTGCGGCATGCAGAGAAGAAATCACAACGGTAACTGTTGCACCTGCCACTAATAGCGCCAAGCGTGATCGATGAGAGATTTTCATGGCCCGCAATTTTAAATGAGCAAGGGTTTGATTTTTCGGAAATAACGACCGTGCTCGACGAGCACCTCGCGCTATCGCAAAAAGCGCAAGGTCGTCCTACTATCTCCGGCCTAGTTCAATAGTGCGGGGTGCATGTACTTTCGGTAGCTTACGCCCGTTTAATTTGCACAGTATGTTTGCACGAGATTCTCGCGCCACCGGTTCGCTCGCTTCGCGTACAGGAAACTAGAACAACGCTTCTGCCTGTTCATAACGGAGTTCGCGCGATGAGAATATTCGTGCTGCTGTGCCTCTGCATTTCTCTTGTTGGGTGCAGCGCAACAAATATTGGCAACAATAAGCAAAGCAGCCGTTCGTCGTCTGCCGCCTCCGTCAGCTCGTCGACGGGGAGTTCATCGTCTAGTTCGAATTCAGGGTCCGGGAGTTCATCTTCTGATTCGAATTCAGGCGCCCGCACATTCTCCAACATCGAAGCGATGCCCGGCTGGTATTTGTATCCTGATCAGGGCAATCCAGTCTGCAGTCCCGGCCCGTTGCTTACGGCTAATCCTTCACTTGATGGAGCTTCCGGCGTGTTTCACATTGGCCCAACCGGGCCGTTCAACAACTGTCTGTGGCCCATCCTGTTGGGGTCGAGCACAACGGCGACCCACTTCACGCTGGACACGTATTACCGCTTGAGTAATCCCTTGTCTTCTCAAGGAATCGAATTCTCTTCCAACAAGCACATCGGCACCGAGTGGTATAAGTTTTCCGTACAGTGTTCGTATCACAAGGGAATATTCAGCGTCTGGGACACCGCGGCTAGCGCATGGTCAACCACTAGTATTCCCTGCAAGCGGCCGGCTCAAGATCGCTGGGATCACCTGACTGTTAATACCGAGATCACCGGCGGGAAAGCCCTGTTCCTATCGCTCACCTTCAACGGCATCAGATATGCCATCAATCAGTCGTTCTACCCCATCACCAAACCCAGCTCGTATTCTTTTGGAGTCCATTTCCAAATGGATGGCAACAAGGCGGGCGATCCATATGACACCTACGTGGACGGGCTGACGTTCACTGCTTGGTGACGAAACGACGTGGCGTACTGGGGTTGTTCGGCGGGCACGGCTTCAGTATCCCTTTTGCTTGTCCACCAACCCGAGCAGGGGTCGGCCAGCCAGGTAACGCGCTAAATTCTCGTGAACAAGGGCGTAATGGCGAACCCATAGCTTGTCGGTTACGGCGGCCGTATGGGGGGTGATGAGGACATTCTGTATGTCCCACAACGGTGAGTCGGGGCGAAGCGGTTCCTCGTCAAAGACATCGAGCGCGGCTCCTGCCACGGTTTGTTTTCTCAGAGCGTCCGCCAGCGCAACTCCGTCCACCAGCGCGCCTCGACTCACGTTGATAAGGCACGCACCCGGTTTCAATTTTGTTAGGCGGTGTACATCGAAGATTTTCTCGGTCTCGCGTGTTCTCGGGGCCGCAATGACGACGTAATCGGACTCCGCGAGCATCCGATCCAATTCTGAGGAAGGCAGCACACGCTCAACCCCCTCAAAGTTCCCCTTCTCGGGATTTTTGCGTACGGCGATGACGCGCATGCCCAGGGCCGATGCACGTTTTGCGACTTCGCGGCCGATGCTCCCCAGGCCCAAGAGGCCAATGGTGGCGCCGCTGAGCTCACGCGGCTTGAGCTTGTCCTTTCCCCATATGTGTTGATCCTGCAACCGAACGGCTTCCGGAATTTTCTTTGCCAGCGCGAATAGCAGAGCCATCACGTGCTCGGCAACAACGGGGGCGTGCACGTCGCGAGCATTGGTCACCATAACCTCGCTGTCGACAAGCTGCGGAAACATCAGCTGATGGACGGCAGCAGCGGGAGAATGAATCCAGCGGAGTTTCTTCGCCACAGCAAATTGCTCCGGGCGCAGAGACCAGGTAATTACGACCTCGGCATCGCGCAGGTGTTCTTCAACTCTTTCGTAAGTGGCAAGGTGGACAATATCAATCTGCGGGAATTCTTGCCGTAGGTTTTCCACGAACCACGGCGGTGCATTCCAGAGCTCGAACTTGTGTTGAAGAACAATTAGCAGTTTCATGGCATTCATCAATTCACCAAACAGGAAACGAAGGGGCACAAACGGAAGCGAGTCCTTCGCGATACTCAGGATGACAATCCTGGTTTACGGAGAGCTCTGATGGGACAATAATTCGGATGTCTAGCACGTCGGCGTTCTCGGCGTACTCCGGGGTTAATCTTTCTTGCTGCCGCTCACACGCAGATCGTGTCCGGTCATCTCTTTTGGTTGCGGCAGACCCATCATGCCGAGCACGGTCGGCGAGATATCCCGCAGCGAACCGTCCGCACGCAACGAAAATTGCCGGCCATTCTCGGAAACCACAATAAACGGGACGGGGTTCGTAGTGTGTGCGGTGTGGGGACCGCCGGTTTCCGGGTCGATCATCATCTCGGCATTGCCGTGATCGGCGGTAACCAGCATGGCGCCGCCTTTCTGACGGACGGCTTGCTCAATCCGCTCGAGGCATGCATCTACGGTCTCGACGGCTTTTACTGTCGGCTCGATCTTGCCGGAATGGCCGACCATGTCAGCATTGGCGAAGTTCACGATGATGACATCGAAGGTGCCATCGTTCACGGCTTTCTCGACAGCCTCGGCAATGCCCGCGGCGTTCATCTCCGGTTTCAAGTCATAAGTAGCGACTTTCGGCGACGCCACAAGGACGCGATCCTCGCCGGGGAAAGGCTTTTCGACACCGCCATTGAAGAAATAGGTGACATGCGCATACTTCTCAGTTTCGGCCACGCGCAGATTGCGAAGGTTCATCTGGTCCATGACATTGGCAAGAATGTTGTCAAGTGACTCGGGCGGGATCACCACCGGAAGAGAGAAATTCTTGTCGTACTGCGTCATGCAAACATAGTGCAGGTTGTTGGGCGCGCGATTGCGTGGGATAGTGGCGTCCAGGTCAGCCGCACCGGGCAGATCGGCGCCGCCCTGGGGATTCAGACCGCTATTCCGGGTAAGGGCCCGGGTAATTTGACGTACGCGGTCGGCCCGGAAATTGAAGCAGATGCACGCATCCTGGTCGCGGATAGTGGCCAGCGGCCCGCCGCGGTTGTCTACACATACAAACGGGACGACGAACTCGTCGGTGACTCCTTTGTTATAGGACTCCTTCATGCCGTGAACGGGGTCGGCATAAGTGCCACCTTCTGCTTCGCCGGCGACCATGGCGTTGAATGCCTTGAGATTGCGCTCCCAGCGGCGATCGCGATCCATGGCGTAGTAACGGCCATTCACGGTCGCGATCTTGCCGCAGCTGTATTCGCGCATCTTCTGTTGTAGTTGTTCGAGGTAACCGGCGCCGTTGGTGGGGAGCGTGTCGCGGCCATCCATGAAGGCGTGCACGTATACGCGATCAACGCCATTCTGCTTGGCCATCTTCAACAGCGCATAAAGATGCGCCTGCTGGGAATGAACGCCTCCGTCGGAAACAAGCCCAAACAGGTGCAGGCGACGCTCGCCAGTCCGGGCATGGTTCATCGCGGTTAGCAGAGTCGGATTGGAAAAGAAGGTGCCGTTTTGGATCATGAGGTCGAGGCGCGTGATGTCCATGTGTACGATGCGTCCGGCGCCGATATTCAGATGGCCGACCTCGCTGTTGCCCATCTGCCCCTCGGGGAGGCCGACGTACTTGCCGCTGGTGTGAATCAACGTGTTGGGATAGTCGCGCAGCAAGCGGTCATAGGTTGGTTTACGCGCAAGTGCGATTGCATTGGCTTCCGTTTTGGGGCTGTAGCCCCAGCCATCAAGAATGACGAGAACCACTGGTTTAGGACGAGGCATAAGGTAGCTCTTAGCTTTTAGCTGTTAGCTTCTAGCTAACAAAATCAAGGCCACGGATTCGCACAGATCACGTGCTCGAATTGCCACGGCTTTGCGAGGAAGGCGCCTTGGGCGCGCTTTCCTTTTTGGGCTCGGGCTTCTGCTTCATGCGTTCCTCTACCCGCTGCATCACCTGTTCCATCTCCCTTTGCATACGGGGATAGGCCGCCTGCATGCCTTCCGAAGTCATGGCGGGCATCTCCTGCATCAGCTTTTGCCCGGTGGGCGATGAATAAAAGGCGATCATGGCTTCGACGTCGGGTTGCGTCAGGTGCTTCTGGTAGACGGGAATCATGTCGTCGAGCATGCCGTCGACAGGAAAATCCTTCATGGTGTCGACCATGAAATCACTGAGATGCATCATTTCGTCTTCAGTGATCTGGGGATAGCGCTGTTTAATGCTGTCGCGAACCAGCGCGGACTGCTGTTTCGCCATGCCCTGCATCATGACGCGCATCTGCTGGCGGATGTGCATCACCTCGAACAGCTTGAGAATCTGCTCGCGCGAGGCCGCAATTTCAGCGGGAGCCTGTTGTGAAAATGCCGTAAGCGAAAGCAGCAGAACTGCTGCAAGTGCTGGTCGCAAAATCCTCATCGCTACTCCTGGTCAGACTTATAATTCAACGCCTTCAGTCCCAAAAACCGGGCCGCGTCTCCAAGCTCCTCTTCAATGCGCAACAACTGATTGTACTTGGCGATGCGATCGGTGCGTGAGGCGGATCCGGTTTTGATCTGCCCGGCTCCGGTCGCTACCGCAAGATCGGCAATGAAGGTGTCTTCTGTTTCGCCGGAGCGGTGGGAGATTACGGATGTATAGCCATTTCGGCGGGCCAGGTCGATAGCGTCGAGCGTCTCGCTCACGGTGCCGATCTGGTTGACTTTGATAAGGATGGAGTTGGCGATGCCTTTGTCGATTCCTTCCTGCAGACGCTCGGTGTTGGTAACAAAAAGGTCGTCGCCAACCAGTTGGATTCTGTTGCCTATTTCGTCGGTCAGGATTTTCCAGCCTTCCCAGTCATCTTCCGCCAGGCCGTCTTCGAGCGAGACAATTGGATAATCGCGCGCCCACTTGCCCCAGAAGCGCGCCATCTCTTCGGAACTCTTCGTGGACTTGTCGGATTTTTTGAACACATAGCGGCCGTCCTGATAGAACTCGCTGGCAGCGGGATCGAGCGCGATCGCGATCTCCTCGCCCGGCTTGTAGCCAGCCTGCTGAATGGCTTCGAGGACCACTTCGATCGCTTCCACATTCGATTTCAGCGACGGCGCGAAACCGCCTTCGTCGCCAACGGCGGTGTTATAGCCCCGCTTCTTCAAGACGCCCTTTAAAGTGTGGAACACTTCGACGCCCCAGCGCAGCGCTTCGGAAAACGATTCGGCGCCCACCGGCATGACCATGAATTCCTGGAAGTCGACGTTATTGTCGGCGTGGGCTCCGCCATTCAAGATGTTCATCATGGGCACCGGCACGGTGTTCGCGCCAGCGCCTCCCAGATAGCGATAAAGGGATAGTCTGAATTCGGCGGCGGCGGCACGGGCTGCGGCCATCGAGACCGCCAGAATGGCGTTGGCACCCAGGCGGCCCTTGTTTTCGGTCCCGTCCAGCTCGATCATCTTTTTATCCAGTGTGCGCTGATCGGCGGCATCGATATTGGCCAAGGTTTCGGCGATCTCGCCATTCACGTTCTCTACAGCCTTCAAGACGCCTTTGCCTTTGTAGCGTTGATCATCTCCGTCGCGCAGCTCAACGGCTTCATGCTCGCCGGTGGAGGCGCCGCTGGGCACGATCGCCCGGCCGACGGCGCCGCTGATCAACTGCACTTCCGCTTCGACTGTCGGATTGCCACGCGAATCCAGAACTTCCCGTCCAATAATGCCGCCAATATTCGTCATTCTTTCCTCCGTCACCTCAGATTCGGCGACCTCGTAATTAAGGTCTGTATTAAAGGAAAGGCGCCGGCTCAGGTAACCGACACCCGTATAAGTTCTCCTCCTAGTGAGTACTAAAACTAGCGATTATATCGGGCTGGCCAGGATTTCTCAGCGACGGGTAACCGGCGCGGCTGTGATTTTCGGACACCGTACCTCTGCTGGTTCGTACACGCCTTTCGAGTATTGTGACGCCCTTGCACGTGGTCTAAAGTCGGCACAGATGCAGGATCGCACAGAAACTCTGCAGAGAGGCTCGCGTGCGCCCGATTTTTCGCTGCACGCTGCGAATCGTGAAGGGGAATTCAGTTTGCGATCGCTGCTGCAAGACGGAAATCTGATTCTGGAATTCCTGCGCGGGACCTGGTGACCGAACTGCGTCAAGCGTATGGCTCAGTTCGAGCCTCTGGCGGCTGAAATCAAGAATTCGGGAGCGCGGCTGGTCTATGTCGCTGCAGAAAAGCACGAAGGCATGCACAAGCCGGCCAAGTTCCTGGCGCAACATCCGATTTCGTTCCCATTTCTGCTCGACGAGGACCGGCGCGTGACCAAGGCGTACGGCTTGTATCACCGTATTGGCATGGATGCGTTCAACATTGCGCGTCCTGCAACGCTGGTAATCGATCGGGGCGGAATTGTGCAGTACGTCTATCGCGGCAGCAACCAGCAGGATCGTGCGCCGATGGAGCAAGTTCTGGATGCCGCGAAAAAGTTACGCTAGAGACGCAGATAGTTGCGTCGCTTTACCGGGGCTGAGAACAAATTCTTGAGTTTCACGAGACGAAATCCGAAGGAGGATAGATGAGGAAACCAGCTGTACTCACGTGCTTGATGCTGTTCGCGTCGTCCCTCTTGGCCCAGACGAACCTCTCCTTGCCGGCGGGAACGGCGGTGAAGATGAAGCTGCAGACAACCTTGGCAACGTTTACGACCAAAGCCGGATACCCCTTTGCCGGACGTGTGACCGAACCGGTCACGATGAATGGGAAAACAGTTATCCCGATCGGGGCGACCATCGAAGGCCGCGTAACCAAGGTGAGCGAACCGCGCCGCATCGCCGGCAAACCGACTATTGGGATGTCTCCGCAAACCGTGGTGCTTCCCAACGGCGAGAGATACGCCCTCAATGCGACGCTGGTGGATACCAGCCTGCGTGACGGCACGGATGTCAATGAAGAGGGCCAATTCAAAGGCGCAGGCCACGACGGCAGCGACCTTAAGGAGGTTGGTGTCGGAACCGGCGGGGGAATGCTTATTGGTGGGCTGACCGGCGGCGGGAAAGGCGTTCTCATCGGAGGGGCAATTGGGGCCACCGCCACCCTCGCCCACTGGTTGGGAAAGCATCGGTCGGCCGTCCTCCCTGCTGGTACGGAACTGATTATGGAACTGAGCCACCCCATGACGTTGAGTGCGGCGAGCACAGGACAGTAGAACCAGTTCTCAGTTTTAGTCGATAAACCGAAGGTAGGATGCCTTCGGTTTTCTTTTTTGGCCAACCGGAGTAACACCTGCCCCCCGGAGGCACAGAGACCCAGAGAAAAGCGCTATATATGCCTTTTTGCTCTGCTTCGGTTGGATGGCGGCGGGTGAGGGTGGTCACCTGCCATTGTGAGGTTAGTCACAGCGCTCGTGTTCGCGGGGATTCAGAATGAGCCCAGTACCGCGATGGCCGAAGGTAGAACTCTACCTTGGAGGTGCCGCATGTCGACTGACAACCGTGACATTCTGGAAGTCCTCAAATTCGAACTGAACTTCCTGGAACAGGGCGGCTATGGCCGCTCGGTGCGCACTCCGTGGAAGCCGACCTCCATCTTTCAAGACTCGCTCTCCTGCATCAACTTCGACGACCCGGAACGGCCGCATCCCTGCACCGCCTGTCTGCTGCATGACCTCGTTCCCGCGCAGTATCGCGATGAAGATGTTCCCTGCCATCACATCCCGCTCAACGAGGCTGGTGAAACCGTCGACACCATGGAACGCCAGTACACGCAAGCGGAGTTGGAAGAAGCGGTGCGCGAGTGGTTGCGCAGGATGATCCGGCGCATCGAGCAGGACCGGGCACCAAAGACGCAAACCGCTACACAAGTTCCTCCGGCGTAATATCGCGCTGGAATTCAGGCACACACGGCACTGTCTGCGAGCCCTCTGATACAGCAATGTGTTTCTCGCTAGTCATGTCACGACCCGCTAAAGCGGCCCCTTGATTGTGCGGCAGTTGCGGCGCGGCTGGAAGCCGCGCCCCTTCAAAACGTGAACCGGTCCAAAACGGGAACGATCTTGCGCCTGAATACCGCCTATACATACCCAAACCCCATCTTAGAAGGTATGCTGGAGAAAATTACTGCGGGCCAGGGAGCCACGCAATGAAACGCGACTTCGCCTCACTTACGCCACAGGAAGCTCTGCACGTCGCCATCTTCATCGAGGAACGCAACGCGGAGATCTATCACCAGTTTGCCGAGATGTTTGCCGAGTTCCACGACCCGCAATCGCTGGAGATCGCCAGCACCTTTTGGGACATGGCCAACGAAGAGCGTCAGCATGGCACTGTGCTGCAGAAGCGCTACTTTGACCGCTACGGCACACGGCCCTGTGCCATGACCGATGATGATGTCCGCGATTTCATCGAGGTGCCGCGCCTGGAAAGCGGTGAGATTTTCACCATCAGCAAACTCAAGGTGGGGCGTACGCCGCGCGAGATGGCGCTGGAAGTAGCCATCTCGACCGAGCAAGGGGCAGTCCGATATTACACGCGGCTCGCCGAGATGACGGAAGACCTGGAACTCAAGGCTCTTTATCGTGAGTTCGTCGACTTCGAGAGTGGGCACACGGACGTGTTGCAGAAAAAAATGGCCAGTGCCCGAAGAACCTCCGGCGGGACCAAGCTGGCCTGAGCGGTAGGACCTTAAATTAAAGCTTTGTGACAATAGCTGGCGCACAGCTAACGTTCGTCATTCTTGCCCGTCTGAGATACTGTTCGCACAGGGGCTAATGTCCCAGTTTCTGGCGCGACGCGGCCCTAAAGAGGCTGTGTCACAACTTCAGCCGTACCTTCGGCACTGGATCGCTTGTCCCACTCTACCCAGCTCTGAAGCGCTGGGCTATTGGCAAACGCTCCTCCGGAGCTGGTTTTTGCTGGCGCGCGTTCCACCAAGCCCGCGTCGGTCAAGTTGTGACACAGTCTCTAAAGGACGCTCTTCCACGGCGCCTTCGAGTTCGGCGCGGGCGTGCGGCGACGAAGTGTGGGAACGGCTTCGAGCTGCCGCTCTACAAAATACTGTTCGCTTGGCTAGCCGAGAAAAACCGTGGTGGGTAGCTCTGTTGCTTCTTCTCATACCCACTTCCATTCTTGCGGCACCCTCCGTTCAAATTCCGCGAATCGCCAATCCACCGTCGCTGGCGGACTTTGAGGGCATGCTGCCGACGGCACGGCTTGCTGCCGAAACGTTCAAGGTGACCGGGTTCATTGCCCGTGAGCCCGCGGATGGATCTGAGCCCAGTCAGAGGACTGATGTCTATCTCGCCTACGACGAACGTAACCTGTATGCGGTGTTCGTGTGTTGGGACAAGGAGCCGAACAAAATCAGGGCGCGCATGACCCGTCGGGAAGACATTTTCTCCGACGATTCCGTCGAGATCATGATTGATACTTTTCATGACGCGCGTCATGGGTATGCATTTGCCTCCAACCCCTTCGGAATTCAATGGGACGCGTTGTGGACCGAGGGCTCAGTCCAGAACGGGTTGCCTGGAGATTACAACGGCTTTGACTCGTCTTTCGATACGCTATGGCATTCACAGGGGCGGCTCACGCCGCAGGGCTACCTCGTGCTGATGGCCATCCCTTTTAAGAGCCTGCGCTTCCCGCGCACGCTCACGCAAGAATGGGGAATCATTCTGAATCGCAGCATCCCACGGACAAACGAAAATCTGTTCTGGCCGCGTATTTCAATACGCATTCAGGGCCGGTTCAATCAGGCCGCGACGGCCATCGGGCTGGAACATATTTCACCGAGCCGCAACATGCAATTCATTCCGTATGCACTGGCGCGCGGGTTCCGCTCTATTGACCAGCGTGACCCCAACCATCCTTTCTTTAATAGCGCGCGCATACGGGGTACAGCAGGGCTGGACTCCAAGTTCATTTTTCACGACAGTCTGGTGCTGGATGGGACGATCAATCCAGATTTCAGCCAGGTTGAGTCGGACGAGCCGCAGATTACGGTTAACCAGCGTTTCGAAGTCTTCTTCCCGGAGAAAAGGCCCTTCTTTCTGGAGAACAGCAATTTCTTTGTGAGCCCCATCAATCTGGTGTTCACGCGCCGCATCGCCCATCCTGAATTCGGATTACGGCTCACCGGGAAATCAGGACCATGGGCGCTAGGTGTGCTTACCAGCGATGATCGCGCTCCCGGCGAAATCGTGCCGCCTGGCGATCCTCACAGTGGCGACCGGGCGACGTTTACGATCGCACGCGTGAACCACAATATCCTGCAACAGTCAACCCTCGGCGCGCTCTACACGGATCGAGAGTTTGCCGGCGCACACAATCGCGTCGGCGGTATTGACGCCAATCTGAAGCTCACTGAGAACTGGCGGTTACAGGGCCAAGCGGTGAGCAGCTCTACCGTCAACGTAGATGGCTCCCATTCCGCGGGGCCGGGGTATAAGGTGGTGGCCCAACGGGCCGGCCGCAAATTCAATTGGCAATCGCTTTACGTCGATTACAGTCCCGGCTTTGTGACCGAGACGGGCTTTGTTAATCGCGTAGATCTCCGTGAGGACCAGATCAAGGCCAGTTATTACTTTCGTCCTGAGGGGAAAACCCTGATTTCCTGGGGACCAACGTTCGAGCAGTTCAGTATCTGGGACCATTCCGGTGTCGGTCTCGATTATTTTGTCTTTCCCGGCATGCGGGTCGATTTGACGCGCGGAACGTGGGTGAACTTTCATCCCTTCGGATACGATGGCGTTTATCTGCGTCCTCAGGACTACATCGGCCTGACGCACGTAGCCTCTTACCCGCAACCGTTCTGGGGAATTGAGGGGGCCAGCGCGTGGTTCAAACAACTGGAACTCAACTGGTTTTTCGTTTCCGGGGCAGGCGTCAACTATAACCCTGCGGCAGGGCGAATTCCCCGGATCGGACACGAAGACCAGGGAAACCTTACGGTTACTATTCACGCCAGCGGACGTCTGCGCATCGACAACACTTATTTACTCGAGCACCTGCGCGAACGCGACTCGCACTTGACCGCCGTCAGCAACCACATTGTGCGGAGCAAATGGAACTGGCAGTTCACGCGGGAACTGTC
>Ga0335070_10001113_pt1 | contig 30634 bp, 29 predicted proteins | sample Lox_Sample_13_FD_206722 | JGI IMG/M metagenome (GOLD analysis project Ga0335070, IMG submission 206722) | Soil microbial communities from Loxahatchee National Wildlife Refuge, Florida, United States - Lox_Sample_1.3 | ecosystem: Environmental > Terrestrial > Soil > Wetlands | place: USA...
ATCGTCTCATATGCCGAAAGGACCTGCTGGACGCGTCGTACCTGCGCCATACCCGTCTGAAAGATCCTGATCCGCTATCAAGGTTTGCTTTTCCGCCAGGAAAATTATCCGGCCAGTTCCCTGACTTTCCTGATATTTCCTGCGTCATCGCACCGGGCGTCGACCGGCGTCTCGCAGATCAGGGGGACATGCCTGAAAGGCTCATGATTGAGAATAGCAGAAAACCCCGCTTCACCGATATATCCCATCCCGATATGTTCGTGACGGTCAAGACGGCTCCCGAGGTCGCCTTTCGAATCATTACAATGGACGACGTGAATCTCCTTGATTCCGATCAGGTCGTCAAACTTTGAAAGGGTATCCTCGATAACCTGATCTGTCCTGAGATCGTATCCGGCCCCGAATGCATGGCAGGTATCGAGGCATACCCCGGTCCTTTTCCGATCTCTGACGCCTTCGAGCACGGAACTGATATCCTCGAATGTATTGCCGATTCCATTCTTTTCCCCTGCGGTATTTTCAAGAAGGAGCATGGTTCCCGGAGGAGCTGCATCAATGGCCCTGTTGATGGCACTGATCACCTTACCCCGCCCTTCCTCTGCGGTCATGCCGGGGTGATGCCCAAGATGGGTGACCAGATAGGGAATACCGAGCTGGCTGCATCTTCCGAGCTCCGCAATCAGGGTGTCTACCGACTTCTCGTAGTGCAGGGGGTTCGGTCCTGCCAGGTTCGGCAGGTACGGCATGTGGTCGACCGGAGGGAATATTCCCGCTTTATCAAGTTCTTTGCGAAATGCCGATATGTCCTCGCCATTCAGGTCTTTCCATGCCCACCCGCGTGGATTCCGAGAAAAAATCTGGAATGTGTCGCACCCGAGGGCAGCAGCCCGGTCCACTGATTTTGCAATAGATCCCGCGATAGAAACATGGACGCCGACGGTTACCATGGGGCCTGCACACCCCCGCCCGTTCCGACCGCCGGCCCGGCCAATATTACTGCATCATAATCAGCCATTCTCCTCATCTTCGGTTTACCGGATATTATTATTTATCATCTGCCAGAGCGATCCATCATCCCGTGAGGACTGTTGAACAATGCTTAAACTGTCAGGTAACAATATCGGATTCCAGACCTGGAGGCAATACATGACTTTTTCTTGAAATAATTATCAACCGGGTGCGATGCCCATTTCACCGCGAATTCACAAACGGGAAGGTATTATAGTATGGCAACAGACCTGAAAAATGACAAAAATGAGACGGCGATCATACCGAATGGCCGGAATGGCCGGATTTATCCTGTTCATACTACTTGCGTGTCTGGTTCTACCGGGCTGTGCGGACTCTAATGCAACGCCTTCGGGAACCCCGATTGGCTTGTCGGGACCGAATATCGAAGCGATCAATGCCTACAACCAGGGTGCCGACCTTGCCTCCCAGGGAAATTATTCGGGGGCTCTTCAGGAGACTGAAAAAGCGCTTTCGCTCCAGCCGAACTTTTCCCTCGCCTGGACACAGGAGGCAGGACTTCTTGTTGTTCTCGGACGCGATAATGAAGCGGTTACGGCAGCAGACAAAGCAATAGCCGGGAACCCGAATATCAGCGAAGCCTGGGCCAACAGGGCAGATGCCCTCAACAACCTCGGCCGGTATCAGGAGGCCTTACAATCGGCAAACCAGGCGATAACACTCAACCCGACGCTTAAATCCGCGCAGGACAGCAAAAAACTCGCAGAAGCGATGCTTGCCCAGGGTTCGCGGGCAACAACTGTCCCAACGACCAGGTCTCCCATCGACCCCGGAATCCCCATCGCAGGCCTGATGATTACCGGATTCCTAGTTTTGGTCAGCGGAAGGATCCGGGACTTTCCCTGATATTTTTAAAAAATACAGCAGGCTCTGCTTAATTCCTCATCTTTTCTTTGGTTTCACGTCGACAGGAGGGGTTTCACCCTCCCCCATTAGGATCTCCCTGGGGCAGGTTGACAATGCAACGAGAAACGAATGTATTTCTCTGATCTCTCACTATCCAAAGCGGAGACACCATAGCGGCACGGGGCAGAGCCCCGTGAACGTCGGAATGCTCGAATTCATTAATTTCAATGGTGTTAACAGATCGAATAATGCAATTTTTTTGCATCATCGGTTATTTTCTTCTTTTCCATGCCAGTCCTGTTTCAATCTCCGTAAGAACGGCTTCCCCAAACCCGGCAGTTGTTGCATTCCCCCCAAGGTCCGGGGTTTTTATGCCCCGGTTAATTGTCCTCCGGACCGCTTCCTCAACCCGGTCTGCGGCCTCCTGATCGCCCGCATACGTGAGCAGCATCGCAACGCTCCGGATCGCAGCCGCAGGGTTTGCTATTCCCTTACCGGCGATGTCCGGGGCACTTCCGTGGACCGGTTCGAACAGGGCCTGGTGCTCACCGATATTCGCACTCGGGAGCATGCCGAGGCCGCCGGCAAGATATGCTGCGACATCGGAAAGGATATCGCCGAACATGTTGGTCGTGACGATGATATCATACCGAGAAGGATGCTGGAGGACATCGAGGCAGAGGGCATCGATAAAACGTTCCTTCCAGGCGACCCCTTCAAGGTTTGCGGTCCTTACACAGATATCCCTGAAAAAAACATCCGATTTCAGGACGTTTGCCTTATGACCGATGGTGAGACAACGGTTCCCTGCAAGGCCGCATGCAAACCGGGCGATACGTTCACATTCGATCTTCGTCAGGACACGGAGCGTTGTGGCACGGTCCGGGCCGATCTCCTCGATCCCTGAATACAATCCTTCCAGATTTTCCCGGACAATCGTAATATCAAAACCAGGTCCGATAACTGGTCTTATATTGGCAAAAAGGTCAAGTTCCTTCCTTATCCGGACGACCACACTTCTATACTCCGGCGATGGCGGGGTTGTCACTGCGCCGAAGAGGACTGCATCAGATTCTTTTAAGAGGCCGATATCTCCTTTGCCTATCGCTTCACCCGTCCGTTCGAACCTGTCATAGCCTGCCTCGACGGGAATAAATTCCATTCCGGGACAGAAAACCTTCAGTACTTCAAGGGCGACAGGTATTACTTCATGACCGATCCCGTCCCCTTCAACGACCGCCACCTTCCGGATTATGTGTGTCATTTTGATCGCCACGCAGCTGCCAGTTGTACAACTGCCGCGTAAATCGCCGGCGGTGACGCCCCGAAATGGATGATGGAACCGGAAAGCCCGTTCACCATTGCCGGACCGATTCTCTCCGTCTGGCAACAGCGGGTGATGAACGGCTCTTTTTTCACCGTATTGAGCGGACAAATGTCGTTCAGCTGAAAGTCCTCTCCATAACATTCGCGGAAGATCCCGGCACTCGCGCGACAACCGGCAATAAGCTCCCCCCCGTGCATCGGGTCTGCGTCAAGTGTTCTGGTAAACCCCGCAGCCCTGCAGGGATGAACATCGGCATTAACGAGCCCGGTATCGGTGAGGTGATGGGAAAACATTACATCGATATTTTCGAACATCCCTGTGGCTTCGATATCACGTATTGCATAGGAGAGCGAGGGCAGGGAAGGCGGCACCAGATCGTATACATGGATTGTCAGGAATTGTGAGAGGTCAGGGTCTATGATGAAGGTGATATGCTCATCGAGCCCCCGGAAAATGGTTGCCCGCGTACCTGACTCCGTTGCCAGCCTGATAAGCCCCGCCCTGTCGTGAATGTTGACCGGGAACGTATACCAGGTTACATCGTCGGCGGGTACGATCACCTCAACCCGGTGGACCGTCCTCATCAGGCCGGTTTCTCGGAAATCTTTATGGAAACGGATGATCTCGTAACCGTGTGCCGTTTTACGCACACCATAGTCTGACAGGAAATATACCCGATCGCCACAGGGTTTCGTCTCGGCAAAACCGATTTCCTTGCATTCCCGTGGAAAAATCATAATTTACGCGACCTCCAGAGAGGGACAAGTCCCCCGGCGAGAAGGATCTCCTTCATTTTGGACGATAACGGTTTAATTTGTGTTTTTTTGTGATTGCACTCGATAAAACCCCCATCGATGTCAACAACGACATCCATGCCATCGTCGCATTCACATGTGCCCTCGATTGCAGGGAGCCCGATATTTATTGCATTCCGGAAAAAAATCCTCGCAAAGGAGGGAGCGACGACTGCCAGCACCCCTGCCTCCCTGAGCGCGATTACGGCCTGCTCACGGGATGATCCACAGCCGAAATTTTTTCCGGCGATAATTACCGATCCCCTGAGACGTTCCACGAGCCCGGGATCGTAGTCTTCAAACACGTGCCCGGCCCATATCTGCCGGTCTTTGGTCCTCAGATAGCGCCCGGCGATTATCTGGTCGGTATCGATATCATCTCCGACGACCACCGCCCTTCCTTCAATCCGCAATCAGTCAACCTCCGGCACGGTAATTTCTCCTTTCAGGGCACTTGCGGCAGCCGTAGAGACCGACGACAGGTAGATTTTCCCCCCGACGCCCATGCGGTTCGTAAAATTACGGTTGGCAGTAGACAGGCAGACTTCCTCCTCACCGATTACTCCCATATGGGCCCCGAGACACGGACCGCACCCGGGTGTCCCGATGGTACATCCCGATGAAAGGATAGTCGAAAGGACTCCGGTATCCGCCGCACGCTGTAACACCCGGGCCGATGCAGGGATTACGATCGTCCTTACCATCACCTTTTTTCCCCGGACAATGGTTGCAAACCTCCTGAGATCATCATAACGGCCATTCGTACATGTCCCTACAAATACCTGATCCACCGGGGTTCCTGCGAGTTCCCGCACCGGTCTGACCCGGTCAACCCGGGGCGGAACTGCGACAACAGGTTCGATCTCCCCAAGATCGATATGAACCTCCCGGAGGTACCCGGTCGCATCCCTGACCTGGGGTACGATAAAATGACCAAAACCGGCCAGGTATTCCTGCGTGGTTCTGTCCGCGTAAAAGAGACCTGTTTTAGCCCCACTCTCAACGGAAAGATTTGAAACGGTAAGTCTTCCCTCCATGGAGAGTCCCTCTGCCCCGTCCCCGGTAAACTCCAGGGCCTGATACGTCGCCCCATCCATCCCGAGCATTCCTATAATGGTAAGGGCAAGGTCTTTTGCCTCCGATGCACCTGACAGGGATCCGGATATAACTATCCCGGTAGTCTCGGGAACCCGGAACCATGTCGTGCCCGACGCCCAGATTGCTGCCATATCTGTTGCACCTACACCTGTAGCAAAGGCCCCGAATGCCCCGAGTGTACAGGTATGGGAATCTGCTCCGACAATCACTTCCCCGGGTAGAACCTCTCCCTCGCCCATGAGCTGGTGGCAGATCCCTCCGCCGATATCAGAAAAACGTATCCCCCTGGACTTTGCAAACTCCCTGAGTTCTTTCTGGAGCAGGGCGGTGACGGTATTATTTGCCGGGACGATATGATCGAACAGGATGGACAACCTCTCAGGGTGGGCGAGGGCAGGACCGCCCATTTCCTTCCACGCTTCAAGGGTGAGGACCCCGGTACCGTCATGTACATATGCCCGGTCAACCTCTGCGTCGACATAATCGCCTGCCCTTCCCCCAAGTATATGTTCAGAGAGCGTGGTCAACCCTGATCCTCTCCTGATCTGACCATTTGTATCAACTCGAGGAGATGGTCCGGGGTAATAACCGATTTATGTTCACCCTCGGATTTCACCCGTTCCAGTACCCGGCAGATCTGCTCCTTTGTCAGGTGGTAACCGAGCGTCGATACGACGTATTCCAGGGCTTTCGAACCGGTATGCTTACCAAGGATAAATTTCCTGGTGCCTCCCACAAGCGCCGGCGGCACGTATTCGTACGTTTCGGGATCTTCAAGGATTGCAGCGATATGGATACCGCTCTCATGGGCGAAGGCATGAGAACCAACAATGGGATGGGTTGGTTCGATCATTATTCCGGATGCTTTTTCAACCAACTTTGAGAGGTTCCGGAGAGGAGTGAGATCATACCGTTCCACCCCTCCCTTCATTCGCAGCGCAACAAGCACGGATTCGAGAGGGGCGTTCCCCGCACGCTCGCCGATCCCATTAACCGTCGTATGGAGCTGGAATGCCCCGGCCTCGGCGGCAGTAATCGTATTAGCCGCAGCAAATCCCATGTCATTGTGGCAGTGGGCGCAGATTGGTACCCGGAGTGATGAGACGAGGTCCCCCATTACCTCATACATCTCGAGCGGGGTCAGGAAACCTACGGTGTCGGCAAACGAAAGGAGATGAGCTCCATGTTCCTGTCCCTCTAAAAATACCTTCTTTAAAAAACCCCGTTCTGTCCGTGAGGCGTCTTCGGCCGCGAACCTTACTTTTATCCCGTGATCATGAACGTATTCGACCACCGAAAGGGCTGAACTAAGCACCTCTTCCCTTGTTTTTCCCTTATATTTATGCCGGACATGAAGGTCAGATGTGGCGATGAATATGCTGACGAGATCGACCCCGCAGTCAATGGCAGCATCTGCATCTTCCTTCAGTGCCCGTGCAAGGCAGCAGGTCCTGGCCCCGAGTCCCATCCGGGCGACAGCGGCAACGCATCTTTTTTCTTCCGCCGAGACCACCGGGAATCCGGCCTCGATAACCTCCACTCCCACATTGTCGAGGACAGAGGCGATTTCCTGCTTCTCCTGGCAGGTAAACGACACCCCCGGGGTCTGCTCTCCGTCTCTCAGTGTTACGTCACAGATCTCAACATTCCACGGTTTCATGGTGTCTTCCCTCCGGGCAGCGGCCCTCTACAACGACGATGGTTGGCGACTCCGGCACCCGAAGCACTTCCCTGAAGCAATCGACATCGTCTGCAGGACAAATCAATGGTTTCGCCCATGACAGGTAAGGGCTGATATCAAACACTCCCTGTCCTCCTGTCATTGCCATGCATTTATTCTTCATTACGATGCAGAGAATCGGAATTTTCTTCTCGAAGACGTCTATTAGGGCAGGCAGACCTGAATGAAGGAGCGCATAATCCCCTGTAAGGGCAATTCCTGTACTTCTCGCGGCGATCCCGATCGATGACCCCATCCCGTAACTTACCTTCCCGACCGTGAAGGGGTCGTTCATGCAGAGGACACAACAACCCGCATCACACACAACGGCCAGCTTTTTCTCTTCGAGGATATTTATGACTACTAAAAACGGGCATTCCCTGCAGAACGAACGATAAAATCCCCTTGTCCTGTGAAGCTCCGGTTCTGCCTTTTCCGGATATCCTACATCGAGGTGCTCCCTGAGAAAGGGACGTCCCTCTTCGTATATGTCCTTAAACTTTTCCGGCCCTCCCGGCGGGGGATAAACGGTCGAAATCCTGGAGACCTGTCCTGGTGGCCACGTTGCCGGAATTTCCACCGGTCCTGTTATAACCCGGGTTCCCTTGATCTCGTTCAGGGTCGACTGTTCAGCCCATCTCCGCATCTGCCGGAACCGGTTCCGCGATGCCTGGACACGTCCCCGCATCGTGAAATCACGCGATACAATCGACCCTTTCCCGTCTTTTCGCTCCGGAAGACCCGGGCTCACATCTGAAAACAGCAGTTCCGGTGTCAGGCGAAGGAGACATATCCTTGAAAACTGCTCGGATGCCCGAAATGCCTCTTCAACAGCCAGGGCGGCATTCCATCGCCCCGGTTCGATTACCGGCACCTCTGCGAGCTCGCCATAATACCGCGAATCCTGTGCATTTTGCGAACCCACCGCCTCAGGGTCGTCTCCGACTACAATCACTACTCCTGACAATAATCCCTGGGTCGTGGCTTCGACGAACGGATCAGCACAGGCATTCAGACCTACATTTTTCAGTACTACCGAGGCTCTCCTCCCTGAAAGCGATTCCCCGATGGCATATTCGACGGCAACTTTTTCATTTATGACCATCTCGGCTCCGATCTGGTCCAGCAGATCTGTTACCGGATACCCGGGCACACCGTAGCACCGGTCTGCCGAATTTTTAAGCGCCCGGGCAATAACTTCTGTCCCCTGCATATTTTTTCTCCATGATTATGACCACAAATGTTGCTGAATTCAGTTTGTTATGATGCATGGTGTTCCCTGCAATACTGCTAGTATGTATATCTCCATTACTTCCTCCGATCCTTAGCCGGGTTGTCGTTTGCCGCCGAAAAGCATCAGGGCTTCTTCATAGCGGGTGTAAAACGGAATTGCGGCAACAGCCCCGATGATCCCCCGCCCGTCTTTCATGATGGTCAGGCCGGTATTCTCCACCCCGGGGAGTTTAGCCCGCCCGACTTCCCCTTGTTTCACGCTCCATGCGAAGGGCAGAAGCACTGACGGGTCAAACCCGGTATAGACCGCCATGCCGGTCTCTTCTGAAAGCGTATAACGGTCCAGCAGATCCAGGAACCGTCCTGCAAGCCGCGCAGGTTCAGTAGAGGCGAACTCAACGACAAGGCTGACGCAGTTCTTTGTCCGGTACTGTACCGGGAACAACTGGACGATCGTGTGCGAAACATAGCGGGACGAAGTATCCTCGACCGTTTTGGCGATATTATGGACGAGCGTCCAGGTTGCTCCGTCATCAGGGGTATCGGTGTCGTCCACCCCGATAAGCACCCTTTGCCTCCTCGGGAGCCAGATGGTTGATCCTGCACGTTTCCCGCCACCTGACGGGTCGTTAACGCACCGGATAATACCCTGCGCATAGGAACGACAGACTGATGCCCCGACTCCGCCCCCGCCAAGGCCGACATACGAAACCAGTACTTCATCACCGGTTACCGATACCGCTGATATCCCGGCAGGAAAACGTGAACCTTCAAGGGCGAGATCTGTCTCGCCGGGAGTTACCATATACCTCATCGTCTGCCCGATGTTGCGTATCGATCTGACAAGCGGGCTCTTGGCATAGTGCTGTTTCGCCCACATCGCTCCACCGGTGCATTCAAAAAACTCGATCAGTTCAACCTGCGTTCCGGAATCGTCAACCACTGCGATAATCTGAGGATAATGGATAATGTAGGGATCAACAATGCTCGCCATAGAGACCTGCAGCCTCCACGCCCCTGTTGCCCCACAGCACGGCCCCGAGAGCCCCAATCCGTCCCTTTCTTCCTGCCCTGTCGATAAATTTGATCCCTGCATCAGAGGCCATTTCCTCTGCATCATCGAGTTTCACGATTTCAGTCTTGACCCGGCGGCAGGCACCGTTCATGACCTTCGGGAATTCGAGTCCGCGGAAACAGGCGATTCCCGTGTCCTCCGAAAATGACATGTCTTCTACATAGTCCCGCACATAGTTCAGGAGATTGTCCACCGAACCGGGTTTCACAGCAAAATTCAATGCAGATGCCACGCAGTTGGTTGTTTTTTGGGGGACCTGGGGGTTCAGCTGGACAAGCCGCATATTGATGAATTGCACACCTTCGAGACGGCATTGTTCGCCGCATTTAAGCGCGAGGACCCAGGTCGCACCTTCGGTGCTTGTATCGGTGTCATCGATACCGACAGTAACTTTTTCATAGAGCGGTGAAAAAATCCTGACCCTGTTGATTCTTGAACCGCCCACTGACATATCCTCCTCACCCGGATATTCCACCCTCGTCACCCCGGGTGCCTGGGGCAGGCAGGCTGCGATACCAAATCCTGCACCGGCGATTCCTGCCCATGACGTGATAACCTCGTCACCCCGGACTTCCACTCCTTCAAGGGCCTGGCCGCCAATATCCTTTCCGGCGGCACCGAACTGGACCGGTGAGGATCCCACCCGGGCGATCATACTGAGGGTATTTCCCTGGACCTGTGCGGACCTGATAACGCCTTTCGCACGGAGCCGGTTCATCGCATCCCATTCGATGGGTCCCCTTGCATGACACTGTTCGATGATTTCTGCAAGGCCCGCTTTCTGGTCGACCATGACAAGAAATCCTCTTGAAAACAATGTACCATATTTTATTTTAATTTCCCCGGGTGTTCTGGCAATCATTTTATCACCGGAATTATCGTTAACAAAATAATCGGTGATATATTATTTAAGAAGATCGATCAGGGAATCTGCCGTGTTGCAAGCAAAAAAGGAGAGACAAATGAATTGAATGTGATCTGACATTCGTAACGTCAATCGGGTTTTCAGTTTATCCCCAATTTCTCAATCACGGAAAAGAGTTGTGGGTCTCCTGACATTGATCTTGATTTTTTATCTTTTTTTTCGGATTTTATTGATACTCCCCTTTTTCAGGTGAAATATTAAAATATGAGGAGAGTGATTCAGTCTGTTGGTTACAAATTTGCGGAGGAAAAAAATTGGCCATAACAGTAATATCTTCGACAACCAGGCATTCTGGGGGCTTGAATAATGAATAATCCCGATGGATATGCCGGCACTATCCTTTATGCCGATCTCACGAAGGGATCGTTGACGAAAAAGGTCTTCCCATCTAAGCTGAAACGTCAGTTTCTCGGTGGGCGGGGTATTGGGGTAAAATTGGTTAACGATATGGTCCCGGCAGATGCCGATCCCCTCGGAAAACGAAATGTAGTTGTATTTGCAGCCGGGCCGCTTACCGGTTCGGGTGTTCCGCTCGGAGCCAGGCACCAGGTCGTTTCGAAGTCCCCTATGAACGATACCCTTTGTTCTTCAGATAGCGGGGCATTCTTCGGGCGCGAACTTAAACTCTCTGGTTTTGACGCGGTAGTTATCAGCGGTAAAGCGAAAAAACCGGTTTATCTCTGGTTAAACCATGGTGAAGCGGCTATTAAAGATGCCGGACCATATTGGGGGACTACCGTTAATGAAACCACACTCGCGATTCCAAAGGATCTCGGAGACAACAAGGTCAGGATAGCCTGCATTGGTCCGGCGGGTGAAAAAATGAGCCGGATGGCATGTGTCATGAGCGACCAGTTCCGGGCTGCCGGACGTGGGGGGCTTGGCGCGGTAATGGGGTCAAAAAACCTCAAAGCGATAGCGGTACGGGGAACGGGGAAGATTAATGTCGCAGAACCCGATAAACTTAAAGAAGTTATCGTTTCGGTGAGAAAGAAACTCCATGACGGCCCGGTCACCAGCCAGGGGCTTACCAATTACGGAACTGACGTCCTGATGAACCTGATCAACCAGAGCTACATCCTCCCGACCAGGAACCACCAGAGTGCATATTTTAAGCATGCAGAAAACATTTCCGGTGAAAAAATGACCGAAACAATTCTTGTGCGTAAAAAACCATGCTATGCCTGTTTTGTTGCCTGTGGACGGGGAACGAAATCCGACGGTATTGAAGGTGAGGGGCCCGAGTACGAGAATGCGTGGGCGCTCGGTGCCGATTGCGGTGTAGACGACCTTGAATGGGTTACCAGGGCCAATTATCTTTGTAACGATCTCGGACTTGATGCTATTTCGGCCGGGGTGACGGTCGCCTGTGCCATGGAAATGTCTGAACGGGGATACATCAGGGAAAAGATTGCCTGGGGTGATGGAAAAGCAGTATGCGACCTTGTAAAAAAGATGGGATACCGTGAAGATATCGGGGATGAGATGGCTGACGGTTCGTTCCGGTTCGCGGGGAAGTATGGGCATTCCGAGCTCTCCATGAGTTCCAAGAAACTTGAGCTTGCTGCCTACGATCCCCGCGGTCTTCAGGGTATGGGTCTTTGCTTTGCGACCGGTGTCCGGGGAGGAGATCACATCAACGGGTACCTCATCTCGGCCGAAGTTCTGGGAATCCCTGAAAAACTCGATCCGTTTGTCAATAACGGGAAGGCGATGTGGACAAAAGCATTCCAGGACCTGACCGCTGCGATTGACGCCGCAGGAATCTGCCTCTTCACTTCCCTTGCACCGTTGGGAGCACCCGATTATGCCGCCATGATTTCTGCGGTGACGGGAATGGGCATTGACGGGAAGGAACTCATGCAAATCGGTGAACGGATTTGGACCGTCCAGAAATTGTTCAACCTGAAAGTAGGATATACAAAGGCCGACGATACGTTGCCGACCCGTCTGCTGACCGAACCCCTGAAAGAAGGCGAGCCGGAAGGAAGGGTCTGGGGACGTGAACCTCTCCTCGATGAATACTATACGATACGGGGCTGGGATCCCCAAGGTGTCCCGACACCGGAAAAACTGAAAGAACTGGGACTTGCCTGAGTGAGGCCGGAAGAACTATCCGGTCATTCTCCGGATTTTTGCGATACCGATCATTTTTGGCGTTACCCACTAAACCCCGGACGATTGTTCCTCTCCGCAGTTCACGAAATTGCATGATCTGGCGAAACTCAAACAATCCATCATCTTATCCGGTTATCTTATCTGAATTGCACACCAAGTTTCGTGCCATTTAATGGACATAGGGGGTAACATTCAATCTGAGTCGTGGAAATCCATCAGAGCCAGGTTTTCCGTTTTATCAAAGGATATGTTTACAAAAAATATATCAGGCAATAACGAAAAGTAAAAAAAGTTCAGAGGATTTTCTGGAGTTCAAATTTATACGGCCCGAGGGTACCGCCATAGTTCCCGGCGCTGATAAGTTTTACCCCTTTTACCATACAGGCTGCCCTGATTCCTTCAGCCATTGCCTGACGTACTGCAGCTTCTGAAACACCGTCGATTACAATCTCGAATATTCCGTTCACACCGTCGGGTATCTTACTCCCCGCGACCTTTCCTTTTAGTGTCGGACAGTAGAGTTCATTCGTGCTGGCGTTCATGAATTTGTACTTTTTACTCCCGACTTTAGACCCACTCCCGACAATGCCGCCCGGGAACGACGTTATAACCCCACAGACTTCCCTGGTAGCTTCAACCGCAGCCTCGGCACCGGTAAGGGCAGCCATAGTACTGTCGGCCATGACAAAAAAATTCCCGCCCGCTACGCCCTTGACCACGCCTATCTCTTCCTCGGTAAGGAAATCTCCGCCCATGAGCGGTATCGCCCAGACATTGCGGTCTGCAACTTTCGTCTGGTACTCATATCCGTCTCCGAAGAAGTGCAGCTTCATAGGCAGTTTCTCCTCGCAGTCAGTAATGCCGTTAAATGCCGCTGTCGTCGGAGCCGTAAGGACGCATTCAGCGATCCTCTCAATCAGCTGTTCTTTTAATTTCTTCTTGCTCGGGTGTACGATAAGAATCCCAAAACCTGGTCTTCCGTCGGGTGTTCTCTGCGGAGGAACATACTGGTCGATACCTGCTTCAGCGGGACATGCAATCACCGAAGTAGCAAAGCCCGTGGCTTCCACAGCCGAACGATAGGCTAGTTCCCGTGTCGCGGCCGTGATAATCACCGATGTAACCCAGGCTGGGAATGCTTCGGCGAACGTGTTGTCAATCGTGACTCCATTAATTTCCATAGCAATACCTCGTTCACACAATGTACCTTGACATACATAGATGAAATTTTCTAAGTGGATTTTTCACATTCGGTGCCCCGAAAACCGGATAATCCGTACAAGGACGTGAGCCGCCTTCCATGGATGTTCCGAAGACAATAAAGACGTTTCATAACGCCACAGCTCCCCGGGACATCATTTGATCTCGATAGGAAACGGCGATAGAAGGTAATAAAAAAATAATCATCATTAATAAAATTCCCTGAAACATCGGGTTATACTAATTTTGACGAGGATTTTTACAATTTTACCCGAATTGTCAGTTCCCTGGTTTGTGAGGTATAAACTGCATGTTGCTATATCTTACGACCGCATATCATGAATGAACGATCAAAAACCATCATATCTCATCTTATCGGGCGATTGTACATATCATGCCCGCCAATTCTGAACCCGGATCGTATGAAATTACTTATTATGACTGAAATGCAATGCAATGGATAGGAACTTGAGGGAGATTGCAGATGCCCATGGATCAGAAACTACCTGAAGAAAAAAATTCAATGTTTTACGGAAATGGAGGGCGGTTGGCATCCCATATCATCGCTATTGCCGTTGCGCTGATTATTATTCTCGTTATCGCGGGCGGTGTAATCATCAATGATGCAGTGAAATCGCAGGCTCCAGGTCTGTCGAACATTACGAACGACAATGCCGACGACCTGTACCAGGTTTCCACCATCGATGCACTTTCATCTTCGTTATATGACGGTGTCACCTCTGTCGGTGAAATTCAGCAACATGGGGATTTTGGAAGCGGCACATTTGAAGGTCTGGACGGTGAACTAATCGCACTGGACGGAACCGTTTACCAGGCCAGGTCAGACGGAACCGTGAGAAAGGCAGACCCGGCAATGAAAATACCCTTCGCCATGGTAAAATTTTTCAGGCAGGACACATTGTTCGATATCCCAGGCGGAAAAAACCTGTCTGATACCGAACAAGACCTGAACCGGCATCTTCCCTCGGAAAATCTCATCTACGCAATAAAAGCCAGGGGCACATTTCCGGACATCACTGTCAGGGCGATACCAAAACAGGAAAAACCATATCCCCTGCTTGTAGATGCCGTCGCTCAGGAATCCATCCTCCACCTGAAAAACTCAACCGGAACTCTGGTCGGTTTTTATTTTCCCTCTTCATTTAGCGGCGTTAATGTTCCCGGATACCATTTCCATTATATTTCTGACGACCGTACAAAGGGAGGACATGTCCTGGATTTCACCGGGGCAGAGCCTGCTTTGACCGTATCAGCAGACCAGGTTTCGGAAATTACCATATCCATCCCTACAACCGGGGATTTTATTAGTGCAAATCTATCAAAAGGGTCAGCATCCGGTAGTATTATCTCTATTGAAACGAAAAGCCGGTGATCCTGACCTGGAATTAAGGTCCATCCGGACTGTCGGATTTTTTCGGACGATCAAAAATGATCCGCCGTACCTTATTCGCCGAGGACCCGATGCTGATTTTTGATCCCATTGATTTATCCGTTAATTCTGGATGGCATGCCCTGGATAGATCTCTATAAAAAAGAGACCGAATGCCTATCAGGAGAAAAATCAACCATATACACAGCCGCCGGCGCCCGGTAAGGTTTGGGTAATTGGATGTTGGATCAGTAAATTACAGACCATTTTCCATGTAAGCTTCGTAAAATGGGTTTCCAGAAAATAGTCCGTATGCACCGCAACATGAGTAATACGTTGGAGGATCGTTTCAATTCAATATCCGGATTTTTCCAGGAACCTTTATGGTATTTCCAGTGTAATAGATATCATCAGGCACTTGATCATCAACGGATACCAATTCTAAAGATTATTGCGTCGAATTTTCAAAAAAAACAAATATACGGCAGTTTAGAGCGCACACAATTGTTCCCACTAAGTTATGTATAAATAATTAATTTTATGATATTTTACATTAAAGTAAGTTAATAACGGAATAAAAAATGCAGCAGACCCCTGTAGTAATTCAGAAGAGTTTATCTACATTATTTAACAACTTTTTTTATATCGATTTTATAATCGATCTAGCTGGTGCGTGAAAAAAATGGCATTTGCAGTGCATATTAACATGGAGCATTGTACCGGCTGTAACAATTGTGTGGTTGCGTGCCCGGTCGACGCATTGGAACTGCATACCGTAGATCCTGTTACAAAAGACAAGATCTACAAAGTCAAGGGTGGAAAAGCCATCATTCTTGACTTCAAGGCAGAACTATGCGCCGGCTGCGGAGTCTGCGTAAATGCGTGTCCATACGATGTTATCAGACTGGCTGGACCCTGGAATGCAGAGACAGCGAGAGTACAGTGAGTAAATGGAGTGAGGTTTAATACATGAACACAATGTTTCCTAAATTCTCCAAGAAGCGGGATGGCGTAAACTTCGTTCAGGAGCAGAAACTCCTGCAAAATACGAATACCCTTATCCTGAATGCTGAGGTCTGCACCGGATGCGGGGTTTGTGTTGAATCCTGTCCTGAAGATGCGATCGTTGAAGGTCTTGTCGGAGCAGTACGGAGAGGGGCTATCGATTACGCGGCGCCGGTCGATATTGATGAACAGAAATGTGTCTATTGCGGCGTCTGTGTCATCATGTGCCCATTCAATGCGCTTACGCTGAAGGTTGACGGAGAAGAGAGACTTCCGATAATTGAAAAAGAAGGTTTTCCGCAATATGATATGCTGGCAAAAATTGACCAGGAAAAGTGCGTGAAATGTACCATCTGCGATGAAGTCTGCCCTAGAGATGCTATCCTCAGGGATGTTCCTGCGTACGAAGGATCTGAAGCAACGGGAAAAGAACGGCAGACCGCATTGACGAGCAAGATTACCTTCAAAGTAGATGACGAAAAGTGCACAAAGTGTGGGATTTGCGGCGCAATTTGTCCTGCAATTGAAGTGATACACAAGGAGTTCACCGCTGAGACGGGCAAAGTCGAAGGTGAAGTGATCTGGGACGAAGCCCGTTGTGATGCATGCAAAGTCTGCGTCGAAATGTGCCCCGAAGAGTGCATCACCGTCGACCGTGAAATTGTAAGCGACAAGATGGCCGGGGAGGTCAATATAGACCAGAAACAGTGCTGCACCTGTACCTGGTGCTCACGGAACTGCCCAACCGAGGCCATCACCGTCGAGAAGCTTTTTGAAGGGGATATCGAATTCCATGCGGAAAAATGTCCGGGCGGATGTTCGACCTGTGTGGATATCTGTCCTGCAAATGCCATCTATCTGCCGACCCCTAAACCAGCGGCCGATATGAAGGGCCAGATCGAACCCACAATTGCTGTAAACAAGGATTATTGTATACTATGTGGTGCCTGTGTTGAAGCATGTCCGGGTGAGGATATTATTGTCCTCCAGAGGACCGGTATCAGGATGAAGGGAGAAGAAACCGACCTTTTTAGGAAGATAAAAGCGAAACTTTTCACAAAGCGCACTTCTAAGGTCAAGGAAGAGAAACCTTCGCAGGTCAACCTCAAGGTAATGGAGAAGGCGTGAGGTAACAGGCATGGCAAGAACAAAAGGATATCCTGAAGCACTCGACAACAAACTGCGCGACCGCTTTATATACGGCGAGGATTCGAATCCCGAATTCACGAAAACCGTTGAAAAAATTTCGATGACTATACCCCACATGTGTTACCAGTGTGGGACATGTACGGCTTCGTGCCCGTCGGCTCCGAGAAGTACTTACCGGATTCGGAAATTTGTCCGGAGAGCATTGCTCGGACTCGATAATGAGGCGCTCACTGACCCGGATCTCTGGCTATGCACCACATGCTATAGCTGCACCGACCGTTGCCCGCGTGATATCGCACCAACAGATGTAATAATGGCGATGAGAAATCTCGCATTCAAGCGGGATATCATTCCGGTGAACTTTTTGAAGACGGTTCAGGCAATTTATACCACCGGCCACGGCGTCCCGAACAACGATGTCAACCGGGCTGCGAGAGTCAAGCTCGGCCTCGAGGCGGAACCGCCGACCACCCACAAATACAAGGAATATATTCCAGGCATCCAGAAAATTCTGGATTATTACAAGCTCAAGGAAAATTCCGACCGCATTGTTAAGGAACGGGAGGGCTGATCATGGAAGCAAAACGCCAGTACGCATTTTATCTTGGTTGTATTGCCCCTAACAGGTACCCGGGCTCTGAGGCAGCGGCAATCAAGACGAGTAAAAAACTGGGTATCGAGCTCCTTCCCCTTGAAGGAGCAAGCTGCTGTCCCGCTCCGGGGGCATTCGGGTCCATCGACCTGAATGTCTGGTATGCGATGGCCGCCCGTAACCTCGTGCTTGCAGAAAAAATGAAGATGGATATTGCACTCCTTTGCAATGGTTGTTACAAGTCCATCTGGGAAGTCAACCACAAACTCAAGCACCACGACGAGCTGCGTGACGGTGTCAACGAGGTGTTAAAGACAATCGATATGGAATACAAAGGGACGATCAACGTCTATCATCTCGCTGAACTCATGTATGATAAGAATGTGGTGGGTGTCGACAAAGTCAGGGAGAGCGTGACAAATCCCATGAAGGGGGCACGGATCGCCGTTCACTATGGCTGCCATCTTATGAAGCCAAAGAAAGAACGCGAATTCGGAAGTGAGGAATTGATGAATACAGAATCCCCTTCATGGATAGAAGAACTGGTGGCAGCCCTCGGGGCGACGCCAGTGGAATACCGGAATAAAATGCAGTGTTGCGGGGCCGGTGGCGGGGTCCGGGGATATGATATCGTTCATGCCCTTGACATCGCAAACGAAAAGCTGATCAACCTTAAGGCAGTCGGCGTGGATGCACTGACTGACATCTGCCCGTTCTGTCAGTTGCAGTTCGACCGGGGCCAGATCGAGATCGCTGAGAAATTCGGCGTAAAATACGACCTGCCCGTGTTACATTACTGTGAATTACTCGGCCTGGCACAGGGAATGAGCCCACAGGATCTTGCACTTGACCTTCATGCGATCAGCTGCGAGCCGTTCCTGCAGAAGGTGCTGTGAGGAGGTACTGAACATGGCTGAAAGAAAAACCAAAAAAGAGACGACAACAAAGAAGGAACCAAAAGCAGCGAAACCTGCAGCACCAGCCCCTGCCAAGGCACAAGCACCGGCAGCGACCGAGACAAAGCCCAGCCGGATTGGCGTTTTTATCTGCCACTGTGGTACAAATATTGCCGGTTCGATAGATGTCCCCGCATTGCAAGCGTACTCGCAATCTCTGCCAAATGTCGCTTATGTCGACAATTACCAGTATATGTGTTCAACCCCGGGACAGGGAAAAATTGAAAAGGCAATTGAGGAGCACAAATTAACCGGCATCGTTGTCGCTGCCTGTTCACCGCGGCTTCATGAACCGACATTCCGGACTGCCACCAAGGAAGGCGGGCTGAACCCGTTCAGGTTCGAGATGGCAAACATCCGCGAACAGAATTCATGGGTCCATATGCATGATCGCGAGGGGGCCACCGAAAAGGCAAAGGATGCAGTACGAATCGCAGTTGCGAAGGCCGCGCTCCTTCAGGACCTCTTCCCGAAGAGCGTCCCGGTCGAAAAGGCAGCGATGGTAGTCGGTGCAGGTATCGGTGGGATGCAGGCAGCGCTCGACCTTGCAAATGCAGGTATCAAGACCTACCTTATCGAGAAGGAACCCTCGATTGGCGGCCGTATGTCGCAGCTCGACAAGACATTCCCGACTCTTGACTGTTCACAGTGTATCCTGACACCGAAGATGGTGGATGTCGGAAGGAGCGAGAATATCGAGTTGATGACCTATGCCGAGGTTGAATCGGTCGAAGGTTACATCGGTAATTTTGATGTCACTATCCGGAAAAAGGCACGCGGAGTCCTCTCCATGAAGGAGGCAGAGGCGCTGGGTATTGTCGGTGGTGGCTGCAACGGTTGTGGCGATTGCGATGCGGTCTGCCCGGTTGTCCAGCCGAATACCTTTGAAATGGGAATGAAGCCCCGGAAAGCGATCTATATCAATCACCCCCAGGTCGTACCGCTCATCTACACCGTTGACAAGGATTCCTGTATCAAGTGTGAGTTGTGTGTCAAGATATGCGGTGACAAGAAGGCGATTGTCCTCGACCAGGAAGATGAATTGATCAAGGTCAAGGTCGGAACTGCGATTCTTGCAACCGGGTTTGACATCTTCCCGATCGAGAAGAAGAAAGAGTGGGGATACAAGAGATTCGACAACGTCATCACGAGCCTCGAGTTCGAACGGCTTATCTGTGCCTCGGGCCCGACCGGAGGACACCTGGTCCGCCCGAGCGACGGCAAGACGCCGCAGCGTGTTGCATTCCTCCTCTGTGCAGGATCGAGGGATAATACGGGCAACGGGATGCCCTATTGTTCGAGGTTCTGCTGCATGTATTCGCTCAAGCACGCCCACCAGATCATCGAGAAGATTCCGGGGACAATTCCGTATATATTCTACATGGATATCCGGTCCTTCGGAAAGATGTATGAGGAGTTCTATTACCGTATCCAGGATGAAGGGGCAAAATTCATCCGCGGACGTGTTTCAAACGTCCTTGAAGACCCGGTAACAAAGAACCTCTGGGTCATGGCTGACGATACGCTGCTCGACCGCCCGATGAAGCTCGAGGTCGATCTTGTTGTACTCGCTGCGGCAGTACAGCCCGGCGAACTGACACAGAAGACACGAAAACTATTCGGTGTATCCAACTCGATGGACGGATGGCTCCTCGAAGCTCACCCGAAACTGAATCCCTGCGGCACCACAACCGCCGGCGTCTTCCTCGCGGGCGTCTGCCAGGGCCCGAAGGATATTCCTGACACTGTTGCATCCGCAGAAGGAGCCGCATCGGCAGCCAGCATACCGATACATAAGGGAGAAGTCGAACTTGAGCCGTATTTCGCCCAGTGCATCGAAGAGAAGTGTGCAGGATGTGGCATGTGCGTAAATCTCTGCCCGTATACGGCCCTCGCCCTCGTGGAGAAGGAGGGCAGAAAGGTTATGCAGGTTACTGAAGCCAAGTGTAAAGGCTGCGGGACCTGCGGAGGGTTCTGTCCGGGTGGTGCTATCTGGATGCAGCACTTTGCGACACCCCAGATCGTTGCCCAGATTGATGCATTCCTTCTCGGAGGTGCAAAGTAAATGGCAGAAGAATGGAAACCAAAGATCATCGGGATCCTCTGCAACTGGTGTTCTTACGCGGGTGCGGACCTTGCAGGCGGGGGTCGTATCCAGTACCCGCCTGATGTCAGGATTGTGCGGGTCATGTGCACAGGTCGTGTCGATCCACTCTTCATCATGAAGGCATTTTCTGACGGCGCAGATGGGGTCCTGATATCGGGTTGTCACTTCGGCGACTGCCATTACCTCGAAGGTAATTACAAGGCCGCGAAGAGGATGTTCCTGGTAAAGAGTCTCCTCAAAAATATCGGCCTCGAAGACAAGAGGTTGAGAATGACCTTCGTTTCGGCGTCCGAAGGTGCCAAATGGGCAACAGTTATCGGTGATGTTGTAAAAACAGTTCGTGAACTCGGCCCAAGCCCCCTTAACGAACTGACGAAGTAAGAGGCTGTAGAGATGGCGAAGATTACCCTTAACCTTATTAGCGGCCGATCTATCCAGCAGGGAGTTGCGATGGAGGGAGGCAAAGAAAAAGACCTCTATCGCAGGGCCTGCGGGATTATTGAACTGGATACCTCCGATTTCAAAAAACTTGGCTGCTGGAAAAACACGAATGTCCGTGTTACAAGCAAGTATGGAAGCGTTATTGTCAAGGCACAGGAGACCTCGCAGGGACCCCACCCCGGTATAGGTTTTATACCGATGGGCCCATGGGCAAACCAGGTCACCAACCCGGATACGTACTCTACCGGTATGCCGACGTTTAAGGGCGTCCCGGTCGAAGTCGAAGTGGCAATGGACCAGCCGGTTCTTCTCGGTGTCGAACTCGTTCAGAAGGCCTGCAGAGGTGAGATCTGATGTCGAAAATTGTTACCGATGTCATCTGCCCGTTCTGCGGGACCCTCTGTGACGACCTTGAAGTCGAAGTGACCGATGATGGCAAGAAGATTACCGACGTATACAACGCCTGTGCAATCGGGGCTGAAAAATTCCTGCATTCGCAGGCAAAAGACCGTATAACCCGCCCTAGGTTCCAGCAGCCTGACGGGACATGGAAAGATGCCACATACGATGAGGCAGCCGAGTACACCGCACAGATACTTGCCAAGGCAAAAAAGCCCCTGATGTATGGATGGAGCTCCACAAGCTGTGAAGCCCAGAGCATGGGGCATGAAATAGCTGAATTGACCCGTGCCTGCGTCGACAATACTGCAGCAGTATGTCATGGAACAAGCCTGATCGCCATACAGGATATCGGTCTGCCCAGCTGCACACTTGGAGAAGTGAAAAACCGGGCTGATCGTATTATTTTCTGGGGCTGTAACCCTGCTCATGCGCACCCACGACACATGTCACGGTATTCAATTTTCCCCCGCGGGTTTTTTACCGTAAAAGGCCAGATGAGCAGAAAACTGATTGTTGTCGACCCGAGGGTTACCGATACTGCAAAACTTGCCGACGTCCACCTGCAAATCGAGCAGGGCAGGGACTATGAACTCCTTAATGCCTTCCGCGTTGCATTCAAAAACGAGTGGCTGCCGGACATGGTTGCCGGAATCCCAAAGGAAAAGATCCGGGAAGCGGCAGACATGATGAAAAGCGGTCGTTTCGGGATTATCTTCTTCGGAATGGGTGTAACCCAGACTATCTCGAAGAACCATAATATCGACGAGGCAATCGCCGTAACAAAGGACCTGAACGAATATACGAAGTTCTCCATCATGCCCATGCGTGGGCATTATAATGTGACCGGTTCCGGTGAGGTACTTGGATGGCAGTTCGGTTACCCGTACTCCGTCGACCTCACCCGGGGATTTCCACGGTATAACCCGGGAGATACCAGTTCTATTGACCTCCTCAACAGGGGTGAAGTGGATGCTGTATTTGTTATCGGGAGCGATCCCGGTGCCCACTTCCCAATCAGTGCAGTAAAACAGATTGCAAGAGTACCCTCTGTCTGCATTGATCCCCATATTACACCGACAAGCGGCGTCTCAAAACTCCACGTCCCGGTGGCATTTGTAGGAGTCGAAACAGACGGCAGTGCCTATCGTATGGATAACGTGCCGATCGACTGCCGGAAGGTCGTTGATCCACCTGAGGGGATGCTCACAGATGAAGAATTCCTCACCAAGGTCCGGGATCGTGTGAAACAGCTCAAAGGGAGGGCATAATATGACTGAGTATATCATCAAGAACGGACATGTTTTTGACCCCGTTCAGGGTATTAAGGGCGATGAGGCAGACATTGCCATCAAAGACGGTAAGATCGTAAAAGACAGCGAGGTCGGAAAATCGGCGAAAGTCATCGATGCCAAAGGAAAGACCGTTATGGCCGGTGCCGTTGAAATCCACGCACATATCGCAGGCCCGAAGGTGAACCTTGGCCGTATCTACCGTCCTGAGGACAAGTTGTTCACATCCACCCCGACAAAGGGCCTTGAACGGACAGGTTCCGGTAATTCCATTCCCTCCACCTTCAAGACCGGATATGAATATGCAAAAATGGGTTACACCACGGCATTCGAGGCCGCAATGCCACCTCTCTTTTCACGGCATGTCCACGAAGAGATGAGGGATACACCGATCATTGATGAAGGTGCATATCCTGTCTTCGGCAACAACTGGTTTGTCATGGAATATCTCAAGAATAAAGAGATCGAGAACACCGCCGCATATTGTGCATGGCTGCTCCGGGCTACCAAGGGATACGCAATAAAAGTCGTCAATCCCGGCGGCACAGAAGCGTGGGCATGGGGACTGAACTGCCTCTCAATCCATGACCCTGTCCCATACTTCGATATCACGCCGGCAGAGATCATCAAGGGCCTTATCGAGGCGAATGAGTTTCTTGGCCTGCCTCATTCGATGCATATTCACCCGAACAACCTCGGTAACCCGGGCTGCTACGAGACCACCCTGGATACCCTGAAACTCGCCGAAGGTTACAAGGCAAAGAACAAGTTCGGCCGTGAACAGGTCATGCACCTCACCCATACCCAATTCCACTCCTATGGTGGGGAAAACTGGGGAAATTTCGAATCCAAGTCGAAAGAAGTCATCGACTACGTGAACAAACACAAAAATATTACCATCGATACCGGAAATGTCACGCTCGATGAAACGACCACGATGACCGCCGACGGGCCGTTCGAGCACCACCTGACGGGGCTGAACCACCTGAAGTGGGCAAACGTGGACGTGGAACTTGAAACAGCGGCAGGCGTGGTGCCATATATTTACAGCCCCGATATCAAGGTCTGTGCAATCCAGTGGTCGATCGGCCTCGAACTGGCACTTATGGCAAAAGACCCGATGCGTTGTTTCATAACGACCGACCACCCGAATGCCGGCCCCTTCACCCGGTACCCGAGGATCATCAAGTGGCTGATGTCTGCGAAGGCAAGAGAGGCCCGGATCAACTCGTTCAAGAACAGTGACAAAGTTGTTTCAGCGACACACATCGCAGGAATTGATAAAGAACTCTCGCTATACGAGCTCGCCCAGATGACCCGTGCGGGGCCTGCAAAATCACTCGGGCTTTCCGGAAGGGTTGGCGGATTAAAGCCCGGCATGGACGCCGACGTTGTTGTTTATAACTTCAACCCCGATATTCCGGTAACCGATCCTGAACAGATAGAGACCGCATTCTCCAGGGCTGCATATACCTTCAAGAGTGGTGTGGAAGTTGTAGTGAACGGGGACGTGGTAAACAACGGCAACAAACGCACACTCTGGGTAGATGCGAAAGTAAAGGACAACCCCCTTGTAATGCGTGATATCAAGGAAAAATTCCTGAAGTATTACAGCATGACACAGTCGAACTATGAATCGCTCGGGCATCATTTTGTGCCGAACCCGTTCGCGATAGAGGTGGACGCAACCCAGTGAGGGAAGGTACCATGGAAACTGTAACTATTACCATGAAAAACCCGCCTGCTCTCTACCTTGAGGCAGACACGATCTCACCTGACTGGTTTGCAGGAAAAACAGCAGCCCAGATTGCAGAACTTCCCGTGTATGAAGGGAATACCCCCGGGAAGCTCGGAGATTACTTCGAAATAACCGGAAATGCAGGCCCGACAGCGACCGATACAAAGATCGTTGTCAAGGGCGATGTGAAGAAGATCAAATACCTGGGAATGAAGATGAGCGCCGGTGAACTGCTTGTCGAGGGCAGCCCTGACCAGTACGCGGGTGCCTGGATGTCGGGGGGTACGATGCTCGTAAAAGGCGATGTCGATGCATTTGCCGGAATCGGCATGAAAGGCGGAGAGCTCACCATTGAAGGGAACGCCGGTAATTATCTCGGTGCGGCATACCGTGGAGACTGGCGTGGGATGGCTGGCGGAAAGATCTTTGTCAAAGGAAATGCCGGGAGCGATGTCGGTATGTACATGAATGGCGGGGAGATCGTCATCAACGGAAACGTCGATGTGCACCTCGCCACCCATGCCGAAGGAGGGAAGATCGTCATTAAAGGCAATTCACCCGGCAAGATGGGCGGCCAGATGGTCGAGGGAGACGTTGTTATTTTCGGTACCATCGATGTAATGATGCCGGGATTCAAATATGCCGATGATGTCGAACTTGAAGTCGATGGTTCGAAGGGGTTGTTTACCCACTATATCGGGGACACTGGCGAACGCCATAAGAAAAAGAAAGGCCAGATTGTGTACGGAAACCTGTACCAGAAAATCTGACCGCTTCACCATGGAAGAGCGCACTGCAAATTCATAAAAAGTTCGAGGTAGATTAATATTAAATGCTACCTTTTTTTAAAATCTTCATACTAGTCTTTCTATTGATTCTGAAAATGTAAGTTATATTTTAATATTCCCCCATTTTTAATTATTATTTTAATAATAATATATTAAAAAATTAAAATAAAAAACACAACGCTTATATTCAGTATAATGAGTATATACCATTGTCCCATGAGGGGACGTGCAATAGTGACCAGCATTCATCAACCGTGAGCCTTAGCTCTCACACTCTTCAGTGAACGTATTGTATCGCAAGTAATGGAATTAACGGAGGAAAATTATGGCAAAATACAAAGAAACATGCGACCTCTATGACGATGAGGGTAAGCTTCTCAAGAGCAATGTATCTCTGGAAAAGATCAGCCCCCTGGTAAACCCGGGTGTCAAAAAGATCATCGATCTCACGAAGAGGACCGTCGCGTTGAACCTTGCCGGGCTCGACGATGCAATCAAGACCGGTAAAATGGGTGGAAAGGGCAACCAGATCCTCGGAAGAGGTCTCAAGGTAGATTGTGTCAAGGACGCAGATGCACTTTCAAAGGCAATCAAGGAAATGGTCTCAGTCACTGACGGCGACAACACAAAGGTCACCAAGGTCGGTGGAGGGAAAATGCTCCTTGTTGAGGTCCCAACAGCCCGTATCGAGGCAGCCGCAACGTACGATGCAGCAATCACCGCAGTCGCTGCAGCAGCAACCCAGGCTGTTCTCAAGCAGTACAAGGTCGGGATGTTTGAGGCACCCTACGTAAAGTCAGCAGTATGGGGTTCCTACCCGGTCACCATGGGTCCGGATGGCGGTGCTGTAGCATCCATCCTTAGTATCCCCCAGAACAACGAAGGTCTCGGTTACGCACTTCGTAACGTGCCGGCAAACCACGTTGCAATGATGACTCACAGGAATGCGATCCAGGCATCCGCACTCTCGTCAACCTTTGAACAGGCCGGAGAGTTCGAGATGGGAATGGCGATCGGAGAATTCGAGCGGGCGCAGCTGCTCCTGTACGCATACCAGGGTCTGAATGCAAACAACCTCCTCTACGATCTCGTTAAAAAGAACGGAAAGACCGGAACCATTGGTACCGTTGTCCAGAGCCTTGTAGAGAAGGCCATCGAGGACAAGGTCATCAAGGCAGGAAAGAAGGGCAAGAGCGGGTACATCTTCTATGATACGAAGGACCCGATGCTCTGGAATGCCTATGCCGCCGCAGGAACCCTCGCCGCAACCATGGTCAACTGTGGTGCCGGCCGGTTCGCACAGGCGGTTTCATCGACCCTGTTGTACTTCAACGATCTCCTCGAGCACGAGACAGGCCTTCCAAGTTGCGACTTCGGACGTGTCATGGGAACTGCAGTCGGGTTCTCCTTCTTCAGCCACTCCATCTACGGTGGCGGCGGCCCAGGTGTCTTCAACGGAAACCACATCGTGACCAGGCACGCAGCCGGTGTCGCGATCCCGTGCGTCGTTGCCGCCTGTGCACTTGATGCAGGAACCCAGATGTTCGGACCGGAACAGACCTCGAAGATCTACCAGGACACCTTCGGGCAGCTCGACGAATTCAAGAAGCCAATGCAGACCATCGCTAAGTCTGCGTAAATCGTCAGATTTGAATGACAGATGCCATATATCCTCAGGTCAGGATTGTTCCTGCACGTCTGCTCTATCCCGAGACAGCCCAGAAACTGTTAAACCTGCTCTATCCAATCGAAGGGATTCGCCGGATGCTCCTTAATGGACCCCGCGTTCCCGCCACCATCCCCTATGGCCCCGCGAAAGGTCTGGATAACCCGCATACGATGCGGCAGCGCATACAGGTCGGGGGAAAGGAGATTGAACTGCAGGTTCAGGTAGGCGTCATATTGCTGGAGCTGGAAAATCGCGAGATCATACCCGCAATAAAAGCGGCATGCGACGAGACATTTACCAATTTCTCGTACCAGTTCCAGGAAGGCAGGTTCATGAAGACCGAACCATCACTGGTCGACTATGCAAAGTTCGGCCCTGATGCGGATAAAAACATCATTGGAATGGCGGATCCGAAGAGCCGACAGGGCCCCGTGATCCTACAGGGAATAAAATAACTATGCCAATGGGAAGAGTTACCCAGGTTGTCGATTGCCGTGAGGCGATGGGCATGGGAAAAGGTGGTGGAATAGCGCAACGCGGCACCATATCGGAATGCCGGTACCCCGATGTCATCGTGGTCGGCATGTCACCCGGTCGCCGCCATGTCACCAAACCCGTATGCGATATTACCTCGGCACTCAGGCAGCAGGGCATAGAATACAGCATCAGTACCCTCGTACTGAACGCCGGAAGCGGTGTTCCGCCGGATGCAGGAAATATTGGCGGTGCAGTGCTTGGAGCGTACTTCGGCCTGACGGATAAGGAAATCCGGCAGATCGAACGGCACAAACTGGCAATTCTCCACCACGGAAACGTGAGGTCCCATGTCGTGGCCAAGGTGAGGTACATCCTCGAAGCATGCGACATCAGGGCAATCGTCGTCTCCCAGGCCCCTATCGATTTCGAGGACCTCGCAAAAGAGGGGGTTAAAACGGCCGTTGTTATGCCGCCCCCCGATAAAATACGAACAAAAGGGACCGTGGTCGGCATTGTAAGCGGAGTTACCAGGGGCCAGACACCCAGCCGCGAAAAGATGGCAGAAGTCATTCATGAGGTTATGAAAGTGATGAAATCATCAAAATTAAGGAGTGATTAAAAGATGGCTTATAAACCACAATATGGGCCAGGATCCACTCTTCCCGCCGAGAACCGGCGCAAGCAGATGGACCCGGACCAGAAGCTCGAGAAGATGCGCGACATCAGCGATGAGGATATCGTCCTGCTCATGGGCCACCGTGCACCAGGTGCAGCATACCCGAACGCCCACCCGCCACTCGCCGAGCAGCAGGAACCTGCCTGCCCGATCAGGAAGGTCGTGACTCCGACCGATGGAGCCAAGGCAGGAGACCGTGTCAGGTACATCCAGTTCACCGACTCGATGTGGAATGCACCCTGCCACCCGTACCAGCGCTCATATCTCGAGAGCTACCGGTTCCGCGGCATGGACCCGGGTACCCTTTCCGGCCGTCAGATTATCGAGTGCCGCGAACGTGACCTCGAAAAATATGCAAAGGAACTCGTTGCTTCCAACCTCTTCGACCCGGCCCGCACCGGTATCCGTGGCGCAACCGTGCACGGACACTCACTCCGGCTTGCAGAAGACGGCATGATGTTCGACATGCTCCAGCGCTGTGTTCTCGACAAGAAATCCGGTGTTGTCAACTACGTTAAGAACCAGATCGGCGAGCCGCTCGACAAGCCCGTGAAAGTAGGGAAGCCCAATGACGACAAGTGGCTCAAGGCACACACCACGATCTACAACTCGAATGGCAGCGTTCCCTTCCGTGACGACGCAGAGGCTGTAGAATACATCCAGCGTATCCACTCGCTGAGGACAAAATATGGCTTCATGCCAGAGGAGTGATTAAACATGGCAACAAAGAAAATCGAGAGAACCCAGAAGCTCTTCCTGAAGGCGCTCAAGACCAAGTTTGCAGAAGACCCCCAGGCAAAGGAAACCGTCTTCGCCCGCATTGGACTCAAGCAGTCTGCAAGGAAGATGGAGTTCGTCAGGGCCGGCCAGAAAGTCGCAATGGAACGCGGTATCTCTGCATATGACCCGGTCCGCTGCCACCTAGGCGGTATCCCGCTCGGCCAGCGCCAGCTGATGTCCTACGAGGTCAGCGGAACAGGCGTCTTCGTAGAGGGCGATGACCTCCACTTCGTTAACAACGCTGCAATGCAGCAGTTTTGGGACGACATCAGGAGGACCATCATCGTAGGGCTCGACCTCGCCCACCAGACCCTCCAGAAGCGTCTCGGCAAGGAAGTCACCCCTGAGACCATCAACGAGTACCTCCACGTGCTGAACCACGCAATGCCCGGCGCAGCCGTCGTCCAGGAACACATGGTCGAGACCCACCCGGCACTTGTTGAAGACTGTTACGTCAAGGTCTTTACCGGTGACGACGAGATGGCCGACGATCTCGAGCCGCAATTCGTCTTAAACCTCGACAAGCTCTTCCCGAAGAAGAGTGCCGAGGCACTCAAGGCAGCGGTCGGCAAATCGATGTGGCAGGCTGTACACATCCCGACAACCGTCTCAAGGACCTGCGATGGCGGGACCACCTCGAGATGGTCAGCCATGCAGCTCGGCATGACCTTCATCGGTGCCTACCACATGTGCGCCGGAGAAGCAGCAGTCGCCGACCTTGCATTCGCAGCAAAGCACGCAGCCGCTATCCAGATGGCCGATATCCTCCCGGCACGGCGTGCCCGCGGACCCAACGAACCCGGTGGCCTGAAGTTCGGTCACCTGGCAGATATCATCCAGGCAGACAGGAAATACCCGAACGACCCCAACAAGGCATCCCTTGAAGTCGTCGCTGCAGGCTGTATGCTCTACGACCAGATCTGGCTCGGATCCTACATGTCCGGCGGTGTCGGGTTCACCCAGTATGCAACCGCTGCATACACCGACAACATCCTCGACGACTACACCTACTACGGCTTCGATTACGTCAAGCACAAGTATGGCGGTTCAGGGAAGGTCCCGCTGAAGCAGGATGCCGTCAATGACGTCGCATCAGAAGTCACCATGTATGGTATGGAACAGTACGAGCAGTTCCCGACTGCACTCGAGAGCCACTTCGGCGGTTCGCAGCGTGCAACCGTCCTTGCCGCTGCATCCGGAGTTACCGCTGCAATCGGTACCTTCAACGCCAACGCCGGCGTGAACGCATGGTACATGTCCATGCTCCTCCACAAGGAAGGATGGTCACGTCTCGGCTTCTACGGTTACGACCTCCAGGACCAGTGCGGTTCGGCAAACTCACTCTCGATCCGTGCGGACGAGGGCTGTGTTCACGAGCTCCGTGGAGCAAACTACCCGAACTACGCCATGAACGTAGGTCACCAGGGAGGATACGCCGCAATCGCCGGTGCAGCCCACTATGGCCGCGGCGATGCATGGTCACTCTCCCCGCTGTTCAAGATCACGTTTGCAGACCCCTCGCTGAAGTTCGACTTTGCCGAGCCACGCCGCGAATTCGCACGTGGTGCAATCCGCGACTTTATGCCCGCCGGAGAGCGCTCGCTCATTATCCCGGCCAGGTAAACGGCATCGGGGCCCCCACAATCTTTTTTTTCTTTTAACTTCTGCTGAAAGAATCCACCAAAGCTAGTTATAATCCGGATTTTTGCCCGGGCCGATATTTTCTGTCCAGAATCCTGGAAGTCGGCTTTGGAATTAATCTAAATGGCTCCTCATTTAACCGGTTTTTCAAAATATACAGATGAAAAGG
>Ga0335070_10001114_pt1 | contig 30625 bp, 29 predicted proteins | sample Lox_Sample_13_FD_206722 | JGI IMG/M metagenome (GOLD analysis project Ga0335070, IMG submission 206722) | Soil microbial communities from Loxahatchee National Wildlife Refuge, Florida, United States - Lox_Sample_1.3 | ecosystem: Environmental > Terrestrial > Soil > Wetlands | place: USA...
CGCATGCCCCGCACGGGCCGGCTTAGGCCGGCCGGTCCGTCTCCCGTCCGCCAACCGCGAAGGCGGAAAGCAGCCGTGTCACCCGGCGGCCGGCGCACTGGCGACAGCAGACGTGCGCCGCATTGACCGACGACGTGAGTTCCTCGAACTGGGCGCCGCACTGTTCGCAGCGGTACTCGTAGATCGGCATCGCGTCTCCCTTACCCCAACGTCACCGTTCGCATAGCATTTCCGCGGACGCAGGCAAGCATTCGGGGGAACGCCACTGCCCGCAGCGCCGGCGGCTGCGTTCTGATAGGATCCCACCGAGATAGCGAGGTGACGATGAGGAAACGCGCAGTATCAATCGAGCTTTATTATTGGCCGGGCATCCAAGGACGTGGTGAGTTCGTGCGCCTGTTACTCGAGGAGGCCGGCGCCGCCTATGTCGACGTGGCGCGTGAGCGTAAGAACGGCCTGCGGACCATGCTGTGGTTGCTGGAGGGCCAAGAACCCGGGGGCCAGGGTTCCGCGGGCGCGAGGCCCAGTGCCCTGCCTTTTGCGCCGCCCTTCGTGAAGGTTGGGACGGTCGTCATATCGCAGACGGCGAACATCCTCGCCTATCTCGCGCCGCGGCTTCGGCTCGTTCCTGCAGACGAGGCGTTGCGAGCGGAGGCCAATCAGATCCAGCTCACGCTCGCGGACTTCGTCGACGAGATCCATGACACCCACCATCCGATCGCCGGCAGCCTGTACTACGAAGACCAAAAGGCCGCTGCGAAACGGCGTGCGCGGCACTTCGTGGAGGAGCGGATGCCGAAGCACCTCGGGTGGATCGAGAAGGTGCTGGCGCGCAACCGCAAGAGCGCCGGGCACTGGCTCGTCGGGTCGGCGTGCACGTACGTCGACCTGTCGGCGTTCCAGATCGTCGAGGGGCTGCGCTATGCGTTCCCCAATGCGATGGCGCGCATCGAGTCACAGATCCCGCGTGTGGTTGCCCTGCACGACCGCGTGGCTGCGCGTCCGCGCATCGCGGCGTACCTCCAATCGAAACGGCGCCAGGCCTTCAACCAGATGGGTATCTTCCGGCACTATCCCGAGTTGGATGCGCGGGCGCTTCGATCCCGCAGCGCGCGGCGGTAAGGTTGGCAGTGCACGCTGTGCGTCGTTTGCGTGGCGTACGGCGGTCCGCCAGGATCTGGCGCAACCACCAGCAGGCTGTCGGAATTGGAAGCGCTGCGCTCGCGTCGGGCGGGCCCTCACCCTTCCTGGATCGGCATCGAGCCGATGTAGTCCATCTTGCCGAGATCAACCCCGTTGTGGCGCAGGATGGCGTACGCCATGGTCGCGTGGAAGAAAAAGTTCGGGATCGCGACGTGCACCAGGTAGTCATCGCCGCGCAGCCACTTCCCGCCGAGCCACGGAGGGGACACCTTGCGGTCTTCGGCTCCAGCCAGGTTCTGAGCCTGGACCGTTTCGAGAAAGCTCAGGCACTTCTGAATCCGCTGTCGCAGTTCGGCGAACGTCTGCTCCGTGTCCGGATGCGGCGGCGCCTGCTTGCCACTGAGATACGCCGCCGCGTACTTCGCCTGATCGCAGGCGGACTGCACCTGGCGGACGAACGGGTACTGATCCGGTGCCAGGCGGGCCTGCGCGAGCACATCGACCTCGAAGGATTTGGCCTTCGCGTGCGCGGCGGCCTTGTCCATCCACTGCTCGAGGTTCTGCAGGGTCTTGGCGAATAGGCGAATGGCATCGTTGTGATTCATGAGAGCCTCCCTTCGTGTCCACCGACCATAGCCCAGGGCAAACCGTCAAGCGACCCCAGGGCCGGAGGGTGCGGGGCGCATTCCCCGTCCCCTCCGGCAGAGCTCAAATGACTCCCACGTAAGTGCCGCCGTCGATCTGCAGGTTCTGGCCGGTCACGAACCCAGCCTGGGCGCTGCACAGGTAGACGCAAGCGGCGGCAAATTCTTCGGGAGTGCCAAGACGGTTCGCGGCGATCGACGCGGCGATCTCGTCATACGCCTGCTCCACCGTGATCCCGCGCGCCGCCGCCTGCAGCCCGGCCATGAAGCGCTGGCGGTCGGTGTCGATGCGTTCGGGCAGTAGGTTGTTGATGGTGACGTTGTCGCGCGCCACCTCGCGCGATAGGCCTTTGCATACTGCCGTGAGGGCGCTGCGCGCGGCCGTCGACAGGCCCATCAGCGGATGCGGTGACTTGACCATTGCCGAGGTGATGTTGACGATGCGCCCGAAGCGGCGCTGCCGCATCCCGCCAATCGCGGCGCGGATCAACAACACCGGTGCCAGCAGATTCTGCTCGAGTGCCGCCAGCCATGCGGCGCGGTCCCAGTCCTCGAAACGGCCCGGCGCCGGGCCGCCGTTGTTGGTGATCAGGATGTCGGGCTGCGGACACGCCGCGACCAGTTGCGTGCGGCCCTCTTCGGTGCAGAGGTCGGCGGCGACTGCAGTGACCGGCGCGCCGGTCGACTTGCGGATTGCCACGGCGGTGGCGTCGAGTTGCGCGACGTCGCGGCCGTTGACAACAACCGCCACTCCTTCCTGGGCGAGCGCCAGGGCGCAGGCACGGCCGAGCCCGCGGCTCGACGCACAGACGATCGCCTTTCTTCCCTCGAGTCCGAGATCCATCGTTGCTGCTCCTCCTCACCGCGACAGGACCCGGTCGAGCACGCGCGCGAGCGCGGCAGCGGCATCAGTGCCGGCACGCCGGCAGCGCCAGGCGACGTGCTGGTCAGGACGCACCAGCACCGCACCATCGGCGTCGATGCCCAAGAGCTGCGTCCAATGCCCGTCCGCGTCCTCCACCTCGCGGCCGATGGTAATGCAGTCGAGTGGCACCACACTGCGAGTGGCGTCCGCCCAAGCTTGGCCCGCCGGTCCGGCGACCAAGGTGAAACGATCGTAGGCGAATAGATCGAGGGTGGAGACACGGCGGCCGGCGCGCGTCACCCAGGCGTGCGGGATGCGCGCACCCGGGCGCGCACTGGGCACGTACTCGCGTACCGACTCCGCAGTCGCCTGCCCATCGTCGGCTTCGGCGATGGCATCCGACTCATAGGTGAAGCCGAGCTGGAGTCCGAGCATGTCGAAGTGCTCGGCCTGGTTGGCGATGGCGGCGCGCACCGCATCACTGACGCCGTTGCCGCGGACGGGCCGCTCCGCCAGCGCCTGAAACACCTCGCCCAGGCGCAATGCGTTGCGCAGGCTCACGTCGGCGTTGCGCTGCGCCACCGGACGCCGCTCGGCTTCGTAGGTGTCGAGCAGTGCGTTGCCCGCCCAACCCGCTTCCACGGCGGCGATCTTCCATACGAGGTTGTGCGCGTCCTGCACCCCCGTGTTGAGGCCGAGGCCGCCGGTCGGAGGAAACCGATGCGCCGCGTCACCGACCAAAACGATGCGTCGCTCGCGGTAGCGCGCAGCGACTTGTGCGGTCATCGTCCACGGACGAATGGTGCGGATCGTGAACGGATATGCATCCGTACCCATGGCGCGGCGGACGATGTCCGCACAGGCGCTCTCCGAGTAGTCCTGCACCGACTCGCGATCGGGGTCCCACGGATGCATATAGACCCAGGTTGAGTCGATGTCGTGCGCCACGAAGGTGCCGGTGGCGTCCGGGGCAGTGGTCCAGTAGAGAACGCCCGGCCGGTGGCCGACGAGGCCGCGAAGATTGGCTTCGAAGTGAATCATCACGAAGCTTTGCAAGCGATCGGGGCCGATCGGTTCGATGCCGAGCCGTTTGCGCACCGGACTGGCAGCGCCGTCGGCGCCAATCAGCCAGCGGCTTCTCACGTCGTAGACCGCCTGACTTGCGCGGTCGCGAATCCGTGACGTCACGCCGACGCTGTCCTGCTCGGCGCCCTCCCATTCGTGTCCGTGGGCGATGTCGACGTCCGCGCAGCGCCGCACCTCGTCGAGCAGGATGGGTTCGAGACGGTGCTGTGAGAGATTGCGCAGCGGCGTCGGCGTGAATTGGAGTGTCTCCGTGCCCTGCCGCTCGAAGGGCAGGCGGCCGAGCTCGTCGCCGGCGAGCGTGCTCACCCACAGCACCTGCCCGGCATCCGCCGGATCCTGGCACGCCGCGCCGATCGCCTGCATGTCGACCCCGGCGGCGCGGAAGATCTCGAAGGTGCGCGCGTTGACAACGTGCGCGGCGGGCGCCGTTTGCGGTGTTGCGCGCCGCTCGACGATGCGGCTGGTGATCCCCAGCCGCGACAAGAGGAGCGCGCAGGTCATCCCGACCGGGCCGGCGCCCACGATCAGCACCGACGGCTCGACGTGTCTCATGAAGCCCATAGCGCGGGCCATAGAAATGCCGACCGCAGGTCCTAGCGCAGCCGCGCCTGATCCGCGGCGATACGCTGGGCGAGCTTGGCGCGCCAATCCTCGACCGGCTCCCAGTCGCCGGTGGCGCGACAGAGCTCCTCGGTCTGCCGCAAGATCTCGGCATCGTCGAGCGCGAGGTCGAACAGCTCGCCAAAGGGCTGGTGGACATACCACGGGCTGTCGACGACGAGTTCCAGCGCGTTGCCTTCGGGATCGCGGGTATACAGGGACCACGAGTTGCCGTGATTGAGCGGGACGAAGTTGGTGTTGCCCTCCGCGAGGAGGCGCTGCTGCACGCGGCGCAGCGTCGCCAGATCTTCCAGCCGGAACGTGAGCTGAAAGACCGCCGCGCCGAAGCTGCCGCCCAGCACCGGCCCCTCGAGAATGCTCCCCTCGGTCCGTCCCGACGCCAGCACCAATTGGTGGTGCTCGGACGGATCGGTCGTCAGGAACACCAGCCGTGCGCCGCCGCCGGGCACCGCACCACGATCGGTCACGGTCATGCCCAGCACCCGCGTATAGAAATCCTCCATGCGATCGAGATCGAAGCAGCTCAGCCCGAAATGGCTGAGCGACAGCTTCCTGCCTTCAACGTGCGGTACGGTCTTGGCCGTCATCTCCGTCTCTCCTTCACTGCTGCCGCCGACTCAGTTCGGTGCGGCAGCCCATTGTTCGATTTAGTCAGATGTATAATACGGCTTGCCTGGCTTAGTCAAGCGAGTAAAATGTGCGCCGTATGAGAGGAGATGCCGGGACCAGCGACCCGACACAGGATGGGACACGGGAGCGCATTCTCGCGGCCGCCCTCGGCGTCTTTGCCGACCACGGCTTCGACGGGGCGCGGACACGCGACATCGCCGAGCGCGCCGGCGCGAACCTCGGCCTCATCAAGTACTACTTCAACGACAAGGAGCGTCTATGGAAGGCTGCGGTGACGCGTGCCTTTGCGGAACTGCAGGCGGGCTTGGGCCAAGAAGTGCAGCGGAGCAACGGTAACGACGATCTCGTCTGGCTCGAACGGGTGGTGCGCCAATTCGTCCAGTTCGTGGCGCGTCATCCCGAGTTCATGCGGTTGATGAACGACGAGGCGAAGCACGACAGCCGACGCATGCGCTGGCTTGCCGATCGCTTCGTGCGGCCGATGGGCGAGGTCATCGGCGCCCACCTCGAGCGCGCGCAGGAGCAGGGCCTGGTGCCACCGATCCCACCGTTGAACCTGCGCTACATCGTGCTCGGTGCCGCCGGCCTCATCTTCAGTCAAGCGCCCGAGTGTAAGTATCTCACCGGCGTCGACCCGACCGATCCGGAGTTCGCCGAGCGGCATGCCGACGCGGTGCTTCAGCTGCTGACCGGGGCCGGCACCCGGCAGCGATCGGCGCGGCCGCGGCGCCGGCGATTCGCACCAAGACCTTGACGCTGATTCAGCGGACGTCGAGGCCATCCGGAGATGCAGCCCCCGATTGCCCAAGACTTGGCTTCGCCGTATGCATCCCAGGTCGGCTCCGTCGGAAGGCCAAGGAGGAGAAGCATGTCGTACGCGACGCCAGGTAACCAGTTGCCGCGCAGCACATCGATGACGCGCGCCCTCTGGGTCGTGCAAGGTCTGCTCGCGCTGCTCTTCCTCTTCGCCGGTGTGACCAAGCTGGTCCTGCCCATCGAGGAAATGACGAAGCAGATGCCGTTGCCGGGCGCGTTTCTGCGCTTCATCGGCGTCGCCGAGGTGCTGGGCGGGCTTGGGTTGGTCCTCCCTGGACTCACCGGCATTCGGCCGGGCCTGACACCGCTGGCTGCCGCCGGGTTGGTAATCATCATGGTCGGGGCAACGGTACTCAGCGCGGCGAGTGGCGGCATCAGATCGGCGCTGTTTCCTCTAATCGTCGGGCTTCTCCTGACCTTCGTCGCCTATCGCCGCTGGCGAGTGGAGTGATGTGCTCGCCAAGCGCAGTGTGGACCGGCGCAAGCAGAAGGCTTACGAACCAAACGGAGACACGCCCGGTCACTCGGTGAAGATCCCGCCGGCGTCAGGCGCGAAGCGTTCGAGCAGAAACCGCTCCTGCGGCTTCTCCGACGCGGTCTTCGGGATCTCGTCGACGATCTGCAGGTATGTGGGGATGAAGTTTGGTTCGAGACCCTTGCGACACGCGGCGAAGATCGACGCGGGGGACCATGCGACTCCCGGTTCCAACACGATGGCGGCAACGACGTCCTTCTCGCCGGGTGCACCGGAGGCTGCGGGTACCCCGTACACGAACACATCCGAAACGGCGGGATGTTCGGCGATCACTTTCTCGACGAACCCTGTGTTGATGAAGTCGCCGTTGTGGCGGATGCTGCCGCCCTTGCGGTAGTCGAAGAAGAACCAGCCGTCCGCGTCGCGGTGCCCCATGTCGCCGCTGCGCAACCAGCCACCCGCGGTTTTCGCCCGTGATGCTTCCGCGTTTTCGAAGTACTCGACGCTGGCCGACTCGCCGGTGGCCGGGCGCGAGACAATCTCGCCGACGATGCCCGGCGGACACTCGTTGTCCTGCTCATCGACGATCTTCATGTCGAGCCCGGGAATCGGCTTTCCAAAGCTGCCGATGGGACCGACGCCGATCGGCTTGAACGCCAAGCCGCCTTCGACCGCGCCGTACCATTCGAAGACACGGACGCCGAAACGACGCTCGAAGGTCTCGCAGAGCGCCGCCGGCATGCCCGCGTCGATGACCATGCGCACGGGATTGTCGGCGTCGTTGGCGCGCGCTGGCTCGCTGTAGATGGCGGTGGCCATGCCGCCGAGCATCGAGAACGTCGTGCAGCCGTAGCGCCGGCAGATGTCCCACAGCCGCGACTTGGTGAAGCGCCGGCTGAAGACGGCGCGCAGACCCATGTGCAGTGACGGTCCGAGCGTCACCGCCTGGGCGTTACCGTGGGTCAGCGACAGGCCGGTGTACGGTCGGTCACCGGGTTGGTACCCGAGCATAGGGCCGAGCATGCCAAACAACCCGAAGCGGGCATTCGGGAACACCACGCCCTTCGGATCGCCGGTAGTGCCCGAGGTGTAGATGATTTGCAGCGGATCGTCCGGACGGGACAGCCGCACATCGACCGTCGCCGCCGGTGCGACGAGCACCTCGTTGAGGACGTCGACGTGCGCCAGGGAAACCGGCTCCGGTGTCTCGTGCGTGTCGAGGGCGAGGGTCCACTCCAGCTCCGGCACGGACTCACGCACCGCATCGACCTGGCTCAAGCAGTAGTCGGCGCAGATGATCCCCTGGCAATGCGACTGGCGCAGCATGTACGCCAACTTCTCGCCGCGCGTGCGCGGGTCGATCGGCACGAACACGCAGCCGCTGATCGATGCGCCGATCATCGTCTCGACGAACTCCGGATGGTTGCGCATCATCAGTGCGAAGCGCGCGCCGGGCGCGAGGCCGTGAGCGATGAGCGCGGCGGCGATGCGGTTGCCGTTGGTCTGCAGGTCGGCGTAGGTGCGCACCTGGTTGGGCAGCGCACCGTCTCCGAGGCTCCAACGTTCGAACGTCAGGACGTCGAGGTCGGGTTGCCGTTCCGCCCGCGCCGCGATCAGGTCGGCGATGATCATTTCGTTGCGTTCACGCATGGCTGGCTACTCCTGAACGAGGGGAGAGAATGAGAAACCGGAAACAGGAAATCCAAAACTCAAAACCGGCCAATGCCGTTCTCCGCAATCAACCGGTTTCCTGTTTCCGGTTTCACGTTTCCTGTTTGTCATTTCTCTTCCCTCATCGCGTCAGGATCGTCACGCACATCGCCGCCGCATCGGTGCCGATGGCGCCGCCGCCGTTGTGTGCCAGCGCGACTTTCGCGTTTTCCACTTGCCGTGCACCGCTGCGGCCTTGCAGCTGCTCGGTGAGTTCGACGATCTGCGCGATGCCGGTGGCGCCGACGGGGTGTCCCTTGCGGAGCAACCCGCCCGAGGTGTTCACCGGGATGCGGCCGCCGAGGCGCGTGGCGCCAGAATCAACGAGCCGACCGCCCTCGCCCTTGCCGCACAGCCCGAGCGACTCGTACGCCATCAGCTCGGCCGGCGCCGACGCGTCGTGGCATTCGATGACACTGAGATCCCCGGGGCCGACGCCGGCCTCTTCGTAAGCGTCCGCTGCGCACACCTCGACGGTGCCGGGCTCGTCGGCACCGTGGTCCCAGCCCGAGTGCAGCACGCTGGCGACCACGCGCACCGGGCTGCGCACACCGGTCTCGCGCGCCTTGCGCTCGCTCATGACGATCACGGCGGCGGCGCCGTCACCGATGGGCGAGCACATCGGGCGCGTCAGCGGCTCGGCAATCATCGGCGCTGCCAAGACGTCGGCGACGCTCAGCACTTCGCGGAACTGCGCCCGCGGATTCAGGCTGCCGTGATACGAATTCTTGGCGGCGATGGCCGCAAACTGCTCCACGGTGGTACCGTAGTGCTGCATGTGAGCGCGCGCCGCAGCCGCGTAGATGTCCATGAACATTGAGCGCTTCTCGCCGGCGCCACTGCCGGCGGCGGCCGCTCCCTGCGCGGCTGCACTCTGGCGCAGCGCCTCCAGCAACCCGGCCACCATCTCCACGTCGACGGCACCGCTGAAGGCAGAGAAGCTCTTGCGCTTGTCCGGATGATAGAGTTTCTCGACTCCGAGGGCGAGGACGATATCGTAGAAGCCCGCAGTTACCATCGCACAGGCCTGATTGAGGGCCGTCGATGCACTGGCGCAGGCGTTCTCGACGTTGACCACCGGGATACGGCCGATGCCAATGCTGCGCAGAATCACCTGGCCGCGAATGCATTCCTGACCGGTGACCAACCCGGCCGCCGCATTGCCGACGAACGCTGCCTGCAACGCGTCGGCCGCGATGCCCGCATCCTTGAGCGCCGCCTGCACGGCCTCGGCGCCGAGCGCCTTCAGGCCGGTCTCCATGTGTTTGCCGAACTGGGTCATGCCGACCCCGGCGATCACAGCGTTGAAACGCATGACATCTCCTTCCTTCGCGTCCGCGGTATCCAGGCCCTCTACAGCAACCCGTGGCCTTTGATGCCGAGCGCATGCTTGAGATAGTTGAGTTCTGCCTCGCGCCACGGCAGTGGCGCTGATGCTTGAATCATCCCGTCGCGTTTGAGTTCGGCCACCACTTCCTCTGAGCGCGGGAACGGCGTGCCGTAGCGGTTCATATGAAACAGCTCGCCGAACGGCTGGCGCGGCCGCTGCCCACCGGCTTCCGGGCTCTCCGCCGGGTAGCCCACCGTTTGCAGCAAGAGCAACCGGGCCGTGTCCGGCAGTTGAAGGTTGATGCGGATCTGATCGAGGTTCGGCGAACTCAGACAGCACGTACCGAGTCCCTGCTCAAAGGCCATCAATGTCGCCTGCGCGATCCCTTGGCCGCAATCGACCTCGCCGAGGCCGGGCTGCTTCAGCGCTTCCCTGATGCCATCGAAGATCGGGATGAGCTGCTTTTCCAACGCGTCCTTCTTGCCCTCGCCGAACCCCAGCGCGCCGGCGGCGAGCAGTTCGCGCAGGCGGTTGGATTGGTCGTCGACGGCGGCGGTGTCGATGTACCAGACGATCACCACGGGCGCGAGCCGGATCTGGAAGCCGGCAATCGGTGCGACCAGGGAATCGATCACTTCCTGCGGTGCACTGTCCTTGAACACGACCACGGCGCGCAGACTGCCGACGTTGCCCCAATGCGATGCCAGGCGCGCCGCTTCGAGCATGCGCTGAATCTTCTCCGGCTCGACCGGTTTGTAGGGCAGCAGGAAACGCATCGACCGCCGCCGCCCAATGACCTTTCTCAGTTCCATGGGTATCCCCTTCCCTCTGTCGGTCAGAGCTTGGCGGCACCGACCAAGCTGAGCACGTCGTTGCAGCCGTCCTCGATCATTGACGCACGCGCGTCACGCAGGAGTTTTTCGATCGGGTACTCACGGCTCAAGCCGTTGCCGCCGTAGATCTGCAAGGCGCCACTGGCCGCTTCGAACGCGGTATTCGTACAGAATACCTTCGAGGCGATCGAGTACTGCACCTGCGGTGGGTTGGCGGTGTTGTAGATCATCACGCGCCATGCCAGGGAACGCGCTGCCTCGACTTGCGTGAAGATCTTGAACAGCCGCGCCTTGACGCTCTGATGCTCGAAGATCGGGACGCCGCCCTGCACGCGTTCCTTGGCATACGCCAGCGCGTATTCCAGCGCGGCGCGCCCGAGGCCGACAAAGATCGCGCCCATCGACGCGTTGGCGACGGTCAGCACGGCCTCCACGACCGCCGCGTACGCGTCCGGCCCAACGATCATGTAGTCGGCCGGGATGCGCACGTCATCGAAGAAGATCTCGCCCTGGTTCAGTGCCCGTTGCCCGAGCTTGTCGAGCGGCTTGCCGCGCGACACGCCCTGCAGATCGAGCGGGACGATGCACACGCCGCCGCCCTTGAACCCCTGGCTCTGATCAATCGTGCAAAACAGCGTGGCGACCGTGGCGATCGTGCCGTTTGAGACCCAAGCCGCCTTCTGTCCGCTGATGACATACGCATCCCCCTCGCGCCGCGCCACACAGTTGGCTTTCAAGCGCGGATCGCCGAAGTGACGTTCGGTCACGGTGAGCGAATCGCTACCGTGATCCGGCTCGGTCACGGCCCAGCAGCCGATGTCCCGATTGTCCGGGCTGCCGAAGCGTTCCATGAGTGCCGGCCGTCCCGACATCTGGGCGAACATCTTGTGGAAGCCCGAGACGCCCAAGCTGATCGCCAGCCCCGCGTCGCCCCAGCCCATCTCTTCGGCCGTGAGGAAGCGCAAGCGCGCGTGGTCCGCCGGGCTGAGCTCAGCGCCGGAGGAGTCGAGCACGTCAAGTTGCAGCTCCCAATACTTCTTGAAGACGTCCCACAGCACGGACTCTGGTGCAATGACGGCCGCGGGATCGGCTAGACGATCAAGCTGCGCTCCGGCGGGTCGCATCACCTCCTGCGCGAAACGCCGGGCGGAGCCACGGATGGCGCGTTCCTGGTCGTTCAGTGTCACCTCCAGATCGACGAGCGGCATGGCAGGTCTCCCTTCCGTCCGGTTGGTAGGCGACTTTGAGCGGCCGGGGTATGACTCAGGTCATAGTCGATGCTGACATTCGCTACCGCATCGCGCCGGCGCCTCACCCGCCGCTCGAGATGTAGTTGGCCAGCTGCTCGATGAGGAAGTCCTTCTCCGAGATCACCGCCTTGACGACGTCCCCGATGGAAAGGAGGCCCGCCAGCTGACCCTCTTCGAGGACTGGGAGGTGCCGGAAGCGCTTGTCGGTCATGAGTGCCATGCACTCCTCGATGCTCTGCTCGGGACGCACGAACACCACCCTGGAGGTCATGACGTCGCGCACCGGCGTGTCTTTCGACGCCTTGCCCTTGAGGATCACTTGTCGTGCATAGTCGCGCTCGGAGAAGATCCCGACGGGCCGTCCGCCGTCGATGACGAGTAAGGCGCCGATGTTCTTGTCGGCCATCAGTTGCAGCGCATCGTACACCGTCGAGCCGGGCGCGACAGACCACACCGCGCGACCCTTTTGCTTCAGCAGGTCCCGAACGGTCTTCATGGTTCCTCCTTCCGCGGCGGTTCACCGCAGCTCCGAGCGTATTCTCCCTGAACCGTATTCTCCCACTACCGCGGAAAAGGCTCAAGCGAGCGGTCACCGCCGGGGTCACCTTGCGGTGGCCGGGCGCTGGGCCTACAGGTTGAGTATGCGCACTCTGCTCGCCACATCACTGGCGCTCGGGCTGTTGATCGTTGCGGCCCGACCGCTCCGCGCCGCCGACCCTCTGACGCCGGGCGCGACGCCGGCTGGGAAGCAACCGGTCTACACAACGACCGGCCGCCTGCAGGAACGGCACATCGAGAGTGTCCTGATGAATCCACGCCACGCGCTGTCCGTCGGGGGCGGCAGCGGCTGGTTGCTGCACTCCGGCAAAGGGCAGCGCGACGCCTGCGACAATCCGGACGCGACCTCCGGGTTGCGGATGATGTGTGTCGGTTGGTGAATTTGCGTAGGTGCGGGCTTTAGAGGGCGTCTCAAAAACACTGGCCGACGACAGGCTCGGAGACGACAGACAACAGATGCAAGCCCTTGCCAACATTAGGCTCGGGTCTGTTGTCTGACCCCTCGGTTTTGAGGCCTCCTCTTCAGCCTGCGCTGTCTCTCGTGCTCTCTAGTCAGATCTTGATGAGCACGCGATTGCGATAGAGGAGCACCGCAACCCCCAACCAGACCAGCACGTACGCCACCGCGTACAGCAGCGACGCGTTGGTCGGCCGCGCCAACGGCAAGAAGATCGTCTCGAAGAGATAGCGCTGCAAGTCCAGCGTGCTGCCGTCGGCACGCGCTACCCGCCAGAGCAGCATCTCCTTGGCGACCAGCGTTGAGAGTACGTAGGCAACGATGGGATTCATCCCGTAGATCACGAAAGGGGTCGCCCACCGCCGGTAGCCGCGGACGTCGATCAGCCAGTAGCAGAGGGCGAGCCCGCTCAGTGCCACCCCGGCGGTGAACACCACGTACGCCGCGCTCCACAGACTCTTGTTGATCGGGCACCATCGGTTGATCAACACGCCGAGCATCGTCAGCGTACCGCCTACAAGAGCGAGCCCTGCGACGCGCTCCGCGGCATCACGCGACGAGCGCAGCCAGTGGCCCGCAAGAACACCGACGAGCGTTGTTGCGACCGCAGGGAACGAACTCAGTACGCCCTCGGGGTCCCAGCCGTCGTGCAACAGATGCGCGTGCAGCAGCGCGTCGTCCACACGCGCTGCAAGCGTCGTCTCCGGCGTCAGTCCGTCGCCGGGAGCCAGCGCCGTCACCGCCCAGTACCCGACCACCAGCAGCAGTGCGCTGACGCACTGTCCGTGCACCCCGAGCGCCAACGCCACCAGTGACGCGGCGCAATAACACAGCGCGACGCGTTGCAAGACCCCGGGTATGCGCAGCACAGACCAGTCGAACAGGGGAAAGCCGTTCAAGAAGATCCCAAGGGCGAAGATCAGCACTGTGCGCCGTGCGATGCTCGCGAGCAAGTCGGCGCGGCCCGCGCCGCGGCCGCGGCGTTGATCGAACGAGAAGGCGATGGCGACGCCGATGATGAACAGGAAGAACGGGAAGATGAGGTCGGTCGGCGTGCAGCCGTTCCAGGCCGCGTGGCGCATTGGTGCGTAGACGTCGCTCCATGTCCCGGGATTGTTCACCAGGATCATCGCGACGATGGTGAGCCCGCGGAACGCGTCGAGCGACCGCAGCCGCTGCGCTGGTACGCGCGTCACCACCGCGGCCGACGCTGCGGTCTGCGCGGCTACGACTGGTGCGTCAACAGCAGCCCGAGCGCCTCGCACATCACGATCGACGCCCAAAAGCTCCAGTTCCACAGCCGTTCCCGACGCGTCAGGCTGCCAGGGGATGTGATCGTTCTCATTGCCTCCTTCCCGCACCAGGCAACAGCAACCGTCAGGCCAACGGCTTGCGGCCTACGCTGAGGCGGCCACGCTGGTTGGAGGGTAGTGTGAGTTGCTCAAGGAGAAGGCGAGGATGAGCCGCTGCCCGCGTTGAAGGCAGGGGGCCGGCGTTGAGGCCGCAGGCCGACACTGCCGGGCGACACCGCAGGACGCGCAGTCAGCGTTTTAGCCGTGCTGCCAGATGCGGTGCATGAGCTTGCGCTGGCCGCGCTTGCGCACTGCGTCGAGGGCCCGCACCTCGTCCGGTGTCAAGCGCCAGCCCAACGCACCGGCGTTCTGCTCGGCTTGTGCCTTGTTCTTCGCGCCCGGAATCGGCACCGCGCCCTTGCAGATGATCCAGTTCAAGGCCACCTGCGCCGGCGTCTTGCCGCCGTGCACCTCGCCGATACGGCGTAGCTCGGCAATGACGGGATCGATCTCGGCCATCGGGTAGTCGGAGAAGTTGCGATTGCCGGGCGGCGGGTTGCTGGCGGTGTACTTGCCGGTCAGTCGCCCCATGCCCAGCGGCGAGTAGGCGAGCAGGACGACACCGAGTTCCCTGCATGCGCTGAGCAAGCCATTGGCCTCGGGCATGGTGCGCAGCAGGGAGTACTCGACCTGATTGGTCGCCAGCGCCACGCCGCGCTGCGCCAGTGCCGTGTGGATGGCGCGCATTTCCTTCTCGGAGTAGTTCGAGACACCCACCGCTTTGACCAACCCGGCACGCTGCGCCGCTGCCAGCGCCGCGGCCATCGCCGCATGCGAGCGCAAGCTGATCGGACCGTGGATCTGATAGAGGTGCACCGCCGGCAGCTGCAGCCTTTGCAACGATGCCTTGAGCGAGGTCATGAGCGCCGCGCCCACGCCCAGCTTCCAGGGAAACGGGATGAACTTGGTGGCGATGACGATCTGTTCGCGATGTTCCCGATCTTCCTGCAGCAGCCGGCCGATCATGCGCTCGCTTTCGCCGTCGCCGTAGGCCTCTGCGGTGTCGAGGAACGTGATCCCCGCCGCCACCGATGCCTGATACGCTTCGCGGATCGTGCCGAAGTTGTAGCTGCGATCGTACGCGTTCATCCCCCACGTAGAGCGGTCGCCCCAGGCCCACGTGCCCAGACCCATCACCGGAAGCTGGACGTCGCAGCCGCGTAATGGAATGGGCGTGTCGATCGATTGTGCCGCATCGCTCAAAGTCGTCATGGCGCCCTCTTTACCACAAGTCCATAACTAGTGGGCACCCTTCGATACGGCCCCTGAACAGATGCATCTCAGGGTGAGCGGGGAATATTTAGACACTTCATATCCAACCGCTCGCCCTGGGAGATCCGACCTCTGTTGGCGGCGTATCGAAGGGCGCCCGCTGCGCGTTCCTGTGCAAAGACCTTAGGTCTGGGGCATCTCGGCCGGCAGCAGGAGGGTCACACACGCACCGTGCGGCTCGCGGTTGGCCAGCGTCAGCGTGCCGCCCAGGTCGCGCGCCAAGCGACGCACCATGGCGAGTCCGAGCCCGGTACCTCCGGCGCGCGTGCTGAAGAAGGGCCGCACACCGTTTTGCACGAGCTCTGGTGGGAACCCCGGACCGTCATCGCTCACCGCGATGCGGATCTGATTGCCCTCGCGTGCCGCCGCGACCGTCACCGTGCCGCCGCGATCAGAGAGCACGGCGGCGGCGTTGAGCAACAGGTTTAGCAGCGCCTGCCGCAGGCGGTCCTGCGGCAGCTTACAGGCGAGGCCGGCGGGGATCTGGCTCTCGAGGTGCACCTGCGGCGGGAGCTGGTAGCGCGTGAGCGTGAACATGTCGTCGACCACCGCCGCGAGGTCGACGGTGCGTAGCGGCTCGGGGGCGTGGCGCGAGGCGTCGACGATCTCGTTGAGCAGGCGCGTCAGCCGCGAGAGTTCATTGATGACCAGGTCGAGGCGCTCGACCAGCTCCGGATCCTGGATCTCGGCGCGCAGGTTGCTCAGCGTCATCTGGATGCCCGCCAGCGGGTTGCGCAGCTCGTGCGCCACCGACGCGGCCAGCTCACCGGTCGCCGCCAGCCTTTCGGCGCGCGCCAGGCTGCGATGCTGCTCGAGCAGCGTGCGCGTCGCGGCGCGCACCTCCTCCTCCAACGAAGCCGTCCGCTCCCGATGGGCGGCCTCCAGCTGCTGCAGGCGGCGCACCAGCTCATTGAAGTTGCGGTGCAACGGCAGCAACAGCGGATCAACCTCGTCGAGCGGTGCCGGTGTGAACCGCCCTTCGGCCAGACTGGAGAGCTGCCGTCCGAAGGCGTTCAGTGGTTTGATGATGCGCCGCCGCGTGATCGGGATAAGTACCACTCCAACGGCGAGGATTGCCAGCGGCGCTGCCAGCTCGAACCGCAGCTGGCTTTCTGTCTGTCGTTCCAGCTGGCCGATGAGCTGCGCATCACTGGCGTGCTCGGTTTCAATGACCTCTTGAAACCCGATGAAGCTCCCAATGAAGTCCTTGCCGTCTTTCGCCACAATGATTCGTGCGCGAAAGACCTGCAGCTTCGCTGGCGTCTCCGGATTAATCGCTAGCGTGCTCAACTCATCGACGTGGTGCAAGAGTTCCGCGCGCGTGCCCTCCACGTCGCCAGTCCCACGGGCCGCCAACACCAGACGACGTGCGGACAGCAGCATCACGACCTCGAACTGGTGCATGCGCGCCAATTGCTGTTCGGCGCTCATCAGCCGCCTCTGTTCACGTAGCGTCAGCCAGGCGGAAATCACCAACGCCGCGACCACGAGCCCGAGAAAGACGAAGGTCGCGAGCTGAATACGCCGGAAGATCGAGCTGCTCATATCGTCGGGCATAGACTAATCACAGATGCCCGCAGATGGGTACAGACGGAACGAAGTCGCCGCTCGGACCATGGGGCGACGACATCACCACCGGCCGACGTGCCACGTACGGAATCAGCCGCGCCCGCCCCACCCGATGACCGGCGTCAACAGCAGCAGCGCCCCCGCCGGTTCGTCGGCGGCGATTCACCGACGGTGCTCATCGGTTGCGGCGCGCATGCGCGCCTTGAAGAAACGGATCAGTGCATCGAGCAGATCGTCTTCGGTACTCACGGTGAGGCGTGCGACGCGAGACGGGAAGAGCTGGTCCCAGTAGGCATCGCGCCTTTCCACCCACTCCTCATGTCGCCGCGGGTTGACACGGGAAAGCATTTCGAACGGGAGCAAATTCCCCGTCGTCGGGTCTCCCGTGGCCAGCACGCCGGCGTGCGGCCACACGCGTTCCCACGGATCTTCGACCCGCACGCCGATCATTTGGTACCTGCGGCTCAGCGCCCCCCACGCCGCTGGGAGGGGGCGCGGCGGGAAGTCGCTGAGCCACAGGACCACACTGTGCTGCGGGAAGGCCTGGAGAAAGTACTGCCAGTCGATGTCGACCTCGCCGCCTGCATCGAGCTCCGGCACCGGCAGGCTGAGCAGATGGGCGGTGGTGTTGATGATGTTGCTCCGGCCGCATACCGGCTGGCGCACCAGCTGGGCGAAGGGGGTGGCGTGCCAGAAACCGACGCGGTCGCGGTTGCCGGCGGCGAGCAGGGCGAACAGACCGGCCATTTCGAGTAGCGTGTCTCGCTTGGTGCGCCGCCCGGAGCCGAACTGGAGCGCTAGCGAGTCTTCGAACAGCACGATGAAGGTGAGATCGCCTTCTTCGATGAACTTCTGGCGGGACGGTTCGTCCAGCGGCGCTGTGAGGTTCGCATCGCGGTCTCCGATTTCAGCGCTGTGCTCGTACTTCGCATATGGATTGCACTCCCGACCGCGGTCTCGGAAGGCGCACCCATACGCGCTTTCGAAGGGAGAGTCGGCGGCGTGGCGAACGCACCGCTCGAGCTTGTGCAGAAGGGAGAGCGAGGGGGCCGAGCGGTGCATGGGCGTCAAACCTCTTCCGGCAGGGGCGTCGTCTCGAGCCCGCGGTCTAGGAAGTCGTCGGCGCGGCAGGGAGCGCCGAAGGACAGGGTGGGGAGCGGGACGTGTTTTTTTTCACCCTGTCCTTCGGCCAGGTCGCGGGCTGCTGGCCGCGAGGTCGCCAGCTTGCGGGGAGCCCCGACGAGAGCGAGCGTGTCCATCGATTCCAATCTCCCTCGTTCAGTTCCTGGGCAGTGCGAACGCAACCTCCGCGCCAAGTGACGACAAGGCGATCAAGCGGGGAGTACGGTGTTCCCGCAGGCCGCTTCGAGCGGCGCGGTGATGCAAGAGAACCAGGGGGTGGCCGAAAGGAACCGCGGGCCGGTCGCCGGCTGCCTCACCGGCGCGAATCGATGGGCGGTGCCGCTTTGCCTCCTGCTGCACGGAACGCCTGGCGCGCGGCGACGCTGGCGCGGACGTCGTAGTAGTCTTCTTCCGAGCACCAGAGACCGTCGCGGTACTGCAGGCAGGTGAAGGTCGGGAAGCCGATCGCCGGCCCGTGGGGGTTCTTGGGGTCGGGGTAACAGTTCTCGATACAGAAGCACACCCGGTCGGCGTCCAGCACCACCCATTTGGGCGATGGGAAGAACATGTCGGGCACGCCGGCCATCACCGACGTGATCCACTTGCGAATCGCCGCGCGCCCGTGGAACGTGCCGTACTGGCATTCGTAGTAGTAGGCGTCCTCGGTGAACAGATCCGCCCAGGCATTCCAGTTGCGCTCGAAGGCACCGAGCCGCAGATACTTCTGGAACGCCGCTTCGAGTTCAATGCGTGTCGGCGCGCCCATGTCCGGCTCCCTTCCCGTGGGAGCGCGAGGCTAGGCAGTGATGCTTGCCGGGTCAAGCAGCTGCGACAGACTGATCCTGGCGCCAACGGGTGTCCAGTCGGCCAGTGCCTCGAGCCAGTCGAGGGCCTGTGGGTGGAAGACTGCTTGGCCGGGTGCCGGCGTCCGCAACCACTTGCGAATGTAGAGGGCTGCGGCGACCAACTTCCTGGCATCGCCGCTCCGGTCGCGCAAGACCTGTCCCTCCGCCAACAGCAGCGTCGCAGCGAGAAGGTGATAGAGCGCCTCAGCAACGGGACGCGCACCGAGCTCGCGCTGTGCGCCGGACTGCGCCGGCCATGCGGCGATCGCGTGGTCGGTCTGCAGCTTCACCAATCGGACCGCCTCGACACACGGTCGCGCCAGCGGCTCAGTGACTCTCGTGAGTCGTTCGGTGATCAGCTCGGACAAGGCGGTTTGCCCGTCGTCGCGCAGCAACGCACGCTGCGCATCGAGGGCGACGACGTTGGAAGCGCCCTCCCAGATCGCACCGAGGTGCGCGTCGCGCAGCAGACGCGGGTTCACCCACTCCTCGATGTAGCCGTTGCCGCCGCGCACGGTCATGGCCTCGCCCGCGACCGCACGCGCGCGTAGCGTGATCCAGTACTTCGCCAGCGGCGTCAGCACGCGGAACAGCTTGCGGTCTGCCGCCGACCCGGCGTCCCAACGATCGAGGGCTGCGGCGGCATTGAGGACCACGGACGCCGCGGCCTCGGCGTCGAGCAGCATGTCGAGCAGATTGGCACGCAACAGCGGCCGTTCGATGAGCGCGCCGCCGAAGGCGGTGCGGCCGCGTGCGTGCACCAGCGCTTCGAGGAAGCAGCGGCGCATGATGGCGGCGGCACGCATGGCGTTCGACAGCCGCGAGACATTGACCATCTCCATCATCTGCTTGAAGCCCTTGGTCAGGTCGCCGACCACGTGGGCAACCGCACCCGCGTAGCTCACCTCCGCCGTGGCCATCGAACGTGAGCCAAGCTTGTCCTTCAGGCGGTTGATGGTCCACGCGTTCTTGGAGCCGTCCGGCAAGTACTTTGCCACGAGGAACATGCCGAGGCCCTTGGTGCCGGCCGGCGCGCCTTCCGGGCGCGCCAGCGTGAGCGCCACATCGGCGTTGGCATTGGAGCAGAACCACTTGTCACCCCACAGCCGCCAGGTGCCATCGGCGGCGCGGCGTGCCACCGTGGTGCTCGTCCCGACGTCCGAGCCACCGCTCTTTTCCGTCATCCACTGCGTACCCTGCCAGAGCTCCTCGAAATCGGTTGTGGTGAGTCGTGGGAGGTAGCGCGCCTTCAGCTCCTCGCTGCCGTACATCCGCAGCATACGTGACGTCGAGTCGGTCACCGACACCGGGCAGAGCAGGCCGAACTCGGACTGTGCGAACAGATACGACAGCGCGTACTTCACGACGTGTGGCACCTTGTCCGGCCAACCGAGCACGCCGCCACGGTGCGACATGGCTGCGAGACCGAAACGCGCGAAGGCGAGTCGCTCCATGGCCACGTATGCGGGGTGGCGCATGATCTGGTCGACGCGTTCCCCGCAGGCGTCGAAGGCGCGCAACTGCGGCGGGTTGCGGTCCGCCTCCGCGGCCAGCGCGTCGAGGTCGTCGCCGGCGACGGCACCCATCTCGACGAGATGCGGGCGGGCGCGTTCGGCGGTGGCGGCGTCCATCACGGTGGAGCACACGAACTCCAGGTTGGGATCGACGAGATAGAAGTTGAGCCCACGCGTCGTCGGCATCGCGTCGGGCGCCGGGGAATGCGCAGCGAGAGTCATGGCGATAGCGTAGCGCGATCCGGGCGGGATTGGCCAGCCGCATTTGACCGCGTTGTTTGTGCTCTTCATGCGGACGCGCTATGCGTTTTGTCCTGCTGGTGCATGCCGTGGAGCGGCGGTGGCATTCGAGAACGGCGTGAAGATCCGCAGCCGGGCACACGCGCTGTTGGCGCTGGTGGCCGCACTGCTGCTGCCGGTGCTGCTGCTCATCTTCCGCGATGCGATCCGTCTGCCCCTGGACAGCGACGGCCGCTTCCTGACGTATCAGAACGCGTTCGTGCGCGACGCCAACGGGCTGCGGCAGCTGTGGACGCACGACTTCTTTGCCGGTGCCGAGACCGGCACCGGCTATACGTACGATTCGGGATATTACCGGCCGCTCACCAACACGCTCCTGTGGATCGAGTACCGGCTGGCCGCGACGACCGACTGGCAATACAACCTGCACGGCGTCCTCGTGCACTGGCTCAACTGCGTCCTGTTGGCGTGGCTGCTGTGGGAACTGAGCGGCAGCCTGGCGGCGGCGCTGCTCGCGGCGGTGCTCTTTGGCGTGCATCCGGTCAACGCCTTTGCCGCAACGCAGACGAAAGCGCGCGCCGATGTCCTCTTCGCTACGTTCTACCTGGGGGCGCTCATCGCCTACGTCCGTGCCTGGTCCTCCGCGGCGCAGCGGCGCTGGGTGGGCGTCGGCGTTGCCGCGCTGCTGTACGCGGCCGCGCTCCTGTCCAAAGAAACCGCAGCGACGCTGCCCCTCCTGTTGGTGCTCTTGCATCTGTTGCGGTTGCCGGCCGCTGTGCCGCGTGACTGGCGGCGCGGCCTGCTGTGGACGCTTCCGTTCTGGATCGTGCTGGCGGCGTATGCGGCGGTCAGGCTCGGGGTGCTCGACATCTGGCCCTACAGTGATGTTGCCGGCTACGCGGAACGGTACTCGGCGCTCGTGCTGTACGCCAACGTCCTCAAGAACGTATCGATCTACGTGTTGCGCATGGTGCTGCCCTACGGCGCCGACTACGCCGAGCTGTGCCCGAACCTGGTCAACTTCGTCGATCCGACACTGCGCGATCCGCTGATCTGGCTGTCCGTTGTGTTGGTGATCGCTTTGCCTCTCGCGGCGCTGCGTGTGCGTCGGCAGGCGCCGGTGGTGGCGTTCCTCATTGCTCTGTTTCTCGTCACCATGGCACCCTTGCTGGCGGCGAAGAACGCCGCCGGCACGTTGAGCCCGGATGTCATCCTGGCACAGGAGCGCTGGGCGTATCTGCCGAGTGCGGCAGCAATGGCGCTGATCGCATGGGCCCTTGCCGCGGGTGTAGGCGCCGCCTGGGCGTGCGGGCGCGGCTGGGCGGCGTTGACAGCGGTGTTGATCGTCGCGGCACTGGCGGCACTCGGAAGTATGGCGGCGGTGCACGCGCGTGAAGCCGACTCGTCAATGGCGCTGCTCAAGCAGTACCTGGTGGTGCCGGAGGATAAGCTCGGCCGCTTGGAGCGTGTGAACAAGCTGATCCTGTCGGCGCAGCTCCTGTTCTTGCCGCGCGGCGACCTGGCAACTGCCGAACAACGCTGCCGCGAGGCGGTGGCCCTGGCACCCGACTCGCCCATTCCGGCAGCGGCGTTGGCCTACGTGCTCGTGGTGCGCGAACGCTGGACGGAAGTCCTGCCGGTCGTGGCGCCCTGGTATCAACCCAAGGAGGACTGGCTGGCCGCGCAGCACCGCACGAACATGCGCGTACTCGATGACCTCAATCGTGTGAACCCGGAAATCGCCTTCTACACGGCTGGTGCGCTCGCCCACACCGGCCATGGCGCGGAGGCCATGCGCGCGCTGTGTGATGCGCTCCGCCGCGGGCACAACGCGACCCAGATTCGCAATGCAGCGGCGGAGGCCTACGCCCTGTACGGCCCGCCGCGCTGCCGACTGGCGACGGAGCAGAAATCCTGTCTGCTGCACGCCCTGCCCGGCGCCATGGAACGCCTCAGGCCATTCCTGCAGCCGAGCGAGTGCGGGCACCTGCCCGATCTTCTGGAAACCATCGCTAGTCCGTAGTCACTTGGCCGCCGGCGCTGCAACCGGTTGCCAGAGCGGATGGTCGGCCAACTGTCCCAGCTTCATGGGGTCGAAGATCGCGTCGGGAACATCGACGTCGTAGCGTACTTCGCTGACGACGAGATCGGTGCTCGTTCCGGCTTGCACGTCCTTCATCGCTGCATGTAGCACCGTGGGCGAGCCGTCGATGTCCGTGATCTGGTCGAAGACCTCGGTCTTCCACAGCGCCCCTGCTGGGTCGTAGTACTCGCGCTTGAGGGGAAGTTTGCTGCCCTCGGCAATGTACGTGACCACGTGCGAGTAGTACCACTCTTCCTGTGGGACCTTCTCGTCGACCTTGTAGGCCTTCGCGCCACTCACTTCTGCCGTACCCAGGTATTTGTAGCGGTCGTGTATTCGGACGTAACCGAGGTCGGCGTACGTGAAGTCGGTATCTAGGAAATGATCGTACGCGTCGATCGGCAGGAGCTTGCGAACGCGGCGGATGACGGGGGCGTAGAGCCACATGACAGAGGGCTTACTCGGGTCCTTCGGCTCGGCGATGAGCATGGCCGTGCCGCGTACATCCAGCGGCGCGGTCATCACAATGACTTGTCGTTTGCCGTCGGCCAGCTGCTTGCGCGCGACGCGGCCCTCGAACTGAATGGTCTGTCCCATGTCACTGACCGAAACGACGATCTTTCTGGTGCTCGGGCGCGTGGGTTCGAACGCCTGCTTCATCTGCTTGATGAGGGCCTTGGCGTCCGGTGGCGGCTGGGCGATGGCGGGTGAAATGGTGACGATCAATGCAGCAAGCAGAGCGAGTACGAGATGCATGTGACCCTCCTGTCGAAGCAACGTTCGTTTGGAGACAGCCGGCGTACGCCCCATGCCAGAGCCGCGCCCGCCGGTCAACCGCCGCGTGCTATGTGGCGCCGGCCTTCTCGAGCAACGCCACCAGCTCGGCGTCGCCCTTGTTCTTGGCTGCGGCTAGCGCCGTCAGCCCGTCGTTGGCTGCGTGGTTTACGTCGGCACCGTTGGTCAACAGCGCCTGCACCGCGGGGATGTGGTCCAACTCCGCCGCCCAGATCAATGCACTCCTGCCTTGCTTGTCGGTGTTCTTGGGGTCGGCGCCGTTGGCGAGCAACGTCTTGACGGTGGCGGTATGCCCAGCGGCTGCGGCCAGGATCAGAGCGGTCCTGCCTTGATCATCGGCAGTTTCCGAGTCCATGCCGGCCTGCAGGAACAGGCCAACGACATCACTCTTGCCGTTCTTCGCGGCGTCGAGGAAGTTCCCCGGCGCCCACACCACTCCCATCTCGCCCACGAGTTTGTCGCGGGCCTGCTCTTGCGGACTCTTGCTGCAAGCCGCCAACGCAGCCCCCAGGACGAACAGCACAACCACAGTGCGTGTATGCGACATCGCTCCTCCCAGCGCTCACGTGCGCTCCGCAGATGCCACACCGGCAGCGCGTTGTCGAGGAGCGCGGCGCCTATGGGGAGCGCGTTGCCAGCAATTCTTCCAGCTTCTTCGGATCTGTCGTCGGCAACTTGCAGACGTAGCGCTCACAGACATAGGCGGCCGGCTTGCCGTTGAGCATCGTCTGTTGTTGGAGGAACGGCATGAGCGTTTCCACCACGCCATCGTTCGGCGGATGCAGCGCCAGGACGGCGCGCGGCAGATAGTGCCGCCGGACCACTGCCAACAAGGTGCGGGTGGCGTTGGCGTCCACCTCGCCAGCGATGACGATCTCCCTGGTCGGCCCGAGCGCGAAGTCGAGGGCCACGAGCATTTCGGTGTGCGCCTGCGGCGCTTGTGCTACGTCCGATGCATTGGCGGAGAGCACGGCGCGTCCGCCGCTCTCGACGGCCTCGTTCATCAGCAAGCGCCCGACCCGCAGCAAGGCCAGCGCTGCGATCGACTGCGCCGACGGCAGGGCGCCGTCGTAGGCGTCATCGACGTTGGCGATGAGGCGTTCGTTGTCGCTGCCGCTGTAACGCAATCCCCCGCTGGGGCCGGTGAACCGTCGCAGAAGTTCGTCGCTCAGATGGGCGGCCTGGCGCAACCAGCGCACGTCGAATGTGGCGGCATAGAGGTCGCCCAGGCCAAGAACGAGACTCGCATAGTCGTCCAGGTACGCCGGCGTCGGCGCGGGGCCGTTACGGAAGCTACGCACCAAACGGCCGTCGCGTTGCATGTGCGTGAGAATGAAGTCGGCGGCGCGCGCGGCGGCGGCGGCGTACTGCGGGTCCCCGAGGACGGTGCTGCCGTACGCCAGGCTGGAAATCATCAAGCCGTTCCAGGCCGCGATGATCTTCTCATCGCGCAGCGGCCGGGCGCGCGGGCAGCGCGCTGCTAACAGCGCCTGGTTGGCAGCAGCCAGCGTGCGCTGGAATCCAGCGACCTCGAGGCCATGTTGTTTGGCGAAAGCGTCGATGGACACGGGGATGCGCAACGGCGCGCGGGCATGCGCTGCGTTGAGCCCATAGAAGTCGGCAATCAGCGATCCGCGCTGCGTGCCGAGCACTGCGAGCACATCCTCTCGCGACCACAGATAGAAGCGCCCCTCTTCCCCCTCGCTGTCGGCGTCCTCGGCCGCGTAGAAGCCACCGTCGGGGGCCGTCAGGTCACGCAGCACGTAGGCGAAGATGTCGCGTGCGACGTCGGCGTCCTGCGGGTCGGCGGTGGCCTGGTAGGCTTCGAGGTAGGCGCGCGCGTCGATGGCCTGGTCGTAGAGCATCTTCTCGAAGTGCGGGAGCTTCCACTCGGCATCGGTTGAGTAGCGATGGAAGCCGCCGCCGAGCTGGTCGTGGATACCGCCACGCGCCATGTGGTCGAGCGTCACTGCGGCCATGTGCCGTGCCTGCGGCTCGCCGGTGCGCTGCCAGTAGCGCAGCAGGAACTGCAGCATGTGCGCCTGCGGAAACTTGGGGGCGCGGCCGAAGCCGCCGTTGGTTGCATCGAAGCTGCGCGCCATGTGCTCGAATGCCGACCGCAACGTGTCGGCGTTGAGGTCCGCGGTCATCCCTTCTGCAGCCGGCGCCTGCAGCGTCGCCGTGAGTTGCGCGCTGGCCTGCAGCACGTCGCTGTGTTTCGTTTGCCAGGCGTCGGCCAGCGTCGTCAGCACTTTGCGGAACTGGTCCGGTGGAAAGTAGGTGCCGCCGTAAAAGGGCTGGCGATCAGGGGTGAGAAACACGCTCAGCGGCCAGCCGGCGCCGCCGGTCATGCGCGACACGGCCTCTACGTACAACGTGTCGATGTCGGGGCGCTCCTCGCGGTCGACCTTGATGGCGATGAAGCGTTCATTGAGGAGCTGGGCGAGCGCTTCGTTCTCGAAGCACTGCTGTTCCATGACGTGACACCAGTGGCAGGTTGAGTAGCCGATAGAGAGAAAAATCGGCCGGTTCTCGCGTTGTGCCGCGGTGAACGCCTCTTCACCCCATGGGTACCAGTTGACCGGATTGTAGGCGTGCTGCTGCAGATACGGACTCGACTCGAACACCAGGCGGTTGATGTACGCGGGGGAGCGGTCCGCGTTGAAGTGGGTGGTCCGGGGTGCAGAGCCCGCACGCGACGCGGCGCGCAGCCGTTCCTGCAACTGCGTATCGAACGGCGCCGCGCCGGGAAGTTGGATGACTGGTGCGACCGGGTTTGGAGCGCCGAGAGAACTCGGTACGATGAAGAGAACGGCCAATGCCGCGATCAGCAATCTCCCGAGCGGTTCCATTGACCCGCGCCCAGAAACGTGGAGAGCCGGGCGGTGCCGCCGTCAGTTTCCCAGGTGCGGGTTGATCGCCTGCGCCCGCACCTGGTTGATTTCGCGCTCCAGGCGCGCCACGGCGGCCACCGCCAGCGGGCCGTTGATGGAACTGGGCAGCACGCCCTCGTAGACGTTCATCGGCCCCCAGTTCACGCCGATCCGCACACGCAGCCACCCGGCCTGCGCGCCCTCGGCATCCGTGATCCCCGCGAAGTAGATGCCGCGCACATCGAGTGTCAGGTCGGCTGGCTGCCCCAGGGCCGCCGGGGCCGCGCCCCCGCTGACGCGGCTGAACGTGGTCGTACGATACGTGCCGTTCCCCTCGGCGATGAGTGTGAGCTGCATCGCGCCGTTGTCCCATGTGGCGTCCACCCGCCCTATGGCAGGTGCCGACGGGTCGCGCCTTTGGCGGACAACGATATCGGCTCCCTGGATCCAGAACGCGGCCGGGGGGCCGGTTGTGGTTTCGAGGAGCAATTGCGGGCCGCGTTCGAACAGAGCGGTCGTGGACGGGACGAGCTTGCCCTGTTGCCCGCTGTCCATCTTGTCGATAACGAGTCCCCCACTGTCCGTATGCGCCGCGAACGTGGCATCGGGATCGATGGGGATCTCATGCGGTAACCACGCGCATGCCGCGTTCGCCACGAACGCCACGGCAACCAGACTCCGCCAACGTGTAAACGCCTTCATCCGATACCTCCAGGGACGCGCGACGTATCCGCAAGTTCCGAGCAGATCTTCCGATGCGTCAGGCGCCTACCCTACTAGACCAAGCAGGACGACGGAATGTGTGGCCCAAGATTCCGGCGGTAGCCGCGTCAGCGCACCGTGCGCGCCTCCTTCAGTTGCTCCAGTTCTTCGAGCGAGCGCGGCCAGTCGTCTTTGAGAAGGCGCGACAGGGATCGATCGGCCAGCAGACGCCCGGTGGTTTGGCAAACCGCGCAGTAGTTGGTCTCGTTTTCGGCGTAGCGGATGCGTTGCACCGGCGAGCCGCAGTCAGGACACGGCTGGCGGTAGCGCCCGTGTACCGCGAAGCCGTCGCGAAAAGCGGTAACCTCGCCGGGACCGGGAAAGTGGTCGCGGAACTGTTCGTGCAGGATGCCGATCCAGCGGCGCAGCGTCTCCTGCGTCGCCATGTACAGGCGCGTGATCTCTGCGTCGGTGAGCTTGCCGGTTTGCTTGACCGGCGAGAGCCGGGCGGCATGCAGGATCTCGTCGGAGTAGGCGTTGCCGATGCCGCTGAACACGCGGGGGTCAGTGAGCGCGCGTTTGAGAGTGTGGTTGCCGCGCACCAGCGCCGCGCGGAACTCGGCCTCGGCGGCGTCGAGAACCTCGATGCCGCCGGGGTCATGGGCTGCCAGCGCCGCCGCGCCGCGCACAAGATGCAGGGAGGCGCGCTTCTTGGGGCTCGCCTCGGTCATCAGCAGTGTGCCGGCGGGAAAGTCGAAGGCCGCCAGTCCGATCTTCCCGGGCGGTTTGGCGCCGCGACGTTCCCAGCGCAGGCGGCCGGCAATCATGAGATGAATTACGAGAAACAACTCCTCCGGCAGACACAACACGATCCGCTTGCCCAGCCGGCGGATGTCCTCGACGGGCTTGCTCTCCACGGCAGTGATGGGCGGGTCGACTGTGCGTAGCAGGAAGGGGCTGGCCAGGCGCACCCGCTGCAGCGGCTGCCCCAGCACGCGCGGCCGCAGCGCGTCGATGTAGGTCACGATGTCGGGCAGCTCAGGCACGCATCACGCCTGGTACCCGCGTGGACCCGAGGCCACGAGCACCGGCTCGCCGTAGTGCAGCGACTGGTCGCTGGCGATCTCGATCTGCTGCAAGGTGATTTCGAAGCGGCCCAGCGGGCACTGCAGGAGCACGGCGAGGCGCGCGCTGTCGTCGCTCAGCACCACGGCCGGCTCGTAGGCCTCGACCGGATGCACGACCTCCCAACCCTCGCCGGCAGTGATCTGGCTGAGGTCGGTCGCGGAAGCGATCACATGGGAATGCGCCCAGCGTTGGCTGGCCCACAGCTCCTGCATGGCCACCCAGTACTCGAACACGCCGATCGCAGTGTGCGGGAAGGAGAAATGCCGGTAGAGGAGCGCCACGTCTTGTGTCGGACTGCCAGTTTGCGCGCTGGCGAGGCTATCGGGCGGAGGGTGCCAATCGATAAGCTGGCGGACCCCTTCGACGTCGGTGCTGGCGCGCGCCACGAACGGCCGCACCAGCAAGTCCCTGCCGCGCTGCTCGAAGAAGCGGTAGCGCACGACGAAGCCGCCGGGCAGTGTGATCGCTGGCAGAACGGCAAGCACCTCGGCTGCGTTGGCTTCGAACAGCGCTTGCCAGTAGCTGGTGTCGGGGTGCGGCGGCGCCGCGCCGCAGCGATCCAGTGCGTGCTGGCGGGCGTCGGCCACACGCCGCGTGACCTCACGGACGTGCGCCGCAGGCACAAACTCGACGGACATGCGGCACAGCATGGCCGGGCAGGGCCGGACGCGCAAGGGCGCTAACAGCCCGTTGAAAAACTGGTCGCCATCGTCACCCCCGCGAAAGCGGGGGTCCACAAGCATGCGGAAGATCTGGATTCCCGCGTTCGCGGGAATGACGGTCCAGGGCATCGGCGGACTTTTTCACCAGGCTGCTAAAAGCGGTCGGCGATCCAGAACACCGAGCGCTCGGGTGGGAAAAGACGATGGAAGACGTCGCCGGTGGCGAAGGTGTCGGGCGTCACGCCGAGTTTAGTGGCAAGACGCTCGGCAGAGATCATGCGCCACATCCAGAAAACATCTTCAACGTGTTGCAGGGTGAGGCCGCGGGCTCGCAGGTGCTGTTGCACCGTGGGCGCTGTCGCGAGCTGGGTGATGGTGCCGGGTAATCTCCCCGCTTGCACGCTGTGCAGCCGGCACACCAGCTGTGCGAGCGCTTCATCGTGTCCGGGCAGACACGCGTGCTCCATGATGACGTTGAAATCGTACAGCGGCGTGGCGCGCGCGTATGCAACGATCTCGGTGCCCGCACGCGCCACGAGGAAATCCTCCTGTGGATTACCGGCGTACTGCAGTTGTCCGACCCAATAGGCGCGGTCACGTACGGTCGAGCCGCTGAGGCCGGATGTGTATGCGTCGTAGAGGCACATCACGGCATCCAGGTCGGCGCCGTGGAACGGGGCAACGTCGTACGGCCCCGTTCCCTCCACCGCTGCCGGTTCAATGAAAATCAGGTGCCGTACGTGGCTCTGCCAGCCGTGGCGTCCGTAGAAGACCAAGCGTGTGGCGAACAGCAGCGAAAGGTCGAAACCGTGTTCGTCCATCGCAGCGACGGCGCGGGTGAGGAGCTCAGAGGCCAGCCCGCGCTCGCGGTAGCCGGTCGCGGTGAAGACGTTGCCGACCCCGGCCACCTGGACGACCGCCTCACCGATGCGCACCTGCTTGCGGAAGACCTGCAACGTGCTGACGATCCGATCCCGGTCGAGCGCGACGAAACAGAGGTCGTCGCGGAACGTCGGGTCGTGCCGGAAGTAGCGCGCGAAGAAGGCGCGGTCGTTGAGCCAGTGCGCCAGCAGGTCAAGCACGGCGTCGCGTTCATCTGTCGTAATCGTGCGAAATTCGATGTCCTTCATTGCCGTGCGACGCATAGAATGCGCCGCACGGCGAGTCCAGGGGGACCCGCACCAGCTCGCGCCTGTGCTATACAGCCACCGTGGCCAAAGTTCGCACCGTGTTTGTCTGCCAGAGCTGCGGATATCAGTCGCCGCGCTGGCTCGGTCGCTGCCCCGATTGCCAGGCGTGGAACGCCCTCGTCGAGGAACAGCAGGCAGCCGAAACGGACTTGGCGCGCTATGCCCCCAAGGGCGACAGCGCAACGCCGGAACCCATTACCGCCGTGCAAGCGGCCCCCGAGCCGCGCCGCTCCTCCGGAATCGGCGAACTGGATCGTGTCCTCGGAGGCGGCGTCGTGCCCGGTTCGGTCGTGCTCATCGGCGGGGACCCGGGCATCGGCAAGTCGACGCTCGTTCTGCAGGCGCTTGCCGCCCTGGCGCGTAGCGGGACGACGCTGTACGTCTCCGGCGAAGAGTCGCCGCAACAAATCAAGATGCGCGCCGACCGCCTGCACCTCGCCGAAGACCGGTTGCTGGTACTCGCAGAAACCTCGCTGGAGCGCATCATCGCGCAGGCCAAGAAGATCGCCCCGGCGGTGCTGGCCATCGATTCGATCCAGACAGTGTTTACCGAGCATCTCGGCTCCGCCCCCGGCAGCATCGGCCAGGTGCGCGAGAGCGCGGGTCAGCTCGTCCTGCTGTCGAAGGGAACGAACCTGGCCACCTTTCTGGTCGGGCACGTTACGAAGGAGGGCTCGTTCGCCGGTCCCCGCGTTCTCGAACACATGGTCGACACGGTCCTCTACTTCGAGGGCGACCGCGGCCACTCGTTTCGCATTCTGCGGGCAGTGAAGAACCGCTTCGGCTCGACCAACGAGATCGGCGTCTTTGCGATGAAGGAAGACGGGCTGCAGCCGGTGCCCAATCCTTCCGAGCTGTTT
>Ga0335070_10001115_pt1 | contig 30621 bp, 29 predicted proteins | sample Lox_Sample_13_FD_206722 | JGI IMG/M metagenome (GOLD analysis project Ga0335070, IMG submission 206722) | Soil microbial communities from Loxahatchee National Wildlife Refuge, Florida, United States - Lox_Sample_1.3 | ecosystem: Environmental > Terrestrial > Soil > Wetlands | place: USA...
TTGCTGCAGGCGTTGCGTATTGTCAGCGAGCGTGCTGGTCAACCGGTCACCCTGCCGGGTCAGACCATCGTGCAGATCGAGCAGCATCGCGCGATGTCTCTGTTCGAGTGTTTCGGACTGACGGGCCGCCAGATCGCGCAGCGCCTGCAGTTGCGTGGCAAGCTTGATCACCAGCACGACCAGCGCGGCAACGATGCCCACCCCAACCGCAAGAAAAATCGTTTCAGACATGGTTTTTCACGACCCCGGAAGTATAGCGCACCATTCGCGGCACTATTTGCCGCCTCACGTCCTGCCGCGGGACGGAAACCGCACCAGCTTTGAGCGTCTTTCATATTTGTGCACCCGACTGGCGCATACGGGACAGTTCAGGCGTGGCAAATATCACATTGGTTTTTCGGAACAAATACCTATAATTGGGAACGGTATTTGCTCGTTAAGTTTTTCATGCATCTTGCCGATAAAACGGAAAGTTATGAATGACATGATGGCAATGGCGCAGATTTCGCCGCCGGATTCATTCGAATGCGGTGCGGCCTTCAGCATGGAATCGATCGACGCAATGCTTGTCGCCGAAACATCGCAAACCCGGGCCCGCTTCGGCGACTTGCGGCTGTACTCTCATTTCCAGCCGATATTCAGTCTCGCCCATCAGCGGGCGATCGGGTTCGAGGCATTGGTGCGCGCGACCAACGGCAACGGCCGTCAATGCACTCCACCCGAAATCTTCGCCACCGCGCGCGAAGAGTCGCAGACGGTTCTGCTCGACCGGCTGTGCCGCGCGGTGCACTTGAACAATTTCATGCGCCATAAGATCGAATCGTCGTGGCTGTTCCTCAACATCAATCCCAAGGTCATCATCGAAGGCAGACAATTCGGATCGTTCTTCCGCGAACAGCTGGAGCGTGTCAAGATTGCGCCGCAACAGATCGTGGTGGAAATCCTCGAATCGGCGCTGCCGGATCAGGGCCTGCTGGAGGAGGCGGTAAACTATTACCGCGACCTCGGCTGCCTGATTGCGATCGACGATTTCGGCGCCGGCGAATCCAATTTCGACCGCATCTGGCGGTTGCGCCCGGACATCGTCAAACTCGACAAATCGATCCTGACGCAGGCGCGCCTGAACCGCAACATCCGCAGCATCATGCCGGGCATGGTGTCGCTGCTGCACGAAACCGGCTCGCTGGTGGTGATGGAAGGCGTCGAATCGGAACTGGAAGCGATGATCGCGATGGATTCCGACGCCGATTTCGTGCAGGGATTCTATTTCGGCGTGCCCCATCCGACTCCGGTCAAAACCGGCGAGCACCCGCCTGAATTCGGGAAACTGTTCGATCAGTTCAAGAATCTCAACAACACCGACCGCACCAGCTACCACGCCGATATCGCACCCTATATCAACGGCCTCGGCTATTCATCGGTGCTGCTGGCCAGCGGCCAGCCGCTGGAAGTCGCGTGCAACAGTTTCCTCGAACTGCCGCGCGCCCAGTTCTGCTTCCTGCTCGACGCCGACGGCAGGCAGATCGGCAACAACGTCTATGCGCCCCATGTGAACCTGGGTTCCGCCGATCCGCGTTATGCGCCGCTGAGCGACGCGCGCGGCGCAAACTGGTCGCGGCGGCATTACTTCCGGCGCGCGATCTCGAAACCGGAAAAGGTGCATGTCACGCGCCCGTATCTGTCGGTGACGCGGGCGACACCATGCCTGACCACTTCGATCGCGTTCAAACTCAACGGCGAATTGCGGGTGCTGTGCGGCGATCTGGGCTGGGACAGCAGGCACAGCGCAATCGACCGCACGATCGAAATCCGGCGCTAGCCCGACGTTCTTCTCAGCGTCTGCAGCGGCGGCGCCGCAAACAGGCGGCGCAGACCCAGCAACCCGCTTGCGGCGATACCGAGCCCGCCGCCGGCGACCGCCAGCGGCCAGATCCACGGCGTGCCCAGATAGGGAACATGCAGCACGCGGTCGGCAAGCAGATGGCCGAGAACGCTGGCGGCGGCGGCCGCCAGCAGACCCGCCAGCGCGCCGATCAGCGCGAATTCGGCGAACTGCACCGACAGCACCTGGCCGCGCCTGGCGCCGAGCACCCGCATCACCGCAGCCTCGTACTCGCGCTCGTCGCGCGTGCCCGCAATCGCGGTGTGCAGCACGGCGAGTCCCGCCGCCAGCGTGAACAGAAACATGAACTGCACCGCATCCGCCGCCTGATCCATCAGGCGCTGCACCTGCGCCATCACCTGCGCGACGTCGATCACCACCAGGTTCGGAAATTCGCGCACCAGATCGTTCAGCATCGCGGTGCGTTCCGGCGGCGCATAAAAACTGGTGATGAAGGAAACCGGTTGGCCCTGCAGCAGCGCCGGCGCGGCGATCACGAAAAAATTCACCTTGAACGAATCCCAGTCGACCTTGCGCAGGCTGGTGATGGTCGCGGTAAAGCGGCTGCCGGCGACGTCGTAGGTCAGCGCATCGCCCAGCTTGAGGCCAAGCGTCCCGGCGATCCCCTCCTCGACCGACAGCTCGCGCGCGTTCTGCGTCTCCCACCAGCGGCCGGCGACGATCCGGTTGTCGGAAGGCGGGACGTCGGCCCACGACAGGTTGAACTCGCGGTCGACCAGCCGCCGCGCGCGATCGTCGGCGTAGTCGGATGGCGATACCGCGCGACCGTTGACCGCGACCAGGCGGCCGCGCACCATCGGAAACATGACCGGTTGCGGCATGCCGCGCGCCTGGAAAAATCCGGCGAGACGCTGCACCTGCCCGGGCTGGATGTCGATGACGAAACGGTTCGGCAGATCAGGGCGCAGCGTCGCTTTCCAGCTCGCCAGCAGGTCGCCGCGGATCAACGTCAGCGTCAGCAGCGCCATGATGCCGACGCCGAGCGCGGCGACCTGCGCCGCGCTGGCGAACCGGCGTCGGCGCAGGTTCGCGATGCCGTAACGCCAGTTGACGCCGCCGGCGCCGAAGATGCGTACACGTCCCAGCAGCGCCAGCAGGCCGTATGCGAGCAGCGCGGAAAGCGCGGCGGCCGCGGCAAAACCGCCGAGCATGTAAAGACCGAGCCGCAGATCGCGCGCCTGCCACAATACGAGCCCGCCGATCGCGGCAGCCGCGAACAGGTAGCCGGCGGCGCCGAGCCCGCGCGGCGCGCCGAGGTCGCGCCGCAGTACGCGCAACGCGGGCACCCGCCCCAGATCCATCAGCGGCGGCAGCGCAAATCCCGCCAGCAGCACGACGCCGGCGACGACGCCGTGCAGCGCCGGCAGGCCATCGGGCGGCGGCAGCGCAACGGCGATCGCGGCGGCGAGCCGTATCGCGAGCAGGTTTTGCGCAAGATAGCCGATCGCACAGCCGACCGCGCCCGCGCCGACACCGAGCAGCAGGAAATGCAGCGCATAGAGGCGCGTTACGGTTGCCCGACGCGCGCCGCAGCAGCGCATCACCGCGCAGGCGTCGAGATGCCGCACGACGAAACGGCGCGCCGCCAGTGCGACCGCGACCGCAGCGATCACGACGCTGACCAGCGCCGCGAGGCCGAGGAAATAGCCGGCGCGTTCCAGCGCCGAGCGCACTTCGGGACGCGCGTCGCGCACGCCTTCGATGTTCTGCCACGGCGCGACATGCCGCTGCGCCCATGCACGGTAGGCGTCGACCGCCGCCGGCCCGCCGGCGATATAGAGGATATAGCGCACGCGACTGCCGTCCTGGACCAGACCGGTGGCCGCGACATCGGCGGCGTTCATCAACAGCCGCGGCAGACTGTTGAAAAACCCGGTCATGCTGTCCGGCTCCTGCGTCACCAGCGCTGCGACGCGCAGTTCCGAGTGCCCGACCCTGAGCGTATCGCCGGTCTTCAGATCGAAGCGCGTCAGCAACCGCGCATCGACCCATACCGTGCCCGCGGCCGGCGCATCGTGTACCGCGCGTTCGGCGCCGAACAATCGGTCGGCGATCTTCAATTCGCCGCGCAGCGGATAACCGTCCGCCACCGCCTTGATCTCGGTCAGCGCGCTGTCGGCGCCGTGCGCCGTCATGCTCGGAAAGCGCAGCGCATGCGTTACGCTGAGCCCGCCCGTCCGCGCGTTCTGCTCGAACGCCGCTTCCAGCGGCCGGTCGGAACTGAGAGTAAGATCCGCGCCCAGCAACTGGTTCGACTGGCGCGCCAGCGCCTGTTCGACGCGGCTGGTGAAAAATCCGACCGTCGTCAGCCCCGCTACCGCAATCACCACCGCCGCCGCCAGCAGGCCGACTTCGCCGCTGCGTGCGTCGCGCCACAGCAGGCGCAGCGCAAGTGTGATTTCCTGCAAACCGTTCATCACGCGTCCCCCGGCTGCAGCCATCCGGCGACCAGCCGCAGACGGCGCACGCACCGTTGTGCCAGAGCCTCGTCGTGCGTCACCAGCAGCAACGTGGTGCCGAATTCGCGGTTCAGTTCGAACATCAGCTCGATGACCTGCGCGCCGCTCGCGGCGTCGAGATTGCCGGTCGGCTCATCGGCCAGCAACAGCCCGGGCGTGCCGACAAACGCGCGCGCGATCGCGACCCGCTGCTGCTCACCGCCGGACAGCTGGTTCGGATAATGATTGCAACGTTCGGCGAGACCGACGCGCTCCAGCATCTGCTGCGCCTGCCGCCGCGCCTCGGCAATGCCCGCGAGTTCGAGCGGCAGCATCGCGTTTTCCAGTGCGGTCAGCGACGGCAGCAACTGGAACGACTGGAATACGAAGCCGACCAGCCGCGCGCGCAGCGCGGCACGGCCGTCCTCGTCGAGCGCGAAGAGGTCCACGCCGTCGAGCAGCACGCGGCCCGCACTCGGCGTATCAAGCCCGGCCAGCAGGCCGAGCAGCGTGGACTTGCCGGAACCGGAGGCGCCGACGATCGCTACCGCCTCGCTGCGCGCGACATCGAAACTCACGTCACTCAGAATGTCGAGCCGCGCGTCGCCGCTCCGGATTTGCTTGGCCAGCGCGATTGCCCGCACAATTACGTCATCTGACATGCTGCGCATCATCCTTTTCACGTTCGCCGTCTGCACCGCAGCGGCCGCCGGCGCCGCGCCCGTGGTCATGGTCTTCGGCGACAGCCTGTCGGCCGGCTATGGACTGGCGCAGGGCGCGGGCTGGGTCGATCTGCTGCAGCGTCGCCTGCAGCAGGAAAAACTCGATTATAAGGTGGTCAACGCGAGCATCAGCGGCGAGACCACGCTTGGCGGCAGAAACCGCATCTCCAGCGCTCTCGACCAGCACCGCCCGGCGATCGTGATCATCGAGCTCGGCGCCAACGACGGTCTGCGCGGCGATCCGATCGAAGCCATGCGCGCCAACCTGACGGCGATCCTCGCCGCATGCCGCCGGCATCGCGCTCAGGCGCTGCTGGTCGGCATGGAATTGCCGCCCAATTACGGCACGGATTATGTCCGGAAGTTCCGCGCAACGTTCGCGGCAGTCGCCCGCGAGCAACACGCGCCGCTGGTGCCGTTCCTGCTCGCAGGATTTGCCGATGATCCCGCGCAATTCCAGGCCGACGGCCTGCATCCGGTCGCGGCCGCCCAGCCGCGCATGCTCGAAAACGTGTGGCGGGCGCTGCAGCCGATGCTGCGGCGCGCGGTTCATGGATAACGGGTGTTATACTTGCGACCATTTGAGCAGCCCCGATTTCCCAATGACCGCGGCCGCGCCGACCCAGCGTCAACTCTGGCTGCTGCTGTTCGCCGCGTTGATCATCTGGTGCGGCAATCTTGAATACCGCAGCCTCGCGCTGTCCGACGAAGGCCGCTACTCCGAAATCCCGCGCTACATGGTCGCCAGCGGCGACTGGCTGACGCCGCGCCTCGACGGCATCAAGTACTTCGAAAAACCGCCGCTCCAGTACTGGACGACCGCGCTCGCCTACGAAGCGTTCGGCATGCATCAATGGACCGCGCGGCTGTGGCCGGCGCTGACCGGCATGTTGGGCGTTCTTACCGTGTTCTACGCCGGCCGGCGCCTGTTCGGCACCGACTGCGGCCTCTATGCGGCGCTGGTGCTCGGCAGCAGCCTGCTCTACGCGCTGATCGCGCATATCAATACGCTCGACATGGGACTCACCTTCTTTCTCGGCCTCGGTCTCGCCGCGATGCTGATCGCGTTCGACTCGCGCACCGCCGCATCATCGAGCCGGCGCTGGATGTATGCCGCGTGGGCCGCGTTTGCGGGCGCGACGCTGAGCAAGGGACTGATCGGCATCGTGTTGCCGGCGGCGGCAGTCATCCTCTACATGCTGTTCAAGCGTGATTTTTCTCTGTGGCGCAAGCTGCATCCCGTCGGCGGCGGCGTGCTGTTCCTGCTGCTGTGCGCGCCGTGGTTCGTCGCGATATCGATCGCCAATCCCGAATTTCCGTGGTTTTTCTTCGTGCACGAACACCTGCAGCGCTACACGACGACGCTGCACAACCGCTATCAGCCGTGGTACTACTTCATCCCGGTGCTGCTGGCCGGCATGCTGCCGTGGACGGTCACGCTGCTCGACACGCTGTTCTACGCGCGCCGGCAGACAGCGGCCGGCTTCGATCACACGCTGTTTCTGCTGTTGTGGTCGGGCTTCGTCTTCGTCTTTTTCTCGCTGTCCGATTCCAAACTGGTCTCGTACATCCTGCCGATGCTGCCTGCGCTGGCGCTGTTGATCGCGCTGCGCCTGCCGGCCGCCGGCGCGCGCGCGTTCACCTGGCAAATGTCGGCGATAGCGCTGCTCGCGCTACTCGGCCTGTTCGCCGCGCCGCAACTGGTCAGGCTCGCAAACACTGCGGTGCCCGCCGAATTGTATCGCGCGCAGGTGCCGTGGCTGATCGCAGCCGCGGCTGTGCTGCTCGCGGGTTGCATTGCGGCCATCTTCTACGGACGGCGCAACCGGCTGCGGCCGGCGGTGATCGTGGCGGCATTCGCCTCGCTGCTGGCGGGCCAGCTGGCGCTGGCCTCCTACGATGAACTGGCGCCGCTGCATTCGGCTCACAACATCGCCGAAAAGATAAAACCCTATCTGAGGCCCGGCGCGCCGTTCTACAGCGTCGCCACCTATGATCAGACCCTGCCGTTCTACATCGACCGCACCGTTACGCCGGTCGCCTTCCAGGACGAACTCGCGTTCGGACTGCGGCAGGAGCCCGCGCTCGGCATTCCGGACCTCGCCGAATTCGAGCACCGCTGGCACAGCAACGCCTATGCGCTGGCAATCATGGAGCCGGATATGTTCGAACGGTTGCGACAGGACGGCCTGCCGATGCGCGAAATCGCGCGCGATGCCGAACGCGTGGTAGTGGTCACGACGGGGGAGGAGCATTGATGAACGCGATCAGTTTTACGCTGCTGATGACCGGCGTGCTGCTGAACGCCGCCGCGCAACTGCTGCTGAAAGCCGGTACCAACAGCGTCGGCGTGTTCGAGTTCAGTCGCGCCAATCTGGCGCCGATCGGCTGGCGACTCGCGACCGAGCCGCACATCCTCGGCGGTCTCGGCTGCTATGCGGTCAGCGTCGTGGTGTGGATCATGGCGCTGTCGCGCGTCGAAGTCAGCATCGCCTACCCGCTGCTGTCGGTCGGCTACATCGTCAACGCGCTGGCCGCCTGGTACCTGTTCGGTGAAGCGGTCAGCGCCGCGCGGCTGGTCGGCATCGGCGTCATCATCGTCGGCGTTTACATCGTGGCGCGCTCCTGATCATGGCAGACTATCTTCCGTTCGCGCGTCCGCTGCTCGACGCCGAGACCATCGACGGCGCCGCCGAGGTGCTGCGCTCGGGATGGATTGCCAGCGGGCCGCAGGTGCTCGCGTTCGAACACGCGCTGTCGGACTACTGTGGCGGCCGTCCGGTACGCGTGATGAACTCGGCGACCGCGGCGCTCGAGATCGCGCTGCGCGTCTGCGGCATCGGCCCCGGTGATGAAGTCATCACCTCGGCCGAGAGTTTCTTCGCTGCGCCGAACATGATCATCCGCGTCGGCGCGCGGCCGGTGTTCGTCGACTGCGATCTGCTGACACGGAATATCGACCTCGATCAGGTTGAGGCCGCGATCACGCCGCGCACCAGGGCGATCCTGCCCACGCATTTTTCCGGCCTGCCGGTCGATATGGAGCGGCTTTACGAAATCGCGCACCGGCACAAGCTGCGCGTGATCGAGGACGCCGCACTGGCGATCGGCTCCAGCTGGCGCGGGCGGAGAATCGGTGCGTTCGGCGACCTCGTCGTGTTCAGCTTCCACCCCAACAAGAACATGACGACGATCGAAGGCGGCGCGCTGGTCGTCAATGATGGGGACGAAGCGAAGCTGGCCGAAAAGCTGCGCTTCCACGGCATCGTCCGCCTCGCCGACGGCACGCGCGACGTCGACGTCGCCGCCGGCAAGTTCAACCTGCCCGATGTCAACGCGCGGATCGGGCTGTCCCAGCTCCGGCGGCTCGACGGTTTCATCGCGACGCGCCGCGCGCTCGCCGAACATTACTTCAAGTCCCTCAAAACCGAACCGCCGTGCGTGCCGCCGGCGCGCGGCCATCCCGGCGACGCGGCCGGCCACAGTTGGAACATGTTCACCGTGCTGCTGCCGCTCGGCCGGATCGGCATCACGCGCAAGCAGTTCATCGACGCGATGCACGCGCGCGGCATCGGCATCGGCATTTCATACGAAGCGCTGCATCTGTCGACGCTGTGCCGCGGCTTCGGCTATCATCCCGGAGATTTCCCGAACGCCGAGCGCATCGCACGTGAAACCGTCACCCTGCCGCTGTTCCCCGCGATGACCGTCGCCGACGTCGAACGCGTCTGCGCCGATACCGCGGCCGTCATCGCCGGAGCCGCGCGATGACCGCGCCGGCGCTGTCGGTCGTGATCCCGGTCTACAACGAGGAGCAGACGCTGCCGTTGCTGTTCGCGCGGCTCTACCCGGCGCTCGACGGCCTCAAACAGGATTACGAAATCGTGTTCATCGACGACGGCAGCGGCGACCGCTCGGCGGCGCTGCTGCGCGAACAGTTCGAGCGGAGGCCGGACGTCACGCGCGTGGTCGTGCTGCACGGCAACTTCGGGCAGCACATGGCGATCATGGCCGGCTTCGAACACAGCCGCGGCGCGCGCGTCGTCACCCTCGACGCCGACCTTCAGAATCCGCCGGAGGAAATCGCCAGCCTGCTGGCGGCGATGGAGCGCGGCCACGACTACGTCGGCACCATCCGCCGCCAGCGCCGCGACAACGCGTTCCGACGCTGGGCATCGCGCGCGATGAACTGGCTGCGCGAGCGCATTACCCATATCCACATGACCGACCAGGGCTGCATGCTGCGCGCCTACGACCGGCGCATCGTCGACGCGATCCTGCAAAGCCGCGAGGTCAACACCTTCATCCCGGCGCTCGCCTACACCTACGCGGCCGACCCGGTCGAGATCGAGGTCGCGCACGAGGAGCGTGCGGCGGGGATTTCGAAATATTCGCTGTACAGCCTGGTGCGGCTCAATTTCGATCTGGTGACCGGCTTTTCGGTGGTGCCGCTGCAGATGTTCTCGTTCGCCGGCATCCTGATCGCGCTGGCGTCGCTGCTGTTCGTCGCCTACCTCGCGGTGCGCCGCTTTCTGGTCGGTCCCGAAGCCGAAGGCGTGTTCACACTGTTCGGCATCGTGTTTTTTCTGATCGGCGTCGTGCTGTTCGGCCTCGGCCTGCTCGGTGAATACGTCGGCCGCATCTACCTACAGGTGCGCGAGCGGCCGCGTTATCTGGTACGGGCCGTCCTCGAACGCAAGCCATGAAAGCGGTGGTGTTCGCCTACCACAACGTCGGCGCACGCTGCCTGCCGGTGCTGCTCGCGCACGGCGTCGAAGTCCCGCTGGTCGTCACCCACCGCGACAATCAAGCGGAAAACATCTGGTTCGACAGCGTCGCCGCAGTCGCGGCGCAACACGGCATTCCGGACATCATCGTCCCCGACGATCCGAACAGCGAAGAAATCGTCGCGCGCGTGCGCGCGCTGCAGCCCGATTTCCTGTTTTCCTTCTACTACCGCCACATGCTGAAACCGCCGCTGCTCAGTATTCCGAAACACGGCGCGCTGAACATGCACGGCTCGCTGCTGCCGAAGTATCGCGGCCGCGTGCCGGTCAACTGGGCGGTCATCAACGGCGAAACCGAGACCGGCGCGACGCTGCACTACATGGCGGAGAAGCCCGACGCCGGCGACATCGTCGCCCGGCAGGCGGTGGCGATCCTGCCCGACGACACCGCGTTCGACGTTTTCAACAAGGTCACCGCGGCGGCGGTGCAGGTGCTCGACCGCAGCCTGCCGGCGCTGCTCGCCGGCAGCGCGCCGCGCATCCCGCAGAATCTGGCGCAGGGGTCGTATTTCGGCGGGCGCAAGCCGGAGGACGGCCGCATCGAGTGGCGCTGGCCGGCGGCGCGCGTGCACAATCTGGTGCGCGGCGTCGCGCCGCCCTACCCGGGCGCGTTCTGCGAATTCAACGGCGGGGTGCTGCGCGTGCTGAAAACCCGCCTCGCCGGCCGCGCCGCGGCCGGCACGAAGATCCCGTCGCTGTACTGCGACGGCAGCCGCTGCTACGCGGCATGCGGCGACGGCCAGACGCTCGAACTGCTGCAGGCCGAATTTGCCGGCGTCGCGCTGACCGCAGCCGCGCTCGAACGTGAACTGAATTCCATCGCGTATAATCCGCTCTGACAAAATGAAAAAAATCCTGATCCTCGGCGTCAACGGCTTCATCGGCCACCACCTGTCCCAGCGCATCATCGGCACCACCGAATGGGAGGTCTACGGAATGGACATGCAGGCCGACCGCGTCGCCGACCTGCTCGACCATCCGCGCTTCCGCTTCTTCGAAGGCGACATCACGATCAACCGCGAGTGGATCGAGTATCACGTGCGCAAGTGCGACGTGGTGCTGCCGCTGGTCGCGATCGCGACTCCGGCGACCTACGTCAAGGAACCGCTGCGCGTGTTCGAACTCGATTTCGAGGCCAACCTGCCGATCGTGCGTTCGTGCGTCAAACACCGCAAGCGGATACTGTTTCCCTCGACTTCGGAAGTCTACGGCATGTGCCGCGACCGCGAGTTCGATCCCGACGCCTCCGAGCTGGTGCTGGGCCCGATCAACAAGCCGCGCTGGATCTATTCATGCGCGAAACAGCTGATGGACCGCGTGATCTGGGCCTATGGCAGCGAACACAGGCTCGATTTCACGCTGTTCCGGCCGTTCAACTGGATCGGCGCCGGACTCGACAGCATCCACACGCCGAAGGAAGGAAGCTCGCGCGTGATCACGCAATTCCTCGGCCAGATCGTGCGCGGCGAGAACATCAAGCTGGTCGACGGCGGCCGCCAGAAGCGCGCCTTCACCTACATCGACGACGGCATCAACGCGCTGATGAAAATCATCGACAATCCCGACCGCATCGCGAGCGGCAAGATCTACAACATCGGCAATCCCAGGAACAATTACTCGATCCGGGAACTCGCGCAGATGATGCTCGACCTCGCGCGCCGCTACCCCGAATACGAACGCAGCGCAAGAAAGGTCCGGCTCGTCAACACCACTGCCGCCGCCTACTACGGCCGCGGTTACCAGGACGTGCAGAACCGCGTTCCGAAAATCGCCAACACGACAAAAGACCTCCACTGGCGTCCCCGCGTCGGGATGAAGCAGGCGCTGAAGCTGATTTTCGACGCCTACCGCGATCACGTCGGCGAAGCGCGGCGGCTGATGGACTGACAGTCGATCCGTTTCCACGGCATCGATGAAGCTCGCGCTCAAGGTCGACGTCGACACCTGGCGCGGCACGCGCGAAGGCGTGCCGCGGCTGGTCGAAATCCTGCAGCGCCACGGCGCGCAGGCGACTTTCCTGTTCAGCCTCGGCCCCGACCACACCGGCCGCGCGATCCGCCGCGTGTTCCGTCCCGGTTTCATCGGCAAAGTAAAACGTACCTCGGTCGCCTCGCACTACGGAATCCGCACGCTGCTTTACGGCACACTGCTGCCGGGCCCCGACATCGGCCAGCGCTGCGCGGATACCCTGCGCCGCGTGCGCGATGCCGGTTTCGAAACCGGCATCCATACCTGGGACCATATCAAATGGCAGGACGGGGTCGCCGGCGCCGATGCGGCGTGGACCGCGCACCAGATGCAGCTCGCGTGCGACCGCTACCAGGAAATTTTCGGCGAGCCGGCCCGGGTGCACGGCGCCGCTGGCTGGCAGATGAACCGCGCCGCCTACCGGCTGACCCAGCAGCTGGGCTTCGACTACTGCTCGGACACGCGCGGGCGCAGCCCGTTCATCCCAATCTACCAGGCCGAAATCATCGCCTGCCCGCAGCTGCCGACCACGTTGCCGACGCTTGACGAACTGATCGGCCGTGACGGCATCACCGCCGACAACGTTGCCGGGCGCCTGCTGGAACTGACAGCACAGCCGCCGCCTGCCGGCCATGTCTATACGCTGCACGCCGAGCTCGAAGGCATGAAGCTGGCGCCGGTGTTCGAACAACTGCTGGCCGGCTGGCGTGCCCAGGGCTATCGACTGGCGGCGCTGCGCGACTGTTTCGCCGAGCTGGCGCCGAAGGCGTTGCCGCGCTGTGCGGTCGAAACCGCCGCCGTGGCGGGCCGCGCCGGCACGCTGGCGGCGCAGGGCGGAGAATTTCTCGCCGGCTGAATGCCGGTCTTGATTATGTAACATATTTGCCCGACAATCTTTGCAACTGATGGCAGACACATCGATCCCGGATTTCGAATTGCCGGCCACCGGCGGCGGCGTTTTCAGGTTGTCGTCCGAACGCGGCCATCCGCTGGTCCTCTATTTCTACCCGAAGGACAACACGCCCGGCTGCACCACCGAAGGCCAGCAGTTCCGCGACCTTCACCCGCAGTTCAAAAAGCTCAAGTGCGCGCTTTACGGCGTGTCGCGCGACAGCATGAAGTCGCACGAGAATTTCAAGGCCAAAATGGGTTTTCCGTTCGAGTTGCTGTCCGACGCCGAGGAAAAAGCGTGCCGCCTGTTCAACGTGATCAAGATGAAGAACATGTACGGCAAGCAGGTGCGCGGCATCGAGCGCAGCACCTTCGTGTTCGACGCGCAGGGCGGGGTCGCGCGCGAGTGGCGCGGCGTCAAGGTGCCCGGCCACGCGCAGGAAGTCCTCGATTTCGTCCGGACGCTGAAATAGCGCCGCCTTTGTCCAACCTTCCCACAGGAGTCCTATGACCCAGCGCAAGGCACCCTCCGCTGCCTCCGTCGTCACGCGTCTTCCTTCCACCGTCAAGCTGTTCGTGCTCGATACCAACGTGCTGATGCACGATCCGACCTGCCTGTTCCGCTTCCAGGAACACGATGTCTACATCCCGATGGCAATCCTCGAAGAGCTCGACGCCAACAAGAAAGGCATGTCGGAGGTTGCGCGCAACGCGCGCCAGGCCAGCCGCTTCCTCGACGACATCGTCAGCGGCAGCAAGCACGACATCGAGCACGGCATCGAGCTGAAGTCCCACAACGGCGGCGAAGCGACCGGCCGGCTGTTCCTGCAGACACAGGCGATCAGCGGCGAGCTGCCAGCGCGGCTCGCCGGCGGCAAGGCCGACAATCAGATCATCGGCGTCGTCAAGCACCTGCAGGAAGCGCATCCCGCGCGCGAGGTGATCCTCGTCAGCAAGGACATCAACATGCGCATCAAGGCGCATGCGCTGGGACTCGCGGCCGAGGATTATTTCAACGACAAGGTGCTCGAAGACACCGACCTGCTCTCCACCGGCACGCGCGAGCTGCCGGCAGATTTCTGGGACACGCACGGTGCGGAGATGGAATCATGGCAGCAGTCCGGCCATACCTACTACCGCATCCGCGGCCCGCTGTGCTCGAGCCTGCTGATCAACGAATTCGTCCATTACGAGGGCGACCGGCCGTTCTATGCTCAGGTCATGGAGATTTCGGCCAAGACCGCGATTCTGCAGACGATCAGGGACTATTCCCATCAGCGCAACAACGTGTGGGGCATCGTCGCGCGCAACCGCGAACAGAACTTTGCGCTCAACGCGCTGATGAACCCGGAGATCGACTTCGTCACGCTGCTCGGCCAGGCCGGCACCGGCAAGACGCTGCTGACGCTGGCGGCCGGTCTGATGCAGACGCTCGAACAGAAAGTCTATTCTGAAATCATAATGACCCGCGTCACGGTACCGGTCGGCGAAGACATCGGCTTCCTGCCCGGCACCGAGGAAGAAAAGATGAATCCGTGGATGGGCGCGCTCGAGGACAATCTCGACGTGCTCGACAACACCGACGACGAAGCCGGCGAATGGGGGCGCGCCGCGACGCGCGACCTGATCCGTTCGCGGATCAAGGTCAAGTCCCTCAATTTCATGCGCGGCCGTACTTTCATCAACAAGTACCTGATCATCGACGAGGCGCAGAACCTGACGCCGAAACAGATGAAGACGCTGATCACGCGCGCCGGCCCCGGCACCAAGGTGGTCGTACTCGGCAACATCGCGCAGATCGACACGCCGTACCTGACCGAAGGCAGTTCAGGCCTGACCTACGTGGTTGACCGTTTCAAGGGCTGGTCGCACAGCGGCCATGTGACGCTGACCCGCGGCGAACGTTCGCGGCTCGCCGACCACGCCGCGGAAGTGCTGTAGCAGCGGCGCTAGCTAGAAGCGCTCGGGGTTGGCGTAGTTCTCGAAACGCGTATTGTGGCCAAGGAAGGTCAGATCGACTTTTCCGATCGGCCCATTGCGCTGTTTGCCGATAATGATTTCGGCGATCCCCTTGCGCGGAGTGTCCGGGTTGTAGACCTCGTCCCGATAAATGAACAGAATCACGTCGGCGTCCTGCTCGATCGCGCCCGATTCCCGGAGGTCGGACATCATCGGCCGCTTGTCCTGCCGTGATTCGAGACTGCGGTTGAGCTGCGAAAGCGCGACCACCGGAACGTTCAGCTCCTTGGCCAGCGCCTTCAGCGACCGTGAGATTTCGGAAATCTCGGTCGCCCGGTTTTCTCCCTGGCTCGCGGCTGACATCAACTGCAGATAGTCGACGACGATCAGCCCCAGTCCCGGTCCGCCGAACTGGCGGTGCAGGCGGCGCGCGCGCGCGCGCAGTTCCAGCGCGTTGAGCGCCGCTGTCTCGTCCACGTAAATCGGCGCGTCGCCGAGCTTGCCCATCGCCTTGGTCAATTCGTCCCAGTCGCCGGGCTCCAGATCACCGTTGCGCAGACGCTGCTGATCGACGCCGCTCAGTGAACCGAGCAGCCGGGTTGCGATCTGGGTGCCGCCCATTTCCATGCTGAATATCGCAACCGGCATCTTCTCGACCAGCGCGACATGCTGGGCGATGTTGAGCGCAAGCGCGGTCTTGCCCATGCTCGGACGTCCCGCGATGATGATCAGATCGCCCTGCTGCAGGCCCGCAGTCTTCCTGTCCAGATCGGTATAGCCGGTCGCGATTCCGGTGACGTCCGACTTGTCGGCGCGCCGGTAGAGGTCGTCGACGCGCGTGATCACCTTCGACATCAGGGTATTCAGATCGACGAATCCCTGCCGGCCGCGCGCGCCGGCCTCCGCAATCTGGAATACCCTGCCTTCGGCGTGATCGAGCAATTCCTGCGCCGAGCGGTTGAGCGGACTGAAAGCCGAGTCGGCGATTTCCATTCCGACCTCGGCCAGCTTGCGCATGATCGAAAGCTCGCGCACGATTTCGGCGTAACGCCGGATGTTGACGGCGCCGGCCGCGCCGGCCGCCAGCGAATCGATATAGGCGTGCCCGCCGACCTCCTCGAGTTTGCCGCCGCGCTGCAGGCTTTCGGCGACCGTCAGCACGTCGGCCGGCTTGTTGTCGCCGATCAGCAGCGCAAGGTGATGGTAGATCTGGCGGTGGTCGGCACGATAGAAATCGCCTTCGCCGATGATGTCGCCGATCTTGTCCCACGCCGTATTGTCGAGCAGCAGACCGCCGAGCACCGCCTGTTCGGCCGGCACCGAATACGGCGGCAGTTTGAGCGCCTCGACTTGGGCGTCACGGACGAGCGGAACGGCAGCCTGGGCCATGCGCGTAGTTTATCCCTGTCGAAGAATTCGTCGGCGGATCCGGCACTCGATCCGACTGCGCAGAACGCCTGCAATTTACCGAAAAAAAAGAGCTGTCGCCAGCCCTTTCCCACGGCAAAAATCCGGTAAAAATAATCGCTTTAAATTGAGCAGCTAAGCGGGCTCAGGCGGCTTCGCCGAGCACCGACACGGTAATCGTGACGACGACATCGGGGTGCAGCACGACCTTGACCGGCTGATCCCCGACCTGCTTGATCGGTCCCTGCGGCATCCGGATCGCCGCCTTGGACACCTCGAATCCCTGCGCCTTCAGCGCCTCGGCGACATCGACGTTGGTCACCGAACCGAACAGCTTGCCGTCGACACCGGCTTTCTGCGTGATCTGCACCAGCAGGCCGTCGAGTCTGGCCGCGCGTTCCTGGGCCAGCGTCAGCGCATCGGCTTGCGCCTTCTCGAGTTCGGCGCGACGCTGTTCGAATTCGGCGATATTGGCCGCCGTCGCGCGTTTGGCCTTGCCGTGCGAGATCAGGTAATTGCGGGCATAGCCGTCCTTGACCTTGACGACCTCGCCCAACTGGCCGAGGTTCGCGATTTTTTCGAGCAGAATCACCTGCATTGCAGTCTCCTCAGTTTCCTTTTTCCGCCTTCAGTGCAGATCGGTATACGGCAGCAGCGCCAGAAAGCGCGCGCGCTTGACCGCAACGTCCAGCTGCCGCTGATAATGCGCCTTGGTGCCGGTGATGCGCGCCGGGATGATCTTGCCGTTTTCGTTGATGAAATCCTTGAGCAGCTCGATGTCCTTGTAGTCGATCTGCTTGATCTTTTCCGCGGTGAAGCGGCAGAATTTTCTGCGGCGGAACAGCTGGCGCGGTGGCCGCTTTTCACGTTTGTCGCCGCGGCCGCCGCGGCCGCCGGATGTGGTCCTTCTGATAGCCATTCAATTACTCCTGTCTCTGTCCTAATTCGGGAGGGCCGCCGGCGACCGTGCTGACGCCGGTTACATGCAGCGTCAATCTGCGGTCGTCGTTGCCGCGCTGGGCGAGAAACCCCGTCAGCCGCACCGGTTGATTCAAATGCAGCGCGCCCACCGCCTGCGCCGTCTCGCCGACTGCAACAGCGGCGACCTCGCAGCGCACCCGGCGCCGCCGCCCGGCCTCGACCTGCATCGAATCGTGCGTCACGGTAAAGTCGATCGCCGCAACACCGACGGGCGTATGGCGCAACGTACCTCGCTTTGACAGACAGCCGTCGAGCACGAGCCGGTTTTCCACCTATGCCGCGGGCGTTTCCGCCGCCGCACCCTCTTCCTGCCCACCCTGCATCAGGGAGCGCGATTTTTCTTCCTTCATCATCGGCGACGGCGTGGTCACGGCCGCTGTCATCTTGACCGTCAGATGGCGCAGCACTGCATCGTTGAATTTGAATGCGTGCTCGATCTCATCCAGCGTCGCGTTGTCGCATTCGATGTTCATCAGCACGTAATGTGCCTTGTGGATTTTCTGGATCGGATAGGCAAGCTGACGGCGCCCCCAGTCCTCGAGACGATGGATGCGTCCGCCTTTGGACTGGATCAGCGTCCGGTAACGCTCGATCATCCCCGGCACCTGTTCGCTCTGGTCGGGATGCACGATAAATACGATTTCATAATGCCGCATTGGATCTCCTCATGGTCTCGGTATCACACGGCCTCCCGTCATGCGTGAAACGGTGAGGCAAGGAAAAATCGCCCGGCGTCGGCCGAGGCGAAGGCGCGGATTCTACAGAGAATCCGGGAACACGGCAACGCCTGTCAGAATATCAGGGCGATGGCGGCGTGGATCATGTCGTCGTCGCGCCCCTGCTGGCCGGCGGGATCGATGACGTGCGCCCAATCGGCGCGCAGATTGAAATGCTGGCCGATCGCCAGCCGCCAGCCGATGCCGACGCTGGCGCCGCTCTGATCGGGGGGATCTCCCGGCTGGGGACTGTTGCGGCTGACTGTGCCCATGTCGTAAAACGCCAGCGCGCGCAGCCGCACATCCTGCCACGGCAGTTTTACCTGGCTCGAAAAGTCCGGCGTATAGAGCTCGATGCTGGTGGTGTAACCGCGGTCGTTGGAAACTTCGCGCTGGTTGAACCCGCGCACGGAATCGGGACCGCCGAACCCGAACTGCTCCCCCGGCACCAGAGCATCGGAAGTCACCTGGTCTGCGAAGACCGCGCGCACCTGCCAGTCCTTCGGCAACAGGCGCAAGTACGTGGCACCCAGCCGCCACACACGATAACCGGCACGCGCGTCAAACCGGTCGAGCTTGAAGTCGGCATCGGTCCCGTCGTTGCCGCCCGGAAACAGGTTCTGCGCCCAGCTCAGATAAAACTGCAACTGCGCCTGTTTCATGCGCCACAGCCCGTTATAGGTCACACTGACCGGATGCACCGTGATGTCGTCAACGCCGCCGACACCGCTGAGCCGGACGCCGCTCTGCTCCAGCTCCGGCTTATAGGCGCGGTAATCGATGCCGACGGTGACTTTGTGTTCGTAGGCGCCGCCCAGTAGTTTCGACAGGTAAATGTTGTAGTGCGCTCCATAGACGCTGCCGCTGCCGCTGACGTTGAATACGTCCTGTATGGTGCCGGAATCGACATTGGAATAAGCGGCGAGAAGATCCAGGGAACTGTTATGAGCGTAAAACGGTATGTGATAACCGGCAAAAGCGATCTTGGTCGAACAGGTTCGAATGCTGGAAGCCGACCCCCAGGCGTTCATTGCCGGTTTCCTTGGTGCCGGTATTGTCAAGCGTGGCGAAATAGCGGAGCGGCTTGACATCCTTGATCTTGACGACCGCATCCAGTTCATCGTCGGTATCGCCGGACCGCAGCAGCACCGTGGTCTGCTTGGTCGGGTGCTCGTCCAGCAACTGCAGATTGCGGGCGATTGCCTGCGCGTTCGGCGGCGTGCCTTCCTTCAGGGTCGGCAGACTGGCGCGGACATTGGCGACATCGAAATATTTATTGTCTTCGACCTTGACCTTGCCGATGCGCGGCTCCGTCACCCGCAACTTAACCACTCCGGCCGTGATGTCCTGCTCCGGCAACAGCACCTGGACCGAACCGTAACCGCGGTTGCGATAGGCCTGTTCGAGCGCTTCCAGCGCGCGTTGAATGTCGCCAAAGTCCTTGTCATCGCCGGTATAGGAAGCAACGATATGCTCGACTTCGGCGGCGCTGAGCAGCGTATTGCCCGTAACGTCGAAGCGCACGATGCGGAATTTCTGGGTGGTCGCTGCGTCAGCAGCTTGCGCCGCGGCCACCGGCACGTACGCCGATAACACGCCGGCAAGGACGATGCCCGCTAACAGGTTACGGCTCATGATGGAAAAATGCGCTTCCTGAAACATGGAAATGGTGATGATTATATTGTGATATCAATGGGCTGGCAATTCGTTTTCAGCAATGTCATCGTCATTGATATTCCCGGCGCCGCCGGGTTTCGGCCAGACATATGCCGCTGGCAACGGATACATTGAGGCTTTCCACGCTGCCCGCCATCGGAATCCGCACCAATTCATCGCAATGCTCGCGCGTCAGCCGGCGCATCCCTGCGCCTTCCGCACCCAGCACCCAGGCCAGCGACCCGTCAAGACGTGCGTGATAAATATCGGTCTGCGCGCCCTGGTCGGCGCCGATGATCCATATCCCATTTTCCCGGAGCATACGCAATGCGCGTGCCAGATTGGTTACCATCACATAAGGGATGGTTTCAGCTGCACCGCAGGCGACTTTCGACACTACAGGTGTAATACCCGTTGCCCGGTCCTTGGGGGCAATCACCGCATGCACGCCGAATGCATCGGCAACCCGCAGACACGCACCGAGATTGTGCGGATCCTGAATGCCATCGAGCACCAGCAACAATAACGGCCCGGCATTACGTTCGAGCACTTGTTCGATGCTGGTTGCCGGCACCTCCGGCACGATGCGGGCGGCAACGCCCTGATGGCGCGCGCGACCGGTCAGCCCATCGAGCCGCGCCGCGTCCACCGTCAGCACATTGACGCCCCGCTCGGCGGCAAGCCGTGCCAGATTCCTGGCGCGCGCATCGCTGCGCGCCGCATCGAGGTAGATCTCGCGGACGCCGGCTGCAGCATGGCGCAGCCGCGCGGTCACCGCATGGAAACCGTAGATGACGCGCGCCGCCGTCACCGCCGGTGTTCCTGCCCGGTCAGCACAAAATCGATCTTGCTGCTTTCGAGATCGGCGCGCGCCACGCGTACCGTCACGCGGTCGCCCAGCCTGAACTGCGCGCCGCCGTGCTCGCCGCGCAATTGGTGACGCGCCGCATCGAAATGGAAATAGTCATTGCCGAGGTCGGACACGTGCACCAGTCCCTCGACATGGATGTCGTCGAGCGCGACGAAGATGCCGAATGCGACGACCGCGCTGATGCTGCCGGCGAACACCTCGCCGACATGGTCGCGCATGTAGTAGCACTTGAGCCAGGCTTCGACGTCGCGTGTCGCCTCGTCGGCGCGGCGCTCGGTCTGCGAACAGCGCAGGCCGAGCTCGTGCCACCCGCCGGGCTCATAGGACTTTCCGTGCAGGGTGGCTTTGATCGCGCGGTGCACCAGCAGGTCCGGGTAACGCCGGATCGGCGAGGTGAAATGGGTATAGGCCTCATAGGCGAGGCCGAAATGACCGATATTGTCGGGACTGTAGACCGCCTGCTGCAGCGAGCGCAGCATCACGGTCTGCAGCAATTGCGCGTCAGGCCGGGATTTGACGCGCTCGATGACCCTGGCGTAATCGGCGGCGTGCGGCCTGGCACCGCCGCCGAGCTGCAGCCCGAATCCTTTCAGGAATTCGCGCAACGCGTTCAGCTTTTCCGGCGTCGGTCCTTCATGGATCCGGTACAGCACCGGATGGCCGCGGCTGCGCAGATAATCGGAAGCGCAGACGTTGGCCGCCAGCATGCATTCCTCGATGACGCGGTGCGCGTCGTTGCGCTCGACTTTCACGATGCGTTCGATCTTGCCGTGCGCGTTGAAGATCATCTGTGTCTCGACGGTCTCGAAATCGATCGCGCCGCGCTTGGCGCGCGCGCGCAGCAGCGCCTGATACAACCGGTGCAGCGCCGTCAGATGCGGCAACAGCGCGCTGCGCTGGCGCACGGCTGCCTTGCCGGCGCCCGTCAGCAGCGCGGCCACCTCGTTGTACGTCAATCGCGCATGCGACCACATCACGCCCGGATAAAACCGGTAGTCGGTGACTCCGCCGTGGGTATCGATTGTCATATCGCAGACCAGACACAGGCGGTCGACTTCGGGATTGAGCGAGCAAAGACCGTTCGACAACACTTCCGGCAGCATCGGAATCACGCGGCGCGGAAAGTACACCGAGTTGCCGCGGTTGCGCGCTTCGAGATCGAGTGCATCGCCGTGCTTCACGTAGTGGCTGACATCGGCGATCGCGACCACCAGCCGGAAATCCCTGCCGCGGGGCTCGCAATATACGGCGTCGTCGAAATCCTTCGCGGTTTCGCCGTCGATCGTCACCAGCGGCAGATGGCGGATGTCTTCGCGCGCCGCCATGTCGTCCATCATCACCTTGCCGGGAAACCGCGCGCATTCCTTCTCGATCTGGCGCGAAAATACGTGCGGCAGGTCGTGCTTGCGCAGTGCGATTTCGATTTCCATGCCGGGATCGGCATAGTTGCCGAGTACTTCGACCACGCGTGCGATCGGCTGCGCCTGCTTTTCCGGCTGCTTCAGGATTTCGGCGACCACCACCTGGCCGGGCTTCGCGTCCAGCGCGTCGCCGGCAGGCACCAGCAAATCCTGGCTGATGCGCCTGTTTTCGGCGATCACGAACAGCACGCCGCGCTCGCGGTGCAGGCGTCCGACCACCTTGTGATTGACCCGCTCCAGCACCTCGACGATCTTGGCTTCGGGCCGGCCGCGCCGGTCGGCGCCCGCCGCGCGCGCCGCGACGCGGTCGCCGTGCAGCACCTTGTGCATTTCGTGCGTGCCGAGAAACATGTCGGCGCCGCCGTCGTCGCGGATCAGGAAGCCGAAGCCGTCGGGATGCCCTTCGACGCGACCGGTGATCAAATCGAGTTTCGACATCACGCAGATCGCGTCGCGCCGGTTGCGCATGATCTGGCCGTCGCGCTGCATCGCGTCGAGCCGGCGCCCGAACGTCTCGTGTTCGTGCGGCTTGATCGCCAACGCGCTCCTCAACTGCGCTTCGCTGACCGGAACGCCTTGCGCTTCGAGCGTCTGCAGAATGAATTCCCGACTCGGCAGTGGCTCGGCGTAATTGCCGCGCTCGCGCTCGAGATGCGGATCGCTGGCGCGCCACCGTTGCGCGGCGGAACTGCCGCGCGATCCGGCTTTGCCAGTATTGGCAGTGGTTTTACGCCGTTTCATCGATTGACAAACCCATCTTTTGTGATTACATTCCCCCGCCTTCCGGGCCGAGATGGCGGAATTGGTAGACGCACCAGTTTCAGGTACTGGCGGGGCGACCCGTGGAGGTTCGAGTCCTCTTCTCGGCACCAGCATTCAGCATTGCGAGCCTGACGGTCATTTGCCCGCATCGCGGTTGCTCACTCGAACGGGTGACGCCGCACAATGGTCTGTTCGCGGTCGGGGCCGGTTGAAATCAGGTCGACCGGCACGCCGCAGATTTCTTCGACGCGCTGCAGATAACGCCGCGCCTGCGGCGGCAGCTGGTCTTCGCGCGTGAGACCGACGGTGCTGGCTTGCCATCCCGGAATCTCCTCGTACACCGGCTCGCATTCCGCAGCGTCTTCGGCGCCGAACGGCAGGATGTCGCGCAGTTGGCCGTTCAGCCGGTAGCCGGTTCCGATCTGCAGTGTCTCCATGCCGTCCAGCACATCGAGCTTGGTCATGCACAGACCGGAGATGCCGTTGATCTGGATCGCGCGCTTCAGCGCGGCGGCATCGAACCAGCCGCAGCGCCGCGGCCTGCCGGTCACCGAACCGAACTCGTTGCCGCGCGCCGCCAGCCGCCGTCCGATGTCGTCGTCGAGTTCGGTCGGAAACGGCCCGGAACCGACGCGCGTCGTGTAGGCCTTGGTAATGCCCAGAACATAATGGAGCAGGCGCGGCCCGACACCGGCGCCGGCGCAGGCTGCGCCGGCGACACAGTTGCTCGACGTCACATATGGATAAGTGCCGTGATCGATATCGAGCAGCGTGCCCTGCGCGCCTTCGAACAGCAGGTTGTCGCCGGCGCGATGCGCGTCGTACAGCATGCGCGGGACATCGGCGATCATCGGCACGATGCGCTCGGCAAGCCGCAGCGTGTCGTCGCAAATCTGCCGAAAGTCCAGCGGCGCGGCGTTGAAATAGCCGGCGAGCACAAAATTGTGGTAATCGAGCACCGCGTGGAGTTTCTCGGCGAAACGCGCCGGATCGAGCAAATCCTGCAGCCGGATCGCGCGCCGCGCGACCTTGTCCTCGTAGGCAGGGCCGATGCCGCGGCCGGTGGTGCCGATCTTGCCGGCGCCCTTGGCGGCTTCCCGCGCCTGGTCGATCGCAACGTGATACGGCAGGATCAGCGGACATGCTTCGCTGACATGCAACCGTCCGTTGATGCCGATGCCGGCACGGTCGAGTTCGTCGATTTCTTCCAGCAACGCGGAGGGCGACAGCACCACGCCGTTGCCGATATAGCATGCGACCTGTTCGCGCAGGATACCGGAGGGAATCAGCCGCAAAACGGTTTTTTTGCTGCCGATGACCAGCGTATGCCCGGCATTGTGCCCGCCCTGGAAACGCACGACGCCCCGCGCATGATCGGTCAGCCAGTCGACGATCTTGCCCTTGCCTTCGTCTCCCCACTGGCTGCCGACAACCACCACATTTTTCGACATGATCTCCCGTACCACCGTCAACAATTGCCGGAAGACACGGAAAACGCCGGTGCGGCCTGTTGCCGACATGCGTCCGCGCCGATCGGCGGCTTTTTCATCAAATTTTCACCACCTGCCACTTACCGGCCCGGCGCACCAGTTTCCGATCGCAATCATGTTCAGTACGCGCCACAGCGCGGCCGGGCAACGCGACGACCACGACCGTGCCGGCCCGACGCAGCGCAGCGATGCGCCTTTGCAATGCCGCGTCGTGCGGCGAGTACGGTGCCAGCACCCCGCTGCGCGGATTCCCGGCCGGCGCCGCCGCTGCGAGCTCGCGCAGGTCGAGACTGAAGCCGGTCGCCGGCCGCGCGCGGCCGAACGCCCGCCCGACTTCGTCGTAGCGTCCGCCCAATGCCAGCGCATTCGGCGCCCCTTCGATATAGGCTGCAAACACTACGCCACTGTGATAGTGATAGCCACGCAGCTCGCCAAGGTCGAAACGGACGTCGATGCCGTCCGTTCGCAGCATTCCGCCAATGGAGCGCAGTTGCGTCAGCGCCTTGCCGATTGCAGGATCGTCCGGCAGCCGCCGCTGCGCGGCGCGCAATACATCGGCGCCGCCGGTCAGTTCCGGCAATTGTTCAAATGCGGCACGGATCTTGGCGCTGAACCCGCCCGCCAGCGTGCGCAACGCCGCCGCGTCCTTCAACTGCACCGCCCGGAACAACGCGGTTTCGGTATCGGCATCGGCCCGCGCGCGGCGCACCAGCGCGCGGAACACGCCGACATGGCCGATATCAAGCTGGGGCCGCGCGATTCCCGCCAGCCGCAGCGCGGCGAGCATCAGACGCTGCACCTCGACGTCCGCCTCGATCCCGGCGTGGCCGTAGATTTCGGCCCCGGCCTGCAGCGGCTCGCGCGTGCGGTTCAGCCCCGCCGGCAGCGTATGCAATACGCTGCCGGCATAGCACAACCGGCTCACTCCCCTGCGGTTGAGCAGATGGGCATCGATGCGCGCGACCTGCGGCGTGATGTCGGCGCGCACGCCAAGGGTGCGCCCCGACAGCTGATCGACCAGCTTGAAAGTCCGCAGATCGAGATCGTGGCCGGTGCCGGTCAGCAGCGACTCGACATATTCGAGCAGCGGCGGCTGCACCAGTTGATAACCGTGGACTTCGAACAGGTCGAGCAGCGCGCGCCGCAGCCGCTCGATGCGGCGCGCCTCGTCCGGCAGAATGTCCTCGATATATTCAGGCAGCACCCACTTGCGCATGGCAAAAATCACCGTTCAGACATGATGTGAGAGGATAACCCGACGGCGACGCTTTCGGAAATCAATGCGACAAAAACAGCAGCAGCACTCCGGCCAGCATCGATGTCAGTCCGATGAACCGGATCTGTCCGTCGTTCAATTCCAGCAGGCGGCGGAAAGTCGCGCGCCACAGTTGCGGCGCGAGGAACGGCAATATCCCCTCGATCACCAGCACCAGCGCCAGCGCGGTCAACAGAAGATTTCCCATGGCCATCCGCCGCGGTTACTTCGATGGCCTGCTGTTCCTGAAGTACTTGAAGAATTCCGAGTTGGGATCGATGACCAGCACGTCGTTCTTGTCCTTGAAGCTCTGGCGGTAGGCTTCCAGGCTGCGGTAAAAGGCGTAGAACTCGGGATTTGCCTGATAGGCGCCGGCGTAGATCGCGGCTGCCCTGGCGTCCCCCTCGCCCTTGATGCGCTGCGCCTCATGATAGGCCTTGGCCAGGATCACCTCGCGCTGGCGGTCGGCATCGGCGCGGATTTTTTCCGATTCGGCGGCGCCGGTCGCGCGCAACTCGTTGGCGGCGCGCTTGCGTTCCGCTTCCATCCGGCGATACACCGAGTCACTGACTTCCTGCGGCAAATCGACCCGCTTCAGTCGCACGTCGAGCACCTCGACGCCGATCGACTGCGCGTCTTCATTGGCCTTTTTGCGCATCAATTCCATGATCTGGTCGCGCTCGCCCGACACCACGTCGTGCACGGTGCGGTTGCCGAACTCCGCGCGCAATCCGTCGTTGATCGTCTGCAGCAGCCGGGTCTGCGCACGGGACTCGTCGCCGCCGACGCTGGTGTAGTACTTGCCGACGTCCGCGATGCGCCATTTCACGTAGAGGTCGACCAGCACGTTTTTCTTTTCCGAGGTCAGAAAGCGTTCCGGTTCGGAGGCCTCGATTGTCAGCACCCGGCTGTCGAAATAGTGGACGTTGTCGATCACCGGCCATTTGAAAAACAGCCCCGGCTTGGTCTTGATCGCGATGATCTCGCCGAACCGGAATACGATTGCATTCTGGCGCTGATCGACGATGTACATGCTCAACGCAAGCAGGACCACGACGGCAACCGCCGCTGCGATGAACGCCACCAGATGCTGCTTCATCGATCCTCCCGATCGCGACTGCGGAACTCGTCGCGCGAACGCGATATCACCGGCGACGCGCTGCTGTCTGTTGTCGGAGATTCCGCCGGTTTTCCGGCGTCGGCGGGCGCGGACGCCGCTGGAACCGCGGGTGGCGCCGTCATCTGCAGCAGCTTGTCGAGCGGCAGATAGAGCAGGCTGCCGCTTCCTTTCTGGTCGACCAGCACCTTGCTGGTATTGCTCATGATGTCCTGGATCGCCTCGAGATAAAGCCGTTCGCGCGTCACGCCCGGCGCCTTGTTGTATTCGACGACGATCTGGCGAAAGCGGCTGGCGTCGCCCTCCGCGCGCTCGATCATGCGCTGACGGTAGCCCTCGGCCTCCTGCACCAGCCGCGCGGCCGCGCCGCGCGCGCGCGGAATCACATCGTTGGCGTAGGCCTCGCCCTCGTTTTTCTGACGGTCACGGTCCTGCCCCGCCTTGACCGCATCGTCGAACGCCGCCTGCACCTGTTCCGGCGGCTGCGCGTTCTGCATCGTCACCTTGCTGATGCTGATCCCGGTCTTGTAGCGATCGAGTATGTTCTGCATCAGCCTCTGCGCATCGGCGGCGACCTGAGCGCGCCCCTCGTTGAGTACGAAATCCATCGTGCTCTTGCCGACGATCTCGCGAATCGCGGTCTCGGCGGCCTGCAGCACCGAATCATCGGGATCGCGGTTGTTGAACAGATAATCGCGCGGGTCCTTCAGCACATACTGCACCGCGAACTGGACATCGACAATGTTGGCGTCGTCGGTCAGCATCAGCGATTCCTGCGGCACCTTGTTGCGGGCGGTGCCGCGATAGCCGATCTCGAGCGAGCGCACTTCCGACACGTTGACGACGTCAACGGTCTCAATCGGGTACGGCAGATGCCAGCGCGCGCCCGGCTGGGTCTCTTCGGTAAATTTGCCGAAGCGCAGCACGATTCCGCGCTGTTTGGCATCGACGATATAAAAACCGCTTGCCAGCCATACCGCGACGATCAAGGCGATCAGCCAGCCGAAACTGCCGCCGAAGCCGGATAGCCCGCCGCCGTCGGGCGGGCGCTCGCCATTGCCGCCCCCGCGCGCGTTCAGCAGCGCTTTCAGCCTCTTCTGGAAGTTGCGCACCATTTCATCGAGGTCGGGCGGCTCGTTGCCGCGGCGTCCCCATTGCGGGTCGTTGAGGGCCATCAGCGCGCCGAGCATGCGGCGCAGCTTATCGGTCACGAAGGCGCGGCCGGTCCGCCAGTAGGTGAGCATGTTTTTTTGAATGATTCGATGTCAGGCAGCGGCGGAACAGGCGATCCTCGAAGGCGCCGGCAATATGGCGTTTTCCGCCAGCGCACTCCGCAACAGGTCAAATCCGGCGCCGGTCGCGGCGCTGACCCAGACGCCGCAAATTCTATCATATTCGTCGCGCTCGATCCGCGGCTCCGTCCCCGTCAGATCGATCTTGTTGTATACCAGCAGCTGCGGAATGCGGTCGGCGCCGATCTCGGCCAGCACCGCGTTGACCGCCGCGATCTGCGCCTCGCGCACCGGACTGGCGGCGTCGACCACATGCAGCAGCAAGTCCGCCTGCGCCGATTCTTCGAGCGTGGCACGAAACGCCGCGACCAATGTGTGCGGCAGCTGCCGGATGAAACCGACCGTGTCGGACAGCACCATCGGCATGCCGCCCGGCACCTGCAGGCGGCGGGTCGTGGTATCAAGCGTCGCGAACAGGCGGTCGGCAGCGTAAGCGTCGGCGCCTGTCAACTGGTTGAACAGCGTCGATTTGCCGGCGTTGGTATAGCCGACCACGGAGATCAAAAAGGCGCTGGCGCGCCGTCCACGCCGCTGCACTTCGCGCCGTGAAGCCAGTTTGCCCAATTTGTCCTTCAATACCTTGACGCGTTTGGCGAGCAGCCGGCGGTCGGTCTCAAGCTGGGTTTCGCCGGGACCGCGCAGACCGATACCGCCTTTCTGCCGTTCAAGGTGGGTCCAGCCGCGCACCAGGCGCGTCGCGAGATGCTCGAGCTGCGCCAGCTCGACCTGCAGCTTGCCTTCGTGGCTGCGCGCGCGCCGCGCGAAGATGTCGAGGATCAGGCTGACGCGGTCGACGACACGGCACTGCAGCCGCTGTTCCAGATTGCGCTGCTGGGCCGGCGACAGTTCATGGTTGAAAATCACCAGCCCCGCGCCGCTGTCCCTCAACACGCCGGCCAGCTCTTCGACCTTGCCGGAACCGGCGAACAGCGCGGGATCGGGCCGCGCGCGTCTGCCGCGCAGCACCGCCGCGACCTCGAGGCCGGCGCTGATCGCAAGCTGATGCAATTCGGCGGTGGTCTCGGCATAGTCGGCGCTGCCGAAATCAATACTGACCAGGACCGCCTGCGGGCGGGCCCGCGGACGCTCAGACATCAACTATCGGAAGTGTGATCGGATGCAAGGCTGACCGCGCGTGCCGGAACCACGGTTGAAATCGCATGCTTGTAGACCATCTGGGTGACCGTATTTTTCAGCAGCACCACGTACTGATCGAAGGACTCGACCTGCCCTTGCAGCTTGATGCCGTTGACCAGATAGATCGACACCGGGATATGTTCCTTGCGCAACGCATTCAGAAACGGGTCTTGTAGCAACTGCCCTTTCGTACTCATGCTGATTACCTCTTTCTTGGTGTTCTGTTTAGCACTCTACTGTATTTCCCAACACATTACTAGGATATTCCTGTTTCAGCGTCGGGTCCGTTTCCGGTTGAACGGGTTGGCCCCTTGGCGGAATTCGATCCGCAGGGGCGTACCCTGCAATTTGAACGCGTTGCGGAAAAAACGTTCCAGATAGCGGCGATAATTATCGGGAACACGGTCGAGGCCGTTGCCGTGGATCACGATGCGCGGCGGATTGACGCCGCCCTGGTGCGCGTAGCGCAGCTTGGGCCGGGCGACGCCGGCGCGCGGCGGTTCCTGGCGCGCCACCGCCGCCGCCAGCGCACGCGTCAGCCGCGGCGTCGACAGCCGCGCCAGCGCGGAGTGATAGGCGCGCTCGACCTCCTCCAGCAACGGCTGGATGCCGCTGCCCTTGAGCGCCGATATGAAGTGGGGCGGAGCGAAATCGATGAAGTCGAGCGCGCGTTCAAGCGTGCGTTTCACCCACTCGCGCTGCTGCGCGTCGAGGCCGTCCCACTTGTTGACCGCGACCACCAGCGCGCGACCGGCCTCGACGATATAGCCGGCGATGTGCGCGTCCTGCTCGGTGATCCGTTCGCCGGCGTCGAGCACCAGGATCACGACGTTGGCGTCTTCGATCGCCTGCAGCGTCTTGACCACCGAAAACTTTTCGACCGACTCCGTAACGCGTCCACGCCGGCGCAGCCCCGCCGTATCGATCAGCGTATAACGCCGTCCGCGGCGCTCGAACTCAACTTCGATGGCATCGCGCGTGGTGCCGGGCTCGTCGTAAACGATCACGCGCTCTTCACCGAGCAGGCGGTTCACCAGCGTCGACTTGCCGACGTTGGGCCGGCCGACGATCGCGACGCGCGGATGCCGCGGCTGCTCCTCCCCATCCGCGGCGGCGGGAAAATCGGCGAGTATCAGCGTGGCCAGATCGCTGACGCCTTCGCCATGCGCGGCGGAGATCGCCAGCGGCTCGCCCAGCGCAAGCTCGTGAAATTCCGCGCACGCCGCCGCGCGCTCCATGCCTTCGGTTTTATTGACGACGAGCCAGATGCGGTGACCGCCGGCGCGCAGTTGCGCGGCGATCGCGCGATCCTGCGGCGTCAGGCCGTGGCGGCCGTCGACCATGAAAATCACCGCGTCCGCCTCGGCCACCGCCTGCAACGTCTGCTGCGCCATCGCCTGCAGAATGCCGCCGTCGGGCGCCGCCGGCTCGAGGCCGCCGGTATCGACGACGATGTACGGCCGGTCGCCGACCCGCCCGCGGCCATAGTGGCGGTCGCGCGTCAGTCCCGGCGCATCGGCGACGATCGCGTCGCGGCTGCGCGTCAGCCGGTTGAACAGCGTGGATTTGCCGACGTTGGGCCGGCCGACGATGACGATGGTGGGTTTCACTGCCCGATTACGCGATTTATCCGGACGGTACGCCTTCCATCATCGGTTGCGCCCGCGTCCGTCCGGCCCGCAACCCGATCGATTACTGGACGGCGATGACGAATACGCCGCCCTTTTGAGTCACCACCAGCACACCCTCGTCGAGCGTCACCGGCTGCGCGACGATCGGACTGCCGTCGGTCGCGACGCGCACTGCAAACTCGCCGTCCTTGCGCGACATGAAATGCACGTAGCCCTG
>Ga0335070_10001116_pt1 | contig 30604 bp, 28 predicted proteins | sample Lox_Sample_13_FD_206722 | JGI IMG/M metagenome (GOLD analysis project Ga0335070, IMG submission 206722) | Soil microbial communities from Loxahatchee National Wildlife Refuge, Florida, United States - Lox_Sample_1.3 | ecosystem: Environmental > Terrestrial > Soil > Wetlands | place: USA...
TGGCGATGTTCTCGCGAGTCGTCAATGCGAACGTTCGTACTCGCCCGGTGTTTTCTCAATGCCTCGCGAGGGAGCTGAGACCGCGGGTCTCGCGTCGAGCCGCGGCGCAGAGCTCATCCCCAACTGCCATTCCGGGACGTGGGTCGACGAGCGTCGAGGTTGGCTCGGGATCCGCGGCGGCGTTGGGCGTGGTCGAGCCGCTTCTGTGTAGTGGCTCGCGCAAAAGCGCCGTCACGGCCGCACAAGCCGCTGCGTGAACTGCGCCCAGTTGCCGAAGCGCTCCGCGGCGCGGAGGCCCGCGTCTTCGGCGAGGCGGCGCAACACCGGGGTGCGCACGTAGTCCGGGTCGGGGAGGGCCTCGGTGACGGCGAGAACGCCGCCCCGCCGCAGCACGCGCGCTTGCTCGGCCAGCGCGCCTCGCTGGTCCGGGATCTCGCCGAGCACCGATACCAGGAAGGAGCGGTCGAAGACGCCGTCGCGGAAGGGCAGCTGGGAGCCGCTCGCCCGCACCAGCGACGGCGTGCGTGCGCCGAGCCGCGCGCGCACCTTGCGCAGCATCTCGCGCTGCAGGTCGAGGCACACGAGCCGGCCGCTCGCGCCGACGCGATCGAGCGCGTACTGGGTGAGGAAGCCGGCCCCGGTTCCCACCTCGAGGACGCGCTCGCCCGGCGCGAGGCCGCTGCGCTCCATGATGCGCTCCGGCTTGCGCCAGGGCGACTCCAGGATCGGCGTCATCCAGCTCGGAAACGCGGTCGGGCGGATCAGCGAGCGGACGCGGACGGCGATGGCGAAGGCGATCAGACCGAGGAACGCGTAGAGAAGGAGTTCAGCCATCGAAGAGCTGGCCTCGCGGGGAGCGCGCAGCCAGCATACCACCGCCGGACCGGATCCCTTCTACGCTGCCTCGCGTCGCGCTTCGGGCACCGGCGAGCTGCCGCTGCGCATCGACTTCGGCGGCTCGCGCACGTCCCAGATCAGGCCGACGGCGGCGAGGCCGCGCAGCAGGTAGTAGCTGACGTCGATCTCCCACCAGCGGAAGCCCTGGCGGGCGCTCGCCATGTAGTGGTGGTGGTTGTTGTGCCAGCCCTCGCCGAGGGTGAGCAGGGCGAGCCAGAGGTTGTTGCGGCTGGTGTCGGTCGTCTCGAAGCGGCGGCTGCCCCAGAGGTGGGCGAGCGAGTTGATCGAATAGGTGGCGTGCCAGAGCAGCGTGGTCGAGAGGAAGAAGCCCCAGAACAGGCCCGACCAGCCGCCGACCGCGAAGCACGCCACCGCCAGCGCGACGGGCGGCACGATGTGGAAGCGGTTCAGCCAGCGCAGCTCCGGATAGCGCGCGAAGTCGGGGATCAGCTCGAGCGGCGTCGCCGTCCAGCGCGGGTCGAAGATCCAGCCCTGGTGCGCGTAGTAGAAGCCGCGCTTCGGCGAGTGCACGTCGCCCGGTCCGTCGGACTCGCGGTGGTGGCGGCGGTGCAGGCCGGCCCACCAGAGCGGTCCCTTCTGCACCGCGCAGGTGCCGAGCACCGCGAGCGCGAACTGGAAGGCGCGGCTGGTGCGGTAGCTCTTGTGCGCGAAGTAGCGGTGGTAGCCCGCGGTGATGCCGAACATGCGCGCCCAGAAGGTCAGCGCGAGCAGCGCGAGCGCGGTGGCGTTCACGCCGGTCAGGAGGACCCCGAGACTCGCGAGGTGGACGCCCCAGTAGAGCGCCGCCGAGATGCGATCGGCGAGCGTCTCGCCCGTCTCGGTGCGCAGCGGCGCCTCGACGGCCTCCTGCAGCAGCGGCCTGGTGCTCTCGGTCTTCAACAGCGGTAGCGACATCGAGTCTCCCGTCAGCCGCAACTGGTGGCTCCAGGCGCGGGCCCGCATTTCGGGGCGGCGCGAGGATAGGAGCCCGATCGGCGCGTCACGGGATGCGCCTGTGAAAGTTCGGTAAAACGAACGGGTTTGTTACGGCTGTGTGCCGACGCCCAGCCGCTGGCGCTGGTAGCGCTCGCGCTGGATGGCTTGGCACCACGCCGTGTTGTCGAGGTACCAGCGCACGGTGCGCGCGAGTCCGCTCTCGAGGTCGTGGCGCGGCCGCCAGCCGAGCTCGCGCCGGATCTTGGCGGCGTCGATCGCGTAGCGGCGGTCGTGGCCCGGGCGGTCGGGGACGAAGCTCTTGAGCTCCGCGTAGGAGCGCTTGCCCTGCGCCCGCAGCGCCGGGTTGTCCCGCGCCGGGCGGAGCTCGTCGAGCAGCGCGCACAGCCGCTCCACCAGCTCGAGATTGGTGCGCTCGTTGCCGCCGCCGATGTTGTACTTCTCGCCCGGCCGGCCGCGCTCGAGCGCGAGCCAGATCCCCTCGCAGTGGTCCTCCACGTAGAGCCAGTCGCGCACGTTGCCGCCGTCGCCGTAGATCGGAAGCGGCTTGCCGTCGAGGGCGTTGAGGATCATCAGCGGGATCAGCTTCTCGGGGAACTGGTACGGTCCGTAGTTGTTCGAGCAGTTCGTGATCAGGGCGGGAAGCCCGAAGGTGTGGTGCCAGGCGCGCACGAAGTGGTCGGCAGCCGCCTTGGAGGCGGAGTAGGGCGAGTTCGGCGCGTACGGCGTGGTCTCGCAGAACAGGCCGTCGGCGCCGAGGGTTCCGTAGACCTCGTCGGTCGAGACGTGCAGGAAGCGGAAGGCGCGGCGCGTCTCGGCGTCGGCTTCGGCCAGATGCGCGCGCGCTGCCTCGAGCAGCTCGAAGGTGCCGGCGACGTTGGTGGCCAGGAAGGGCCGCGGCGCGTCGATCGAGCGGTCGACGTGGCTCTCGGCGGCGAAGTTCACGACGGCGCGCGGGCGGTGCTCGCGGTACAGCGCGCGCAGCGTCTCGGCGTCGGCGATGTCGCCGCGCACGAACACGACGCGGTCGGCGGGCACGTCCCTCAGGTTCTCGAGGCTCCCCGCGTAGGTGAGCAGGTCCAGCACGACCACGCGCGGGGCGCCGCGCGCGAGCGCGTAGCGCACGAAGTTGCAGCCGATGAAGCCGGCGCCGCCGGTGACGACCAGGGCGCCTGACGACCCACCGGGCTTCGCGGCTGACGACCCAGCGGGCTTCGCGGCTGACGACCCAGCGGGCTTCGCCGTCATCGCGCTTCCCCGTGCGCCGACGACTCCCGGCAGCCCGACATCTTGAACATCGGGTGGCCGGGCGGCTGATAGGTCAGCACGCAGGCGCGCCGCGCGCGGCCGGAGCGGTTCGGCTCCGAGCCGTGCACCGCGTGCGGGCTGAAGAAGAGCAGGCTCCCGGCCGGCATCACCGCCGGCACCTGCGCCGCGAGGTCGAAGCAGCGCGGGTCGGTGAAGAGCGGGCCGAGCACGCCGTCCCCCTGCCGCCCCGGCAGCAGCCCGTGGCGGTGGCTGCCGCGCACGATGCGCAGGCAGCCGTTGTCCTCATCGGCCGCGTCGAGCGCGAGCATGACGTTGGGGAGCAGATCGAGGTGACGGCACGCGTGAGCCCAGTACGGCGAATCCTGGTGCCAGCGGAAGCCCGAGCCCTCGAGCGGCCGCTTGAGGTTGAGCTTGTCGGTCCAGAGCGCCACGCGTTCGGCGCCGATCAGGTCGCACATCGGCGCCACGATGCGCGGATCGTCCAGCAGGTCCGTGAAGCACGGGTCGAGGTGGTGGAAGGGCTCGACCACGCGCAGCGTCGCCGAGCCGGGGCTGTGCTCGAATTGCACCGTCGTCTCCCCCACGTCGACGTAGCGGTTGCCGTCCACGTCGTAGGCGCGGCCCGCGCGCGCCGCGCGCTCGGCGCGCTGCGCCGCGCGTTCGGCCGCCGCGCGCAGCGCTTCGACCTCGGCTGCGGCGAAGACCGCCGCGCGCAGGAAGAAGCCGTCCTCGCGCCAGGCGCGCCTCTCGTCGGCGTCGAGGTGATGCGTTCCCGCCGGCATGGCTCCTAGGCGCGCGCCTCGCGCGCCGCGCTCTCGATCCGGTCGCGCAGCTCGGCGTAGCTGTGCGTCACCGGAAACTGGGGGAACTCGCGCACCACGTTGTCGGGCGGGCGGAACAGGATCCCGGCGTCCGCCTCGGCCAGCATGGCGGTGTCGTTGTACGAATCGCCGGCGGCGATCACGCGGAAGCGGAGGTCGTGGAGGGCGCGCACCGCGTGCCGCTTGCCGTCGGATTGGCGCAGCCGATAGTCCGCGATGCGCCCCTCCGCGTCCACCAGCAGCCGGTTGCAGAACAGCGTCGGCCAGCCGAGCTTGCGCATCAGCGGCTGGGCGAACTCGTAGAAGGTGTCGGAGAGGATCAGCACCTGGAAGCGCTCGCGGGCCCAGTCGAGGAACGCGCGCGCGCCATCGAGCGGCTCGAGCCCGGAGATGACGGCCTGGATGTCGGCGATCCCGAGCCCCTCGCGAGCGAGGATCGCGAGGCGGCGCCGCATCAGCTTGTCGTAGTCGGGCTCGTCGCGGGTAGTCACGCGCAGCTCGGCGATGCCGGTTCGCTCCGCCACACCGATCCAGATCTCCGGGACGAGGACGCCCTCGAGGTCGAGGCAGACGATGTGCACGGCGCGGCGGACTCCGGGGCATCCCAGTGTCGCTGGGAGCCGCGCAGCATAACGAAGCCGCGCGGGGCGGTGCCTCCCGGCCTTCGATACGCTCCCGCGCGAGACACCGTGGAACCAGGGATGGCACGCTTCACCGCCGCATGCGGCGCCGCGCTCGGGCTCGCCATCGCGCTGGCCGGCTGCGGCCGCGACGCGCCCGGGGGCCAGGCGCCGCAAGGCCCGCGGCCTCCCGCCGTCGAGGTCGTGACGCTCGCCGCGGAGCCCTTCCGCGAGACCGCCGCGCTGCTGGGGGAGCTGCAGGCGCGCGAGACGGTGCTGGTCAAGCCCGAGGTCTCCGGCGTGGTCGAGGGCGTGCAGTTCGAGGAGGGGGAGGCGGTGGCGGCCGGCGCCGTGCTCTTCCAGCTGCGCGACCGCGAGGAGCAGGCGCGGCTGCGCGAGGCCCAGGCGCAGTTCGCGCTGGCGCAGGACACCTTCGACCGCACCGCGCGCCTCGCCAACCGCAACGCGGCCGCCGAGGCGCAACTCGAGCGCGCCCGCTCGCAGCTCGAGGTCGCGCGCGCGCGCGCCGACCGGCGCCGGGTCGAGCTCGAGCGCACGCGCGTGCGCGCGCCCTTCGACGGCATGGTCGGCGCGCGGCTCGTCTCGCCCGGCGCGCGCGTGACGCAAGACGACGCGCTGGTCCGCATCGACGCCATCGACCCGGTCCAGCTGGTCTTCACGATCCCCGAGTGGGCGCTGCCGCAGGCGCGCGTCGGCGCGAGCTTCGAGCTCTCGGTGGCCGCCTATCCGACGCGCAGCTTCCCGGGCGAGATCCACTTCATCGCGCCGAGCGTCGACAGCGCCACGCGCCGCGTGCTGATCAAGGGACGCGTCCCCAACCCCGAGCGGCTGCTGCTGCCCGGCATGTTCGCGCAGGTGACGGCGCAGCTCGGCCAGCGCGACGCGCTGCTGCTGCCCGAGGAAGCCGTCGTCAACGACTCGGGCGGCGCCTTCGTGTGGCGCATCGCGACGGGCGGCGAGGCGGAGCGCGTCGGCGTGCAGCTCGGCGCGCGCCAGGGCGGGCGCGTCGAGGTGCGGTCGGGGCTGCGGGCCGGCGACCGGATCGTGACCGCGGGCACCCACAAGGTGCGCGCCGGCCAGAAGGTCGAGGCGGTGGCGCCCGGCGGCGCGGCGCCCGCCGCGCCGCCGCCGCTGGCGAAGTCGGGCGGGGGCGACGCGTGAAGCTCTCGGAGCTCTGCGTCGAGCGTCCGGTCTTCGCGAGCGTGCTCTCGCTGCTGATCGTGCTGCTCGGCGTGATCGCGCTCTCGCGGCTGCCGAACCGCGAGCTCCCCGACGTCGATCCACCCGTCGTGTCGGTCACCACCGTCTACACCGGCGCCGCGCCGGAAGTCGTCGAGGCCTCGGTCACGCGGCCGCTCGAGGACGAGCTGATCGGGATCGAAGGCATCAAGCACCTGACGTCGGTGAGCCGCGAGCAGGTCTCCTCGATCAACATCGAGTTCGAGCTGTCGCGCGAGGTCGATCTCGCCGCGGCCGACGTGCGCGACCGCGTGTCGCGCGCGCGCGGCAACCTGCCGAAGGACATCGAAGAGCCGATCGTCGCCAAGCAGGACGCCGACTCGAGCCCGGTGGTGTGGCTGGCGCTCTCCGGCGGCACCGATCCGATCGCCGTGTCGCGCATCGCCGAGACGCAGGTGAAGGACCGCCTTGCGAAGCTGCCGGGCGTCGGGCTCGTGGTGATCGCCGGCGAGCGGCGCCTCTCGATGCGCGTCTGGATCGACAACGATCGGCTCACCTCCTTCCTGCTGACCGTCGCCGACGTCCGCGCCGCGCTGGAGCGCGAGAACGTCGACCTCCCGTCCGGGCGCATCGAGGGCCTGGAGCGCGAGTTCACCGTGCGCACCCTCGGCGAGCTCGACACCGCGCACGCCTTCGAAGAGCTCGTCGTCGCCAACGCCAAGGGGCAGCCGGTGCGGCTGCGCGACGTGGCGCGAGTCGAGGTCGGCCCCGAGACGGAGCGCAAGATCGTGCGCTTCAACGGCGAGGCCGCCGTCGGCCTCGGGGTGGTCAAGCTCTCGCGCGCCAACACCATCGCCGTCGTCGACGAAGTCAAGGCCGAGGTCGCGAGCCTGCAGCGCGAGCTGCCCGAGGGCGTGCACCTCACGGTGGCGTTCGACGGCTCGACCTTCATCCGCGACTCGATCCGCGACGTGCTGCACTCGCTGGCCGAGGCGATCGCGCTGGTGCTGATCGTGATCTACCTGTTCCTGCGCACGGTCCGGGCGACGCTGATCCCCGCGGTCGCGATCCCGGTCTCGATCGTCGGCTCCTTCACGATCCTGTACGCCGCCGGCTTCACGGTGAACGTCCTGACGCTGATGGGCCTCACGCTGTCGATCGGCATCGTGGTCGACGACGCGATCATCGTGCTCGAGAACATCTCGCGCTGGATCGAGGGCGGAACGTCGCCGCGCGAGGCGGCGATCCGCGGCATGCGCGAGATCTCGTTCGCGGTGGTGGCGGCCACCGTGTCGGTGGTCGCGGTGTTCCTGCCGCTCGCCTATCTGAGCGACACGACCGGGCGGCTGTTCCGCGAGTTCGGCGTGACGGTGGCGGCCGCGGTCGCGATCTCGGGCTTCGTCGCGCTCACGCTCTCGCCGGCGCTGTGCGCCCGCGTGCTGCGCCACGGTACGGCCGAGCACGGCGTCAAGGCCACCCTGGCGCGCTTCTTCGAGGACCTGGCCGCCGGCTACGGCGCGCTGCTGCGGCCGTGCGTGCGCCGCCGCGGCGCGGCGATCGGCTTCGGCGCGGCGTGGTTCGCGCTCGGCTTCCTGCTGCTGGCGACCGGCGCGATCCCGCGCGAGTTCATCCCCGACAGCGACCGCGGCGGGTTCTTCGTGTTCACGCGCGCGCCCGAAGGCAGCACGGTCGAGTACACCGACCGCTACCAGCACGAGATCGAGGGCATCGTGCGGGGCGTGCCCGAGCTCGACCGCACCTTCTCGGTCGTCGCGCTCGGGATCGGGGCGCCGGGGCTCGTGAACGAGGGCGTCGTGATCGGCTCGCTCGCCGACCGTCGTTCGCGCGGAACGAACGCCGTGGTCGACGAGCTGCGCGGCAAGCTCTGGGGCGTGACGGGCATGCAGGCCTTCCCGGCCGAGTTCCCGTCGCTCGGACGCGGCTTCGGCGCCACCCCGGTGTCGCTGGTGCTCGAGGGGCCCGACGTGGCGGCGCTCGCCGGTCACGCCGACGAGGTGATGCGGCGCGCCGAGCAGGAGATCCCGGGCATCTACAACCTGCGCAGCGATCTGCTGCTCAACAAGCCGCAGCTCGACGTCACCATCGACCGGGACCGCGCCAGCGACCTGGGCGTTCCGGTGCGCGACGTCGCCAGCACGCTCCAGATCCTGCTCGGCGGCCGCGACCTTTCGACCTTCAAGCTCGACGGGCAGACCTACGACGTGATCGTGCAGCTCGATCGCGCCGAGCGCTCGCGGCCCGGCGACATCCCGCTGCTCTACGTGCACGGGCACGACGGCTCGCTGATCCCGCTGTCGTCGCTGGTCTCGATCCGCGAGACCACGGCGGCGCGCGGGGTCCCGCACTTCGACCGCCAGCGCGCCGCGACGATCACCGCCAACCTCGGGCCGGAGATCGGGCAGGGCGCCGCCCTCGAGCGGGTCCGGGCGCTGGCCGAGCAGGTGCTACCGGCGCAAGGCGGCTATCGCGCGACCTTCTCGGGCGAGTCGGAGCAGTTCTACGATTCGGGCCAGGCGATCGTCTTCGCCTACCTGCTCGCGGTGGCGATCATCTACCTGGTGCTGGCCGCGCAGTTCGAGAGCTTCGTCCACCCGCTGACGATCCTGATCGCCGTGGCGCTCTCCTTCACCGGCGCGCTCGTGACGCTCTGGGCGCTGGGCCAGACGCTCAACCTGTTCAGCCAGATCGGCATGGTGATGCTGGTCGGCCTGGTCGCCAAGAACTCGATCCTGATCGTCGAGTTCGCCAATCAGCTCCGCGAGCGCGGCCTCGGCGTCGTCGAAGCCTCCCTCGAAGCGGCGCGCACGCGCTTCCGCCCGATCCTGATGACCGCGCTCTCGACGATCGTCGGCATGCTGCCGATCGCGTTCGGCGGAAGCCGCGCGATCGGCGAGGCGCTCGGCGTCGGCGCGGGCGGCGAGCTGCGCGCGCCGCTCGGCATCGCGGTGGTGGGTGGCATGGCCTTCTCGACGCTGTTCACGATCTTCGTAGTGCCGGCGGCCTACGTCTCGATCGAGTCGCTGCGCGCGCGGCGCGCGGCGGCGGCGTCCGCGCGCGCGGGGGCGCCGGCGGTCGCGAGCGAATCGCGCGCGTGAGCGCGCGCTACGGCTCGAGGATCGGGTAGAGGCGCTGCGCCGGCATCGTCTCGCGCAGCTTCTTGAGCGCGCGCGCCTCGAGCTGGCGGACGCGCTCGCGCGAGAGCCCGAGCGACTGGCCGATCTGCTCGAGGGTGTGCTCTTCCTCGCCGCCGAGGCCGTAGCGCAGGCGCAGGATCAGCTGCTCGCGGTCGGTCAGGCTCGCGATCAGCGAACCCACGCCCGAGCGCATGCGGTCGCCGTCGATCCCCGAATCGGGGGTCGAGGCGCCCGGGTCGGCGACGAACTCCTCCAGGCGCTTCTCGGTGCCGGCCACCGACGACTCGAGCGAGATCGCCTCGCGCGACAGGCGGTCGAGCGATTCGAGCGAGTCGATGTCGGTGCCGAGCGCCGGCGCGAGCTCGGCCGCGGTCGGCTCCCGCCCGAGCTTGCCGGTCAGCTCCGCCCGCACGCGCTGGCTGCGCTGCAGCCGGTCGTGCACGTGCGAGGGGAGCCGGATCGTCCGCGAGTGGTTCTGGATCGCGCGCACCAGCGCCTGGCGGATCCACCAGACCGCGTAGGTCGAGAACTTGAAGCCCCGCCGGTGGTCGAACTTCTCGACCGCGCGGATCAGCCCGAGGTTCCCCTCCTGGATCAGGTCGGGGAACGAGAGGCCGAGGTTGCGGTAGTCCTTCGCGATCGCCACCACGAGCTTCAGGTTGTGCTCGATGAAGCGGTTCTTGACCTCGGTCATGCGGGCGTGCGCCTCGAGCACCGAGACGACGCGCTCCTGCATCATCACCTTGGGCAGTCCCGCCTCCGCCTCGAGCTCGGTGAGGCGGCGCGTGCTGCGGCGCACCCGGCGCATCTCGTCCGCGATCTCGACGGCGCGGTCGCGCAGCTCCGCGAGCACCGCGAGCGAGAGCTGCGCCCGATCGAGCTCGTCCGCCATCTTCGCATCGACGCGCTCGAGCGTCTTCTGCGACGCCCGTCGCTTCACCTGGCGGTCGCGATCGGCGAGCAGCCCGCGCAGGCGCTTGACGGCGCGCTCGACGCGCGCGGCGATCTCCCCGGTCTCCTCGTCACCCATCGACTCCGAGAGCTTCGCGCCCGTATGCGAGAGAGCGCGCAGCGAGTCCCAGCGCTCCACCACGTGTCGCGGCGAGCACGGCAGCATGTAGAGCGAGCTGCGCAGCGCGCTGGTGGACGCCTCGAGCTCCTTCGCGAGGTAGACTTCCTCCTCGCGGCGCAGCGTGCGCGTGCCGCCGATCTCCTGGAAGTACGACTCGAGCGGCCGGCGCTCGCGGCCGGGATCCAGATCCTCTGCGGCGAACGCGGCGGTCGCGCCGGTCGGGGCGCGAGTCTCGGTTTCGCTCATCGCAGTCGTTTGACGATCCTCCAGCTTCACTCCCTCACCTCTTGGGACGCCGTTGCTCCCGGTTAGGTGTCGCAACGGGTGCGGACCGGGTTGTTCACCCGGGGGGATTCACGGCCAGACCGAGCAGCTCGCATCGGTGGAGAGGAAGACGCGAGCGGGAAGCTTCGGCGACGGCTGGCCTCCGGCTGTTCGGGGGGCGACCGAGCAGCCCGGCATTCTCTCCGGTTCGCCGACTCTTTTCCAGCACTTTTTGCACTCTCGGTCGATTTCTCCCCCCTCCGGGGCAGATGGGTCCTCGATAACCTTGAATTCGTATCGGAACGACTCTCCGGAGACCGTAGCGGGGTGATAATGACCCAAGCCACGAGGCTCGCCACGCCTCCCCGTCCTGGGTCGCGGCGGGGCCTTCTGAGGTGACAGGGGCGCCGTGCCCGAGAGCGTGAACCCCTTGGGGTCGCCGAAGTTCCGCGCACGCCGGGAGCGGCGGCGTCGGTGCGCGCAGGCGCGGATGCGCCAAACTGCGCCGCCGTGACGTCGGCCGAGCGCGCGGCGGGTGCCGCCTTCTCCGAGCGGGAGTTCTACCTCCAGGAATTCCGGGGCCGCACACTCGCGATCGCATGCCCGGTCGCGCTGCTGCGCGAGCCTGAGGCGCTGGCGGGCGTGGTCGCGACGCTCGCGAGCAACGGCACCCGCGCGCTCGTCATCTCCTCGCGCCGCGCCGTGCTCGAGTCGGTCGTCGGGACGCACGTGGTCCCCGCGTCGACGCGCCGGCTCGAGACCGTCGTGTGGCGTGCGCTCCGCCACGCTTCGGGCGTCGGGCTGCTGGCCGGAGGGCGCACTCCGTTCGCCGCGCAGTGCCGCGACCTGGCCCTCCGCCTCGGCGTCTTCAAGCTGGTGTGGATCGACCGGGGCGGGGGGATCGTCGATCGCAGCGGCCGCCGGCTCTCGTTCGTGCACCGCGACGAGCTGCGCGAGCTGCTCGCCACGCGCCGCCGGATCTCGCGGCGGCGCCGCGCGCTGCTGCGCGAGGTGGACGCGATGCTCACCGGCGGCGTGCCGGCCGTCAACGTCTGCGACCTGGCCGGGCTCGAGCAGGAGCTCTTCACCTACTCGGGCTCGGGGACGTTGTTCACGCGCAAGCGTTACATCGCCGTCCGCGAGCTCGGCCTCGACGACTTCGACGCGGCCTACGACCTGATCGGCCGCGGCGTCTCGGAGGGTTTCCTGGCGCCGCGCCCTTCGCGTGAGATCGATCGCATCCTGGCCCACGGCTTCGGCGCCTTCGTCGAGGGCCGGCACCTGGCCGGGATCGGGGCGCTGCTCGTCGATCCGGACGCGCGCGTCGGCGAGATCGCATCGCTGTACACGCTGACGCGTTTCCTCGGCGAGGGCGTCGGCCAGCATCTCGTCGCGCACGCGCTGCGCCGGGCGCGGGCGCTGCGGCTGCGCTCGGTCTTCGCCTGCACGACCCAGGAGCGCGTCGGCTCCTTCTTCGAGCGGCAGGGCTTCGAGCCCGCCGCGCTCGAGGATCTCCCGGCCAGCAAGTGGCGCGGCTACGACCGCCGCCGGCGCCAGCGCGTGCGCTGCTACCAGCGCGCCGTCCGGAAGCCGGCGGGTGCCCGCGCGGCGCCGGCAGGCTAGGCGGCCGCGCCCCGCGCTCAGCTCCAGGCGGTCGGGAAGCCCTCGAACGCGTGCGGAATCGCGCGGAGATCGGCCAGCAGCTCGCGCGCGAAGCCCTCGGGCACGTCGTCGGAGAATCCGAGCGCGATCGAATCGACCAGCCCGCCGAAACGCTTCTCGACCGCGCCCACCAGCTCGGCGTGCGGCGCGACGGCGCAGAACTCGTGCACCACGTCGTCGGGCACCGCCGCCGCCATCTGGTTCCACTGCCCGCGCTTCGACATCTCGTGGAGCTTCGCGGCGAGCTCGTCCCAGCCGTGCAGCGCGAGCACCGGCGAGTAGGTGCGCGTCGAGCCGTAGAACGCGATCCGATAGCGCGTCCACTCGAACTGCTTCGCCACCTCGGCGGCATCCCGGCCGGTGGCGATGAAGCCGCCGCCCCAGACCTCGAAGGAACGGCGCTCGCGCCCCGCCTTGTGTAGCCCCTCCATCACCTGGGGCAGCGCGACCTCCTCGAGATAGCGGCGCGTGCAGAAGCCGTGCAGGCGCACGCCGTCGCACACGCGCCCCGCGAGCCGCAGCATGTCCTTGCCGACCGCCGCGATGGTGATCGGCACCGGCGGCAGGCCGCTCGGCGGCGGGGAGAACTCGGGCGTCATCAGCGTGAAGCGGTAGTGCTCGCCCCGGTAGGCGAGCGGCTCCTTGCGCTCCCAGCAGCGCCAGATCGCCCGCAGCGCTTCGACGTACTCGCGAAGCCGCGGGACCGGCGCGCTCCACGGGACGCTGAAGCGGCGCTCGTTGTGTCCCTTCACCTGCGCGCCGAGTCCCAGCGCGAAGCGCCCGCGCGACTCGACCTGCAGGTCCCAGGCCGTGTTCGCCACCACCATCGGGCTGCGCGGAAACGCCACGGCGATCGCCGTCCCGAGCTGGATGCGCTCGGTCGCGAGCGCCGCCAGGGCGAGCGGCGCGAACGGATCGTTGGCGATCTCGGGCATGGTGATCCCGTCGAAGCCGAGCCGCTCGGCGTCGCAGGCCGCCGGGGCGACGGCGCGCCAGTTGCCGAGCGGAATCGTGGTCTCGATGCGCATCGGGCTCCTCGCAGCCGGGTTGGGTCCCCATTGTAGACGCGAGCCGCCCGCTCGCGAGAGCCGCGCGGTAGCATCGGCCGATGCTCCGCACGTCGTCGCGTGCTCTGGTGATCGCGGCCGGCCTGCTCCTCGCAACGGGGGCCGCTGGCGCGAAGCCTCCGCTGGGCCCGCTGCGCCTGCGCGACTACGACCGGGATGGCCACGGCGACCTCACCTTCGTCGGCGCCGCGGCGACGCCTGCGGCGGGCTTCGTCCGCCTGCAGCTGCTCGATGGTCTCTCCGCCGGCGCCTAGGCGTTCGTGCCGACGGCCGGCGGAAGCTTCGAGCTCGTCGACGTCGGTGACCTCGACGGCGACGGGGCGTCCGATCTCGTCTTCGAAGGTGTGGTCGGCAGCCCCGCAGAGGGCACACTGCGCGTCGACCTGATCGATCCGGCGGGTCCGGGAACAAGGCAGGCCGTTCTCCCTGACGTCGGCGGGAGACGTGGACGGCGACGGACGTTGGAATCTGCTTCTCGACGGCCTGGCGGGCTCACCGGCCGAGGGTTGGCTGCGGATCGATCAGAGCGGGCCGACGGGATACGCAGCGGCCAGGGGGGCTTCGTTCCGACCGGCGGAGGCGCCTGGCAGCTCTTCTGACGTCGCACTCGGCGCATGGCTCAGGCGCGGCGCGGGCTCCGCCGAAGACCAGGGCATGGGGCGAGTCGCGCAGGCCGGGCTCTTGGCGCTCTACGGCGCCTGGCTGCTGTTCGGCTACCGCTGGCACTTCGTCGACGGCGCGAACCTGCTCTTCCACGAGGCGGGGCACGTCGGCTTCGCGCTCTTCGGCCCGACGCTCCACATGCTCGGCGGGACGCTCGGCCAGCTGTTCTTCCCGATCGCGGCGGGCCTGCACTTCGCGCGGCGCGAGCGGTTCCAGGACGCAGCCGTGTGCGTCGTGTGGCTCGGCGAGAGCCTGATGAACGTCGCCGTCTACGCCGCCGACGCGCAGGCGCAGGCGCTGCCCCTCGTCGGCGGCGAGATCCACGACTGGCACTGGCTGCTCTCGCGCTGGGGCCTGCTCGCGCACTGCGCGAGCGTCGCGCGCGCGATCCACGTGCTCGGCTCGCTCGCGGTGGTCGCCGGCGTGGGCGCCGCCGTGGCGATGGCGTGGCCGCGGTCCGCGGCGCAGCCGGAGCAGGCGACCGGAGCTGGACTGTAAGCCGGGTTCTGTTCCGGCGGCGGGTCGCCCCGACACCGGCGAGGATCATTCGTCTAGGCGACGCATTGCTGCGCCGCTCGAGCGCTCTCACCCGGACGCCCGCGCCTCGCGAGAGGCGCTTCGGGCGGGTCACCCTCGAGGACGTCCCTATTCGAGCTTGCTCCGGGAGGGGCTTGCCACGCCGCCGGTCACCCGGCCGTCGCGCGTGGGCTCTTACCCCACGATTTCACCCTTGCCTGTGCCTCCCCCGCGCGCCCTCACCCGGGCGCGCGGCTTCGTCGGCCATCGGCGGTGTGTTTTCTGTTGCGCTTTCCCTCGGGTCGCCCCGGGTCGCCGTTAGCGACCTCCCTGCCCTGTGGAGCCCGGACTTTCCTCCCGCGGGCGGTTGCGTGCCCGCCGGCGATCCTCCGCCCAGCTCCGGTCGCCGCCAACCGTAGCAGCCGCGCCGGTGAATCCCCTTGACACGGTTGATGGTATTAGATAGATATCCAACAGATGGCTGACAAGGTATCATCAGAGAGACCGTTCGAGAAGCCGGCGGCGAGATCGATCGGAGAGCGCGACGTCCCGCGCCCCGGGCAGATCTTCGACCCGGTGGCGCGCGCCCTCGACCGCGTCGGGGACCGCTGGACGCTGGTGTTGATCCGGCATCTGCTCGGCGGCCCCAAGGGCTTCTCGGAGCTGCGCATGCGCACGGGGATCGCGCCGCGCGTGCTCTCGGCGCGGCTGCGCCAGCTCGCCGACGAGGGCCTCGTCGAGAGCGTTTCCGACGGCGGGCGCTCGCTCTACGCGGCGACCGAGCGCGGCCGCACGCTCGAGCCGATCGTCGCCGCCATCGCCCGCTGGTGGGTGCGCCATGCGATGGAGGACCACGTGGCGGACGCGGGTCCGTTCACGGAGACCTCCGCCCAGTCGATCCTCGAGTCGCTGCCCTTCCTGCTGCGCGACGAGGACGCGCGCGACGCGGACGTGACCTTCGAGATCCGCCTCTCCGGGCCTGGGGGCGGCGTGTGGACCGTGCACATCCGCAAGGGCGGCTGCAGCGTGTCGCGCGGCTTCGCCGAGGTCGCCGACGTCCGCTACACGGCCGAGGCGCGTCATTGGTGCGCCGTCGCGCTCGGCCTGCTCGACGCGCGCGACGCCGTGAAGCGCGGGCTGCTCACCAAGGACGGCGGGCGCGACGCGCTCGACCACTACTTCCACCAGATCCCCCGCCCGGGTCCGGCGCCGCAGCGCGCCGACCCGGGGCGCAAGCCGAGGAGGACGCCGTGATCTCGTTCGGACCGACCGAGGAGCAGGAGGTCGCCCGGGAGGCGATGGGCGAGTTCGCCGCCAGCGCGATGCGGCCGATCGCGCGCGCGAGCGACGAGGCCAGCCGCGTGCCCGAGGAATTCCTCGAGCAGGCCTGGCAGCTCGGCCTGACGGCGACGCAGATCCCCGAGGCCTACGGCGGCGGAGGCGAGGCGCGCTCGCCCGTGACCAACGCCCTGGTGCTCGAGGAGCTGGCGGTCGGCGACGCCGGTCTCGCGCTGGCCGCGCTGGCGCCCTCGCTGTTCGCGCTGCCGCTCGTCGAGTTCGGCACCGAGGCACAGAAGCGCGCGCATCTGCCGCGCTTCTGCGGCGATCGCTACGCGGCGGCATCGCTCGCGCTGATCGAGCCCCGCCCCGCCTTCGACCCGCTCGGCCTGCGCACCGCCGCCGAGCGCAAGGGCGACGGCTGGGTGCTCTCCGGCACCAAGTGCTTCGTGCCGATGGCCGATCGTGCCCAACACTTCCTGGTGCTGGCTCGCAACGGAGGCGGCGAGGGCCTCGCCGGCGCCGCCGCCTTCATCGTGCCGCGCGACGCGCGCGGGCTGGCGATCTCGGCGCCCGAGAAGAACCTGGGGCTCCGCGCGCTCCCCACCGGCACGCTCGCGCTCGAGCGGGTCGAGCTGCCCGCCGAGGCCAAGCTCGGCGGCGCGGGCGGCATCGACGCGCAGCGCCTCGTCGACCTCTCGCGGACGGCGCTCGCCGCGGTGCAGGTCGGGCTGGCCCGCGCGGTGATGGAGTATGCGGTCCCCTACGCCAAGGAGCGCGAGGCCTTCGGTGAGGCGATCGCGCGCAAGCAGGCGATCGCCTTCACGCTGGCCGACATGCGCATCGAGACCGACGCGATGCGCTGGCTGGTCTGGAAGGCGGCGAGCCGCCTGGAGCGGGGCCTGCCCGCCACGCGCGAGGCGCACCTCGCGCGGCTCTACTGCGCGCGCCAGACCATGAAGATCGCCGACGACGGCGTGCAGGTGCTCGGCGGGCACGGCTTCATCCGCGAGCATCCCGTGGAGATGTGGTACCGCAACGCGCGAACCCTCGGCGTGCTGGAAGGCACGGTCGCGATCTAGGAGATCCCGATGATCGACTTCGAGCTCACTCCCAACGACCGGAAGATCCTCGATGCGCTGCGCGCCGAGGCGCTCGCCTGCCGGGCGTACGCGCGCCACTACGACGAGAACGAGCACGAGTTTCCGCCCGACGAGCTGCCCGAGGCGGAGCAGTTCCCGCCGTTCATGAGCCTGTTCGCCGGCCACAGCAAGGAAGACACCGGCCTCGGCACGATGAGCATGCTGATCTCCGCGGCGCAGAGCTGGGGCGACTACTCCGTGCGCATGCGGCGCGGCAAGGGCGGCCTCGGCAACGCCGCGCTGCGCGCCGCCGGCACGCCGGAGCAGCAGAAGAAGTGGGCGCACCTGACGCTCGCCATGGCGATCACCGAGCCGGGCTGCGGCTCCGACCCGTCTCGCGTACAGATGACCGCCGTGCTCGATCCCGCGCGCGACGAGTGGGTGCTGAACGGCGAGAAGATCTTCGTCACCACCGGGTGTCGCGCCGAGGGCGTCGTGGTCTGGGCGACGCTCGACCGCTCGGCCGGCCGCGCGGGCATCAAGTCGTTCCTGGTCGAGAAGGGCGCGCCCGGCTTCGTCGTCGCGGGCAAGGAGAAGAAGCTCGGGATCCGCGCCGACGACACCGCCGCCTACGTCTTCAAGGACTGCCGGATCCCGCGCGGCAATCTGCTCGGGGGCAACGAGGAGATTCCGAAGCAGAGCTCCGGCGGCTTCCGCGGGGTGATGAAGACCTTCAACATGACGCGCCCTGCGGTGGCGGCGATCGGGCTCGGCATCGCCGAGGCGGCGCTGGACTGGACGCGCGAGCAGCTCGCCGCCGCCGGGATCGAGGTCGAGTACGGGCCCGGCCTCCCGGCGCAGCCGGCCGCGGCGCAGCGCTTCCTGGAGCTGGAGGCGCTCTACGACGCCGCGATGCTCACCGTGTTGCGCGCAGCCTGGCTCTCGGACCACGGCAAGCCCAACAACCTCGAGTCGTCGATCTGCAAGGCCAAGGCCGGCGCCGCGGTGCGCGAGATCACGCAGGGCTGCATCGAGCTGCTCGGCCCGCTCGGCGTGTCGCGCGAGCATCTGCTCGAGAAATGGTTCCGCGACGTGCGCATCACCGACATCTACGAGGGCACCGGACAGATCCAGCGCCTGATCATCGCGCGCGACATCCTGGGCTATGGGCGCGACGAGCTGAAGTGAGCCGAGCGCGAAGCTGAGCTGCAGCAGGTCTTGATGAACTTCGCTCGGCTTCGCCTCGCTGCGCGGCGCCATCGGCGCCTTGCGGGGATGCTTCAGACGCTCGTGTTGCCCCGGAGGTGGCGGGGCTCGGAGGTGGGACTCACAGATGTTGCATCTTGATCCGCTCGCGGGCGGCGAGCTTGCCGCCGGCGCGGATCCACGCCTGGATCACCTCGGAGGCCTTCTTCGGGTTGTAGACGTCCTCCTCGCAGCTCCACAGGCCCTCGCCCGCGTAGTCGAGCTTCGTCCAGGTCGGGAACTGGAACGGCGGGCCGCTGGGATCGGTCGGGTTCGGGAGCCGATTCTGACACTGGAAGACCACGAAGCCCTGCTCCGGATCGAAGACCACCCAGTCGTTCGGGAAGGTCATCATCGGGAAGGGCTCCATCACCCCGACGATCCAGTCCGCGATCGCCTTGCGCCCGTGGAACTCGCCGTAGGCATGCTCGACGTAGCGGGCGTCCTCCGTGAAGAGCGCCGCCCACGGGCGCCAGTCGCCGGTCGCGATGGCGCGCTCCCGGACGTCGCAATAGTGGGCGAACGCGAGCTCCAGCTCGTCGCGCGTGATGTCGCTCATCCTGCCACCCCTTCCTCGTTTCCGGCCCTAGTCGCCCGCGAGCGGCTGCTATGATGCGCCGGTCCTGACTCCCGAGTCAAAGGAGCCCTCCGCCCATGAACCTCGAGTTCTCCGAGGACCAGAAATTCGTCCAGCAGAGCGCCCGCGACTTCCTGGCCAGGAACGCAGGCCTCGACGTCTGCCGCAAGATCCTCGAGGCGCCCAGGGTCGCGTACGACGCGGTGCTCTGGAAGGGTGTCGCGGAGATGGGCTGGCTCGGCGCAGTCGTTCCCGAGGCGCTCGGCGGGGCAGGGCTCGGCTACCTCGAGCTCGTCCTGATCGCCGAGGAGATCGGGCGCGCCCTGGCGCCGATCCCGTTCTCCTCGTCCGTCTACCTGGCGACCGAGGCGCTGCTGCTCGCCGGGAGCCCGGAGCAGCGCAAGCAGTGGCTGCCGCGCCTCGCTTCGGGCGAGGCAATCGGCAGCTTCGCGCTCGCCGAGGGGCCCGGCGACCTCGATGCCTCGGCGCTGAAGACGCGCTTCGCGGGCGGGCGCCTGAGCGGCGAGAAGCTCCCGGTGCTCGATGGAGAGGCGGCATCGGTCGCCGTGGTGGTGGCGCGCAGCGATCGCGGTCCGGCGCTCGCGCTGGTGGACCTCTCCGCGCCGGGCGTGACGCGCGCTCGCATCGAGTCGTTCGACCCGAGCCGCTCGCTCGCGCGGCTGTCCTTCGAGAACGCGCCGGCCGAGGCGCTCGGCGCTCCGGGCGAGGGCGCGGCGCTCGTCGACGCGCTGCTCGACCGCGCCGCGGTGATGATGGGCTTCGAGCAGCTGGGCGGCGCGCAGCGGGCCTTCGAGGGGGCGCGCGAGTTCGCCCTCTCGCGCTACGCCTTCGGGCGCCCGATCGCCTCGTTCCAGGCCATCAAGCACCGCCTGGCCGACCTGTACGCGAAGCTCGAGATCGCGCGCTCGAACGGCTATTACGCTGCGTGGGCGCTCTCGTCGGGGAGCGACGAGCTGCCGCTGGCGGCGTGCAGCTTCCGCTCGGCGGCGAGCGACGCCTTCGAGACCGTGAGCCAGGAGATGATCCAGATCCACGGCGGCGTCGGCTTCACCTGGGAGTACGACTGCCACCTGTTCTACCGGCGTGCGAAGTGGTTCTCCGCCGCGCTCGGTACGCCGAGCGCGTGGCGCGAGAAGCTGATCCAGCGGCTCGAAGCCGCCCACGCCGCCTGACCCGATCCGAGGAGAGGACCCCGCGATGGACTTCGAAGACACCCCGCAAGAAGCTGCGTTCCGCGCCAAGGCGCACGCGTGGCTCGCGTCGCACGCTCGACGGCGCGATCCCAACGAGGTCGCGCCGAACCCGCTCGGCGAGCGCGAGGACGCCAACGTGATCGCGCGCGCGAAGCAGTGGCAGGCGACCAAGTTCGACGCGGGCTGGGCCTGCCTCACCTGGCCGAAGGAATACGGCGGCCAGGGGCTCGGGCGCATGGAGAGCGTGATCTGGAACCAGGAGGAGGGGAAGTTCGACACGCCTCCGAACATCTACACGATCGGCCACGGCATGCTCGGCCCGACGCTGATGGCGCACGGGACCGACGAGCAGAAGAAGAAGTACCTGCGCGACATGGCGCGCGGCGAGGTGGTGTGGTGCCAGCTCTTCAGCGAGCCCGACGCCGGCAGCGACCTCGCGGGCCTGCGCACCAGCGCGGCGCGCCAGGGCGACGCGTGGCTGCTCAACGGGCAGAAGATCTGGAGCACGGGCGCGCACTACTCCGACTGGGGCATGATCGTGACGCGCAGCGACGCCAACGCAGCGAAGCACGCGGGCCTCACCTACTTCATCGTCGACATGCACGCGCCCGGCATCGAGGTCCGTCCGATCCGGCAGATCAACGGCGCCTCCGGCTTCAACGAGGTGTTCTTCAGCGACGTACGCGTGCCCGACGCGAACCGGCTCGGCGGCGTCGGCGACGGTTGGCGCGTTGCGCTGACGACGCTGATGAACGAGCGCGTGGCGATCGGGGGCGGCACCGGAAGCGGTCGCTTCCGCGATCTGCTCAAGCTCGCCCGCGAGTCCACCCGCAACGGCCGCTCCGCGATCGAGGACTCGGCGGTGCGCCAGAAGCTGGCCGACTTCTACGTCCGCTCGAAGGGCCTGCAGTTCACCGGCTACCGCACCCTCTCGGCGCTCTCGCGCGGCGGGACGCCGGGACCGGAGGGGTCGATCGGCAAGGCGGTCGGCGCTCCCCTCGGTCAGGAGATGGCTTCGTTCGCGCTCGAGCTGCAGGGCGTGATGGGCGGCGTGATCGACGAGGCCGTCGCTCCGCAGGACGCGGTCTGGCAGGACGCCTATCTCGGCGCGCCGGGGCTCCGCATCGCCGGCGGCACCGACGAGATCCTGAAGAACATCATCGCCGAGCGCGTGCTGCGGCTGCCACCCGAGATCCGCGTCGACAAGGACCGGCCGTTCCGCGAGATCCCGACCGGCTCGCTCGCCAAATAGCTACGGCTTCGGACAGGGGTGACCCAGGCGGCCGAGCACGTCGCAGGCCGTGGGCGCGGGCGCCGCCTCGGCGCCCGGCGACGCGGCGTGGGCCTGTGCCGCCGCGAAGAACGCGCTGCGCGCGGCGGCCGGATCGCCGCTCACGCCCACCGCCAGTGCGAGCAGCGCGGTGACGTGCGCTGCAGCGAGGCTCGTGCCGTCGCCGAAGGCGAAGCTGTCGCCCGGCACGGTCGACAGGATCTCGACCCCGGGCGCGAGGATCTCGGCGCTGGTGCCGCGGTTGCCGCGCTCGTAGGGACGACCGGCGCGGTCGACGGCGCCGACGCCGATCACCGAGGGGTAGGAGGCGGGGTAGCGCGGCTCGGCGACCCCTTCGTTGCCCGCCGCGGCCACGAGCAGGACGCCGAGCTGCTCCATGCGGTCCATCGCCTTGCGAAGCAGCGGGTTCGCCGGTCCGACCAGCGACATGTTCACGATCTGCGCCCCGTTCGCCCAGGCCACGTCGACGCCCCGCAGCAGGTCGTAGAGCCTGCACTCGTCGGACGCCGTGGCACCGGCCGGTGTGCACACGGGGATCGCGAAGAAATCGGCGCCCGGTGCCATCCCGGCGATCCCGAAGCGGTTGTTGGTGACGGCGCGCACGATGCCGGCCATCAGCGTGCCGTGCACCGCCGGCGCCGCGGGCGTCGCCTCGGGCAGCGGGACGACGCGCACGCCCTCGAGGTCGCGGTGGCCGGTGTCGGGCGCCGAGTCGAGCAGTGCGATGCGGGCGCCGCGCCCGTCGCCCACCGCGCGCGCGGCGTCGATGCCGGCGCGGTCGAGCGCGTACTGCAGCGGCCGATACGGATCGGGCCCGGGTGTGAAGGGCTTCGGCTCGGCTGCCGCGGTGACGTAGACCTCGTTCGGCACCACGACGGCGGTCTTCGGCAGCTTCGACACCAGCGCGTCGATCGCCATCTCGGGCGGGCCCACGACGCGGACGACGGTCGCGCAGATCACCGGGCTGAAGAACGAGCTCGCGACGCGCGCGCCGCGGCCGAGCTCGAAGTCGGTCGGGATGGCACCGCTCGGTCCCTTCGGCAGTGCGAGCAGCGCCTCGCCCGCGATCGAGCCCGGGTGCGCACTGGTGCTGGGGGCGGGGAGCGAGGTGATCTCGCCGGGCTCGGCCGCACCCGGTCCGGCCGAGGGAGCGATTCCCTGCTCGGCGACCGCGACCGGCGCCGCGGACGCGTCCGCCTCGATCGGGCCACAGCCGGATGTGTCATTGCCTGCGCTCGCGCCGAGCGAGGGCACGCCGAGCAGGGCGACCGCCAGCAGCAGTCGCCGCGCGGCGCGCTCGCCCCGCCGGATCACGCTACGGGCGCACCGGCTCGGCGAAGGACGCGACACCCGTCCCCTCTGCGCGCAGCAGCGCTGCCGCGGCTTCCGCGTCGGAGCCCGGCGGCAGCTCGATCCGATAGCGGCCGAGCTGCGTGGGGCCGGAGACGATCTCGGCGCCCAATCCGCGCAGAGCGGTGTTGATGCGCTCCGCGCCGGCGTCGCTGCGGAACACCAGGTCGAGCCGGACGCCCGCGTGCCCGGCGTCCCCGAGGAGCGAATCGGTCGCCGTGTGGTAGAGGCCGCTGCCGCGAAAGTGCGACGAGCCCGCGACCCAGCCGATGCCCGTGAAGAGCAGCGCCAGTGCGGCGGCCGCCGCCCAGGTTGCGGCCGCGGGCCGGCTCCAGCGCGCGCGGCGCGCTGGAGCGGGCGTCCGGAACGCCCGCCGATCTTCGACGCGCGGCGGAGCCGCCGCCGCGGCGAGGGTCTCCGACTCGATGCGCGCGAGGACGCGCGCGAACAGGCGCTCCGCATCCCGCACGCCGCCCGGCGGCTCGCCGCGGCCGGCGACGACGTCGATCTCGCGCCGGCATGCGGCGCACGCGGCGGCGTGGGCCTCTACGGCGCCGCGCTGAGCGGCCGAGAGGCCTTCGTCGGGGTACCACGCGATCCAATCGAGGATCTCCTGGGGGCAGCTGCGTTCGGCGGGATTCATCACTGACCTTCCTCCAGCCCGAGCTCTCGCAGTCCCTTGCGCAGGCGCGCGCGCCCGCGGGCGACGCGCGTCTTCACGGTTCCCTCCGGCACGCCGAGTCGCTCGGCGATCTCCTCGTACGGCATTCCCTCCAGCACCGCGAGCTCGATCACCTCGCGCTGCTCGGGCGGGAGCGCCTCGATCGCCCGCCGCGCGACGCGCAGCTCGTCGCGCGCCGACAGCCGGTCGCCGGCGTTCCGCTCGTCAGCGACGCGCTGGAGCGCTTCCGCGTGCATCGGCACCACCGACGCACGCTTGTGTCGCTGGCGGTCGCGGTGGGCGCTGGCGCACTTGAAGTGGGCGATGCCGAAGATCCACGTCGACGGCTTCGACGCCCCGGCGAAATGGTGGGCGCTCCTCCAGACCTCGAAGAACACGTCCGCCACCACCTCCTCGGCCAGGCCCGCGTCGCGGAGCCTGCGCTGGACGAAGAAGTAGATGCGCGAGTGGTAGCGCTCGAACAACGCGCGCAGCGCGCTGCTGTCGCGCCCCCGGACGCCCTCCAGGAGCTCGTGATCGCTCGCGTGCGAGCCTGCACCCTGCTCGAGAAGGGTCGCCATTCTTCGCCCCACGTGAGTGGCTGCAGCGCGCGGTCGGGTTCCCGACGCCCAGCCCCGGCGGGAGCCTACCTCGGCCGCTTCAGGGCTGCGGCACCCCAGGCGGCAGCACGGGCACCGGCAGCTGCTCCCCCACGCCCGGGGCCGGCCGCTGATTGGTCGGGGTGGGCTGGCCGCACTGGGTGCCCGCGGCGGCGCACGAGCCGGGTCCGGCGAAGAGCGCGGCGCTGGGCAGCGGGCTCGGCTGCGCCGGCGGCCCGCTGGCGACGGCCGCCGGGTCGAAGCGGCCGCGCACCGGTGCGCTCGACCCCTCGCAGGCGCCCTCCTTGCAGAGGTCGCGGGCGGGCGCCTTCGCGCAGGGACCCGGCGGCGCGATGGACCAGTGGGCCGCCCGCGCGCCCGGAGCCGCCGCGAGCCCGAGCGCGGTCAGCGCAGTCAGCGCAGCGAGCAGCGGGGCGCGGCGGCGATCGGCCGGGCGTCTCACCAGCTCAGTTGCCCAGTGCCACGGACAGATACACCCCGATGACCTCGCGGTGGTAGTCGAAGACGTCCACATTCGATCGGTTCCTTTCGTAGCGCCAGGCGACCGCAGCGCTCACGTGTCGGGCGATCGGTCGCTCGAGCCGCACGCCCGCCTCGTAGTAGTTCTCGAGGCGGTCCTGGGTCCCGAGGCCGTACTCGATGTCTTGTTGCGGCGCCGGGAGGTTCGGGAAGGTCGAGGGGTGGCGGAAGGGCCGGTGGGTGAAGTCGCCGTTCAGGTCGAGCGCGAACCGGTAGGGCAGCGGCAGGAAGACGCCCGCGACGACCGAGTAGGCGTCGAACGAGTACTCGCTGCCCCGCGCGCTGAAGTGCTCGTACTCGTAGCCGGCACGCAGCAGCGCGTCGAAGGGGAGCTTGACGGTGTGGTGGATCCCGACGACGACGCCGTTCCCGTCGCGGTTGCGCGCGCTGCGCTCGTCGAGGCCCGGCGGACCGCAGATCTCGACGAAGGGCGTGCACCGATTGCCGACGCCGTTGTTTCCGCCCTGCACGTCGTCGCTTTGCGTGAAGAAGTCGTCGCGGTGGAAGCGCGTGTAGAGCTCCGAGAAGCCGAAGCGGTCCCAGGAGCGCAGCAGCGAGAGGCTCGCCCGGTAGTCCCAGAGGAAGGCGTCTCCGTCGACCCAGGCGAAGCCCGAATCGAGCATCGCGCGAACGGTCGTGGCCTCGTCGAGCCGCCGGTCGAGCCAGGCCGCGGCGGTCGGGTAGTTCGAGTCGAACTGGGTGACGTGGGAATAGGCGGAGCCGTTGTACGCGGCCAGCACCCCTCCCGACCAGCGATCGCCGCGGAACAGCTCGCTGCCGGCCTCGAGCGACCACACGCCGCGCTCGTCGCGCTGGCTCGAGATGTCGGTGGGCAGCGGCGTGCCGTTGCCCTGCAGCACCGCGTTGCTGTCGTACTCGAAGCCCACCTCCAGGCGCGCCCAGCGCCGCAGCCGCTCGCTGGCGAGGCGCGCGCGCAGCTGCTCCGCCTGCGCCGCCCAGCCCGTCTCGGGCCACTGCTCGAGCACGCGCGCGATGTGGGCCTCGGCGCACGCGCGGTCGTGGAGCGAGACGCACGCCACGGCCGCGTAGTACGAGGCGACGGGCTCGACGACGGCGGGATCGAGCGCCCGGGCGCGCTCGAGCGCCGTCGAGGCCGACGCCGCGTCCCCGCGCTCGAGCAACAGCAGGCCGCGATACAGCAGCAGCTCGGCGTCGTTCTCCCCCAGGCGTCGCTCGGCTGCGTCGAGCTCGCCGGCGGCCCCCTCGACGTCGTCGAGGTGGTAGAGGGCGATGGCGAGGCGCAGCCGGATCTCGCCGTTCTCGGGATCGCGCTGCTTCGCTTCCCGCAGCGTCTCGACCGCCCGCTCGTAGCGATGCAGCTGGATCTCGCAGCGCGCGCTCTCGAGCAGGAGCGAGCCTTCGTCGGGGTGCTCCGCGCGCAGCTCTTCGAACACGTCGAGCGCGGCGGCGCAGCGTCCCTCGCGCGCGAGTCGCTCGGCTTGCGCGCGGCGCGGGTCTGCATCGGATGCAGCCGCCGCCGCCCGCGGCACGAGCGCCACGACGAGGCTCAGGCCGAACGCCGCGAGCGCCCGTCGCGGGAGCCTCTCGAGCGAATGGCGAGCCCGATCAGCCCGAGCGCGAGGGCGGTTCCCGGCGCGGGCTCCGGCACCACGAGCCCGCTCAGCCCGAATCGCGGCAGCAGCAGCTGGTTGCGCCCGGCGTCGTAGTCGAGCGTGCCCCCCACCACGTAGCGCACCGGGAAGTCGAAGGATTGCCCCACCCCCAAGCTCGGCAGCCGCACGGCGCCGAAGAGATAGTGAATTCCCTGGGCGGAGTAATCCACGATCGAGAGCAGATCTCCATCCAGCCCGATGGGCATGCCCGGATACTGGTGGAGCGGATCCGCCTGGAGGAACACCAGGAACGACGCGGGCAGGGGCTTGCCGCTGTCGTTGTGGACGGTCCAGAGCGAGTCGACGATGAAGGGGTCGCTGGCGCTCGGGGTGCGCCCGGCGGCTTGGGGATTCGACCAGACCTGGGTGAGCCGCTGGTCGATGCCGAGCGCAGGCGCGGGCGTGAGAGCGCGGCCGCCGGCCGAGGTCCAGGTGTCCCGCGGCGTCGCTGCGGCGGCCGCGACCAGCCCGAGCTGGGTCACGTCCGCGGCGGCGAAGCCGAAGCCGCTCGGGCCCTTGAAGAAGAGCGGCTCGATGTCGGTGATCGAGAGCGCGCGAGCCTCGGCGGCGGCGAGCGCGACCGAGAGCCCGAGCGCCACCATCCCGAGCCGACTGCCAACCCTCGAGACCCTGCGGGGGATTCTCATGCACACCTCTCCGCAAGCTAGGTGGCGGAAATCAGTGGCGCGTAGCAGCGAGGGATCTGGTACCGGCCCGCCGGAGAAGGGGGAATGGAGCGCTCCGGGGAGGGGGATCCGGAGCGCTCCCCCCTTGGCGCGGCGTCTCCGCCGCAGGGCTCCGGGGCGGCTCGAGCCGCCCCAGAGCGAGGTCCACCAGGCACGACGCACGCCTTGGAGCGACCTCTCACGTCCGCTTCAGCACCGCTGCGTCGTCTGCACCGCGTCCGCTGCCGATGCGTTGCCGCAAGCGGCGCGTCGGTTCCGTGCCGCGCGCGGCGCGTGTTCGTGCACTCGCCGGGGTCGTCCGCGCGCCGGGCGCCCCGCCGGGCGCTCGGTTAGGTTCGGCCGCCGTGAAGGCCGTGCTGATCGAGAAGCCCGGCGACGAGAGCGCGATGCGCATCGGCGCGGCGCCCGAGCCGGCGCTCGGCCCCGGCGAGCTGCGCATCCGAGTCGTCGCCACGGCAGTGAATCGCGCCGACCTGCTGCAGCGCCAGGGTCTCTATCCGCCCCCGCCGGGCGCCTCGCCGATCCTCGGTCTCGAATGCGCTGGCGAAGTGATCGAGCTCGGGCCCGGCGTCGCGGGCTGGCGCAGCGGCGAGCGCGCCATGGCGCTGCTCGCCGGTGGCGGCTACGCCGAGCAGGCGGTCGTGCACGCCGGCTCGGCGATGCGCGTTCCCGAGGCGCTCTCGCTCGAAGAGGCGGCCGCGGTGCCCGAGGTGTTCCTCACCGCGTTCTCGAACCTGTTCCAGATCGGAGGGCTCACCGAGGGGGGGAGCGCGCTGGTGCACGGCGGCGGGAGCGGCGTGGGCACCGCGGCGATCCAGCTGGTGAAGGCGGCCGGCGGCAGCGCGATCGTGACGGCGGGCTCGGCCGAGAAGTGCGCGCGCTGCCGCGAGCTGGGCGCCGACCTGGCGATCAACTATCGGACCGAGTCGTTCGCCGAGCGTGTGCGCGAGGCGACTGCTGGCCGCGGCGTCGACGTCGTGCTCGACTCGATCGGCGGGCCCTACCTGGCGCCCAACCTCGACTCGCTCGCGCTCGGCGGGCGGCTCGTGCTGATCGGGCTGATGGGCGGCGCCAAGGCCGAGCTCCCGCTCGGCCAGCTCCTGGTGCGTCGGCTCTCGGTGATCGGCTCGACGCTGCGCGCGCGACCCGCCGCGGAGAAGGCGGCGATCGTCAGCGCCTTCGTCGAGCGCTTCGGCGCCGACCTCGCGGCGCGCCGCATCCGCCCGATCGTGGATCGCGTGCTTCCGCTCGAAGCCGCGCCCGACGCGCACCGCGCGCTGAAGGCGAGCGAGCACTTCGGCAAGATCGTGTTGCGCATCCACTCGAGCTGAAAGGAAACCGACGATGGCGGTGGAACGGACCCTCTCGATCATCAAGCCCGATGCCGTCGCGCGCGGCGCGATCGGCGCGATCCTCGCGACCTTCGAGGACGCCGGGCTGCGGCCGCTGGCCGTGAAGATGCTGCAGCTCACCGAAGCGCAGGCGCGCGGCTTCTACGCCGTGCACAAGGAGCGGCCGTTCTATGCCGCGCTCGTCAAGTTCATGACGTCCGGGCCCGTGGTGGCGAGCGTGCTCGAGGGCGAGAGTGCGATCGCGCGCAACCGCGAACTGATGGGGGACACCAACTCGGCGAAGGCAGCGCCCGGCACGATCCGGGCGCGCTTCGGCACCGACATCGAGCGCAACGCCGTGCACGGCTCCGACGCGCCGGCCACCGCGCGCGTCGAGATCGCCTACTTCTTCAATGCCACGGAGATCCAAGCGCCCGTCGAGGCGCTGCCCGTTCGCTGAGCGCGGGGCGGAGTTGCCGGCTGCCTACGCGTAGGCGCGTGCGAGCAGCAGCAGGATGAAGAAGTAGCCGACTGTGAGCCAGAGCTGGTGGCTTCGGATGGCGCGCGTCACGATCCCCCCCGAGACTTCCCCGCCGTTCATTCGGCCGACGCCTCCCGCCCCTTGAGCGCGGCGGGACGGCGAAGCTAGCGGCCCGTGCGCAATCGGCTACGGCCCGCCTGCAACATCCCCCTCAACGTCCTACGAAGCGCGGCGCGCGCTTCTCGCGCGCCGCGCGCAAACCCTCCGCCAGATCCGTCGTCTCGTAGCAGAACGCCTGCTGCTCCGCCTCGCAATCGAGCTGTTCGTCGAGGGAAACCGCGAGCGCCTGCGCGAGCGAGCGCTTCGCGCCCCGCACCGCGAGCGGCGCGCACTCCGCGATCTCGGCGGCCCAGGCGAGCGCGCGCGGCACGACCGCTTCCCGCTCGACGGCCTGGTTGACCAACCCGATGCGCTCCGCCTCGGCGCCATCGATGCTGCGGCCGGTGAGCAGGAGGTCGCCTGCGTGCGCGGGTCCCACCAGGCGCGGCAGCGTCCAGGACGAGCCCATGCCGGGGTGGATGCCGAGCCGCGCGAAGTTGAGCCCGAGCTTGGCGTCGCGCGCGGCGACGCGCAGGTCGCAGGCGAGAGCGACGGCCAAGCCCGCGCCGATCGCCGCGCCCTGGATCGCGGCGATGCTGGGGCAGGGCAGTCCGCGCACCGACAGGAAGAGCCCGTAGAAGTCGCGCATGAAGGCGCGGTTGCGGCTGCGGGTCGGCTCGCCCGGTTCGCTGCGGCCCGCCCGCGCGCGGCTCTCGATCAGGTCGAGGTCGCCACCCGCGGAAAAGGCTGGGCCCGCGCCCGTGAGCACCACGGCGCGCAGCGCCGGGTCGCCGGCGAGGGCGGCCACGGCCGAGGCGAGGGCTCGCCCCATCGCCTCGGTCATGGCGTTGCGTCGCTCCGGGTCCTCGAAGACGAGCAGCCCGACGGCTCCGCGCCGCTCGACCCGCACCAGCTCCGGCGCCACCGAGAGGCCGTCAGTCGGCCGAGCGCCGCAGGAAGGCCGGCAGCTCCCGGTCGGCCTCGCTGCCCGGCTTCTTCTCCTTGCGGATGAAGGCCGGCACGTCGAACTCGTCTGCGAACGGGGACTCGAAGTGCTCGAAGCGCGGACCCGGCGGCTCCTCGACGTACGCCTCCGTCTCGCTCGAGAGCGCCGTCTCGCCGCTCGCCGTGGGAGCCGCCGACGCGCGCAGCGCCTCGGGCTCCCGGCGCAGCGGCCGCACGTTGCCGATCTCGCTGCGCTCGTCGCGATCGCGACCGCGACCGATCCGCCCGTCGTCGAGCCCCGTCGCGATCACCGTGACGCGCAGGTCCCCACTCGCGATCTCCTCGTCGATCACCGCGCCGAAGATGATGTTGGCGTCCTCGTGCGAGGAGTCCTGGATCAGCTTGGCGGCCTCCTCCACCTCGTGCAGCGTCATGTCCGAGCCGCCGGTGAAGTTGATCAGCACGCCGCGGGCGCCCTCCATCGAGAGGTCCTCGAGCAGCGGGTTCGAGATCGCGGAGCGCGCCGCGTCCACCGCCCGCGTCTCGCCGCGCCCGATGCCGGTCCCCATCAGCGCCATGCCCATCTCGTTCATGATGGTGCGCACGTCGTTGAAGTCGAGGTTGATCAGCCCGTGGCCGGTGATCAGGTCCGAGATCCCGCGCACCGCCCCGAGCAGGACGTCGTCCGCCAGCCGGAAGGCGTCCTTCATCTTGGCGTTCTTGCCGGCCACCGCGAGCAGGCGCTGGTTCGGGATCGTGATCAGCGTGTCGACCACGCGGTGCAGCTCGTCGAGCCCGCGCTCGGCGTGCCGCTGGCGCACGCGGCCTTCGAACAAGAACGGCTTGGTGACGACCGCCACGGTCAGGGCGCCGACCTCGCGGGCGACCTCGGCGATGATGGGCGCCGCGCCGGTGCCGGTCCCGCCGCCGAGCCCGGCCGTCACGAAGACCATGTCGGCGCCGATCAGCAGCTCGCGCAGGCGGTCGCGCGCCTCGAGCGCGGAGTCCCGGCCCTTCTCGGGGTTCGCGCCGCACCCTAGCCCGCGGGTCACCTCGGAGCCGAGCTGCACGCGCACGGACGCCAGGCTGTGCTGGAGCGCCTGGGCATCCGTGTTGGCGGCGACGAACTCCACCCCGGAGAGGTTCGAGGCGATCATGGTGTTGAGGGCATTCCCCCCGCCGCCGCCGACCCCGACCACCTTGATCACCGCGTGGAGCTTCGACTCGCTCTCGAAGTCGAGCAGCTCGTCGGAGTCGTCGTTCGGGCCGATCTCCAGCAGATCGACCCCGTCGAGCTTGGCGGCGTCCGGGTCCGCCCCGGCCTGACGCTTCCCCTCTGCCTGCTTCCGTTCCGAATTTCGGTCTGTGCTCGAATGACGGGAGACGAACGTCTCCGCGTCCCGCGGATCGCGGTTGCTCGGCGCCATCGCT
>Ga0335070_10001119_pt1 | contig 30573 bp, 23 predicted proteins | sample Lox_Sample_13_FD_206722 | JGI IMG/M metagenome (GOLD analysis project Ga0335070, IMG submission 206722) | Soil microbial communities from Loxahatchee National Wildlife Refuge, Florida, United States - Lox_Sample_1.3 | ecosystem: Environmental > Terrestrial > Soil > Wetlands | place: USA...
GTGAAAGCTTGCTTTGAGGGCGTCATCAGTCCGATGGCACCTGCGTCGATTCTGCGCGAGCATCCGAATGCCACGGTTTACCTCGATGACGCGTCAGCCTCGCTTCTGACCGGAAGCATCCGCGAGTCGCTACAGAAACATTCTCAAGCCGAAGTCAGTTAACCATGGTTAACTCCATGGCGAATCCGCGGAAGCCGATCCGGTCTTTGCGTTGGTGGATTGCCGGATTGCTCTTTGCTTCGACGGTCATCAATTACATCGACCGTCAGACCCTGTCGCTGCTCGCTCCTTATCTGAAAGGCGAGTTTCACTGGACAAACTCGGACTACGCCAACCTCGCGATTGCCTTCCGGATTGCGTATTCAATCGGCCAGACTGCGTTCGGCAAGTTCATGGATCGCATCGGCACGCGGCGGGGCCTGACGCTCACCGTGATCTGGTATTCACTCGTATCGATATTGACCTCGCTCGCTCAGGGCTTTTACGGATTTGCGGCGTTTCGCTTTTTGCTGGGCGCTGGAGAGTCGGCGAACTGGCCCGCCGCTACGAAGGCTGTTTCCGAGTGGTTCCCGAAGCGTGAACGAGCTCTCGCCACTGCCATATTCGACAGCGGCTCATCGATCGGCGGCGCTGTCGCACCGTTCATCATACTTTGGATTTACTTTCGCTGGGGATGGCGACCGGCGTTCATGGTTCCCGGAATGCTTGGCTTTTTGTGGCTGATCGCCTGGCGATGGCTCTACTATCCGCCGGAGTCGCATGGCCGGATTTCTTCACAAGAATTGCAATTGATCGTCGAGGACAAGGCTGACTCGGAGTCCGCGCAGACGGCGCAGGCTCGCCCTCGCTGGCGCGATTTGCTGAAGCTGCCGCAGACATGGGGCACGATTCTGGCGAAGAGTTGCACCGATCCCGTTTTCTTTTTTATTACCGAATGGTTTCCGATTTATCTGATCGCGAAGGGGATTGATCTCAGGAGCGGACTGATTGCGGTCTGGATTCCGTTTGTCGCAGCCGATATCGGCAGTGTCTTTGCAGGATGGCTTTCGGGATACCTGATTCGACGCGGTTGGTCGCTCGGAGCAGCCCGGAAGTTACCCATTGTTTATGGTGGGATCGGAATGACACTGCTGATTCCGACGATCTTCACTACGAGTCTTTATCTGATTGCGGGACTCTTTGCGCTCGTGACCTTTACTTACGCAGGCTTCACGACCATGGCGAACGTCTTGCCATCGGACTTGTTCAGCAGCGAGTCCGTGGCTTCGGTCAGCGGCTTCAGTGGAACAGGGGCCGGCATTGGAACGATCATCGCGTTCGAATTGATCGGCCACTTTTCCGACGCCCGGCAGGCAGCCGGAACGCATTCTTTCGACCCGATTGTGATTCTCGCGGGCCTGGTCCCATTTGCGGGAATGATTCTGGTTCTACTTCTTCTGCGCAACAATCGTGCAACCAGAGCGGGGCTGGTCCACCGAATATGATTTAGCGTTCGATCCGCGCCGTACGCGACTTCATCGCGTGTAGCACTTCTGGTAGCGTTGCCATTGTTGTATCGCCAGGCGTTGTCATTGCCAGGGCGCCGTGCGCGGCACCGCAATCGACAGACCATTGCAGGTCCTTGCCCGTCAGCAGGCCGTAGATCAATCCTGAAGCAAACGAGTCTCCGCCGCCGATACGGTCATAGACTTCGAGACTTTCGCGCTTGGCAGATTGATAAAACTGGCCTGTACCGTAACAGAGTGCGGCCCAGTCGTTGACGGTGGCAGTCCTAGCATTGCGCAGAGTAGTAGCAATCACGGAAAGATTCGGATACTTTCTTACGACCGCCTCGATCATCCGCTTGAATCCAGCGGTATCGAGGTTGGCATGATGTTCATCAAGACCTTCGACGGAGAACCCCAGGGCAGCGGTGAAATCTTCTTCATTACCCAGCATGACATCCACCAGAGGCGCAAGGCGAGCGTTTACGTCTTGCGCCTTCGCTTTGCCCCCAATGGATTTCCACAACGACGCCCTGTAATTCAAGTCGTAGGAAACAATTGCCCCGGAACGCTTCGCCATCTCCATCGCTTCCTGAGCAACCAGCGCAGTCGTTTCCGAGAGCGCGCTGAAAATTCCACCGGTGTGAAACCAGCGAACTCCGTCGTGCCCGAAAACCTGCTCCCAATCAATCTGGCCCGGTCTTAACTGGGAAACTGCGGTCTGCCCCCGATCCGAGCAGGAAGCGGCGGCACGAATGCCGAAACCGCGCTCCGTAAAATTCAACCCGTTGCGCACCTCGCGGCCGACGCCATCGAACGGCACCCAACGCACGTATTGCTGGCTCACGCCGCCCTGCAGCATGAGATCTTCCACGAGTCGTCCGACGGCGTTGTCGGCGAGCGCGGTCACGATTGCGGTGTCCATGCCGAAGCAACGCTTCAGCCCGCGTGCCACGTTATATTCGCCGCCGCCTTCCCACACGCGGAACTGCCGAGTCGTTGCGATCCGTTGGTCGCCGGGGTCGAGCCGCAGCATGACTTCACCGAGACTTACCAGATCCCATACACAATTGGTTTTCGGTTTGATATTGAGCACGTTCATGTCTTTCAGGAATTTGCCTGTACGACGCGGGCTTTGCGCATGGATTGGCGCGAATTCGCGGCGGGTGCACTGGATGTATCAGCCGTGAGAGTCTTCGCTGGATTCACGACGAGCCAACTGAGAGCTCCGACGAGGCAGCACGCGGCTGCGACGAAAAAGGAAGCGGTCCACCCGTACCGCGCCGCGATCCACGGTGTCAATGAGCCGGTCACGGCTCCGCCAAGCTGTCCTCCCATATTCATCACGCCGGAAACTGTTCCCGCGCACCGGCCGGCAATATCGGCTGTGATCGACCAAAAAGAACTCTGCGAAAGGTACAGCGCTCCTGCTCCACCCGCCAAGACTACACTCGCCAGTCGAGTGCTGTGAACTTGAGAGCCGTATGCGATGAAGCATCCGGCAATTGCCATCGCGACCGCAGCTACGAAGCATCGACCTGTCCGCGCGTTTATCCGCTTTGTAAGAGCGTCGTTCAAAGAGCCACCCGCAAGGCAGCACACCAGCATGGCGAGGAACGGCAACATCGAGTAAAAGGCACTCGATTTCAAATCGAGCCCGCGTACTTTTGCCAGGTATCGATAGAACCAGCTGAAGAAGATCCATGCCACATAGCCATAGCAAAAGTAACTGACGGTGACGGCCCAAACTTCCCGGCTTGTAAGAACTCTTCCCCAAGGCATCCTGGGCGAATCGGCCGAGCTGGCCAACGTAAGTCCGGATTGAATCGTCTGGAGTTCTGCTGGTGACACACCGGGATGATCCGAGGGCTTATCGCGGGCGGCGAGATACCAAACCGCACCAACGAGAACACCGATCAGAGCGCAGACCCAGAACGAGGTGCGCCAGCCGTAGTGCGTCATGACGTACGTAATCAGTGGAGGCGTGAGGCCCGCGCCGGCTCCCACTCCGGCAAAAATCCAACCATTGGCAATACCACGTTCGCTGACGGGAATCCAGTGAGCGACAAATTGATTTCCGGCGGGATAGATCACTGCTTCGCCGGCACCGAGCAAAAAACGAACCGCAACGAACCACAGAAGAGCATTTGCAACACCAGCCGGAACCAGAGCGGTGAGAGCGGTGAAGATACCCCACCATAAGACTCCCGCGGTGAGCACTCGACGCGGGCCAAAGCGGTCGGCGAGGTAACCGCCAACGGTCTGGAACAGCGCATAGCCGGCCACCAGCGCGCTGAAGATCTTCCCCAGTTGGATGTCGGTCAGGTGGTACGAATCGGCGATCATTCCGCCGGCGATAGAAATATTGACACGATCCAGATAGGAAACCGCGCTCAACACGAAGAGCCAGATCACAAGGAACCAGCGCACCCGCGATGTGTTCGAGCCGGTCAATCCATGCTCCGATCTCTATGCCGCATGCTCACGCAAAATTCGCGACAATTGTTCCGCCACGATCTTGTCTTCTCCCGGTTGCAGCATGAAAGAACACATGGTCAATCCGGGACGTTCTTCTCCTCCGCCGATCACGATCGATGGCTTTCCGCTGCGCAGCGCTTTGGAGACTTCTGTCGGAGTTATTGCCACGCGAGAATCCCAAGTAATGTTCATGTGCGGGACGTGATTGGCAATGTCTGGAGTAAAGAATGTCGTCGTCACACCGGGGACCTTCGCCAGTTCACGTGCAATCCCAGCGAGTCGTTCTTGCCATTCCTTCGCCAGCCCGTCATGATCTTCAGCGAGGTAGAGTTCCAGCGCCTTCACCATCCCGATAATTTCTTCCTTGCCCACTTTTTGGCTGCGTCCGATGGTGTCTTCATGGGGACTGTTGTTGAGCAGTGCATTGGCAATGAGTTCCTTCCTTCCAATCAGCAGACCGGCACACTGCGGCCCGCGCATCGCTTTGCCTCCGCTAAAGGTCACGAGATCGTATCCCATGTTGGTGTAATCCCACAGATGAGACACTGGCGGAGTATCGGCCGCTGCATCATTCATGCAGGGCAGATTGTATTGCCTGGCGAGTTTCGGCCACTCATCGACCTTGATCTGTCCGGCAGCATTGGCAAAGTTTGTGAAGTGCATCATTGCGGTGCGATCACTGACGGCCTGCCGCAGTTGATCGCGAGTCTCTATTTCGATGAGCTTGACGCCAGTCGAGCGCAGCTGGTGGTCGAATGGATTGCGATGTGATTTCTGGATGATTACCTCTGATTTCACGCCGGTGAGGTCGGGCAATTGCTTGATTAGGGCCTCGTTATCGCCGGTGAGGATACCCGCCAACCCAGACTGAATCGCCGCTGCCGCACCTGAAGTGACAAGCGCGGTATAACCTTCCGGCAACTTCAGCATCTCGGCAATACGCTGTCCAGCAGCAACCTCAAGCGCAGGAATGCTAACGAAGTGGCGCCCTGCCATCGCCATGACCGCTTCGAGTTCGGGGCGAAGGATGGACCCTCCGAGCATGGTCATCGTCCCTTCACAATTGATGACGGTCGTGACGCCGAGTTCCTCGTAAGGATTGCCCGTCTGCCCGAAACCTTTAACCGTGACTCCGGCTTTCGCGGCCTCAGCGGCCGTTGCGAAGGTCCTGCGCGGCGCAAGGATCGATCCGACGATTGCAGCCGCAGTTCCCAAAAAGCCGCGACGGTCCCATCCTGAATTGAATCGCATGAGAGTCTCCCTTACTTCTTTGCTACCGCGGCAATGCAATTAATTTCAACCAGGGAGTCGCCGGGCAGAGCTGCGACGGCGACGGTTGTGCGAGCGGGTCCGCCATGGGGAAAGTACGTCGCAAACACTTTGTGCATTCCGTCCCAGTGCTCGATCTTGACGAGGAAAACGCTGACTTGGAGGACCGTGTCCATGGTGCCGCCGCCAATTTCGACCATCTTCTTGATCTTGTCCATCACCATGGTCGTATGCGATTCGATGGTCCACTCCTTGGAATCGCGGGAATCGTGTGCACCAACGCCCGAGACATACATCAAACCGTTATGGACGACGACCGGCATGATGACGTCTTTTTCGCTGCCGGGTTTACCCTCCGCGTTGAGTTTGCGAATGCCGGTGGATTCCGCGGCCGGCGCCTGCGCCAGGACGCGTGACGTCGAGGCGACACCCAGAGCGGAAAGTACTGAAGCAAAACGGAGGGCGAAAGTTCTGCGCGACGATGTGAAATTCATATTGTTCCTCTCTTGGAAATATTTGCTGCCGCTCAGGGCAGCGCAAAACTAAAAATGTCGCTGCCGGCGGCAATCGCAACGTATTGCTTGCCGTCGACCGCGTAGGTCATGGGTGAAGCGCTGATGTCTTGGCCCGTATTGAAGTGCCAGAGCGGCTTGCCTGAATTTGCATCGACAGCTTCCAGCGAACCGGATTCATCGCCGAAAAATACCAAGCCTCCCGCTGTAGACATGGTTCCTCCAGCGGAATGGCCCCGGCCCGTTTGCGGATATTTCCAGGCCAGAGTGCCCGATTCAACGTTGAATGCGAGCAGCAATTTCACAGAAGTCTCGTTAGCAATGTGCTTCACACCGGTGGAGTAATACTCCTTGCCTTCATGGAACTGCTGTGTGGGCTGCGAGAAATATGTCTCGCATTCTTCAAGTGCCATGAAATAGGCCAGCCCGGTGTTTTCGCTATATGAGGGCGAATACCAGTTGGTGGCGCCCGAATAGCCCGGACAGACACGGGTTCCAGCCGGTGTCGGTCTTACGTTAGAACGGATTGGCTTGCCCTGTTCATCAATTGCCTTGGCCCAATTCAGTTTGTCGACAAAACGTGTGGCCGATAAAAACTTCCCGTTCGTACGATCGAGCACATACAGAAATCCATTTCGGTTGGCCTGCACGATGAGTTTGCGAGGCTGACCCTTGTACACCGCATCCACGAGCATGGGTGTTTCGACGGCGTCGTAGTCGAACAGGTCGTGCGGAGTGAATTGGAAATACCACTTCAGCTTTCCTGAGTCGGGATCGAGGGCCAGCAGGCAGTCGGTGTAGAGATCGTCGCCGGGTCGCACATCATCGTTGAAATCGGGCGCAGGATTGCTCGTGCCCCAGAAAATCAAATTCAGATTCGGGTCGTAAGTTCCCGGCATCCACGTGGTGCCACCACCGCGCAAATAGGCAGTTCCTGGCCAGCTGTTCGATCCAAATTCTCCGGGGCCGGGGATCGTCCAGAATCGCCAGGCAAGCTTTCCGGTTGCGGCGTCGTAGGCGGCGATAAATCCGCGAACCCCGTCATCCCCGCCCGACGTTCCAACCAGGACCTTGTCTTTGACCACGAGCGGAGCGCTTGTTGCTCCGTAATTCCTGTTCCAGTCGGCGTACGCGATGTCCCAGATCAGATTTCCCGAACGCGCATCAAGACACAGCAAATGAGCGTTGTCGGTCTCCATGTAGACCCGATCTTGCCAGACCGCTATCCCACGCGTGACATGTTGCGAGGCGTCATCGATCAGGCCCTCGGAGTTCGCTCTCCAATGATGCCAAACGACTCTTCCGGTCCGCGCATCCAGTGCAAATGCTTCATTTGCTACCGTCACAAACATCAGGCCGTTCACGACTATCGGCGTATCTTCCAGCCGGTTCGTGTTTCGAGCGTGGAAGACCCACGCCGCTCGCAACTCAGGAAGGTTGCTGGCATTGATCTGTGAGAGACCGCTATACCGGCGGCCGGTGTAATCTCCGTTGTAGGAAATCCAGTTGTCCTTCACCGGTTGGGCGAGCAAATCTTCTGAGCGAACTTCGATTTTGAGGGGATCAGAGGCCTCCGAAGCGAAGGCTCCGATCGGACCGAAACATAGCGTTAGACACAACAGCCCGATAGGCGCGCTCGTGCTACAGAGCCACTTTGGCAAGCCTAGCCTCCGATACCGGACGGTCCACCAGGGGATTCGGCTTCATTTCTGAAACCCGATAGCCGAGTTCGCGAGAGATCTGCCGGCCTGCTGCCTGGATGAGCGGCGCAAGTTGGCGTAATCGCGTCACCGGCATTCGGACCACTGGAGCCGTAATACTCAGGCTCGATTGCACGCTTCCCGTGTGATCCCAAATTGGCGCGGCGATGCAACGGATGTGCATCTCGTGCTCTTCCATGTCGCATGCGTAGCCGTTCTTCCAGACGCGATATAGCTCCGTCTTGAGTTCTTGCAGATTGCCAACCGTATTCGACGTGAGACGGCGGACATTCAATTCAGGCAAAATCCGGTCACGCTCTTCCTGGGGCATGTAGGCCAGCATCACTTTGCCGACAGCGGTGCAGTACAAGGGAACCGAAGCTCCGATGCGTGAATGGATTCGCAGCGGCTCGGACGAATCCAACTTCTCGACATACACGGCAGACAAGCCGTGACGCACCGTCAGGTGAATCGTCTCTCTCGTTTGCTGGTTGAGCTCCTTGAGATAAGGAAGGCTCAAGCGACGAATATCCAATTGGCCGACGGCTGCCTGACCAATCGCGAAGCAGGCAATTCCCAGGTGATAGTTGCCGTCGCCGTCACACGCCAGAAAACCTGCTGTGACGAGGTTCGCCAAAAAGCGATGTACCGTGCTCACCGGCAAGCGGGAAGCAATGGCAATCTGCTTTGCAGTGAGGCCGCGCGGAGACTCGCTGAAGAGTTGCAGCAGTTTCAGTCCGCGCTGCAGGGCCGTGATGTTGTAAGTGCGTTTCGGAGAGGCCATGGAAGATTTTCAAAAATGAAAGTGCGAATTATCTGATGAAAATGATCTTTTCGCAAGTAGATTCCTCGGGTGTCACAGTCTGCCGAACTTTTTGACGGCCTCCACGATGGATTTCGTCTGCTCGATGACGGCATACATCGAGTGCTCCTTGTAGTCCATTTGCTGCGCTAGGGTGAGCACTGCCTGTGCCTGTGCTTTCGGCACCACAGCCACTCCGTCGCTGTCGGCAACCACAATGTCGCCGGGATTCACAGGGACCCCGTTGCATACAACAGGAATCTGCGATCCGGCGAACCGATAGTGATGTACCGATGTCGAGGGCACGATTCCGGTGGCAAACACAGGGAAGCCAATCTTCCGCAGGTACGCCACATCGCGTACGCCACCGTCAATCACGGCGCCGGAATATCCGCGAGCCGCCATGGCCGTACCCATCAACCCGCCCATGCCGGCGATGTCCTGGCCGTTTTCAACGACCATGACATAGACGTCGTTCGAAGATCCATCATCAATCGCCTGCAGCATCCCGCTCAGTGCTTGCGGATCCTTGTTTCCCTCGTCCGTCTTGAGTTGGACGGTTCGGGCATATCCGGCGAACTTGGCCGTGAAGATCGGCTGCATGTGATGACTCATGTACATGCGCTGGCCAGTGATCTGTTCGAGTGCGTCGGAAACGGACGCAACTTCCACGTGGCGGAACTCGGTGATTAAATCTCCTCCATCAGCCGAAACTCCGGAGCGAGCTCTCAATATCGTGGCGCCACTGAAGAGGAGGAAGAGCAAAATGAAACTGGATACCCACCAAAACGATCGACGCTGCCAATTCATTTTTCCCAACGTGGACATTCAAATTCCTCCTGTTATGTCTGTTCGCGGACTGTAACATTCTGCGGATTCGATTTGAAAGTCAAATTGCAGCTGCATCACGGCAGTTCAATTCTTGTTATGTCTTCCTGAACTCTTGAAAGCTCAGCCAAAAATGGTTGACAGGCATAGGGACCTTGGGATAAATCTCGGCACAGCCGATTTCAGTATAGGGATTGTACTTTCATACTGTGAAATCAGGCTTGATTTGAATTGTCCGCTTTCTTGAGAGGCTCGTATGCTCGTGCGCAGAAACTGCTGCTTCGCGTTAGCGGTCTACCTTTTGCTGTCTGCCACGCTGGCGACGGCAAGCATCAATGGCAGCATCTCCGGCGTAGTGAGCGATCCGAGCGGCGCCGTTATCTCCGGCGCCAATGTGGTCGCTGTCAATTCTCAAACCGGAGTGAAGTTCAGCGTTGTGACCGATAGCAAGGGTTTTTACAGCCTGCCTGCTCTTCCCATCGGCTCCTACGATCTCGAGATCTCCCACGCCGGTTTCAAAACGCAGAAGATTACGGGTTCTGTCATCGATGCCAATTCGGCCCTTCGGCTGGACGCGACCATGCAGCTGGGCGCGACCATCGAGACGATGGTTGTCACCGGGGAAGCCGTCCACGTCGAGACCGAGAGCACGCAGATGGGCGACGTCATCACCAGCAAGGCCATCACCGCTGTGCCGTTGAACGGACGCTCCTACACAGACCTGCTGGCACTGCAGCCGGGAGTATCACCTTACACTTCGACAGACACCGGAACCCCGGGCGTTGCCGATCGCTCGGTCGATGGCGGATTGAACTCCGGCAATCAGTCGGTGAACGGACAGCGTGAATCGGCCAATGGATTCATGGTCAATGGGTCCAACGTTGAGGAAGGCAAGAACAACGGCGCCGCGATCATTCCCAATCTTGATTCCATCGAAGAATTTCGAATCATCACCAACAACTTCGATTCCGAGTACGGCAATTACAGTGGTGGCCAAGTCAACGTCGTCACAAAGTCCGGGACCAACGGATTCCACGGGAGCGGATTCGAGTTCTTACGCAACACCGCGCTAGACGCTAAAAACTATTTTGCCGCGCCCACCGACAAGACTCCAGTATTTCGCCAAAATCAGTTCGGCGGAACTTTCGGCGGCCCAATTCGCCACGATAAAACCTTCTTCTTCCTCGACTATCAGGGCACCCGGCAGACACAAGCTCCAACTGTGAATACCGTGATGCCGTCCGTCGGCAATTTCGGCGGGGACTTCAGCGACTCTGGCACATTCAGCACCAGCAACGACGACAACGGCAATCCCATTGCCTCGACCGTCAACGGAGATGGCTGGGCCAGCATTCTTTCTGGCCGGTTGCAGTATCCGGTCGCGAACTCGGAGCCTTATTACTTCACCGCGGGGGCGACCGATCCGAATTCAGGCGGCACCTACGCCTCGGATTGCACTACCAACGATCCCGTCACCGGTTGCGTGTTCCCCTATGCGCAAATACCAAAGACGGCCTGGTCACCCGTAGCCACGAACATGTTGAACCTGGGACTCATTCCGCAACCGAATGCCCCGAACAACGTCTTCAATACTTCTGCGTATGCCCAAAAACTTCGTGACGACAAGGGCGGAGTTCGCGTCGATCAAAACACGCGCTTCGGAATGATCTTCGCCTACTACTTCGCCGACGATTACCTGCTGAATTCTCCATTTCCCAATGGCGGCGCCACCGTCCCTGCGGCTAACTTCGCTTACAACGCTGTGACGGCAGGCCGTGCGCAACTCATCAACCTCGGCGACACCAAAAATCTCGGAGCCACCGCCGTCAACGAATTCCGCTTCAGCTATGTGCGAAACTCGATTGCCCTGACAACTCCGCAAGGCGGTGTAGGACCAGACTTCAGCCTGGCGAACCTCGGATTCGTAACGCCTTGGAATGGAGTCACGGGCGGCATCAGCCCGATCGCCCCCAAACTCGAAGGCGTGCCGTATATCACCTTTAATAACTTCGCCGTCGGCGTTCCACAAGTAAGCACGCGTCAATACAACAATTCGTTTCAGATTCTGGATAACTTTTCGCGCGTCGTCGGACGGCACAGTATTCGATTCGGCGGTCAATTCCACTACGACCAGATCAATGAGCGGAATCTTGCGGCGGAGAATGGTCAGTATTCGTTCGGAGTCGGCGAGACGGGCATCGACTTTGCCGATTTCCTTCTGGGAGCGCCGAACAGCCTTACCCAAGCGAGTCCGCAGATTCTTGACTCACGCAGTAAATACTACGCACTCTACGGACAAGATAGCTGGCGCGTGACGTCGGATCTGGTCTTCAATTACGGCTTGCGCTGGGAAGCCAGCATGCCGTGGTATGACACCCAGAACAAGATTGAAACAATTATTCCGGGAGTGCAGTCAGTCGTGTTCCCCGGCGCTCCCGAGGGCTGGGTTGTTCCGGGCGACCCAGGAGTTCCGCGAACCCTGGGCCCGACGCAGTGGCACAATTTTTCTCCGCGTCTAGGTCTCGCCTATTCGCCGAGTACGTCTGACGGATTGCTCGGCGCACTTACTGGCGGTCCGGGGAAAACGAGCATCCGCGTTGGCGCAGGCCTTTACTACACTTCGGTCGAAGATCTTTCTCAGTTCCTCGAGGTCGGCGATCCGCCATATGGCTTGTATTACGGGAGTTCGCAACCGCCGTTGCTGGAGGCGCCATTTATTACACGATCCACGGATACGTCGGTCGGGCAACGATTTCCATTTCCATTTCCACCGACAGGCGTCTCCGCGAAGAATCCAGACACGACGTTTCCCTGGCCGCAAGTCGAACCTATCTCATACGGCTTTTCGTTCGATCATCGCAACAAGCTGCCGTATTCGGAGCACTACGAGCTATCCATCCAACGCCAGATCGGCAACAGCACAGTCATCACGGCCGCGTATGTCGGAAATCAGGGGCATCGCCTGGTGACGTCGGTCGAGGCCAACCCGGCCAATCCTGCCTTGTGTCTTTTCCTGAGCGATCCAAACAACCTCGCTCCCAATAGCGCGGGCCCGTGTGGTCCATTCAGCGAGACTCCGCCCTTCCAGGTGACGGTCGACCCGATCACCGGAAATTCCGTCGGCACCAGCACCCCTTGGATTACAGCTTCCGGTCAAGTCATTCCTGCGGTTCGTCCGCTGGGACCGCTCTTCGATACCAATCCGTTCGTGTCTACCGTGGCCAACTCGCGTTACAACTCTCTGCAACTGAGTGCGCGATACAGCACGTCGTATTTGACTTTCCTTGCGGGCTACACGTATGGCAAATGCATGGACAATGCCTCTGGCTTGCAGGACTCGACGTATCCCTTTGACCCTCGCCGAAGCATCGCGCTATGCAATTTTGATGTAATGCATTCATTTGTATTGAGCTACAACTGGCTGCTTCCTTTCGGGCGCAATCTCCATGGATGGAGCAAGCGCGTGCTCGATGGATGGAGTCTGTCCGGAATCACGCGGTTCGCTACCGGCCTTCCTATCTCGCTCGCCGAGAGTGATGACAACGCTTTGATCGGAGCAAACGCCGTGCCGGTCGATGTGCCGAACTTCAGCGGTGGATCTGTTCTTGCCGACACAAATCCGCGGCATGGCAATCCCTACTTCAACACCTCATTGTTTACAACGGAACAACTAGGACAGTTCGGCAATTCGCGACGCCGCTTCTTCCACGGCCCCGGCCTGAACAATTACGACATGACTCTGCAAAAGGTGATGAAATTTACCGAATCGAAGCAGCTTGAATTGCGCTTTGAAGCTTTCAATGTCTTCAATCACGCGCAATTCACGAATCCGGTCGGCGACGTCGTCGCAACCGGGGCGTTCGGGCAGATATTCAGCGCGCGCGATCCGCGTATCTTGCAGATCGGAACGAGATTCAGTTTCTAACGGATGGCTCTGCTCAGAAACTCGATTTGCCTCCTGCCACTCGCGTGCGTGGCGCTTCTGGCGTTCGCCCACGCTCAACAGGACAATTCATGGGAGGACGACTTCAAGACCGGTCCGCCTCCCGGGCAGCGCACCTTCACCACCAATTGCTCCGGTTGTCATGGGCTGGATGGCCGCGGCAGCGAGAAGGCGCCGAATATTGCGACCAATCCTACCGTGCAGCGATTCTCAGATGCCCAACTGCAGGAAGTCATTCACAACGGCGTCGCTGGTACGGGGATGCCGGCGTTCCACTCGTTGACTCCAGCGCAGTTACATTCCCTGGTTGGCTACATTCACGTTCTGCAGGGAAAAGACGCCGCTCGGGCTATTCCCGGGAATGCGAAGAAGGGACAGGAAGTTTTCTTTGGAAAGGGCGAATGCTCCACATGCCACACCGTCTCGGGCCGAGGAGGCTTTCTCGGTCCTGATCTCACCGGATATGGTTCCTCGAAGTCGTCAGCCGAGATTCTGAATAGTATTGTCACGAAAAGCAGGACGGCATCTAGCGGATTCAAATCTGTGGTGGTAACAACCCATGACGGTTCACGGGTTCCCGGGATTCTTCGCAATGAAGACAACTTCTCCCTGCAGCTTCAAGGAGAAGACGGCACTTTTTATTTCCTCGAGCGGGCCGCACTGCAGGACGTGACCTACTCCGACCAGTCGCGAATGCCAACGGACTACGCCGAGAAGTTAAGCCGCGGCGAGATCAACGATCTCATCGGCTACTTGATGGCTGCGACCTCTGCACCAAAGCCCAAACAATCTTCCAAATGACCGAGGCCTCATGAAGACCTTTGCCGTAGTCGTGGCGGCTGCATTCGTATCCTTTGCCACTTGTCTACACAGCGCGGCTCAAACTCGCACATTCGCGCTGGAAGCGCATTCGCCCGCGTTCTGGAATCTCATCGATCGCAACGCCAAACTGGAAACGGTTGCCACTGGATTCGGATTCACAGAAGGGCCGATGTGGGATGACGCTGGATTTCTCTATGTTAGCGACGAAACGCTGAACAAGATTTTCCGCGTGTCTCCGGACGGGAAAAAAGAAGAAGTGATCGCATTAGGAGATCCCGACGGGAATACATTCGATCGCTATCATCGGCTCATCGATTGCGCTAGTGTGTTGCGGGCCATCATCGAGGTAACTCCCGAAGGGAAGTACAAGGTACTAGCCGACCACTATGAGGACAGGCGATTCAACAGCCCCAATGACGTCATCGTCGGCCCTGATGGAGCACTCTACTTCACCGACCCGACGCTAGACCTTGTCGCTGGAGAGAAACAGGAAATCCCGTATCAAGGCGTATATCGTCTCGACGAAAAGGGCGACGTCCGCTTGCTCACCAAAGATCTGACTCAACCGAATGGCCTAGCTTTCTCGCCTGACGGCAAGCGTCTCTACGTGGACGACAGTGAGAAGAAGAACATTCGCGTGTACGACGTCGCGGCCGACGGCTCTCTCGCAAATGGCCGCAACTTTGGCGACGAACCTGGAGGCAAGAACGACGGCGCACCCGATGGCATTAAAGTCGACAAACAGGGCAATCTGTTCGTCACCGGACCAAAGGGAATCTGGGTTTGGGAAGCGGCCGGGAACCACATCGGTACCATCGCTCTACCCGAACAGCCCGCCAACCTGACGTGGGGGGACAAAGACTACCGCACGCTCTATATCACTGCCACGACCTCCGTCTATCGGCTTCGTATGAAGACGGACGGGTACCTCCCCTACCGCTGATCGGCAAGCATCGTGCGCGGCTGGGGGTTGACCTCGAATGCGACATCGGAAATCCCACTTCCAAGCGAGTTTGTGGTGCTGCAGGTCAAACGAGTGGCGTACTCCGCTGAAAATCAGGAATCCCACTTGAGAGCAGGATACTGTGCGGGGAAAGGCTCGAAGAATCTATAGGAAGCACATTTGTCAGGCAATAGAGATGACTGACTCGCAACCCTCCTGACGAATCATTACTCTACCGCCTGGGCGAATCCGTTTCCTTACTTTCAATCTCCGGCTGCGGAGCCTGCAGAGCCGGGACGGGAGGCCCGGAGGTTGCGGTCTTTACGTCCGCAGAAAATCGAGTCGGCTGCGGACGATAACCATTGCGTGTGCGCACTTTGTACTTCTTCAACTTTTCGCCCACAAGCCTTACCGTGATAGCCCGCCACCCGTTGTTCTGATTCGGTTTGGGGTAATAGCTCAGAGAATAAAGGTGAGCCAGGTCGTCACGAATGGAGGCAAAGGCCCGCCATTCATCTCTCCAGTTCTTAGAGAAATAGGCCTTGCCGCCGGTCGCAGCGGTCATGCGATCAAAAACCGCCGTCGAAACCGGCTCCAGCCGCGCCTGCTGGGTGCTGATCATATAAATCGAAACGCCCGATGATTGGGCGAATTCGGCTACGTCCTCGGGCGGAACTACACTCGAATTATCGGGGCCGTTTGAAAAGACAACAACGACTTTCTTTCCTCGGTATTGCGCCGCGTCCTTAAGCGTAAGTAAGAGAGCGTTGTAGAGGGCTGCCTGATCACCAGCAACCGTCGAGCGCACTGCCTTGAGCAACTGGCCTCGATCGGAAGTCAGTGATGATGCGCGAGAAAGATCACGGCTGTAGGAATACAACGCGATCTTATCTGCTGTACCGAGAGAACGGACGAAATCACAGATCGCGTCTTGCGCGAAAACAAATCCGCGGTACATGTAATCGCTCGTGTCGAACAGAATGAAGACATTTGCGCCATTGATTTCCGAGGAGAAGTTCTGACTTGCGCCATCCGAGCCGGGGACCGAGGAAGGCGGCGCTGCTGGATTTCCCTGGGCCAGTTCGTCGACGGAACGCGTCGGACCGTCGCCCTCGGAAAACGTAGCAGCTTTTTCCGCAATCCCATCTTCCTGGATGGCGAAATCCTCGGGCCGCAGTCCCGTAACGTAGTTTCCTTTCCTGTCTGTCACAGCAATGTTGAGCTGGACCATGTTGACCACGACATGGATGTCTGGACTCTCTTGCGCCTGGGCAAGATTCGCGCCTGCGGCGATCAGAGCAATCGAAGCCAAAATCGATAAAGGATACTTCGTGACCATATGAGAAACCTCAGCGCAAACCGAAAAACTTCTTCTTCCAAATTTGCGGCTCCAAACTCTGCATACGGCGTTTGCTACTTCTGAACAGAACTAATTCGCTGCTGCGGAAACGTCAGCTTGCCTTGTTGAAACTCCGCGCCAGCCTCGTGCATGGCACGGAGCAGCGCCGACCAATCCTCCAAATCGGTGGCAAAGATTTTTTCGATCATGAGACGGGTGAGTTCCGGTACGACGCGATTCATCATGACCGGTGAATATCCCTTTTCATCCACGAGACGGGCCCAATAGAGATTGGGAGAGTCCCAGGACTCGCCGAGAAACCGATTCGCGGATCCGGCAAACGGCGGCATGGGAGGTACGTTCAGCAGTTCGAGTCCATAATTTTCCGCCATCACTGGGTGAGGTGAGCCGAAGTCGTGCGACAAGCGTTGCCAACTGACCTCCTCCGCATGTTGCCGGTTTAAGTCTCGGAGTTCTTCGAGAGACTTCGCTCCCGTAACAGTTCGTTCTCCATATCGCCGCAAGAACTCAGCCGCCAGATAAAAAGTATCGGCGGGCATCATCCAAGGAATGATTTGTGCCGCCTGACCGGAGTGCAGCGCTGCTTCGATCGTTGACATATCCTTAGGAAGGATTCGATCCGACAGGATGATGAGTATCTTCGACCGAAGTTCTTCATCCTGTTGGGACTGAAGCAGAAGTTCTTCTCCGGCTCGCTGGTAAAGCGCGACAGCGTGAAGTTCCAATGGACTCACATCCCACCAGCGGGGCAGGACCGCGCTGGCTAGCAGTCCGGAACCGACTTCGTTCCAAATGAGCGCTTGAACATTATCTGGCGCCAGGAAGTCCTGCTCGAGGTCGGCTAGCGCGTACGGAAGATTGGCGAGCGAGCCAACGAAGTGGGCGCCTCCGCCGGCAGGGGAACCCTGACCGAGGAGTATGGGAGCTTGCCAGAAAGTCTTGAAGCCACCCAGGCTCTCCCCTGCGAAATCGTGAGAGCGCACGAAAAGCGGGTTGTTATGCAGGGCCTGCGCACCGGGCGGCTCGTAGTACCCGTAGTTCAGTCCAACCAATGTGTCGCGAAGGAACGAAGCGAGTTGGCCTCGTCCCTCGTCAATCTGCGCTCGTGAAACGGATGGCGACTTAAGTAGTCGCGGCAAATCCGTCCGCATTTCCACGTCGGTGTGATGATTGTTATAGACGCCGGCCGCCCACTCCGATCTCTCGCTGCTGGTAAAGATCGGCCGCGGCATCTCGAACTCGCGGGTCTGAGCGGCGAGCAGGACAGCGTAGTCTTGCGGCCGTTTTCCTCGCGCTTTCTCTGCCAGCCCGTCACCCACGGCCGTAATCGTGTCGAGGGAAACCAACCGCTGGTCGTCCAGTACAGACCGGATGCGGTTGGCGATTTCTCGGTGCATCTCCTGGCCTTCGGGTGTGGCTTGCGAAGGCCCCGCCAGCAATTCAATGATGTCGTCCTGCGACCCTCGAGGTTTGCCCGTGGTAAAGCGGAAGATCTCGTCCAGCGAGTTGTGCCCCGCGTCATACAACTGAGCAGCGCTCCGGATCCCGGCGAAGGGGCCGATTACCCGCTTCCACGAATCGTTCAAATGTGAGCGCGAGATCTGCCCTTGACGCGCCAGGATCTGCCAGATGCCGACGCTAGCTTCAAAGATGCCGCATGCATTGCCGCGAAACGCCAGCGGCGTGTCATTCAACGATCGAGCCGTTTGTAGAAAGTAAGCGATAGAATCGTCATCGAGTTCAGGGAACTCAGAGAACGTTCGATATTGGTCGCTGAAGTCCTCCCAGTTTTGTGCCATGACCCGGACAGTTTCAGCCCTGAGGCGGCGGTCCGCGGGCCGTCTGCTGTCAATCTCGCTGAGCCCCAAGTAGATTTGCAGCGGGCTGTTGTCCGTGGGAACTCGCGAAATCGCGAAGATTGTCTCCAACAAGTCATCTGAGTGAGTCAACCTTCTCGTTTGCTTGCTCCATTTGCGGACACCATAAGAGTTCTCACTGTGCGCCAGCACCTCCTTCCAGACATCAAGGCCTCCAGGAATCAGTGGCTGCCCGGAATCATCAAGCTGAAGACGCGTTGCGAACAGGAGCATGTGCGGTGCAGGCCGGTAGCTTCCCTCCGTGGCTCGCGACGAGTTCTCAAAGGATCGCAATGCCGAGTAAAAGAGTCGTAGCCGCTTGGGTTCTGTGAGATAGTCGCGCGCCCGCCCATTCGCCCGCGAAAGCACATCGAAGTACGCTGCGAGCCATCCTTTATCTTTTGCGAGTAGACGCGGGACAAAGCCTCCCGGAGAGGTGGGGCTTGCCCCCACCAAATCCTTCCACGCCTCTGCTGACTGCTCTCCTCCGGGAACCCGAACCTGACCGTCTCTTATGTAGATTTCCCGGCCGTAGAAGTCGAGCACAGCAGCATAGGGAGCTAACCGCGCGATCCCAATCGTGCGCTGCAAGGAATGGCTCGTCTCCGGGTCCATACGCGAGAGGGCCCAGTACAGACGTGCCATGTTAGAGTCGTGCAAAATCGTGTCCAGAAAGTCGCGACTGCTTTCTTTGTGACTCTGCTTACTGGCCATAGTCCAGTCGCTCTCGGCAAAGAGGACTGGCACAGGCGAAGACGAATACGCATATTCAAACGGTATGCCGCCCTGGAGCGTTTGCTCGAGCTCGGGTAAGGGAAATCCGGAATCGATGGCGAGGAACGCTCTCTCCGGATCGTCTGTAACCAGCTTAGTGTCGGGTTGTCCACAACCCGGCTCGATGCGATATCCGAGGATGCGCAGAAGGGTAGAGGCGTCCGAACAAGTCGAGACTCGAATGACCATGCCGTTGTTCGCAGCGAGTTCCGATAATTCACGCGCCTGGACGACATAACGCCGCAGCAATACAAGGAACTCTGTTATGCGAGAGGTTCCTTCGTATCCCTCCATGAAAACATTGCGGCTCAGAAGGGGCAGGACCTCTTGCGGCGAGATTTTCTGGCTGATTCCAGCCATCCGAAGAAAGGACCGTTGCGGCCCAGGAATCATAAACTCCGAGGAACTCGGAATCGGCGGACGCACAGAAGTGGCCTCCGATGCGGTGGCACTCCCCATCGGTCGTTGCGAACTGAGGTCCTGCGCCAAGCCGCTAGCGAGGAGGGTCGATGACAATACCGCAAGGCGAACGAGAGACTTCACGGCTGGAACCTCTCAGAAACGGGTCCGGTCTCACTTCACCACAACCGACCGAAGGAAGCAGGGTTTCCTAGATAGACGGGTCGGATAGTCCCCAAACCTGGTGAAGATCAAGCCAAGCCCCAGATTTCGATGGGGAAAACATACTCCATCCGCATGGGGGATTCCAAGCTTTTTTAATCAAGGCCTAAGCGGAGGCGTATGTGCCTGGCGGGGAGGCCGGGAATAGCCCTCCGCTTGAGCTGCTGTGGACGTCAATCGAGTTCCAACCGAGTGCGCATGAGGTGCAGAGTTTTGCGACCTTCAAATTCCGGGCGGCTCCATGGCGAGCAGGTTCAGGGGTGCTGGCCAGGATCAGCCGTAGCGCCCCAACGATCAAAGAACTCCGACTGCTTCTTCTGGCTCGCCAGGCGATGCAGCATCGTGCGTCGGCGCTTCGGAGACAGCGGATCTTCATACAGAGAAGACCTGACTTCACCCAGCCAACGCAGCCAACTCTCCCACTCGGGGCCGAACTGAGACTCCAATTGCTTACGCAGACGCTGAGCCAGCGCTCCGCTGTGCCCTGCGGTTGAGATCGCAATCTGCAGTGGTCCGCGGCGCACCACTGCCGGATAGTAAAAATCGCAGAGGCTCCGGTCGCGCACAACGTTGCAAAGGATGCGGCGCTTCTGCGCCTGTTCAAACACCATTCGGTTCAATGTCTTTGCCGGCGTAGCCACGACCGCTAGAAAGACTCCGTCCAAATCGCGCTCTTCGAAGCGCCGCTGTTCCCAGACGATTCTGTTGCTTGCTGCCCAGCTTTGAATGTCTCGGGTGGCGGCGGGCGCAACCACGAGGACACTCGCTCCGCAACGCAGGAGGGTAGGGATCTTTTCTTCTGCAGTCTTGCCGGCACCGACCACGAGGCAGCGGCGCCTCGCAAGTTTTACGAACATCGGAAACAGCGGAACCTTCTCTCCCGACAGCCGTGACGATGGTTTGCTCAAGCCTCCCTCCAAGTCAGAAACAGTCCCTTAGATATCCGACTCCGCCGTACTTCACAAATTCAAAGAAGTGATGGCTCCTATAAGAGAATCCGCAGTGCCATTGCGATCGATACGCATACAGATCGCAAAATCGCGCTAATCCGGCGATTGGTTCTGGGTAATGAAGGTCATAGATTTAATTGATTTCCAGCCGTCAGATTGGATGGCTAGATTGCGAAACATAGAGTGCAGCCTGCTCCTCAGACAAGAATTCGAGGGGCCCTCCAGGTCGAGGCCAACTGCGATTCCCGATTATCGAAAGCCCCGGATACCCGGTCGTATCCACAGTTCATATCTCAGTCAGGAGTTATCCGCGCAGCCGAGTGGCTCTGTCGCGTGCATGACGCCGACGTGGGGTCGGCGAGTCTGGGAAAGAGATGTCGTTACCACTCATTGAACGCTGGGGAGCAGATCACATCCGATTCGTATTGAGCCGGCGATTCGACTGTGGCGGCGGAGGAGATCCTCCATCGAAGGGAGACACTACTGTGGAACGACTAGTTGTTGTCGGAAATGGCATGGCGGGTGTGGCGTGCGTTGAGCAAATCCTGCGCCACTCCCCGAAGTTCGACATCACCATGTTCGGCGACGAGACCCATGTTAACTACAACCGCATCCTGCTCTCCTCGGTGCTGGCCGGCGAAAAGTCAGATGACGACATCGTTCTTAACGGTCTCAACTGGTACCAGAAAAACAATATCGATCTCCGGCTCGGTGTCCGCATCGTGGGCGTGAACGCACAAGCTAAAACCGTCACAGGCGACGACGGCAGCGTAACTTCATTCGACAAGCTGCTGCTCGCGACGGGGAGCGTCCCGCTCATTCCATCGATCGAAGAAGTGAAGAAGGAAGGCGTTTTTGTTTTCCGCAATCTCGACGATACGCGCGCTCTGCTGGAACGTTGCCGTCCCGGACTAAAAGCAGTTGTGATTGGCGGCGGCCTGCTTGGCCTGGAAGCGGCTCGGGGCCTGCAAGTGCAGGGGTGCGACGTGACCGTAGTCCACCTGATGGAGTGGCTGATGGAACGCCAACTCGACGTCGCCGGTGGCGGATATCTAGCCGCAAAAATGAATCAGATGGGCATCACCGTTCTGCTCGGTCTGAGCACCACCGCGATTCTCGGGAACGGAAAAGTGGAGGGCGTGCAATTCAAGGGCGGTGGCAGCATTCCCGCCGACCTCGTCGTCATTGCCGCTGGTATTCGCCCCAACGTTGGACTTGGCCACGAAGCGGGTCTCGAAGTGAAACGCGGCATCGTAGTCAACGATTACATGGAAACATCCAACCCCGACATTTTCGCTGTGGGCGAATGTGTTCAGCACAACGGCATCTGCTACGGCTTAGTGGCTCCTTTGATGGAGCAGGGGAAAGTTCTGGCCGCTACGATCACCGGAAACAAGGGGCCGAAGTATCAAGGAAGCGTGCCGGCTTCGAAATTGAAGATCATGGGTGTCGACGTCTTTTCTGCCGGTGAAATCGGTGACAAGCTCGATGGCTCAGAGGTCATCCGCTACGAGGATCCGGCGCTCGGCATCTACCGGAAACTCACATTGAAAGGCGGCAAGCTTGCGGGGGTGATCCTTGTTGGCGACACCGCCGACAGCCACCGCTACATGGATTGGCTGCGCACTCAGCAGGATCTCGCTCCTTTGCGACGCCAGCTTCTCTTTCCCGCTCCCACCGAAGATGCGGGCATCGATATCGCCCAGATAGCCGATAGCGAAACGGTCTGTGGCTGCATGGGCGTCACCAAGGGCACGATCATCGAGGCAATTCATGACAAGGGCGTGAATACGCTAGCGCAGCTTAAGGAGTGCACGCGCGCCTCTACCGGTTGTGGAAGTTGCTCGGGACTTTGCCAATCCCTGCTGAAAGCAGTCGTTCCGGAATTTGAAGAAGAAGTAAAGAAAACCATCTGTAAGTGCATTGCGTTCTCGGAAGACCAGCTCCGGGACATCCTGCGCAGCCAGCAGCTCAAGAGCGTGCAGGAAGTACTTGAGATCTACGGTAACGGCATTGGTTGCGAAATCTGCAAGCCCGCCTTGAGCTACATGCTCGACATGCTCTGGTGCGGCGATCACGACGAAGACCGCTCCGCCCGCTTCATCAATGACCGCGTTCACGCCAACATTCAGAAGGATGGAACCTTCTCGGTCGTGCCGCGGATTCGCGGCGGTGTGACCTCACCCGATGAACTGCGGCGCATTGCTGACGTCGCTGACAAATACCAGGTCCGCATGGTGAAGATCACCGGCAGTCAGCGCATCGATTTGCTGGGCGTGAAGAAATCCGATCTCCCAAAGGTCTGGGCCGACCTTGGCATGCCCTCCGGACAGGCCTACACCAAAGGCGTTCGCATGGTGAAGACCTGTGTCGGCACAGACTTCTGCCGCTTTGGTGTGCAAGACTCCACGAGCGCAGGCATTGAACTCGAACGCCGCTTCGAAAATCTGTTCACGCCGCACAAGGTGAAGATGGGGGCAGTCGGTTGTCCGCGAAACTGCGCCGAGGCAACCGTCAAAGACATCGGCCTAATCGGCCAGGAAGGAAGTTGGCAGGTAGTCGTCGGCGGAGCAGCGGGCAAGAAAGTGCGCAAGGCCGACCTGCTGGTAACGGTTGAAACCACCGAGCAGGCGCTCGAGGCGGCCGCGCTGTTCTTTCAGTACTACCGCGAAGGTGCCAATTATCTAGAGCGCACTTACGACTTTGTTGAGCGCGTGGGTATTGAGAGAGTGCGAAAAGAAACGGTGTACGCGCCCGATGCCTCAAAGCAAGCTTTGTTGGAGCGGCTCCGCAAATCGAAGGAGCACTCCGTCGACGCGTGGCTGGAGCGCGATACGCCTCGCAATCCTACTCAGTTCGTGCAAATCAAGCCTTTGGAAGAGGTCTTCGCATGAGCGACACCAACACTTGGATTCGTATCGCGTACTGCCGCGATATTCCACTACGCGAAGGCCGCGCCGTGAAGGTCGGCCACCGCGAAATTGCCCTCTTCAATCTCGGCGAGCGCTTCTTAGCTGTCGATAACAAGTGCCCTCACAGAGGCGGCCCACTTGCCGATGGAATTGTTTCAGGCACAACCGTCGTCTGTCCGCTGCACGCGTGGAAGCTGAGCCTGGAAACCGGCAAAGGGGTGAGCGGGCCGAGCGAGTCGAGTTGCGTCGAGACCTTCCGCACGCGCGTGGAAGGCGGCATTGTCTTCTTGCAGTTGAGCGATCACCGCAGAGAATCGGAGGCGCGCCCGGGCCCGGAACTGCCAGTCCTGTGTGTACAGAACTGTGGAATTTCAAGCATGAGGCTTTACCCGTCCGCCGCAGACGCGTGATTCGCAACTGAAAATTTGACGAAATCTCAAGGTGCGCCAAGCACCACAGGAGGAGTGTGTATGGACTATGTTAGCCCGAAGGAACTGATGCAGGACGCCATGGAGGTTGCGGAGAAGAAAACATCTCTGAGTATCGTTGACATGCTCGTTCGCGGGTCTCTCGCCGGCGTATTCCTGGGATTCGCGACTTCATTAGTCGTTGTCGTTACGGCGCAGGGCCTGCCTCCGATCGCCGGCGCGATTCTGTTCCCTGTCGGATTCGTCATGCTCGTCTTGCTCGGACTCGAGCTTGCCACAGGCAACTTCGCTTTGCTGCCTGTGGCCGTTGCTGCCGGGAGGGTTTCGTACGGGAAACTCCTCCGCAATTGGTGTTGGGTGTACGCGGGAAATCTGGTGGGGAGCCTCTTCTACGCGCTCCTGTTTTACTGGGCGATCACTAGTTTCGGAACTACCGGTAGTGGGCTCGTCGGCGATCTTTTGAAATCTGCCGCGCAGAAAAAGACGCTTGCCTACATTGCTCTGGGCTCGAAAGGTTGGGCTACCGCGTTCATCCGGGCGATTCTCTGCAATTGGATGGTTACGATCGGCGCTCTGCTCGCCCTGGCTTCGCGCTCCACAGTCGGCAAGGTCGTGGGCATGTGGCTGCCCATCATGACGTTCTTCGCCCAAGGATTCGAACACTCCATCGTTAACATGTTTGTCGTTCCCGCTGGAATGATGTTCGGCGCGCCGGTCTCCATCCGTCAGTGGCTGCTGTGGAATCAACTCCCGGTCACCATCGGGAACATTCTTTCTGGAGCGCTTTTCACCGGCATCGCGCTGTACGGCACCTATCGCGAGAAGCGACCCCACGCGCCCCAGGGTGCGGTTCTGCAAACCGAGGAAGCTTTCGAGGCTGCTTAAGCGGACGAAACATGCTGACCGAGTAGAAAACACATCCCCATCATCTTGAGGTGTTTGTCATGAGACTGAAATTGATATTGAGTTCAGCCCTTCTGTTGACGGTTGCCGCGCACGGGCAGAATTCTCTCTCCGCAGCCAGACTCGCAGGGGATAGTGGGACGAGTGCTACCTCAGCGAGCGCGCCTGCGTTGCCTCAGTCGCCATCGTCTTCTTCCACCGCTCCGATTCCAGCGAAACACAAGTTGGGGCCGCTAGAAGTCTCGGTCAACTGGCGGAGTCGAGCGGAAGGATGGAACTACTTCCAGTCTCCGACCGGCAACAGTGATTACGGATTTTGGGACTCAACCCTGCGCATCGGTCTCGGCCAAACTGGTGAGCGCGTAGACTGGTTCGTCGAAGGCGAACAACCGTCAATCCTTGGATTGCCGAACAACGCGGTGGTGTCCCCGCCTCAGGGTCAACTCGGGTTGGGCGGATCCTACTACGCGGCCAACAATAACCACACTAACGAAGCGAACGGCTTTGTCAAACAGGCCTTCGTTAGTTTCAAACGTCTGGGCCCAACTGCTTTGAAGATCGGGCGCTTCGAGTATTTCGACGGCGCCGAGGTCAAGTCGTCCGATCCCTTCCTGGCGACTATTGTTCAGACTCGCATCACGAATCGTCTCGTCTCGAATTTCGGATTTAGCGCGGTGCAACGGGCGTTCGACGGTGTTCAGTTCTCACTGAATGCAAAGCAAAACAATTTCACTTTTCTTGCCGCCCGCCCGACGCAGGGAGTCTTTCAGGTGAAGGGCATGGACGAACTGGATGTGGACGTCTACTCCGGCGCCTACACCCGCTCGCTCAACGTCGGGCGAAACGCTTCGTCGCTTCGGATCTTTGGCATCGGATACATCGACCATCGCACGCTTGTACTAAAAACCGACAATCGCCCTTCGTCCGTTCGTTCCGCCGATCATGGAAGGATCGAAGTTGCAACCTATGGCTTAGACTACGTCCACGTTCTGAAGACGAGTCAGGCAGGAAAGTTCGACATAGTCCTCTGGGGTGCGCTACAAAACGGTTCATGGGGAAGTCAAACGCAACATGCTGTGGCGTTCGTCACAGAGGCAGGATGGCAATTCCCCTTCAAATTGCAACCCTGGTTCAGCGTAGGCTACTCCTATGGCAGCGGCGATGGGACCTCCAGCAACTCTCGTCACAGCACATTTTTTCAACTACTTCCCACGCCGCGCCAGTATGCACGTTTTCCCTTTTACAACATGATGAACAATGAGGACCTGTACGGCACTCTGAATCTGCGTCCCGCGTCAAAACTCTCGCTGCGGACGGAGACTCACGCATTACGATTGGCGAGCGCTTCCGATCTTTGGTACTCGGGCGGGGGTGCATTCCAGCCCAAGACTTTCGGTTACACCGGTCGCCCCAGCAACGGCAATCGCGGTCTGGCCAACGTTTGGGATTTCAATGCCGACTATCAGTTCACTCGTTCATTCGGAGCGAGTTTCTACTACGGACATGCCTGGGGCAAAGGTGTGATCGACTCGATTTATCCCAAAGATGCAAACGGCCAGTTCATGTTTCTGGAGACCAACTTTCACTTTTGATTCGGTTCAAGACTAAGATTCACCCATGCCGACTGGATCGTTCAATGGACTCCGCGTTCTGGCGCTGGAGAGTCGACGCGCCCGAGAGATCGCCAGGCTCATTGAAAATCTGGGGGGTGTGCCGATCGTAGCTCCGTCCGTCAGAGAAGTCGCTCTCGATTCGAATCAGGAAGCGCTCGATTTTGTGGGCAGCTTAGCTGGCGGACTGGTTGACATGGTTGTCTTCACGACCGGCGTTGGGGTGAAGGCCCTCACTACCGCCGTCGCGAGTGTCTGTTCGAAGGAGGAACTGGCGCAGCGCCTGAATTCGGTCGTCGTGGTGGCTCGTGGACCCAAGCCCACTGCGGCCCTCCGCGAGTTGGGCGTCCGAGCCAGTCTCACCGTTCCAGAGCCCAATACGTGGCGGGATCTGTTGACTCTTCTTGATAAGAACAAAGATTCGTTCCCGGTGTCTGGACGCCGCGTCACCATTCAGGAATACGGAGTGACAAATCCCGAGCTGTCCGCGGGCTTGGCCGAACGCGGCGCCATTGTTTCACTGGTGAATGTTTACCAGTGGGCATTGCCCGAGGACCTCGCACCACTAGAGCAGGCGATCGAAGCGATCATTCGGGGCGACATTCACGTGCTGCTCGTGGCGTCGTCAGTTCAGATCCGGCACCTCTTTGAAGTTGCTGGAAGGATGTACAAGGCAGAGCCGTTGCAGCAGGCTCTTTCCCGTGTGGTGATCACTTCCGTTGGGCCACTGACCTCGGAGGAACTTCTCGGTCGAGGGATTACTGTCGACATCGAGTGTGCCCACCCGAAGCTCGGATTTCTCGTGCAAGAGGCCGCAGAAAAAGCTCCAGCGTTGCTGGAAACAAAACGCGCATCCTCCGCAGGAAACCAGAGTCATCCATGAATACAAGTCTTTACCCGATGTTTCTCAACTTAAGAGACCGCACGTGCGTTGTGATCGGCGGCGGCGAGATGGCCGAAGGAAAGACCAGCGAACTCCTCGCTGCCGGTGCCAAGATTGTCCTGATCGCCCCGTCGGCGACGCCTCAGATCGCTGCATGGGCTGAAGAGAGAACCATCCAATGGCAGAAGCGCACTTATGAAACGGGCGACCTGCGGGACGCATTCCTGGTCGTTGCGATTGCCGATCGAAAAACCAACGCAGCGGTCTTTCAGGACGCTGAAATACAGCACATTTTCTGCAACTCTGTCGACGACATCCCGCACTGCAACTGCTATGCATCTGCGGTCGTGCGTCGCGGTCCACTGCAGATCGCGATCTCAACCGCAGGCAACAGTCCGGCGCTGGCGCAGAGATTGCGAAAGGAGTTCGAGGAACAGTTTCGAGAAGAGTACGGCCCCTGGGTCGAGCATCTGGGCGAGCAGCGCGGCCTGTTATTTCAGGATAAAACCGTCAACAGTGAGACCCGCCGCAAGATTCTTCATGAGCAGGCTAGTGCGGAGGCATTCGAGGCATTTCAAACTTCGTACCGTGAGCAAAGAAACACTCAAGCTTCGCTACGCAGCCCGGACGGTTCCCTGAAGTCCTCTTGAAGAGGGATGGCTTGAAACATAGCCGACCGGAAAGTCTCTGCCCGGGCCGCATTCAAAGTTTCTCCCACAATCAGTACACACGGAGAGGGCATCTCTGGCGCCGTGTGCAGCGTTCCGAGGGTTGTCCGATACCACTGCTCGTCTGGATTCGACACCTTGGACACGATGGCGCAGGGAGTCGAATCGCGCAAACCTGCTTGCCGCAAATTTTCCGCGACTGTGGCATACGCGCCCGGCATATAAACGACCACCGTGGTTCGAGTGTCCACCAGCGTTTTCCAATCGTAATCGTGCTTCCCGTGCCCGCGGTGTGCGCTGATGAACAAAAGCTGATCGGCGCGCCGCCGATCGGTCAACGATACTCGTATCTTCGCCGCCGCTGCCAGACTAGCCGTCACGCCTGGAATGATCTCCACCTCGATTCCAGCCTCGCGCAGTACATCAAGCTCTTCACCCGCGCGACCAAAGATCGATGGATCGCCGCTCTTCAGACGGACGACTATGCTTTGGGATTTTGCAAAGCAGACCAGCAGGTCGTTGATTTCTTCTTGCGTGATCCTCTTTTGTCCACAGCGCTTGCCCACATTGATGACTCGTGCCCGAGACGAAACCAGAGCCAGGACTTGTTGTGACACCAATGCGTCATGCAAAACCACGTCGGCCGCCCCCAAAATGCGCACAGCCTTCACCGTGAGCAGATCCGGATCGCCCGGCCCTGCCCCAACCAGATACACCTTCCCCATAGCCTGTGAACGTGGATTCCCCAAAAGTCTGATCCCCGATTGCGGCCTGCGTCTCACCGTCTGTCTGACCGCGAGCCGCACGGTCTTGTGCCCTGCTGTCCATACATATAGTGATAGGCGCGGATAGGGAAATTAAAATTATCGATTGCCTGCATCGGCTTCGCAGGTCAGCGTTGTTGAACTAAAGTGTTCAACCGATGATCTCGTCACGGTGTAAGTGCAATGACCCGAAGAGGACTACCGGAACCGCCGACGATCTTCAGCGGTGCGGCGATGACAATCGCTCCCGTTGGCGGCAGCTGATCGAGGTTGCAAAGGCTGGCTAATCCAAATTTGCCGCTGCCATGCATCAAGTAATGGTTCGGAAACGGAGGGTTGAATGTGAAAGCCTGCCCGGCGTCGGTTCCAACCGTCTCCACGCCGACGCCCAATACGTCTCGTTCGTGAGCCAACAGGGCCGAGCATTCCTTGGACAGGCCGGGAGTATGGGGACCATCTTCCTTGGCGTTGATGTAGTCCGTTGCGTCTTTCCGTTTCGACCAGTCGGTACGTAGCAAAACCCAAGCGCCTGCTGGAATGTGGCCGTACTTCTGTTCCCATTGCTGGATGAGCTCAGGAGTCACTAAGTAATCCGGCTGATTTTCCGCTTCTGTACTAATGTCGACCACGCATGCTGGGCCAATGAATTTCCTGGGAGGAATGCGGTCCACGGAGTTGTCGGGCAAATCTTTCCCTGACACCCAGTGAATAGGTGCGTCGAAATGAGTACCAGTGTGCTCGCCAGTCTCGAATCCATTCCAGTACCACGCGGGACCGCGCTCGTCGTAGTGCGACAGTTCCCAGATTTTGAACGCGGGCGTGTTGCTGAACTGCGGCGGCAGGGGCAGCAACGGTGTCTGTGGACTCAAAGGCTGCGTGAGATCCACCACGCGCAGCCGCCCGTTGGCGAGTTCCTCAAGCAGTTGGGCTAGGACCTGAGACATTCACACTCCTTGTAAATCGCGCGGGCCCCCAAAATATTTGCGCTGAGTCGCGCTGCATCACGACCGCTTTAACGACTGAATATGCCGGCGGAATTGGAAACGATTTTCCACCAATGAGAGATCGGTGACATAGCCCGCAGGACCCGTCGCTTCGACTTTAGCAACAATCGTAGTCAGTTGGTTCTGACCTAGAGCATCCTTTACTGCGGTCTTGAAGTCTTCCACGGTGCGAACGGTGAGCGCCATAGGAACTCCGGAAGCGCGTGCGATCCCTTCCAGATCCGTGCCTGTACTGGTCGCTGTCGGAAAGCCGCCGACGGACAGCAAGCTCTCATTGTCGAACACAATATGAACCAAATTCCCAGGGCGGTAGCGCGCCATCGTGCTCAGGCTTCCCAGATTCATGAGGAGCGAACCGTCACCATCCAGCACAACAACTTTTTGTTCCGGAAGGCATAACGCCAAGCCCAGCCCGGTCGATGACGCGAGTCCCATCGCGTGCTGCAGATAAAAGAAATTGGGCCGGTGGCCCAGCGAATGCAACTCGGCCGCCGTGGCTCCCATGATGGTGACCACCAAACAGCGTTCCAGTTCCGAATAAACCGCGCGCATGCAATCGATACGGAGCATCACTCCTCCCACATGAGGTCGCGCGTCAATAGCAGGGCGACGGGTTGCAAGCTGCTTTCGGCCAGAGTTTGCGCCTGACGAATGCGCTTCGCGACGCTTCCGACCTCATCCAGAAAGGAGTATGGAATCCCCATCGAACGCAAAATAGATTCGGTAACGTTGCCTCCTTGCGTTTGCCACGGGTCACGCTCCCCAAAGGTGCCGCGGTAACTGATCAGCATCAAGAGGGGAATCTTGTACAAGTGTGCGAAAGAGACGATCCCGTTGATCGACGCCAGAAAACCGTGATTCTGCATCAGCATGGCTGACTTGACGCCAGCGAGGTGCGCTCCTGCCGAGAGACCAACGCCCTCCTCCTCTTTTGCCAGACGCACGAGGGTCACCTGCGGATCGTCATCCGCCATGCGTATAAGGTGCACCAACCAAGTCTCCGGTAACGCCGAGATCAGGCGGACGTCGCATTCTTTCAGAGCTTCGAAAATGACCTTG
>Ga0335070_10001122_pt1 | contig 30539 bp, 34 predicted proteins | sample Lox_Sample_13_FD_206722 | JGI IMG/M metagenome (GOLD analysis project Ga0335070, IMG submission 206722) | Soil microbial communities from Loxahatchee National Wildlife Refuge, Florida, United States - Lox_Sample_1.3 | ecosystem: Environmental > Terrestrial > Soil > Wetlands | place: USA...
CTAGGGGGCGGTGAACATGCGCCCGCGCTCGCGCTCGATCTCCTGCGCGAGCTGGTATACCGCCATCGCGTAGTTGCGGCTGCGGTTGTACTGGATCAGCGCGTAGAAGTTCTCCAGCCCGAGCCAGAATTCCGGTCCGCCCAGCAGGTCGAGGCTGAACAGGCTCGCCATCAGCCCGTTATCGGCCGGCGTGGTGGACTGCACGCCATGCTGCGCCCATTCCTCAAGGGGCCAGGCGGGCTTCAGGCCCATGTCCAGCAGCGGCTTGGGATCGACTCGGTCGATGCGCGCGGGCAGCACCACCGGCAGCCCGTCCTTCCAGCCCGCGTTGCGCAGATAGCTGGCCACGCTGCCGATGACGTCGGCGCGCTCCGTCCACAGGTTGATCCGGCCGTTGCCGTCGTAGTCGATGGCCTGGCGCCGGTAGCTGCTCGGCATGAACTGCGCCATTCCCATCGCCCCGGCATAGGAGCCCTTGGTCGCCCAGGGATCCCAACGCTGCTCGCGAGCGAGCAGCAGGAAGTACTCGAGCTCGCGCTGAAAGTACTCCTGGCGGCCGGGCATGTCGAAGGCGAGAGTAGCGAGCGCCTCGGCCACGCGGAAGTTGCCGGTGCGGCGGCCATAGCGGGTTTCGATGCCGAGGATCGACACGATGATCGCCTCGGGCACGCCGAACTCCTGCCGCGCGCGTGCCAGCGCTTCCGCGTTGTCGGTCCAGAAGCGCACCCCGTCGAGAATGCGCGAATCGTCCACGAACAGCGGCTTGAACTCGTACCACGGCTTGGCGGTGGACGGCGCCGTGATCGCCTTGATCACGCTCTGGTTGGGCTGGAGCTTCGAGAACAGCAGGTGCAGCCAGCGCAGGTCGAAGCCGTGCCGGCGATGCATCGTGGCCATGAACTGCTCGTAATCGGCCCGCAGCGGTCGGAACTCCGGCGGCGGCGTCTGCGCGAGCGCGGCGCCGCACAGCAGCAGCGCTAGGGCACCGCCGGCCACCATTGCAGGCCGGCCGCAAACGCCAATTCCCGTCACCGCACCACCGAGTCGATAGTCACCACCAAGCCGGCGGCGCCGGGCGCGACCACGCCGCTCGCACCCTGGAGGTCGCCGGGCTGGGGTGTGGCCCCGCCCGATTTGCTTACGCGGGCGCTGACGATCACGCGGGAAAAGCCGGAGAGCTTCAAAGTGGGAGTCATCGCCTGCGAGTCGTCGAGCTGGAAGCGGGTGGGAAGATCTTTTACCTTCGTGGTCAACACCGCCAGGGGCAGGCGCGGCCCATCGGCCGCACGCACGAAGACGAACACAGTATCGTCCGCAGCGGCTTGCTGCTTGAGCGCGGCGGCCAGCCGCACCTCGCCGCGAATCGCTTCCGGATGCCGTTCGGCGCCGGCCAGCGCCTGCGCTTTGGGCTTGACGCCGCTGAGCCTGCGCGCCTCGTCGATGCCGCGCGCCAATGCCTGCGCCAGCTCCGAGTCTGCCGGAACGACCTGTTGCAGCCGCTCCCAGTAGCCGAGCGCGGCTTTGTAGTCCTTGCGTGCGAATGCCGCGGCGCCGGCCAGCGCCAGCGCCCTCGCGTTATTCGGATCCAGCTGCAGCGCCCGCTCGACCAGTCTGCGTGGCTCGCCTTCGAGGTCGCGCCCCTGGGCCAGCGCTTGCGCCTCGGCCAGTTCCATCATGATCTCGAGGTTATCGGGCCGCCGCTTGTCGGCCTCCGCCAGTGCCTTCGCCGCCTCCGGGAACCGCTGCAGGGCCTTGTAGGCGCGGCCGAGCATGAGCCAGCCCGTGGCGTCCGCTGGGTTGGCAGCCATTCGGGCCGCAAGCTTGCGGGTCATGGCTTCGAACTGCTCGGGGGTGATCGACGACGGGTCCACCGCCGCATGCTTGGCCGGTTGCAGCGCGTCCGGGCTGCCTAGACGCCAGTACAGCAGGCCGGCCACGACCGGGATGCAGACCCCGATCGCGAGCCCGACGAGGCGGGAGGATCGCAACGATGCGGCCGCCGGTCCGGTGCCCTGGTCGCCCACGTCCTCCAGCAACCGGCGCTCGAGCTCGTTGCGTGCGGACTCGTATTGCGAGGCGTCCAGCACGCCCAGCTCGAGGTCGCGCTCCAGCTCGGCGAACTGATCGCGGAACACGGAGAGGTTCGCCTGTCGCACCGACATCGGCTGGCGCGCGCTGGTGCGCCACAGCGGCCACAGCACGAAAGCCAGCGCCGCCACGGTGAGCAGCGCCGCGACTGCGACGAACGCCGTCATGATGCGCCGCCGGAATCGGTGCGGATCAGCGCGTCGGCGCGCGCCCGTTCCTCTGCGTTCAGCGGCGGTCGGCCCGCCGCGCGGCGCCGGCGGCGCAGGTATGCGATGAACAGTCCCACGGCCACTACCAGGAGGACGAAGGGGCCGAACCACAGCAGCAGCGTCGAGGACTTGACCGGGGGGCGGTAGAGCACGAAGTCTCCGTAACGCTGCGTAAGCCAGGCGCGGATCTCCGCGTCACTCTTGCCCGCCCGCATCTGCTCGCGGATCTGGTTGCGCAGGTCCACCGCCAGGTCGGCTTGCGAGTCGGCCAGCGACTGGTTCTGGCACACCAGGCAACGCAGTTCCGCGGACAGCGTCATCAGTCGCTGCTCGAGCACTGGGTCGTCGGCCGCGGCCGGCGCCTCCTTCGCCTGCGCGCCAGTTGCCAAGACGAGCACCACGGAGATGCTAAGCAACAGATCTTTCACCACGGAGGACACAGAGAAAAAACGCATCCTGTCGCTATTGGTTCTTCCTCCGTGTCCACCGTGTCCCCCGTGGTTCATAACCCTCACGCCAGCGCAGCGACGTACGCCGTCTTGACAGTGGTGTAGAACTCGGCTGCGTAGCGCCCCTGCTCCCGCGGCCCGTAACTCGAGCCGCGGCGACCTCCGAACGGCACGTGGTAGTCCACCCCCGCCGTGGGCAGGTTGACCATCACCATGCCGGCCTGGCTATTGCGCCGGAAATGCGCCGCGTGCTTGAGCGAGCCGGTGACGATGCCTGAGGTCAGCCCGAAGCTGGTGTCGTTGGCGAGCGCCAGCGCCTCGTCGTAGTCCTTCGCGGGGATGACCGCGGCGACCGGGCCGAACACCTCCTCGCGGTTGATGCGCATGCCGTTGGCGGTGTCGGTGAACAACGCCGGTTCGAGATAGAAGCCCTCCGTCTCGCGCTTGAGCAGGTTGCCGCCGAAGGCGAGCTTGGCGCCTTCCTTCTTGCCTTCTTCGATGTAGAACAAGTCCTGATTGAGCTGGTTCTTGTCCACCACCGGGCCGATGTGCGTGCCCTGCTTGAGCGCGTGGTCGATCTTCAGGCCCTTGAGCCGCTCGATCAGCGCCTCGACGAACCGGTTGTGGATGCCTTTGGTGACGATCAGCCTGGACGACGCCGTGCAGCGCTGGCCGGTGGAGAAGTACGAGCCCTGCACCGCGCTTTCCACTGCGACGTTCAGGTCGGCGTCGTCCAACACCACCAGCGGATTCTTGCCGCCCATCTCGAGCTGGATTTTCTTCATCTGCGCCATGGCCTTGGCGGCGATCTTGCGCCCGGTGTCCACCGAGCCGGTGAAGCTGATCGCATCCACGCGCGGGTCGTTGACGATTGCCTCGCCCACTACGCTGCCGCGCCCCATGCAAAGGTTGAACACGCCCTTGGGCAGCCCCGAGCGCGAAACGATATCGGCGATGGCCCACGAGGAGCCTGGCACCAGGTCGGCCGGCTTGAACACCACGCAGTTGCCGTACGCAAGCGCCGGGGCGATCTTCCAGGCGGGAATGGCGGCGGGGAAGTTCCACGGCGCGATCAGGCCCACCACGCCTACCGGCTCGCGGGTAATCTCCACGTCGATGCCGGGACGCACCGAAGGCACCAGCTCGCCCGAGCGGCGCAGCACCTCGCCGGCGAAGAATTTGAAGATGTTGCCGGCGCGCGCCACCTCGCCCACGCCCTCCGGCAGGGTCTTGCCCTCCTCGCGCGACAGCAGCTGACCCAGCTCGTCCTTGCGCGCGAGGATCTCCGCGCCGATCTTGTCGAGGAGATCGGCGCGCGCCTGCACGTTATGCGCAGCCCACGCGGGCGCGGCGGCGCGCGCGGCGGCGATCGCCTGGTCCACTTGGGCGGCGTCGGCCTGCGCATACTCGCCCACCACGTCGGACAGATCCGACGGGTTCACGTCTCTTGTGAAGTTGCCGCCGCCGACCCACTCGCCGTTGATGTAGTTGGAATACTGTTTCGCGGTCATGCTCGCCTCCTCGCCTGGAATGTATGCAACAACTCAAGCTCGCTAACCCTGCAACCGCTTGATCAGCGGCAACAGCTTACGGTCTATCACTTCGGGCGTCACCGGCCCGATCTGCTTGAACCGGATCACGCCCTGCTTGTCGATCACGAAGGTCTCCGGCACACCGTATACGCCATAGTCGATGCCGACCCGCCCGTCCGCGTCGACGATGGACAGGGTGTAGGGGTTGCCGTTCTTTGTGAGCCATGCGACCGCGGCGTCGGGCGTGTCCTTGTAGTTGAGCCCGTAGATCGGCACCACGCCCTGCCTGGAGAACTCAACCAGCAACGGATGCTCCTGCAGGCACGCGACGCACCAGGAGGCCCATACGTTGAGCAGCCACACCGTGCCGCGCAGGTCCTCGGGGCGAATGGTCTCCTGCGGCCGATCCAGTCGCGCGAGCTGGAATGCCGGCGCGGGCTTGTCGATCAGCGGCGATGGCACCTCGCGCGGATTTAGATTCAGTCCGATGGCCAGGAACACCACGATCACCAGGAACAGCGCGAGGGGAATGAGGAAGCGGGACATGTCTCAGAGGACTGAGGGCTGAGGACAGATGACAGACGTCACGCGCCTCGCGCAGGTGCAGTGGCAAGCGCGGCCGGGGCGGGCCCGGGTGCAGCCTTGCGGGCCAGCCGGTAGCGCTTGTCGCTCACCGCAATGAGGCCGCCGAGCGCCATCAGGAAGCCGCCGCCCCAGATCCAGTCGACGAACGGTTTGTGATAGACACGCACCACCCAAGCGCCCTCCCCGACCGGCTCGCCCAGCGACACGTACAGGTCGCGAGTGAGGCCGGAGTCGATCGCTGCTTCGGTCATCGGCATCCGCTGCACCGTGTAGATACGCTTCTCCGGATACAGCGAGACGATGTCGCTGCCATCCCGCGTCACGCGCACTATGCCGCGGGTGGACTGGTAGTTGGGTCCCTGCACCTGCTCCAGGCCGTCGAGCTTGAACACGTAGCCGGCGGCGGTGACGGTTTCGCCCACCGCCATGCGCACGTCCTTCTCGGTTTGGTACCCGCGCACCATGGTCACGCCGATGATGAATACCCCAACGCCGAAGTGGGCGAGCAGCATGCCCCAGTAGCCGCGCGGCAGGCTGCGCAGGCGCCGGCCGAGTCCGCCGCCGGCGGCCGAGAGCTGGGTGAGACGCTCGTTCAGGTTCAGGAAGCCGGAGGCGATGATCCAGATCGCCAGCAGCAGCCCGAGCGCGATCCACACGCTGATCCGACCCTTCCACAACGGGATGGCGATGGCGCAGATCACCGCGACGCCCAGCGCCCATTTCAGCCGCCGGGCCAGGTCGGGCACCGAGGCCTGCTTCCAACGCGCCAGCGGCCCGATGCCCATGAGGAACGCCGCCGGCGCCATCAACACGCCGAACACCAAATCGAAGTACGGCGGGCCGACCGAGATCTTGCCCAGCCCGAGCGCATCGAGAAACAGCGGATAGAGCGTGCCGAACAGCACTGCCGCGGCGGCCACCAGCAACAGTACATTATTGATGAGCAGCGCCGACTCGCGCGAGACCGCGTCGAAGTCGCCGCCCAGCCCGACCTTGGGCGCGCGCCAGGCAAACAGCGCGAGCGATGTCCCGATCACCACCGCGAGAAACGCCAGGATGAAGATCCCGCGCGCCGGATCGGTGGCGAACGCGTGCACCGAGGTGATCACTCCCGAGCGCACCAGGAACGTTCCGAGCAGGCTCAGGCTGAACGCGATGATGGCCAGCAGCACCGTCCAGACCTTGAAGCCGCCGCGCTTCTCGGTGACCGCCAGCGAGTGCACCAGCGCCGTGCCCACCAGCCACGGCATGAACGAGGCGTTCTCCACCGGATCCCAGAACCACCAGCCGCCCCATCCGAGCTCGTAGTAGGCCCAACCGCTGCCCAGGCAGATGCCCACGGTCAGGAACACCCAGGCCATCGTCGTCCAGGGCCGTGACCAGCGCGCCCACGCTGCGTCCAGCCGCCCGCCGATGAGCGCCGCGATCGCGAAGGCAAAGGCAACGGAGAAGCCGACGTAACCCATGTATAGCATCGGCGGATGGATCACCATGCCCGGGTCCTGCAACAGCGGGTTCAGGTCCCGCCCGTCCGGCGCGGCCGGCAGCAGGCGCGCGAACGGGTTGGAGGTGAACAGCATGAAGGTGAGGAAGCCGATGCTGATCATCGCCATGACCGAGAGCACGCGCGCCAGCATCTCCTGCGGCAGCTGGCGGCTGAACACCGTCACCGCCAGCATCCATACGGTGAGCATCAGGGCCCACAGCAGCAACGAGCCCTCGTGGCTGCCCCAGGTCGCGGCGAAGCGGTACGCCAGCGGCAGGCTGGAGTTCGAGTTGGCTGCGACGTTGAGCACCGAGAAGTCGTTGTGAACGAAGGACCAGGCCAAGCAGCCGAAGGCCATGGCCACGAACACGAACTGCCCCTGCGCGGCGGGACGCGCCACGCTCATCCAGGCGGCGTCGCCGCGGAAGCTGCCGGCCAGCGGAACGATGGCCTGCACCGTGGCGATGCACAGCGCGACGATCAGGGCGAAGTGTCCGAGCTCAGGGATCACACAATCCTCACTTTTTCTGCTGCACCAGCGTCCTCTGCGATTCCTGCATCGCCTTGTGCGCGCGCTGCACCGCGTCGGCCGCCTCCGGCGGCATGTAGTTCTCGTCGTGCTTGGCCAGCACTTCGCGCGCGTGGAACACGCCGTCGGGCATCAGCTCGCCCTGCGCGACCACGCCCTTGCCTTCCTTGAACAGGTCGGGAAGGATACCGGTGTACTGCACCGGGATGGTGTGCAGCGTGTCGGTCACTGCGAAGCGCACGGTAACCCCGTCAGCCTGCCGCTGCACGCTGCCCGCCTGCACCAGCCCGCCGATGCGAAACGACCGCCCTTGCGGCGCCTCGCGCTGCGCGACCTGCGAGGGGCTGTAGAAGAACACCAGATTGCTCTGGAATGCGTTGAGGATCAGGGCGGCGGCCAGGCCCAGCGCGGCGAGGCCAGCGCCGATGATGGCGAAACGCTTGTGGCGGGGCTTCATGAGTCGTCGTGCTTGTGCCTGAGGCTTCGACCCAGCCTGGCCAGCAGGGTTCGACGCCTGCCACGCAGCAGCAGCAGCTCCGCGGCGATCAGCGCGGCGGCGACGGCATACGAGCCCCACACGAAGAACGCGCGGCCGCCCATCGCCAAGAACTCGGCTGCGCTGCCCCAAGTCATTGTCCCTTGACCTCCGGCAGCTGCGCCACCCACTCCGCTGCGTTCTCCCGCTCCAGGATGATGCTGCGCACACGCATCAGAGCGGCCGCGATGCTGTACATCCAGGCCGCCAGCGCCATGATCAGCATGCCCCACAGCATCGTCCTGGCCATACTCGGCGCCCGCGTGATGCTCACCGAAGCGCCCTGGTGCAAGGTATTCCACCACTTTACCGAGAAGTAGATGATCGGGATGTTGACCACCCCGACCAGCGCGAGGACCGCCGCTGCCCGGTCGGCACGGCGCGGGTCGTCGATCGCCGCGTGCAGGCTCAGAAAGCCGATGTAGAGGAACAGCAGGATCAGCTCGGAGGTCATGCGTGCGTCCCAGGCCCACCAAGTTCCCCACGTGGGTTTGCCCCACAACGATCCGGTCCACAACGCCACAGCGGTCATCAGCGCCCCGGTGGGCGCCAGCGCGAGCGCCATCATGAACGACAGCCGAGTGTTCATCGCCAGCCCGACTGCGCACCAGAACGCCATGACCACGTAGATGAACATCGACATCCAGGCGGCCGGCACGTGGATGAAGATGATGCGATAGACCTCGCCTTGCTGGAAATCCGTGGGCGCGACGAACAACCCGATGTAGAGCCCGACCGCGCACAGCACCGCGGCGAGCGTCATGAACAACGGGATCATCTGCCCGGCCAGCGGGTAGAACGTCTGCGGCGAGGCAAAGCGAAAGATGCGCTGGTTCATCCGCTACTCCAGCGCGATCCGCACGGCCGCCGCGGTGGCCCACGGAGACAACGCGGCGGCGATCAGCAGGAATGCCCCGAGCAGCGACAAATAGCCGGCCACACTCATTCCCGAAACGCTGGCTGAGGCCGCGCCGGCACCGAAGATGAGCACCGGCACGTACAGCGGCAGCACCAGGATCGCCAGCAGCGCACTCGCGCCGCGCACGCCGAGCGTGAGCGCGGCGCCCACCGCGCCTACCAGCGAGAGCACGGGCGTGCCGAGCAGCAGGGCCGTGGTCATCACCCACAGCGCCCCGCCCGGCAGGTCGAACTGCAACCCGAGAACCGGCGCAATCAGCACCAGCGGGAGCCCGGTCACCAGCCAATGGGCCAGCGTCTTGGCCAGCACCAGAATGCCGAGCGGCTGCGGCGCCAGCGCCAGCTGCTCGAGCGTGCCATCGGCGAAGTCGCCGGCGAACAGTCGCGACAGGGCCAGCATCGAGGTGAGCAGCGCGGCCACCCATACCACGCCCGGGGCGATCGCCCGCAGCGTATTGGGTTCCGGTCCGACTCCGAGCGGAAACAGGCTGACCACGATGATGAAGAAGAAAAACGTGGTGAGAACATCCGAGCGCCGCCGCAACGCGAGCAGCAAATCCCGGCGCAGCACCGCGACGAACATCGATGCCAGCGAGCCCGACATCAAGCATCCAGCGCGAGGCGCTGCACGCGCAGCCCCGCCAGGTCCACATCCTGATGGCTGGTCAACACCACGACGCCACCGCGCTCCAACTGCCCTGCGAGACGGCGCCGCACCAGGCTCACGGCCACGGCATCCAATGCGTTGAACGGCTCGTCGAGCACCCACAACGGCTTACTTTGACCCAGCGCCAGCCGCGCCAGGGCCACCCGCCGCTTCTGGCCCTGCGACAACGCACGCACCGGCAATCCTTCCAGTCCTGCCAGGCCGAACTCCTCGAGCGCATCCAGCACCTGGCGCTCGCTCGCATCGACACCGTGCTGGCGCAGCGCAAAGTCGAGGTTTTCCAGCGCGGTGAGATCGTCTTTCACCGCCGCGGCATGCCCCAGATACAGCAGTTCGGCGCGGAATGCCTCGCGCTGCGCGCGCGCGTTCTCCCCGCGCCAGCGCACCTCTCCCGACTCGGGCGGGAGCAACGTGCTCAGAATGCGCAGCAGGCTGGTCTTGCCGGTGCCGTTGGCGCCCACCACCCACAGCAGGCTGGCCGGCTCGGCGACGAAGGACAGGCCGCGGAACAGTCGTCGCTCGCCCCGCAGGCATTCCAGCTCGACGGCCTCCAGCACGGCGTTCGCCATGGCAAATCAGCGGATTATACATGACGGATCGGCGCGCTCCGGGAAGCGCGCCGGCCATTCCCAGCGGCCGGATCGACGCGCCGGGCTCAAGCTGGGGCAGTCAGCCGGCGAATGCCTTGGAGACCGCCACGCACTTCTCCTTGAGACTGACCAGCAGCTTGTCCCAGGAGTCGCGGAAGGAGTCGACGCCCTCGAGCTCGAGCTCACGGGTGATCGCTGACAGGTCGATCCCGAGCCGGGAGAGCGCCTCCAAGTCCCGGCGCGCGACATCGGCATCGGCCCCCAGCGAGTAGCTCGCGCTGCCGTGATAGAGGAAGGCATCGAGCGTCTCGGGCGGCATGGTGTTCACCGTGTCCGGCCCGATCAGGGCTTCTACGTACAGCACATCGCTGTAGCGCTTGTCCTTGGTGCTGGTGCTGGCCCACAGGGGGCGCTGCACACGGGCGCCGCGGCGAACCAGCTCGGCGATCTCGGGCGTCTGGCGCAGGGCCAGGAAGCGCTGGTACGCCACTTTCGCGTTGGCGACGGCGATGCGCCCGCGCAACTGCTTCGCTTCCGCCGTGCCGAGCGCGTCGAGTCGCTTGTCCACTTTGCCGTCCACGCGGCTGACGAAGAACGAAGCGACCGAGGCGATCCGGTGCGCATCCTGGGCGCGCGCCAGGCCGCGCGCCCAGGCATGCACCACTTCCTCATAGCGCGCGACGGAGAAGAGCAGCGTCACGTTGACGTTGATGCCCTCGGAGATAAGCCGCTCGAAAGCCGTCACTCCCTCGGCCGTGCCCGGCACCTTGATCATCACGTTCGGCCGGTCGACCGCGTTCCATAGGCGATGAGCCGTGCTCACCGAGCGCTCCACGTTGAACGCCAGCTCCGGCGGCACCTCCAGGCTGACATAGCCGTCTGCCCCTTGCGTGCGCTCGTACACCGGCTGCAGCACATCGGCCGCCGCCTGGACGTCGGCCACCATCAGGGCCTCGCACATCCCGGCAGGATCGATGGTGTGGTCGGCTTCCAGCAACTCGCGAATCGCCTCGTCGTAGTCAGTGCTGCCGCTGATGGCTTTGTGAAAAATGGTCGGATTGGTCGTGACGCCCGTCACACCGGCATCCACCAGGCGGCGCAGGCCGCCATTGCTGACGAGGTTGCGATCGATGAAGTCCAGCCACGCGGACTGGCCGTGACGCGACAGTTCGGAGAGGGTTGCCAATGGAGTACTCCCGGTCAGACGACAGAAGGCCTACGGGCCACCCGAGACGCGGGTACGGGCCCGCATTGGGGGACCCTGTAGTTTACAACCCCTGGCGCAGACAACGCGGGCGGCGCCCTACCGGTCGCTAAGTGTCGCTGAGATGGACAGTCTGCACGCGCCAGGCAACCCGCAAGCCGTCCGGGCTGCGTTCCGACAGCTCGGCGGCAACGGCGTCGGCCCTGGCCCTGCTGGCGAACACGATTCTCCCCGTGCTGTAGGTCGCGGCAGACAAAACCGCTGCCAGGGGACGCCCGGACAGGGCAACTCCGTTGCGGTCGGCTCCGACCGGCTCGACGATGAAGCGCAGGCGCGCCCGCTGTGCCATTGCGACAGCCTAGGGCGGCCGCGGCAATAGGTCACGGTTCGTCAAGAAAACGTCAACGCTTTGCCGACAGCGCCGCTCCTCGCCCGCGAGGCGCTCGCGCCGGCACCCGATCGCCCGAGCTCGACTTGCCGCATCTGCTCGAAGCTCGAACCGCGCGCCCCGGGGCGCCGGGCAAGCGGTACCAGCGCGGTCCAGCGGGGCGCCTGGCTAGTCCAGGCGGTGCACGGTCAGAGGGAAGTTGCGCTCGTAGCTCGGCGGTGCGGGTGATTCGCGCTTGGACACCGGGGCAGGCGTCTGGGGTTTGGATCTGGCTTTCCTCGGGGCCGGGGCCGGCCGCAGGGATGCAGGCGGAATTGGCTCCCCGTTGGCATAGCGCGTGAGCAAATCCAGGTCCCCCGCGTTCTTGCGACCCTCGGACAATTCGAACGCGTTGCGGCGGTAGAGATCGAGCAGCAGCGAGGCACCCGCAGGCGACACGCACGGTCTGCCTTGCTCGTCCGGGATGAACAGCTGCTCGAGATCAGCCCGCGTGACCCGGACTCCACGACAATCGCCGATCCCGTCTGGCGACCGGCTCGCCCAGTATTTGGCCTCGCCAAGACGGTTGCGCTCGCTGGCGGGTTTGACGCGAGGCAACAGCCGAAGCGCCTCGATCAGCCGAAGATAATGCGTAGTGGCATCCATGAATCTTAGCCCGTTGTCGAGAGCCGGATCCGGAGATCCGTCATGCTACCCCCAAGCGACAGATGCACGGGACATGCCAGGATCCACGCTCGTGGCGCCGCACCGGGGCCATGTCTATCGGCTGAGCCAGGTCAAGCTGGCCGCCGCTGCTCTGGTCGAGATCGAGGTCACCCAGTCGGCGGCGCAGGAGCGGCGGCTTCTCGTATGGAACTTGCTGACCTGACACAGGTGCTTCTGCGCATCGGCCTAGGCGGGCGGCGCATTGTCGCTGACCCAGGAAGTCGAACGGACTTCGGCCCCTGGTGGCACGCGCCCGTTGCCTGGACATGTGCGGTGCGGCAGGACAGACATGCTCGTGGCTCTGTCTTCTGTCCTCAGTCTTCTGTCCTCTGAGGTGGCGGAGAGGGTGGGATTCGAACCCACGGTACGAGTCGCCCCGTACAACAGATTTCGAGTCTGCCCCGATCGACCACTCCGGCACCTCTCCGTCCGTATGCTATTTTACAGTCATCCGCCGGTCACCGGCGAACGCAGCTTCACTGCGCAGCGTCCTCTGCTGACGCACAGAACCCCCATTCACACTGCATGCGAAAGCTTCCGCTCGCCCTGGCCATCCTGCTGCCCGTGATCTGCGACCCCGGCTTCGTGCCCGAGCGCCCGGTGGCACCGCTGTCCAGGACCGGCGAGCTGGTGGTGCTCACCACCAACTCGAGCACCACGCGCTACATCGACTCGCAGGGACAGTACGCGGGTCTGGAGTACGAGCTGGTGGAGATGTTCGCCGCGGATCTCGGCGTCCGCGTGCGCTATCTCGACCGCCAGCCGCTCTATCAGATCCTGCGCTCGCTGCGCGAGAACACTGCTCATCTGGCTGCTGCGGGTCTCGCCGTCACATCGGCGCGCCTGGACAAGTTCCAGTTCGGCCCGTCCTACCAGATGGTGCAGCAGGTGCTGGCCTACAACACGGACACCTCCATGCCGCGCGATATGCGGGATCTCGCCGGCAAGCGCATCGAGGTCGTGCGCGGCTCCAGCGGCGTCGAGCAGCTCGAGCTGCTGCGCAGGCGCCAACCGAGGCTGCAATGGATCGAGGTGTCGGAAAGCGACAGCGAGGCGCTGCTCGCCCGTCTCTCGGAAGGCAAGGTGGACTACGTCGTCACGGACGCGCACACGCTGGACATCGAGCGCAAGCTCTACCCCAACCTCGCGCGCGCGTTCCCGATCGGCGACCCGGAGCCGATCGCCTGGGCGTTCCCGCCCGCAGGCGACCCCTATGTGGTCGCCCGCGCCGAGGAGTTCTTCCTGCGCATTATCTACGACGGCACCATGCGGCGCCTGATCGAGCGCTACTACGGGCACGTCGGGCGCCTGGATCAGCTCGACGTGGCCAACTACCTGGACGCGATCCGCGACCTGCTGCCCGATCACCGCGCGAGCTTCCAGGAGGCGCAGGAGCTCACCGGCATCGACTGGCGCCTGATCGCGGCGCTCGGTTTCCAGGAGTCTCATTGGAGCGCGACGTCGATCTCTCCGACGGGCGTGCGCGGGCTGATGATGCTCACCGCGGAAACCGCGGATCGGATGGGTGTCGCCAACAGGCTCGACGCGCGCGCGAGCATCCTGGGCGGCGCCCGCTACCTGCAGGAGCTGAAGGATGCCCTGCCTGACCGCGTCCGGGAGCCGGACCGCACCTGGCTGGCACTGGCCGCCTATAACGTCGGCCTCGGCCACGTGGAGGACGCGCGAGTGCTCGCTCAGCGCCAGGGGCTCGATCCCAATCTGTGGGTGGACATCAAACGCGTGTTGCCGCTGCTGTCGCGCTACGAGTACTACAGCACGGTGAAGCGCGGTTTCTGCCGCGGCACCGAAGCGCTGGCGCTGACCGAGAACATCCGCAACTACTATGACATTCTCAGCAAGTACGAATTGCCGCCTGCTCCCGGTCTGATGCCGTTCCTGGAGCCGGGCCGGCCTGGCGTACGTCTGCCGGAGCTGACGGCTCCGATGCTCTAGGTTCCAAAACTCAGCCGCCGGTGGAGCGTGCGCCGCGCGCGGGGCAATCGCGGCGAGCGGGAGACCGGTCAGGTAACCGGACCGATCGCCGTCATGCCGCCCATGTAAGGCCGCAACGCCGGGGGAATATCCACTGCGCCATCGGCGCGCTGATAGTTCTCCAGCACCGCCACCAACGTCCGGCCCACGGCGAGGCCGGAGCCGTTCAGCGTGTGCGCCAGCTCCGGCTTGCCCTTCTCGTTGCGGAAGCGCGCCTGCATGCGCCGCGCCTGGAAGGCTTCGAAGTTGCTGCACGAAGAGATCTCGCGATAGGCGTTCTGCCCGGGCAGCCACACTTCGAGGTCGTAGCTCTTGGCGGCGGAGAAGCCCATGTCGCCGGTGCACAGCGTGACCACCCGGTAGGGCAGCGCGAGGCGCTTGAGGATCTCCTCAGCGTGCGCGGTGAGCTGCTCCAGCCCCTCGTAGGACTTCTCGGGATGAACGATCTGCACCAGCTCGACCTTGTCGAACTGGTGCTGGCGGATCATCCCGCGCGTATCCTTGCCGTAGGAGCCCGCTTCGCTGCGGAAGCAGGGCGTGTGGCAGACGAACTTCAACGGCAGCCGGTCCAGCGGCACGATCTCGTCGCGCACGATGTTGGTGACCGGCACCTCGGCGGTGGGGATGAGGTAGAGCTTCTCCGCATCCTTGCGCGGCACGGCGAAGAGGTCGTCCTCGAACTTGGGCAGCTGCCCCGTCCCGCGCATGCTGGCGGCATTTACCAGGTACGGCGCATAGACCTCGGTGTAGCCATGCTCTCGCGTATGCACATCGAGCATGAACTGGGCGAGCGCGCGATGCAGCCGCGCCACCGCGCCGGTCATCAGCGTGAAGCGCGCACCCGCGATCTTGGTCGCCCGCTCGAAGTCGAGCTGACCCAGCCCGGCCCCGATATCCACGTGGTCCTTGACCGGGAAAGCGAACGCGCGCGGCGTCCCGGAGCGGCGCACCTCGGGGTTGTCCTCCGAGGAGCGGCCGACCGGAACCGACTCGTGCGGCACGTTGGGCACCGTCGAGAGGAAGGCCTCGAGGTGCGTCTGGATGCCGGCGAGCGTCTGCTCGGAGCTGGCCAGCGTCTCCTTGTAGCGGTCGGCCTGCGCCATCAGCCCGGAAACGTCCTGACCCTTGGCCTTGCCCTGGCCGATTTCCTTGGACAGGCGATTCTGCGCGGCCTGCGCATCCTGCACCGCGGTCTGCACGTCCTTGCGCGCGGCTTCCAGGCGCTTGAACTCGTCCCAGTCGATCTGCCCGCCGCGGTGCGCGAGACGGGCGGCGACGCCGTCGAGGTTCTTTCTCAGCAGTTGGATGTCGAGCATGTGTTAACCCTTGGGCTTCCGAGCCGCCGCATCCAGCTCGCGCAGGTGCGCAAGCTTCTCGCCGATCTTGCCTTCGAGCCCGCGCGGCGTCGGCTCGTAGAAGCTCACCTGCGGCATCCCCTCGGGAAAGTAGTCCTCCCCGGCGGCGTAGGCTTCCGGCTCGTCGTGCGCGTAGCGGTAGGTCTTGCCGAAGCCCAGTTCCTTCATCAGCCGCGTGGGTGCGTTGCGCAGATGCAGCGGCACCGGCCGCGTCCCATCCGTGCCGACGAACGCGCGGGCGGCATTATAAGCGACGTATGCCGCGTTGCTCTTTGGCGCGCACGCCAGGTAAAGCGCCGCCTGCGCCAACGCCAGCTCGCCTTCGGGGGTGCCCAGCCGCTCGTACGTTTCGCACGCGTCCAGCGCGAGGCGCAACGCGCGCGGATCGGCCAGCCCGATGTCCTCGACGGCCATGCGTACCAGCCGGCGGCCCACGTACAACGGGTCGGCTCCGCCATCGAGCATGCGGCACAGCCAGTAGAGCGCGGCATCGGGAGAAGACCCGCGCACCGACTTGTGCAGGGCGGAGATCTGGTCGTAGAACTGGTCGCCGCCCTTGTCGAAGCGGCGCAGCCGCTCGGCCAGCGCGTCGCGCGCGAAGGCCTCGTCGATTGCCGTCTTGCCCTGGGTCTTGGCCGCGTCGGCTATCTGCTCAAGCATGTTGAGCAGCCGGCGCGCGTCGCCATCGGCGAAGGCGGTCAGCAGCTTGTGCGTCGCCTCGGCGAGCGCCAGGCCCTGCAGCGGGCCGGACAGCGCGCGCTGGAGCAGCACCGCGAGGTCTTCCTCGGCCAGTGGGTGCAGCACGTACACCGCCGCGCGCGAGAGCAACGCGCTGTTGACCTCGAACGACGGGTTCTCCGTAGTGGCGCCGATGAAGGTGAACAGGCCGCGTTCCACGTACGGCAGGAAGGCATCCTGCTGCGCCTTGTTGAAGCGGTGCACCTCGTCGACGAACAAGATGGTGTGCCGGCCGGTCTCGCGCAGCGTGCGCTCGGCCGCCTGGACCGCTTCGCGGATGTCCTTCACGCCGGAGAACACCGCCGAGAGCGCGATGAACTCTGCGTTGCACGCGCCCGCCAGCAGACGCGCCAGCGTGGTTTTTCCGACGCCGGGCGGGCCCCACAGGATCATCGAATGCAGCTTGCCGGCGCGCGCGGCCACCTCGAGTGGCTTGCCGGGCGCGAGCAGATGGCGCTGGCCGACCACCTCTTCCAGCCGCCGCGGCCGCATCGACTCCGCTAGCGGCGCGGCAGGGTCAGGGCTATCGAATAGTTCGTCCAAGCGGCGCACTTGGGGTTGGCGAGCCGTCGCGGGTGACTCTTCCGTCACCCGCGCGCGCTCACTGATCTTCGATCACATCCGCCCCCTGCGGAGGCGTGAAGCTGAATGCATCGGCACGCAGCTTGGGGTTGCGCTCGATCCGGCTGAAGCGGATGACGGTGACCTGGGCCAGCTGGTCGTACAGCTCCATGGTGTCCAGGCTATTGCCCTTGAAGCCCATGCGCACCTTCTGGAACATGCTGTCGCTGCTTTTGGGATACGCCTCGAGCCAGTCGAGTCCGCGCTTCATGCCGATGGCGTTGAGATTGTAGTGCTCCTCGATCTCGTTGCTGCCGGCCAGCAGCGCGGCCGGGCTGCTGCCCAGCGCGCCTTCCAGCTTCTTGACCGTGACCTGGTTCAAGTCCGCGTCGTAGACCCACAGCTTGACCCCATCGCCCACGATCAGCTGCTGGTACGGCTTCTCGTATTCCCAGCGGAACTTACCAGGCCTGGAGAACGCCAGCTTGCCGCTGGCCGACTGGGTCGTCTTGCCGTTCTTGTCGAGCACGGTCTGGGTGAAGCTCGCGCTGGCGGACTGGGTGGCGCGGACGAACTCCTTGAGCTTCTCGATGCTGCCGGCATGCGCCGGCAGCGTGGTCAACAGCGACGCGAGCAGCAGGATCAGGTCCCTCACCCCGGCCCAGTCCGACCAGCAGAAAGGGAGCAGGTACGCTCCGTGGCACGGTGCCGCGTTACTCTTCACGTCTTCGCTCATTTACCCTTGCACCCGTAACCTGTCGCCCGTCACTCTCTAGCCGGCACCAACACCTCCCGGTTGCCGTTGGTGTTCATGCTCGACACCAGGCCCGCGTGCTCCATGGCCTCGATCAGGCGCGCGGAACGGTTGTAGCCGATGCGCAGGTGGCGCTGCACCAGCGAGATGGATGCGCGCCGCGACTTGAGCACGATCGCGACCGCTTCGTCGTACAGCGGGTCTTTCTCCGCGTCGGCGCCCTCGGCGCCGGCCTGACCGGTCGGTTCGCCCTCCTGCTCCCCGCCCTCCAGGATGCCCTCGATGTACTGCGGCTGGCCGCGTGCCTTGAGGTACTCAACCACTCTGTGCACCTCGTCGTCCGCGACGAAGGCGCCATGCACCCGTTGCGGATAGCCGGTGCCTGGCGGCAGGTAGAGCATGTCGCCCTGACCGAGCAGCGATTCTGCCCCCATCTGGTCGAGAATGGTGCGAGAGTCCACCTTGCTCGAGACCTGGAAGGCGACACGAGTGGGAATGTTGGCCTTGATCAGACCGGTGATCACGTCTACCGACGGGCGCTGAGTGGCCAGGATCAGGTGCACCCCGGCGGCGCGCGCCTTCTGCGCCAGGCGTGCGATCAGTTCCTCCACCTTCTTGCCCACCACCATCATCAGGTCCGCCAGCTCGTCGATCACCACCACGACCAGCGGTAGTTCCTTGAGCGCAGGCGCGGGCCGCGCGCCCTGCTGCTCCAGCGAGGCAGCGTTGACGGCGAGCGGATCGAGAATCGGGTGCCCGGCCTTCTCGGCGTCCTTGATCTTCTGGTTGAAGCCCGACAAGTTACGTACGCCGACGGCGGACATCAGCTTGTAGCGCCGCTCCATCTCCGCCACGCACCAGTTCAGCGCGTGCGCGGCCTGCTTCATGTCGGTGACTACCGGCGCCAGCAAGTGCGGGATGCCCTCGTATACCGACAGCTCGAGCATCTTCGGATCCACCAGGATCAAGCGCACTTCGTTGGGCGTAGCCTTGTACAGCAGGCTCAGGATCATTGCGTTGATCGCCACCGACTTGCCCGAGCCGGTGGTGCCCGCCACCAGCAGATGCGGCATGCGACCCAGGTCGGCCACGATCGGCTTGCCCGCTATATCCTTGCCCATGGCCAGCGTCAGCGGCGAGACCATTTCGGCGTATACCTGCGAGCTCAGGATGTCCGACAGCCGCACCACCTGGCGCCTCGGGTTGGGTATCTCCAGGCCCATACAGGACTTGCCGGGAATCGTCTCCACTACCCGGATGCTCACCACCGACAGCGCGCGGGCGAGGTCCTTCACCAGGTTCACCACCTGGCTGCCCTTTACGCCCACCGCCGGCTCCACCTCGTAGCGGGTGATCACCGGCCCGGGATACGCCGCCACCACTTTCACCTCGATGCCGAAGTCGAGCAACTTCTTCTCGATCAGGCGCGAGGTGTATTCGAGCGTCTCGGCCGAGAGCACCTCGATATTGGCGGGTGGCTCGTCGAGCAGGCCGACCGGTGGCAGCGGCGAATCGGGCAAATCCTCGAATAGCGGCTTCTGCCGCTCGCGCCTGACGCGCTCGGACTTCGCTATGGCGAGTTGCGGGGGCTCGATGCGGATCGGCTCGTGTTCGTCGAGCTTCTTCTTCTCCTCCACGACGACTTCCTCCCGGCGCTGCGCTGCCTGCTCGCCGATGCGGCGATCGCGGGCCGCGCGCCAGCGGGCGACGCCGGCCGTCCAGGCCCATTCGATGCCCGTTCCGAGGCGCTCGGCCAGCGTCAGCCAGGACAAGCCGGTGAACAGGCTCAACCCGATGCCGATGGCAAACACCAGCAGCAGTGTCGATCCAGTGAAACCGAGAGCGCGTTCGAGCGCGCCGCCGATCGCGGCGCCCAGCAGGCCGCCCGCATCCTGCGGCAGGGCGGTCTGCAGGCTATGCAGGCGCAGTGCCTCCAGGCTGCAGCTGGCCAGCAGCACCACCCCGAAGCCGGCAGCAACGAAGAGGAACGACCGGCGATCGGCGGCCTCGGTCGCTTCCAGGCGCCGGTAGCCCCAGTAGGTGGCGAACAGGCAAAACACCACCCACCACCACGCCGACAGCCCGAAAACAGACAGCAGCACATCGGACAGCCACGCGCCGAACCTGCCGCCGGCATTCCCGATGTGCTCTGCCGCCACGCTGTGCGACCAGCCGGGATCGTTCGGGTGATAGGTGGCCAGCACCAGCACCAGGTAGGCAGCGACGCCCACCAGCGTCAGCCACCAGGATTCCCGTACCCGCCTTGCCAGTTGCGGCGGCAGCGCAGCGCGCTGCGCTGCCGTTGCCGGATGCGCCCTAAACAGCCTCATGCCTGCAGCACGACGGCGGCATGCACCGCCGGTGGGGAACCGCGTCGTTCGCCGCGCCGGCGGGATCGAGCGGAACGCGGCCAAGGCCGGGGCGCTTCGCCCCAACCTTCATCGATCCGCGAGAAAGACCAATCATGCCGCAATTATATCCGCGCCGCATCCTTGCAGGGACGCGTCGACGGGCTCGCGCTGCGCGGCGACCGGCGGGGATGTCCGCTCAGTCGAAGCTGAACCCCGGGGTACGGGTGTAGAAATGCAGCCCTTCGTCTTGGATCACCAGCGAGCGCATGCGCAGGCTGCCGCGGTTGTGGTGCGAGTGAAGCAGCGTCGGCGTGGTGGCCGGGTAGGCAGTACCCAAGTCGCCGGAGGCGTCCAGCGCGATCGCACCGGTTGACGTGGTCGGGTCGAAGGCGCGATCGCGCTCGGCGAGGAACTGGCACACCGGCACGTCGGGCCAGCGGAAGGTGAACGGATTCTCGCAGGTGTGATAGTGGGCGCGGGCACTGCAGCGCGTGGCCGGCTCGTGCTCCTGGATCGTCATGCGAGGCTCCTTCGGGTCGCTGAGGGGAACGTGTGCGCACTATACGACAACGAGGTTCGTGTGCAGGGTCAACCCGGTATGCTCAGCGCCGTGCGCGACGCCCTGGACCAGTTCCCGGGCCGGCGTAGGGGGCCGCCCCTCGCCCGCCGCAAGCCGAGTGGCGCCCGGCCCAGACACCCCCGGGGTCGGGAGATCGAACTCGACATCGGTTCGGGCACGCTGCTAGAGTCGCGCTTTGCCCGATCCATACCCGCACTTCCCCCAATGGCAACTTCCACCCGACATGCGCGCCTTCTGATCCTCGGCTCCGGCCCAGCGGGGTACACCGCCGCCGTGTACGCCGCGCGCGCAAATCTCAACCCGGTCGTGATCACCGGCATCGCCCAGGGCGGGCAGCTGATGACCACCACCGACGTCGACAACTGGCCGGCCGACGCCGACGGCGTGCAGGGGCCCGAGCTGATGGAGCGCTTCCAGAAACACGCCGCGCGCTTCGGCACGCAGATCGTGTTCGATCACATCCACAGCGCGAAGCTCGGCCAGAAGCCCATCGCTCTGCTCGGCGATCAAGCCACCTATACCTGCGACGCGCTGGTCATCGCCACCGGCGCCTCGGCGAAGTACCTCGGCCTGCCCTCGGAGCAGAAGTTCATGGGCAAGGGCGTGTCGGCCTGCGCCACCTGCGACGGGTTCTTCTACAAGAACCAGGAGGTCGCCGTGGTGGGCGGCGGCAACACCGCGGTGGAGGAGGCGCTCTACCTGTCCAACATCGCGAAGACCGTCACTGTGGTGCATCGCCGGGACAAGTTCCGGGCCGAGAAGATCATGGCCAACCGCCTGCTGGACAAGGCGCGCAGCGGCAACGTCCGGATCGAGTGGAACCATACGCTGGACGAAGTACTCGGAGACAAGAGCGGGGTCACCGGCATCCGCATCAAGGCGGCCGACGGCTCCGCCAGCAAGGACCTCGCCGTCAAGGGCCTGTTCGTGGCCATCGGCCACACGCCCAATACGCAGATCTTCGAAGGCCAGCTCGAGATGGAGAACGGCTACATCGTGACGCTCGGCGGGCGCAACGGCAACGCGACGGCGACCAGCGTCCCGGGGGTGTTCGCGGCCGGCGACGTGCAGGACCACGTCTACCGCCAGGCCGTCACCAGCGCGGGCAGCGGCTGCATGGCCGCTCTGGATGCCGAGAAGTACCTCGACGAGGTCGGGCACTGACCCATGAGGGCCTATGGCGAAAGCGAGAAAGCACCAACCGGAGGACGACGCCTCGGCCTTCCGCGAGGCGGTGAAGGACGTCACGCCGCTACCCGCGGGCGACCGCGTGCCGCTCACGCGCGTCCCGCCCGCACCCACGCCGCTGCAGCGCATCGAGGACGAGCGCCAGGCGCTGCAGGACAGCCTGAGGGCTGAGGAATCCGCGGAGCTCGACTTGGAGTCGGGCGATGTGCTGCGTTACTTGCGCGAGGGTGTCGCGCCGCACGTGCTGCGCAAACTGCGCGCCGGCCAGTGGGCGGTGCAGGACGAGCTCGACCTGCACGGGCTGCGCAGTGAGGAGGCGCGCATGCTCCTCGGCGAGTTCCTGACCAGCGCGTACAAGCGTGGGCTGCGTTGCCTGCGCGTGATCCACGGCAAGGGCCACCGCTCGCCGGGCGGCGAACCGGTGCTAAAAAAGAGGATCGGCGCCTGGCTGACCGAGCGCGGCGAGGTGATGGCGTTCTGCGAGGCGCGCCCCGCGGAGGGCGGCAGCGGGGCAGTAATGGTGCTGCTGAAGGCGCGAGGCGCGAGGCAGGAGGCGCGGGAAGACGGCCAGGATGCCTAGCAGGCTCGCGCCTGATCTAGACCGCCGCTTCGTCCGTCTCGCCCGTGCGGATGCGAATCACCTGCTCCACGGTGGTCACGAAGATCTTGCCGTCGCCGATCTTGCCGGTGCGAGCAGACTTGATGATTGCATCGAGCGCCTGGTCCAGCAGCTTCTCGGGGATGACCACCTCGACCTTGACCTTGGGCAGGAAGTCGACCACGTACTCCGCGCCACGGTACAGCTCGGTATGGCCTTTCTGACGCCCGAAGCCCTTGACCTCGGTCACGGTCAGCCCGGTGACGCCGATTTCCGACAGCGCCTCGCGCACTTCGTCCAGCTTGAACGGTTTGACGATGGCTTCGATCTTCTTCATGGCCCGGCCTCGCGGAGAGTTGGCGATGGCGCCAGTATAGTCAACCCGGCACGGGAGATAAATCTGCGGACCCGCTTTCACCAATGAGCAGGGCCCGGCCGCGCGTTTTGGACTCCCTTGCGCAGGTCGACCCCGCCGCCTGGGACCGGCTGGCCGGCGACAACCCGTTCCTGGCCCACGCCTTCCTCAGCGGGCTGGAGCAATCCGAGTGCGTCTGCGCCGACACCGGCTGGCAACCCTGCCATCTCACACTGTGGGAGGACGGCGGGCTGTGCGCGGCGATGCCCCTGTACCTCAAGAGCCACTCGTACGGGGAGTACGTGTTCGACTGGAGCTGGGCGGAGGCCTACCAGCGGCACGGGCTGCGCTATTACCCCAAGCTGCTGTGCGCCGTCCCGTTCACGCCGGCAAGCGGTCCACGCCTGCTCGCCCCGACGGCGCAGCTGCAGGCCCGGTTGCTGGATGCCGCCTTCGATTTGGCGCGCGACACCGGCGCTTCGTCACTGCACGTGCTGTTTCCTCTCCCTGAGCAGGCGCAGGCGTTGGAACAGCGGGGCCTGATGCTGCGCTCGAGCGTGCAATTCCATTGGGAAAACCCAGGCTACGGCAGCTTCGACGATTTCCTGGCCGGGATGACTCACGACAAGCGCAAGAAGATCAAGCAGGAGCGGCGCAAGGTGCGCGAGGCAGGCATCCAATTTCGCTGGCTCGACGGGCAGCAGGCCAGCGCCGCCGACTGGGACTTCTTCGCCTGGTGCTACAACCGCACCTACCGCCAGCACCATTCCACGCCGTATTTGAATCGCAGCTTCTTCGCCCACCTCGCGCGAACCATGCCCGACCGCCTGCTGCTGGTGGTCGGCTCCCGCGGCGACCAGCCGGTGGCATGCGCCCTCAACATCCACAACCGGCACACCATGTACGGCCGCTACTGGGGCGCCGCCGGGTTCCACTCCGGCCTGCACTTCGAGACCTGCTACTACCAGTCGATCGAGTACTGCATCGCCCATCGTTTACGCTGCTTCGAGGGCGGCGCCCAGGGCGAGCACAAGCTGGCGCGCGGACTGCTGCCGGTGCGCACCCAGTCGGCGCACTGGCTGGCGCACCCGCAGTTCGCGCGCGCGGTGGAGGACTTCCTCGAGCGCGAAGGTTGCGGCATCGGCGCCTATCTGGACGAATTGAACGAGCACAGCCCGTTCCGCCAGCCAGCGCCCTGATCCCGGCCGCGTCGTCTGCGCGCCGCGGTTGCGAGATAATGCGCGTCAGTCTCAGTGCACGAGGAAATCATGCCCGCCCGGGGACTGTTGTTGCTGCTTGCGCTGTCTGCCGCATCCATCGGCCCCGCCTCGGCGGCCGACTCGGTACTGGAACTGATCGCCAGCCCCGACCAGCTCCAGACCATCGACCAGACGGTGGGCACCGGCCCGGTGGTACGGCGGGGCGCATGGGTCGTGCTGCACTACACCGGCTGGATCTTCGACCCCACGGCGCCGGACGGCAGGGGGGCGAAGTTCGACAGCTCGCGCGATCGCGGCGAGTCGCTGTCCTTCCTGTACGGCTACAAGCGCGCGCTGCCCGGGCTCGAGAACGGCCTGGAAGGCATGCGGGTGGGTGGCCGCCGCACCATCCTCGTCCCGCCCAAGTTCGGCTACGACGGGATCAAGTACCCGCTGCCGAAGGACGTCCCGCCGCGTTCGACGTTGGTGTTCGAAGTGGATCTCAACGACGTCGTGGCGCAAAGCGCGCCGCCGGACGACTAGCCCAGGGATGGGAGAGGGAGAAGGGGGTCAGGCGCGCTGACGCATGGCGGAGCTGCGCAGGTCGCGCGCCATCCACACAGCGGACTCGACGCCCTTGTAGTAGCGCGGCAGCAGCGCCAGCTCCTGGTAGCCCAGGCAGCGGTAGAAGCGCCGCGCGTCCAGGTTGGTGGCGCGGACCTCGAGATGGATGCCGGTGAGCCCGGCTACCCGCGCCGACTCCTCCAGCCACTCGACCAGCGCGCGCCCGATCCCGCGGCGCTGCTGCGCCGGCTGGACGGCAAGCAGGCTCAGATGCCCGTGCTCATCGCCGAAGGTCATAATGGCGAACCCGACCAGCTGCGCGCCCTCGCACGCGGCCACCGTGCTGGTTTCCCGGTGGGCGATGCTGCGGGCGACGCGGTTGCGGGTCCAGGACCAGCCGAGCCCGCGCTCGATCAGATCGCGCGACATCACGGCAATCGCAGGAGCGTCGCCTTCAGTGGCCAGCCGCAGGATATGGTTTCGGGTACGCATTGCTGTTAGGCAGTATAGCCGTTCCCGGTAGCCGCTACGAAAGCAGCTGGGCGAACGTGGCTGCGCCGACTTCCCGGCGCGTCAGTTGGACGTTTTGGCCTTCTCTTCCTCGGCCTTCTTGCGAGCCGCCAGCTGATCAGGGCAGAACACCTCGAGGGTTTCGTCGTAGCACCAGTGCGTACCGAAGCCGTCGTTTTTCTTCACGCACTGATACAGGTATTGGCCCATCTCATCTGTGAAGTGGCAACCCTTGTAGCGCTGCATGGCGCGCTCGCGCTGGATGGTCGGCATCGGGTCGCCCTCGGCATAGACTTCGGCAACGCCGACGGAGCAGGACAGCGCAAGGGTGGCAGCCAGCACCTGGAGTGCGGATCGGGTAGTCAAGATGGCTCCTCGGGAGTGGTTTCGGGCTGAGGAAGGCATCGGCGGCTCTGCCCCCAGTCTCGATACCCAAATTGTACGCCAGCGCCCCCAGGCCGTCCAAAGGCAGCTTCAGCGCAGGTGGCCCGGCAGCCAGGTGGTGATCGGCGGGAACACGATGGTCAACAGCAACACTGCAAGCGCCCAGGCGAGGAAGGGGAGGACTTCCCACATCACCGGCGCGATCCGCAGCTTGCCCACACTCGAAACCACGAACAGCAGCAGGCCGATTGGCGGGTGCATCAGCCCGATCATGAGGTTGAGCACAACCACCGCGCCGAACTGGATCGGGTCGATCGCCAGCTCGCCCCCGAGCGGGATCAGTACCGGCAGGAAGATGATCATCGCCGGCAGCGGCTCGATAATGCAGCCGACTAGGAGCAGCAAGCCGTTGATGATCAGCAGCACCACCACCGGGTTGTCGGAGATGCTCTTGATCGTGCCGATGACGGTCAGGCTGATCTGGCTCTCCGCCACCAGCCAACTGAAGGGGCCGGCGGCCGCCAGCAGCAACAAGATCACCGCGGTGGACCGGCCGGCCTGGGTGAGCAGCCTGGGCAGCTCGCGCAGCGTCAGCTCCCGGTAGATGAACAGGCTGACAACCAGTGCATACACCGCCGCCACCGCTGCCGCTTCGGTGTCGGTGACCAGTCCGAAGCGGATGCCGCCGATGATGATTACCGGCATCAGCAGGGCCCAGCCGGCCCGGCCGGTCGCCTGCAGCTTGCCCTTCACCGGCACCGGGGCACGGCTCGGATACCTGCGCAGGTGCGCCGTGATCGAGCAGATGACCAGGAATCCACCCGCCAGCAGCAGGCCGGGCATCACGCCCGCCATGAACAGCTTGATCACTGATTGGCTGGCGAGCTGGGCGTACACCACCATCGGGATGCTCGGCGGAATGATCGGCCCGAGCAGTGCGCCCGCGGCAATGACGGCGCCGGCGAACCCTTCGCGATAGCCTTCCTTGCGCATGGCCGGAATCAGCGGCTTGCCGGTCGCCACGGCGTCGGCCACCGCCGAACCGGACACCCCAGCCATGATGAGGTTGGTGATGATCGACACATGGCCCAGGCTGCCCTTGAGCCGACCCACCAGCGCCATCGCCCAGTCGATCAAGCGCATGGTCAAGCCGCCGCGGTTCATCAGCTCGCCGGCCAGGATGAACAGCGGCACCTGCACCAACGAGTAGCTGTCGACGCCGGCGATCATCGACAACGGCATCATCGCCGGGTCCACGCCATCCTCGCCCCTGGACTGGATGCCGAGCCAGGCCGACAGCACCATGGAGAAGCCCACATCGAAGCCGATGATGAGCGCCACCATGAAGGCGATGAACAGCAGCGCCAACACCTAGAACTCCGCCCGCTTGGGCAGCTCGACCCCGAACACGCGCGCCACCAGGCGCAGACCGACGAACAGCGTCATCACCGCGCAGGCCACCACCAGCGACGCCGACTGCTGCGCGGCGGTGAGCACGGTGCCGAGCAGCACCTGCCCTTCACCCACCTCCACTACCCGCCGCCCGTGGATCATGAGCACCCCCAGGAGGAACAGCATGATCGCGTCGAACACGATCTCCAGCGCCTTCTGCGCCTTCCTGGGCAGGCGCGCGTCGATCAAGTCGACCCGGATGTTCAGCCCGTTGCGTACCGCGATGGCGAAGCCGATGAACGTGAGCCACACCAGCGCCACCCGGGCATACTGGTCCGGGGCAGCGATATGCAGGCTGATGAAGTGGCGATCGACGAACTGCCCGAAGACGATCAGCAACAGCAGCAGCACGAGCAGCGCGACCATCCACTCGAGCACGAGCTCGAGCGCGCGCAGGGCACGCTCGATCAGCTGGATCGCGGTTCGGGCGTTGCGCACGGTCGACCTGGCCTTAGTGCGCGGCGCGCGACCGGGGAGACGCTCGGCGACGGGACGTCAGGGCCGGCGCCGCGGCAAGCCCGCCGCTCACTTCTGCGCCGCTTTGATGCGCGCCACCAGCCCGTCGGGCCAGACGCTACCTTCGTAACGCTTGTACAGATCCTTCCACGCTGCTTCGAACGCGGCGCGGTCGGGCACCACGTAGGTGACGTTGGCCTTCTTCAGCTCCTCCAGGCCGTGCCTGTCGAATTCCTCGCCCAGATCGGTGGCGAGCCGGCCGCCGGCCTTGGCGGCCTTGATGAACAGCTCCCTCTGCTGCGGCGTGAACGATTTCCACTTGCGCTCGGAGACGTACCATGCGGCCACGTCGTAGACATGGTCGGTGGCGCTCCAGAACTTTGACACCTCGTGAAAGCGGAACGTCAGCGTGAGGTCGAAGCCGTTGTCCTGACCTTCGACCTGGCCCTTGTCGAGCGCCATGTACACCTCGTTCAGGCCAAGCGGCACCACCTTGACGCCGAGCACTTCGAACGTGTCCCGGAAGATCGGCACCGGCGGGATGCGCAGGCGCAGCCCCTTGAGGTCCTCCGGTTTGCGGATCGGTCCCTTGGTGGTCACCACCGCACGCGGCGAGCGCGCCCCGGCGACCGCGAAGATGCGCAGGCCCGAGCTCTTCGCGCAGGTCTCGTACAACTCCTGGAAGATGGGCGCGTTGAGCACCTCTTCGGCCTTCTGCTTGCTCTTGAACAGATAGGGCAGATAGCCGACGTTCAGTGGACCGCAGTCCTTGAACTGTGCCGCATTGCCCACCCCGAGATAGGCCATGTCCACGGTGCCCAGCTGCATGCCCGCGAGCAGCTGCTGGATGTCACCGATCTGGCTGTCGGTGTACACCTGCACCTTGATCTTCCCGCCGCTTTCCTTGTCCACCACCTCGGCGAACTTGAGCATGCCCTTGTGCAGGTTGCTGCTGCTCACGAAGGGCGTGCCGAAGCGCAGATTGATATCCGCCGCATGCACGGCGGGCAGCGCGCAGGCGAGCAGCGCCACGCAGAGCTGACGCACGACTTTCAAGGCTCCTCCCCACTTCGGGTGATTGTCAGCCCCTCGCTGAGCAGGGGGCCAGTTGTGGCCGAGACTATCCCTGCGGGTCAGCGCGGTGTCAAGCCGGGCCGTGCGCCCGGGGCGCCGGCTCAGCTCGGCGCGCGCAGACTGCGTCGCGCGACGCCGAGCCACTCGCGCTCCGCGTCGTGCGTGATGTGGGCACGACGGGCGTAGTCGACGACGCCCTGGAACACCGAGCGCGCCTGAGTCTCGTAGCCCAGCCGGCGCAGAAGCTGCCCGTAGCGCACCTTGGCTTCCAGCCCGACATAGATCTCGACCAGGTGCTCGTACTCGCGCAGCGCATCCTCCTCCCGTCCACGGCCCTCGAGGATACGCGCGTGCAGCAGGCGGGACTCCTGCGCCTTGAAGGCAGGGTGCGCGCTGTGCAGGTGCGAGAGGGTCTCGCCGGCTCGCTCGAACTGGCCATCCGCGAAGCGCGCCTGCGCCAGCCCGAACAGCAGCTGCGGGTCGTTGGCGTGGGGCCCGGCCAGGCAGCCTTCGTACAAGCGCACCGCGTCTGCGGTGAAGCCGAGCCGCAGGCATTCTTCCGCCAGAGCGGCCTTGTTGTCGACGCTGCCGCAGGTCTCCACCTCCTCCATGCGCCGCTTGAACTCCGCATCCGGCTGGAGGGCGCGCGCCACGCTCGCCGCGGCCCGGCGCGCAGTGCGGTGCTCCCTCGAGTTGGGAAAGATCTCGACGAAGTAGTACGCCACGCAACCGACCACGGGAAAGCTCATGATGATGACCGCCCAGTAGTAGGGCCGCCCGCTGCGGATCACGTGAACGACGAAGCAGAGCTGAATGATGGCGGTGAGGGCGATCAGCGGCATGGGCCCCTCCGGGGTCGATCCGATCGTCGGGATGACGCACGCAGCATGCCAGCGCGGCCGGCCGAGCCGGACCGGCATTTGCTAAAGTCAGCGCAGCGGCGGCCGCGGGAGCCGCCCTACCCCGAGGCACGCACTCCCTTGCGCATTGCAATCGTTGGCGCCGGCATCAACGGCATCATGTCCGCCTGGGCGCTCGCCGAAGCGGGGCACGCCGTCGTCGTGTTCGAGCGCGGCGAGCCGATGGGACAGACCAGCCGCGCCTCTACCAAGCTGCTGCACGGCGGCCTGCGCTACCTGGAGCATGGTGACTTCGGGCTGGTGCGCGAAGGGCTGCGCGAACGCGCCTGGTGGTTGCGCGCCGCGCCACACCTGACGCGCCGGATCGAGATCGTCGTGCCGGTGTACCGCGGATCCCCCCGCGGCCGGCTATCACTGAAGGCAGGGCTGCTGGCCTACGACCTTCTGGCCGGGGCAGCGGGCCTTGGCCGGCACCGTTGGCTCGCGGTGAACGAACTGCTGCGGCGCGCGCCCAGGTTGCGTCACGAGGGCCTGCTCGGCGGGTATCTATTCGTCGACGGTCAGATGGACGACCACGCGCTCGGCCTCTGGGCGGTGGAGCAGGTGCGAGCGAAGGGCGTCGAGTTGCGTACGCATGCCGCGGTGACGCAGCTGGACGTTGGGGGCGGCATCCGCTGCGGCGCCGCCAAGGAAGCCTTCGATTTCGTCGTCAACGCGGCCGGGCCATGGGCCGCCGGGCTGCTGGCCGCCAGCGGCATCCCCAGCCGGTACAACTTGGATCTGGTGCGCGGCAGCCATCTTGTCCTCGATCGGGCGATCGGCTGCGGGTTCCTGCTGCAATCGCCGGACGACGGGCGTGTGTGCTTCGTGCTGCCCTACCAGGGACGCACACTGGTGGGCACGACCGAGGTGCGCCAGAGTCTCGACGACGCGATCGCCTGCAGCGAAGCGGAGAGAGACTATCTGCTGCGCATGTTCAATGCCGCCTTCTCCCCTGGCATCGGCCTGGTCGACGTCGCAGAGAGCTTCGCCGGCGTGCGTCCGCTGGTCGCCGCCGGCGCGGCACAGGCGTCCGCGGTAAGCCGGGAATACATGCTCGAGCGCAACGGGCGGCTGCTGACCGTACTCGGCGGCAAGTGGACCACAGCGCGGGCGCTGGGATGCAAGGTCGCTCAGGCCGTGACTGCCTGAACCCCGTCAGCGCAGGCGCGGCAGCGTGCTCGCTTCCGCCTCCGGGATGTCGATCTCCATGCGCAGCAGCGCCGCAGCGATGGTCTTGCCCAGGTTGTCGCTGCGCAGGCTGCGTGCCGCCCCGCCTTGCAACGCGTGGTTGAGCACGAACTTGATCGCTAATATGTTATCGAGCGGGTAGCGCTCCACCGGGCCCTGCGCAATCCAGGCGAAGTGCTGCGCCACGCGCTCGGCAGTGACCTCCCGCTTCAACACCGCGTAGGTCGGTACGTCGTACGCGAACAGGCCGATGTCGGCGCGGTCGGCTTTGTCGCCGCTGCGAGCGTGGGCGATGCGCGCGAGCCAGATCCTCATTGCGTCACCGACACCTCGACCTGCTGCTCGATCAGCTCGCGCGCGACCAGCGTGGGCCACAGCCCGAGCAGCAGGCTGGCCGGCGTGATCCCGTGAAAGCCGCCCATGTACGGCGGGCCCGAGAGGGCGAGCCAGGGA
>Ga0335070_10001124_pt1 | contig 30519 bp, 35 predicted proteins | sample Lox_Sample_13_FD_206722 | JGI IMG/M metagenome (GOLD analysis project Ga0335070, IMG submission 206722) | Soil microbial communities from Loxahatchee National Wildlife Refuge, Florida, United States - Lox_Sample_1.3 | ecosystem: Environmental > Terrestrial > Soil > Wetlands | place: USA...
CTCGCCGTCCGGCCGATGAAGCCCGAGCACACGACGTCGACCCACACGACGACGACCGCGACGACGTCGACCCAGACGACGACGACCACCGGCTGGCACGGGAAGGGAGGCGGCCACCACCACGGCCGCCACTAGCAGGCATTCGACGACGGGGCCCTGACGGCACCCGAGGGGGAAGGCGCCGGCCCTCATCCGGGCGCCTTCCCCCGGTCTCCGCGGGGCGGTCTGGACGGATCCGGGATCGCGCGCTACATTTCGGCGGCATACCGGCGACAGCCGCAGGCCTCCGCTTGCGGTAAAGGGGTCTGTTCCGGTACCCTGGCGGGTTGCGCCGACGTTCCGCTCGTCCGCACATCCGCACGCCTGGATCCGCCTGATTTCGCACGTCCCCAAGGGAGGCTTTTTCTTTGACCACCAAGGTCGCTTCGCCCCGCGCGCGTAAGTCCTTTTCCCGCCTCGAACACGTCCTCGACCTCCCCAACCTGATCGACATCCAGAAGGCCTCGTTCCAGTGGTTCCTGGACGAGGGCCTTCGGGAGACCATCGACGACATCTCGCCGATCGAGGACTACACGGGGTCCCTCGCCGTCGAGTTCGGCGACTACCAGTTCGGCGAGCCCCAGTTCTCCATCAAGGAGTGCCGCGAGAAGGATCTCACCTACCAGGCCCCGCTCTCGATGACGGTCCGCTTCGTGAACAAGGACACGGGCGAGATCCGGGAGCAGACGGTCTTCATGGGCGACTTCCCGATGATGACCGAGTTCGGGACCTTCATCATCAACGGCACCGAGCGCGTCATCGTCACGCAGCTCGTCCGCTCGCCGGGCGCCTACCTGATGGAGCCGAAGGACCCGACGAAGCAGGTCTTCACCGCGAACCTGATGCCGAGCCGCGGCTCCTGGCTCGAGCTCGAGATCGACAAGAAGGGCGTCGTCTACGCCCGCATCGACCGGAAGCGCAAGCTGCCGATCACGACGCTCCTCCGCGCGCTCCCCGCCGAGGACCCGTCGACCGGCTTCGCGCTCGACACGTCGACGAACGAGGCGATCCTCGCCCTCTTCGACAACTCGTCCTACATCGTCAACACGCTCGAGAAGGACCCCTCCACGCGGGAGGAGGAGGCCCTGATCGAGGTCTTCAAGAAGCAGCGGCCGGGTGAGCCGCCGACGCTCGACAACGCCCGGAACCTGCTGCGGGCGCTGTTCTTCGACCCCAAGCGCTACGACCTGACGAAGGTCGGCCGCTACAAGCTGAACCAGCGGCTCGGCGTCAACGTCCCCGAGGACACGCGCGTCCTCACGACGGAGGACATCGTCGCGCTCGTGCGCAAGCTCGTGGCGCTGCCGGTCATGCTCGGCGTCCCGGAGGACTCGAAGGACTTCGCGGCCGACGCGATCGGCCTGCCGCGCGCGCCGATCGCGGCCGAGCTCGACGAGTACGAGCACTTCGGCAACCGCCGGCTCCGCACCGTCGGCGAGCTGATCCAGGAGGCGTTCCGGGTCGGCCTCTACCGCATGGAGCGGGTCGTCCGCGAGCGGATGACGACGGAGGACGTCGACACGATCACGCCGCAGACGATCATCAACATCCGGCCGGTCGTAGCGGCCCTGAAGGAGTTCTTCGGCTCCTCGCAGCTGTCGCAGTTCATGGACCAGACGAACTCGCTCGCCGGGCTGACCCACCGCCGCCGCCTGTCGGCGCTCGGCGCGGGCGGCCTGACCCGCGAGCGCGCGCCGATCGAGGTGCGCGACGTGCACCCGACCCACTACGGGCGCATGTGCCCGATCGAGACGCCCGAGGGCCCGAACATCGGCCTGATCGGCTACCTCGCCTCGTACGCGACCGTCTCCGAGTTCGGCTTCGTCCAGACGCCGTACCGGAAGGTCGTCGCCGGCAAGGTCACCGACGAGATCGTCTACCTCGACGCCGTCGAGGAGTCGCGCTACACGATCGCGCAGGCGACGGCGGACACGGACAAGAACGGGAAGCTGCTCGGCGACGCGGTGCTCTGCCGCTCGGCCGAGGGCGAGGCCGTGACCGCGCCGCCGCGGGCGGTCGAGTTCATGGACGTCGCGCCGGCGCAAATCGTCTCGGTGTCGACGGCGCTGATCCCGTTCCTCGAGCACAACGACGCGAACCGGGCGCTCATGGGCGCGAACATGCAGCGGCAGGCGGTGCCCCTGCTCATCCGGCAGGCGCCGCTCGTCGGCACCGGCCTCGAGTACCGCGCCGCCGTCGACTCGGGCGACGTCGTGATCGCGGAGCGCGCCGGCACCGTCGTCGACGTCGACGCCGAGAAGGTCGTCGTCGAGACGAAGGACGGCCGCGACGAGTACACGATGACGAAGTTCATGCGCTCGAACCAGGGCACGCTGATCCACCACAAGCCGGTCGTGCTCCTGGGCGACAAGGTGAAGGCGGGCGAGGTGCTCGCCGACGGCAGCTCGACCGACAACGGCGAGCTCGCGCTCGGCGCGAACCTGCTCGTGGCCTTCATGCCGTTCGAGGGCTACAACTTCGAGGACGCGATCGTCCTCAGCGAGCGGATCGTCAAGGACGACATCCTCTCGTCGATCCACATCCACGAGTACGAGGTCGACGCCCGGTCGACGAAGCTCGGCGACGAGGAGATCACGCGGGACATCCCGAACCGCTCCGAGGAGTCGCTGGCCCAGCTCGACGAGCGCGGCGTCGTCCGCATCGGCGCCGAGGTCGGCGCCGGCGACCTGCTCGTCGGCAAGGTCACCCCGAAGGGCGAGACCGAGCTCACCGCCGAGGAGAAGCTGATCCGCGCGATCTTCAAGGAGAAGGCGCGCGAGGTCCGCGACACCTCGCTGAAGGTTCCGCACGGCGAGGGCGGCGTCGTCATCGACGTGAAGACGTTCTCGCGCGACGCCGGCGACGACCTCAGCCCGGGCGTGAACGAGCTCGTCCGCGTCTACGTGGCGACGAAGCGGAAGATCGCCGAGGGCGACAAGCTCGCCGGCCGCCACGGCAACAAGGGCGTCATCTCGAAGATCGTCCCCGAGGAGGACATGCCGTTCCTCCCGGACGGCCGCCCCGTCGACATCGTCCTCAACCCGCTCGGCGTGCCGAGCCGGATGAACATCGGCCAGGTGCTCGAGACGCACCTCGGCTGGGCGGCGGCGCACGGCGTCTTCTCCGAGAACGGCCACGACGGCAACGGCGAGGTCGACTGGAAGCACCGGCGGCAGATCATCGCCGCGCCCGACCCGACCCCGGTGTCGACGCCGGTGTTCGACGGCGCGACGCCGGCGGACGTCGACGAGGCGCTGATCCAGTGGACGGAGCAGAACCCCGACTCGCCGATCCAGTTCGTCGTCGACGAGAAGCGGCCGGCCGGCCGGAAGTGCTCGGGCAAGGTGCAGCTCTACAACGGGCGCACCGGCGAGCCGTTCGAGCAGAAGGTCACCGTCGGCTACATGTACATCCTGAAGCTGCTCCATCTCGTGGACGACAAGATCCACGCGCGGAGCACCGGCCCGTACTCGCTCGTCACCCAGCAGCCGCTGGGCGGCAAGGCGCAGTTCGGCGGCCAGCGCTTCGGCGAGATGGAGGTGTGGGCGCTCGAGGCGTACGGAGCCGCCTACACGCTCCAGGAGATGCTCACCATCAAGTCCGACGACACGGTCGGGCGCGTGAAGGCGTACGAGGCGATCGTCAAGGGCGAGAACATCGCCGAGCCGTCGATCCCCGAGTCCTTCAAGGTGCTGCTGAAGGAGATGCAGTCGCTCGCGCTCGACGTGCACGTCCTCTCGGACGAGGGCCGCGAGGTCGAGGTGCGCGAGGAGGAAGACGAGCTGCTCCGCGCCGCGGAGGAGCTCGGCATCGACCTCTCGCCCGGCTCGCTCCGTGCCGTCGGCCGCGAGGCGACGGCCGAGGAGGTCGAGGAGGGCCAGGATCGCGTCGACCAGGACGGCGAGCTGGCGCTCCCGACGGACGAGTCGCTCGGCGACCTCGACGACGTCGAGGTGTCGGAGGACGAGGAGGCCGAGGAGGAGATCGACGCGGAAGTCGGCCCTCTCGGCGACGCTGACCTTGTTGACCTCGAGCTCGAAGACTGACCTTTTGCTCTCGCAAAAGGCTTGTGAAATCGCCAAAAACGCCAGTCATTTCGCGCAGCGAAATGACAAGAGGAGAGCGAAGCTACGTTGATCGATATCAATGATTTCGATGCGATTCGGATCGGGCTTGCCTCCAGCAAGCAGATCCGCGACTGGTCGTCGGGCGAGGTCACGAAGCCCGAGACGATCAACTACCGGACGCTGAAGCCGGAGCGCGACGGCCTGTTCTGCGAGCGCATCTTCGGCCCGACCCGCGACTGGGAGTGCTACTGCGGGAAGTACAAGCGCGTCCGCTACAAGGGCATCATCTGCGAGCGCTGCGGCGTCGAGGTGACCCGCCAGAAGGTGCGCCGCGAGCGCATGGGCCACATCGACCTGGCCGCGCCCGTCTCGCACATCTGGTTCTTCAAGGGCGTGCCGAGCCGCATCGGCTACCTCCTCGACATCGCCCCGCGCGAGCTCGAGAAGGTCCTGTACTTCGCGGCGTCGATCGTCACCGCGGTCGTCACGGAGAAGCGGGCGGCCGACCTGAACCAGCTCGAGGACCAGGTCCAGGCCGAGTCGGCCCGGATCGACGTCGACCGCGACGAGGCGCTCGCCGCGCTCGAGGACCGCCTCGCCCGCCGCCGCGAGTACTTCGCGAAGGGCAAGGAGCGGAACTTCGACGAGGACGACGACTTCTGGGCCCGCGGCCTCTCCAACTGGGCGGAGGAGCAGGCGCTGCCGACGCTCGAGGACGCGCGCGGCCTCGTCGGCGGGCTGTTCGTCGAGCTCGTCGGCCAGATCACGACCGAGGACTCGAAGAAGATCCGCGAGCTCGTCCGCAACGCGGCGATCCGCGACGACCGCCGGCTGACGCCGCGCGAGCTCGAGCAGGTCGCGACCGCGGGAGAGCAGATCCTCACCGCGATCGCCCCGCTCGAGAAGGACCTCGCCAAGGCGACCGGAGCGAAGAAGGGCGCGATCACGAAGCACATCCATCGCGTCGTCGACAGCCTCGTCGAGGGCACCGAGATCCACGAGGACGACGTCGAGCTCGTCTCGGGCATCGACATGAAGAACCTCGAGAAGGCGCGCGAGCTCGGCAACGGGCTGCTCGCCGACGTCGTGAACGCGGCCGAGGACGACAGCGACATCCGCGAGCTGGCGAACGACCTCTGCCTGCGCACGGACGGGCGCATCCAGAAGGAGGACCTCGACGCGATCATCCAGTGGGCCCTGAAGGTCCGCGAGATGTACCTCGACATCGAGTCCCGCCGCGAGGACGCGCGCGAGGCGGCGGTCGACGCGGTGCGCCGGCTGGAGCAGACGTGGACGCTGTTCCGCGAGCTCGAGCCGAAGCTGATCGTCAACGACGAGCAGATCTTCCGTGAGCTGAAGGACCGGTTCGGCTCGCCGTACGGGTTCGGCGTCTACTTCCGCGGCGGCATGGGAGCGGAGGCGATCCGCGACCTGCTGAAGGACCTCGACCTCGATGCCGAGTCCGCGCTCCTGCGGGAGACGATCCGCACGTCGAAGGGGCAGAAGCAGCAGCGCGCGATCAAGCGGCTGAAGGTCGTCTCGGCGTTCGTCACCTCGGAGAACAAGCCCGAGTGGATGATCCTCGAGGCGGTGCCGGTGATCCCGCCGGAGCTGCGCCCGATGGTCCAGCTCGACGGCGGCCGCTTCGCCACCTCGGACCTGAACGATCTCTACCGCCGCGTCATCAACCGGAACAACCGCCTGAAGCGGCTCCTCGACCTCGGCGCGCCGGAGATCATCGTCAACAACGAGAAGCGGATGCTGCAGGAGGCCGTCGACGCGCTGTTCGACAACGGCCGCCGCGGCCGCGCCGTCACCGGCCCGGGCAACCGGCCGCTGAAGTCGCTGTCCGACATGCTGAAGGGCAAGCAGGGCCGCTTCCGCCAGAACCTGCTCGGCAAGCGCGTCGACTACTCCGGCCGCTCGGTGATCGTCGCCGGCCCGCACCTCAAGCTGCACCAGTGCGGCCTGCCGAAGCTGATGGCGCTCGAGCTCTTCAAGCCGTTCATCATGAGCCGGCTCGTCGAGCGGAAGATCGTCCAGAACATCAAGGCCGCGAAGCGGCACGTCGACCAGATGCAGGGCGAGGTCTGGGACATCCTCGAGGAGGTCATCCAGGAGCACCCGGTTCTCCTGAACCGCGCTCCGACGCTGCACCGCCTCGGGATCCAGGCCTTCGAGCCGACCCTCGTCGAGGGCAAGGCGATCCAGGTGCATCCGCTCGTCTGCCACGCGTTCAACGCGGACTTCGACGGCGACCAGATGGCCGTCCACGTCCCGCTGTCGGCGGAGGCGCAGGCCGAGGCGCGGATCCTGATGCTCTCGGCGAACAACATCCTCTCGCCGGCATCGGGCCGCGCGCTCGCGACGCCGACGCAGGACATGGTGCTCGGGTCGTACTACCTCACGTACAGCGACCTGAACTTCGACGAGCTCGAGCTCGAGAAGATGGACCCGCGGCCGAGCCGCTTCCGCACCGAGGAGGAGGTCGAGTTCGCGCTCGACGCGAAGCAGATCACGCTCCAGCAGCCGATCCAGTACCTGTGGGAGGGCGAGCTGATCCTCACCACGGCGGGCCGCGTGATCTTCAACGCCGAGGTCGACCGCGCGCTCCGCGAGGCGGTCGGCGAGCTCGAGTCCGAGCACACGACGTACCACGACTTCATCAACCGCACGCTCTCGAAGAAGGAGCTCGGCGACTTCATCGCCACGCTCGTCGACGAGTACGGCGCGCACGCGGTGGCCGTGGTGCTCGACACGATCAAGGAGCTCGGCTTCCACTACGGCACGAAGGCCGGCGTCACGATCTCGAAGAACGACATCGTGATCCCGCCCGAGAAGGAGAAGATCCTCGCCGAGTACGAGGAGCGCGTCGGGAAGGTCGAGCAGGCGTACGAGCACGGGCTCATCACCGAGTCCGAGCGGCACGAGTCGATCGTGAACATCTGGACGGAGGCGACCGACACGGTTGCCGACGCGATGGTCGACAACCTGAACGAGCTCAACCCGATCTACATGATGGCCAACTCCGGCGCCCGCGGCTCGTTCACCCAGCTGCGCCAGCTCGCCGGGATGCGCGGCCTGATGGCGAATCCGAAGGGCGAGATCATCGAGCGCCCGATCAAGGCCAACTTCATGGAGGGCCTGTCGGTGCTCGAGTACTTCATCTCGACCCACGGCGCCCGCAAGGGCCTCGCCGACACGGCGCTCCGCACGGCCGACTCGGGCTACCTGACGCGGCGTCTCGTCGACGTCTCGCAGGACGTGATCATCCGTGAGGAGGACTGCGGTTCGAAGGAGTTCATCGAGCTGCCGCTGTTCGGGCCGGACGGGCTCAACAAGAGCATCACGGGCCGGATCCTCCCCGACGACATCTACCGCCCCCTCGCGTCCGGCAAGCCGGGCAAGACGGTGATCGCGGAGGCCGGCGAGGAGATCACGATGCCGCGCCTGCGCGAGATCGTCGAGGGGCTCGGCGAGTTCGCCGAGGACTTCGTCGTCCCGGTGCGCTCGGTGCTGAAGTGCAAGGCCGACACCGGCGTGTGCCAGGCCTGCTACGGCACGTTCCTCGCCACCGGCGAGATGTCGGAGATCGGCGACGCGGTCGGGATCATCGCCGCGCAGTCGATCGGCGAGCCGGGCACGCAGCTGACGATGCGGACGTTCCACACCGGCGGCATCGCCGGCGCGGACATCACGCACGGCCTCCCGCGCGTCGTCGAGATCTTCGAGGCGCGGAACCCGAAGGGCGCCGCGCAGCTCGCGGAGATCGGCGGCACGGTCGGCATCGAGGAGACCGAGCGGCAGATCAAGATCACGATCCTGCCGGAGAGCGGGAACGAGGAGGACGAGCGCTCCTACACCGTCCCGCGCCGCACGCGGCTGCTCGTCGCGCACGGCCAGGTGATCGAGGCGGGCGACCCGCTCCACGAGGGCTCGATCGCTCCGGCCGACCTGCTGCGCCTGAAGGGCTACACGGCCATCGAGCTGTACCTCGTCGACGAGGTGCAGAAGGTCTACAAGTCCCAGGGCGTCGAGATCCACGACAAGCACATCGAGCTGATCATCCGGCAGATGCTCAAGAAGGTCCGGGTCGAGAACAACGGCGACACGGAGCTCCTGCCGGGCCAGCTCGTGGACAAGGTCGTGCTCGAGCGCGAGAACGCGCGCGTGAAGAAGGAGAAGAAGGAGCAGGCGACGTCGGAGCCGCTGATCCTCGGGATCACGAAGGCGTCGCTCGCAACCGAGTCGTTCCTCTCCGCGGCGTCCTTCCAGGAGACGACGAAGGTGCTGACCGACGCGGCGATCGAGGGCAAGGTCGACCGGCTGCTCGGCCTGAAGGAGAACGTCATCATCGGGAAGCTGATCCCGGCGGCGACGGGGCTGAAGCGGTACCGGACGATCGAGATCGGCCCGTCCGACAGCGTGCCGGTGACCGCGTACACGCGGCCGGAGACCGAGGAGCAGCTGCTCGCGGCGCTCGAGGAGATCGGCTCGGACGGCGGCGACGCGCTCGCCGGGCTCGGGCTCGACTTCGGCGACGACGACGCAGGCAACGGCCGGCCGACCACCGAGGCCGAGGAGGTCCCGGAGGTCGACACGCCGCTCGACTCCGAGTAGCCCGGACGCGTCACATGAACGTAAAAGGGGCGGCCGGTCGGCCGCCCCTTTTGCTACCAAGGACACGGGTCGTCCGTTTGAAGACCGTCGCAGCCCTCATCCTCGCGTGCGCCGCCGCAGCGGCGTGCGCGCTCCCGGCCACCGCGGCCGCGCCGCCCGCTTCGTACGCGGGCCAGTGCGGGATCCCGGCCACGCAGCCGGTCTGGGGCGACTTCGGCTGGCCGACCGACGCGTTCAACGCGATCCTCGGCAAGCCGGGGATCGTGATCGGCGCCTCGAGCGGCCAGTACCCGGAGACGATGCGCGCGACCGGCGCGGCGACGGTCTACTTCGACCTCAACTTCAACAAGCGGATCGGGACGACGACGAAGCCCGCCGCGCCCTCGACGATCGCGGCGAAGGCGCAGAGCCTCTTCACGTACGCCGTGGCGCAGACCGGGTGCCAGACACCGCTGATCGTCCTGAACGAGCTCGCCGGCGCGAACCTCGTCACGCCGTGGTCGGACAACAACGCGCAGTACCGGCAGAACGCGCTCACGTTCGTCCAGACGCTCGCGCAGCTCGGCGCGCACCCGGTGCTGCTCGTCGCGACGCGCCCGTACACCGGCGGCGATGCGCTCGTGTGGTGGCAGCAGGCCGCCGCGTCCGCCGAGCTCGTGCGCGAGGTCTACGTCTCCGCGACGGCGACGTGGAAGTCCGGCCCGGTCCTCGGCAACCGCAACCTCCGGATCGCGTACCGGCAGGGGGTCTCCGACTTCACCTCGATGGGGATCCCCGCGACGAAGCTCGGCCTGATGATCAGCTTCGCGACGACGAAGGGCTTCGGCGGCCGGAACGAGCTCGAGCCGGCGTCGGCGTGGTACCAGGTCGCGAAGTGGCAGGAGCTCGCCGTGGCGCAGGTCGCGGCCGAGACCGGCATCGCGTCGGTCTGGTCGTGGGGCTGGGGCGAGTGGAACGCGGCCGAGCTGGACCCCGACAAGCCGTACGCGATGTGCGCGTGGCTCTGGGCCCGGTCGCCGACGCTCTGCAACGCGCCGGAGGCGATCGGCGCGTCGTTCGACACGTCGCGCACCGAAGGCCAGCTCAGCGTGCTGAAGGCCGGCGTCCAGTGCCTCGTCGGGAAGAGCACGCTCACGAACACGGCGATCGCGCAGCTCCAGGCGGTGACCGGCGACCGCGAGACCGCGTACAGCGCGCTCTTCGAGCGGCTCGTCGAGTCGGCGCACATGCCGGTGTCGACCGCCGACGTGCTCCAGGCGGAGAAGGCGGTGATCCTCCAGAGCTTCGGCGGCAGCCGCGCGGCGTACGACCTCGCGCTCCGGCGGCTGCACGCGACCGTGCCCGTCGCGCGCGCGATCCTCGCCGACGAGCTGCGCGAGGCGCGGATCGAGGCGTACCTTCCGTCCGTCGCCCCGTCCGCGACGCAGCTCCAGACGTTCTACACCTCGTACCCGACGCTTCCGGTGCGGCTCGTCCAGGCGAAGCCGTCCCCGTCGTGGCTCGGCAGCCAGGCGAAGGGGTACGCGCTCTCGCAGGTCGCGCCGGACCGTCTCTTCGCCGCGGCGACGGGGCGCAAGGAGACGCTCCGGACGAGCAACGGCGTCTACACGGTGACGGCGCTCGCCGACCCGCTCCCGCTCGGGGCGGTGCCGTTCGGCCGCGCGAAGCCGGCGATCGCGTCGGCGCTGCGGCAGTTCTCGCGCGGCGCCGTGTTCGAGGACCGGACGGTCGCCTGGCAGCGCGGGACGCTGAACACGGCGACCTGCGCGAAGGACGACCTGCCGCAGCCGGCGGCCGTCGACCTCACGCAGTACATCCCGTTCCTCCGGCTCGGCTAGACGCCGCCGACCGCGCGGCCCTTGCCGGCCTCCTTCGCGCGGTAGAGCGCCTCGTCGGCCCGCTCGAAGAGGCCGACCGAGTCGTCGCCGGGGCGGAGCTCCGCGAGCCCGGCCGAGAGGAAGATCCGGCCCGCCTGGCCGATCGGCCGCTCGGACACCGCCGCGCGCACCCGGAGGTGCAGCCGCTCGGCGTCCGGCAGCCCGGACTCCGGCATGATCACCGCGAACTCGTCGCCGCCGATCCGGCACGGGATGTCGGCGCTGCGGACGACGTCGCGCACGCGCTCCGCCGCCTCGGCGAGGACGGCGTCGCCGGCGAGGTGGCCGATCCGGTCGTTCACGTCCTTGAAGTCGTCGAGGTCGAAGACGACGAGCGCGATCTTCCGGTTGTAGCGGTGCGCCCGCGCGGTCTCCCGGGCGAGCGTCTCGTGGAAGTAGCGCCGGTTGTGGAGCCCGGTGAGCGCGTCGAGGTCGGCGAGCTGCCGCGCCTCGCGGAAGCGGCGCGCGTTCTCGATCGCCGGGCCGGCCCGCTCGGCGAGCTCCTCGAGCTGCTGCACCTCGCCCTCGTCGAAGCGGCGCTCCTCGGTCCGGGTGAAGACCGTGAGGTAGCCGATCCGCCGGCCGCCCTCGTTCAGCGGCACGGCGAGCCCGCCGTGGATCAGCTCCTCGCCCTCGCCGGCCGTCCCCTCCGGATAGCGGTAGAGGATCTCGATCGACCGCGCCGGCCGCCCGTCGGGCGGGCCCGCGATCGCCTGGCGGTCGGCCTCCTCGACCGAGAGCCCGAGGGTCGCGACGATCGGCTTCTCGTGGTTCTCGAGCCGGATCAGCGCGGCGCTCGCGCCGGGGAGCCCGCTCGCCGCGTCGAGCGTCCGGCCGAGCACCTCGTCGAGGTCGATCGAGCCCGCGATCTCGCCGAGGAAGCGGCTCCGGCGTCCCTCCTCCTCGGCCCGGGCGACGGCGCCGGCGAGCTCGTGGACGAGCTCGTCCATCCGCACCTCGAGCGTCCGGACGACCTCCTCCACCCGGGCGTCCGCCCGCCGGGACGAGCGCCGGACGGCGAGCCACACGAGGACGCCGGCGAGGATCAGGCAGGCGGCGAAGGCCGCGGAGATGCCGATGACCGTGCTCGTCACGCCCTCACCCCGTGAAACGAAGGAACCCTGTGCCTCCGCCGGCCGCAGCCGGGCCGTCTCACTGTAGTGAGGTCGGCGCGCCGAATCTACGGCTGGTTTGACGTTCTCCGACGCGCTTCGCTACCATTCCGCGGGCCGGTTGGCAGGGGACACGTCCCCGCCGACCGTCTCTTTGTGTGAGCAGGAACCAACCGGAGAACGCATGCCGACCGTGAATCAGCTCGTCCGGAAGGGCCGCAAGGTCCCCCAGGCGAAGACCAAGACGCCAGCCCTCGCAGGATCGCCGCAGAAGCGGGGCGTCTGCACGCGCGTCTACACGACCACGCCGAAGAAGCCGAACTCGGCTCTCCGGAAGGTCGCGCGCGTCCGGCTCACGAACGGCGTCGAGGTCGGGGCGTACATCCCCGGCGAGGGCCACAACCTGCAGGAGCACTCCGTGGTGCTCGTCCGCGGCGGCCGCGTCAAGGACCTCCCGGGGTTCCGCTACAAGATCATCCGCGCGGCCCTCGACACGGGCGGCGTCGCCGACCGCAAGCAGGCGCGCTCGAAGTACGGCGCGAAGCGAGGCTCGTAATGCCCCGTCGTGCTGAGGTCCAGGCGCGGAGCGTCGAGGCCGACTCGGTCTACGGCTCGCCGCTCGTCACGCAGGTGATCAACAAGGTGATGCTCGACGGCAAGAAGTCGATCGCCGAGCAGATCGTCTACACCGCCCTCGACACCGTCAGCACGAAGACCGGCCGGCCCCCGGTCGAGGTGCTGGAGCAGGCCGTGAAGACGGTCACCCCGGTGCTCGAGGTGCGCGGCCGCCGCGTCGGCGGCGCCAACTACCAGGTGCCCGTCGAGGTGCCGCAGCGCCGGGCCCGCACGCTCGCCGTGCGCTGGCTCGTGACGTACGCGCGCGAGCGCCGCGAGAAGGGCATGTCGAACAAGCTGGCCAACGAGATCATGGACGCGCTGAACCAGCAGGGCGGGGCGTTCAAGCGCAAGGACGACGTCTACCGCATGGCGCAGGCGAACAAGGCGTTCGCGCACTACCGCTGGTAGACGCAGGAGAGGGAGATTTGAGCACCAAGGTCACAGAGACGAGCGTCGCACTCGACCGCGTCCGCAACATCGGGATCATGGCCCACATCGACGCGGGCAAGACGACGACGACGGAGCGGATCCTCTACTACACCGGCCGCACCCACAAGATGGGCGAGGTCCACGAGGGCGCCGCGACGATGGACTGGATGGCCCAGGAGCAGGAGCGGGGCATCACGATCACGTCGGCGGCGACGACCGCGTCGTGGCGCGACTATCGGATCAACATCATCGATACGCCCGGGCACGTGGACTTCACGGTCGAGGTGGAGCGGAGCCTGCGCGTCCTCGACGGCGCGATCGCCGTCTTCGACGCGGTCGCCGGCGTCCAGCCGCAGTCCGAGACGGTCTGGCGGCAGGCCGACAAGTACAAGGTCCCGCGGATCGCGTTCATCAACAAGATGGACCGGACGGGCGCGAACTTCTTCGCCTCCGTCCAGTCGATGCGCGACCGGCTCGGCGCGAACCCGATCCCGGTGCAGATCCCGATCGGCGCGGAGGACAACTTCCAGGGCGTCGTCGACCTCGTCGAGATGCAGGCGATCGTCTACAAGGACGACCTCGGCCAGCAGTACGACACGACGGAGATCCCCGCCGAGCTCGTGGAGCAGGCGCAGGAGTACCACCACCAGCTGATCGACGCGATCTCGCACTTCGACGACGAGGTGCTCGAGGCGTACATCGAGGACGAGAGCTCCGTCACGCCGGAGATGATCCGCCGCGCCGTCCGCGCGGGGACGCTCGCCGACGAGATCACGCCGGTGCTGCTCGGCTCCGCGTTCAAGAACAAGGGCGTGCAGCCGCTGCTCGACGCGGTGATCGACTACCTGCCGAGCCCGCTCGACGTGCCGCCGATGATCGGCGTCGACCCGAAGTCGGAGCAGGAGGTCGTGCGCGAGCCGTCGGTCGACCAGCCGTTCGCGGCGCTCGCCTTCAAGGTCATGTCCGATCCGTACGTCGGCAAGCTGACGTACTTCCGCGTCTACTCCGGGAAGATCAAGGCCGGCGACCGCGTCCTCAACACGGCGACCGGCAAGACCGAGCGCATCGGCCGCATCCTCCAGATGCACGCGAACCACCGCGAGGAGCGCGAGGAGATCACGGCGGGCGAGATCGCGGCCGGCGTCGGCCTGAAGAACACGACGACGGGCGACACGCTCGCCGCCGAGAACGCGCCGATCGTGCTCGAGTCGATGACCTTTCCCGAGCCCGTGATCCAGGTCGCCGTCGAGCCGAAGTCGAAGGCCGACCAGGACAAGCTCGGCTCGGGCCTCGCGCGCCTCGCCGAGGAGGACCCGACGTTCCGCGTCTCGACCGACGAGGAGACCGGCCAGACGCTGATCGGCGGCATGGGCGAGCTCCACCTCGAGATCATCGTCGACCGCCTCAAGCGCGAGTTCAGCGTCGAGGCGAACGTCGGCCGCCCGCAGGTCGCCTACCGCGAGACGGCGGGCCGCCCGGTCGAGAACATCCGCGAGAAGTTCGTCCGCCAGACCGGCGGCTCGGGCCAGTACGCGGACGTCGTGATCAACCTGACGCCGCGCGAGCCGGGCGCCGGGTACGAGTTCTCCGACAAGATCACCGGCGGCAAGGTCCCGAAGGAGTACATCCCGGCGGTCAACGCAGGGATCACGGAGGCGATGGACTCGGGCGTGCTCGCGGGCTACCCGGTCGTCGACGTCGGAATCGAGCTCGTCGACGGGTCGTACCACGAGGTCGACTCGAGCGAGCGCGCCTTCAAGATCGCCGGCTCGATGGCGTTCAAGGAGGCGATGAAGCGGGCGAAGCCGAAGCTGCTCGAGCCCGTGATGGCCGTCGAGGTGACGACGCCGGAGGACTACCTCGGCGACGTGATGGGGAACCTCAACAGCCGCCGCGGCCGCATCGAGTCGATGGCCCCGCTGGGCAACGGCCAGGTCATCAAGGCCATCGTGCCGTTGTCGGAGATGTTCGGCTACGCGACGGACCTGCGCTCGATGACGCAGGGGCGGGCCGATTTCACCATGCAGTTCGATCGCTACGAGGAAGTGCCTCAGTCGATCGCGAGCGACATCATCGACGCTCAGGGCTAAGTCGAGACCACGAAGGAGATCAGGGAGCCACTCATGGCAAAGCAGAAGTTCGAGCGCACGAAGCCGCACGTCAACGTCGGCACGATCGGTCACATCGACCACGGCAAGACGACCCTGACCGCCGCGATCACGAAGGTGCTCGCAGAGTCGAGCGGCGGCACCGCGGTCGCCTTCGACGAGATCGACAAGGCGCCGGAGGAGCGGCAGCGTGGCATCACGATCAACACCGCGCACGTCGAGTACGAGACGGCGAACCGCCACTACGCGCACGTCGACTGCCCGGGTCACGCCGACTACATCAAGAACATGATCACGGGCGCCGCGCAGATGGACGGCGCGATCCTCGTGGTCTCGGCCGCCGACGGCCCGATGCCGCAGACGCGCGAGCACATCCTGCTCGCCCGCCAGGTCGAGGTGCCGGCGATCGTCGTCGCCTTGAACAAGGCCGACATGGTCGACGACCCCGAGCTGCTCGAGCTCGTCGAGATGGAGGTGCGCGAGCTCCTCTCGAAGTACGAGTTCCCCGGCGACGACATCCCCGTGATCCAGGTCTCGGCGCTGAAGGCGCTCGAGGGCGACGCGGAGTGGACGCCGAAGATCCTCGAGCTGATGGAGGCCGTCGACACGTACATCCCGGAGCCCGTCCGCGACGTGGACAAGCCGTTCCTCATGCCGATCGAGGACGTCTTCACGATCACGGGCCGCGGCACCGTCGTCACCGGCCGCATCGAGCAGGGCCAGTGCAAGGTCGGCGACGAGATCGAGATCGTCGGCATCCACGAGAAGACCGAGAAGACGGTCGTCACCGGCCTCGAGATGTTCCAGAAGGTGCTCGACTTCGCGCAGGCCGGCGACAACGCGGGCGCGCTGCTCCGCGGCGTCAAGCGCGAGGAGGTCGAGCGCGGCCAGGTGCTCGCGAAGCCGGGCTCGATCACGCCGCACACGCACTTCAAGGCCGAGGTGTACGTCCTCTCGAAGGACGAGGGCGGGCGCCACACGCCGTTCTTCAACGGCTACCGGCCGCAGTTCTACTTCCGGACGACGGACGTCACCGGCTCGATCAAGCTCCCGGAGGGTCAGGAGATGGTCATGCCGGGCGACAACACGAACATGGAGATCGAGATGATCCAGCCGATCGCCATGGACCAGGGCCTCCGCTTCGCGATCCGCGAGGGCGGCCGCACGGTGGGCGCCGGCGTCGTCACCGAGATCATCAAGTAGAGACGGAACGAGAGAGGAGGGGGCGCCGGTGCCGCAACAGAAGATCCGAATCAGGCTGAAGGGCTACGACCACCAGCAGGTGGACAAGTCCGCGAAGGACATCGTGGACACGGCCCAGCGCACCGGCGCCACCATCACCGGTCCCGTTCCGCTGCCGACGGAGAAGAACGTGTACTGCGTGATCCGGTCCCCGTTCAAGGACAAGGACTCGCGCGAGCACTTCGAGATCCGGACGCACAAGCGGCTGATCGACATCCACTCGCCGACGCCGAAGACGGTCGACTCGCTGATGCGGCTCGACCTCCCGGCCGGCGTCGACATCGAGATCAAGCTGTAGCGATGCGCGGGATCCTCGGCAAGAAGCTCGGCATGACGCAGCTCTTCGACGCGGAGAGCGGCAGCGTCACGCCCGTGACCGTGATCGAGGCGGGCCCGTGCCCCGTCGTCGCCGTCCGCACGCCTGCGGCCGACGGCTACGAGGCCGTGCAGCTCGCGTGGGAGCCCGTCGCCGACCGCAAGCTCTCGAAGGCGGAGCGCGGCCACCTCGCGAAGAGCGGCGTCGACGGCGCGTACCGCCACCTCGTCGAGTTCCGCGGCCACTTCGGCGACGCGGTCCAGGGCGAGAGCGTCACGGTCGAGATCTTCCAGCCGGGCGACAAGGTGAAGGTGTCCGGGACGTCGATCGGCAAGGGCTTCCAGGGCACGATCAAGCGCCACAAGTTCCACCGCGGCCCGAAGACGCACGGCTCGCACAACATCCGCAAGCCGGGCTCGATCGGCGCGTCGGCCACGCCGTCGCGCGTGTTCAAGGGCATCCGCATGTCCGGCCGCATGGGCGGCAAGCGCGTCACGCAGGTCGGGCTCACCGTCCACGCGGTCGACACGGAGCGCAACCTGCTGCTGATCAAGGGCGCCGTCCCCGGCCCCCGCAACGGCGTGCTCGAGATCCGGGAGATGTCGTAGTGGCCGCGCCGAAGGCACCGCTCCTCGACAAGGCCGGCCGCTCGTCGAAGGACGTCGCCCTCGAGGCTGCCGTGTTCGGCGTCGAGCTGAAGCCGCACCTCGTCCACGAGGCGGTGCGCGCCGAGCTGAACGAGGCGCGCCAGGGCACGCGCGCGGCGAAGAACCGCAGCCGCGTCGCCGGCGGCCGCTCGAAGCCGTGGCGCCAGAAGGGCACCGGCCGCGCGCGCCAGGGCACGATCCGCGCGCCGCAGTTCACCGGCGGCGGGGTCGCATTCCCGCCGAGCCCGCGCTCGTTCGACCTGAAGGTGAACAAGAAGGCGTTGAAGGCCGCGCTCCGCAGCGCGCTCTCCGACCACGCGCAGGCCGGGACGGTCGGCCTCGTCGACGCGTCGAAGTTCGAGGAGCCGTCGGCGAAGACCGCCGCGGCGCTCCTCTCCGCGTGGGGCCAGGAGACGCCGACGGTGCTCGTCGCGACGACCGACGAGGACAACCTCGTCAAGAGCTTCCGCAACCTCGACCGCGTCGTCGTGCTCTATCCGCACGAGCTCGAGATCGCCGCGATCGTCTGGGCGCGCTCGCTGCTCGTGAGCGAGGCCGCGCTCCCGCTGGTGCAGGGGAGGGCCGCGTCGTGAGCCTGCATCCCGGAGAGGTCGTGATCGCGCCGATCATCTCGGAGAAGAGCTACGCCCAGGTCGCGGAGCACCGCTACACGTTCAGGGTGCACCAGGACGCGCACAAGACGCAGGTGCGCCAGGCCGTCGAGCAGCTCTTCGACGTGAAGGTCGTCCGCGTGAACATCATCAAGGTGCAGCCGAAGCCGAAGCGCCGCGGCATGACGAAGGGCATCCGCCCGGGCTGGAAGAAGGCCGTCGTGCAGCTGAAGGCCGGCGACACGATCGAGATCTTCGAAGGAGCGCAGCTTTAGTCATGCCGATCCGCCGTTACAAGCCGACCTCGGCCGGGCGCCGCTTCATGTCGGTCTCCACGTTCGAGGAGATCACGAAGACGACGCCGGAGAAGAGCCTGCTCGAGCCGGTGACGAAGAAGGGCGGCCGCAACAACAACGGCCGCATCACGACGCGCCACCAGGGGGGCGGACACAAGCGCCGCTACCGCGTGATCGACTTCAAGCGCCGCAAGGACGGGATCCCGGCGAAGGTCGCCTCGATCGAGTACGACCCGAACCGCTCGGCGCGCATCGCGCTGCTCCACTACGCGGACGGCGCGAAGGCGTACATCCTCGCCCCGGCGCAGCTGAAGGTCGGCGCGACGGTCGAGTCGGGCCCCGAGGCGGACATCCGCGTCGGCAACGCGCTGCCGCTCGAGAACATCCCGACGGGCACGCTCGTCCACAACGTCGAGCTGAAGCCGGGCCAGGGCGCGAAGATGGCGCGCTCCGCCGGCTCGGGCATCCAGCTCGTCGCGAAGGACGCGGGCCACGCCGTCCTCCGCCTCCCGTCCGGCGAGATGCGGCGCGTGCCGCTCGAGTGTCGCGCGACGGTCGGCCAGGTCGGCAACGTCGACCACCAGAACATCACCGGCGGCAAGGCCGGCCGGAGCCGCTGGCGCGGCAAGCGCCCGTCGGTGCGCGGCTCGGCGATGAACCCGGTCGACCACCCGCACGGCGGCGGCGAGGGCAAGTCGAAGGGCGGCCGCCACCCGGTCACCCCGTGGGGCGTGCCGACGCTCGGCAAGCGCACCCGCCGGAAGCACAAGGAGTCCGACAAGCTGATCGTCCGCGGCCGGCGCCGCGGCAAGGAGGGTCGCCGCTAAATGTCGAGGTCGAGCAAGAAGGGGCCCTTCGTGGAGGAGCGGCTCTACAACCGGATCCTCACGATGAACGAGGCCGGCCAGAAGAACATGATCAAGACGTGGTCGCGCTCGTCGACGATCTTCCCGGAGATGGTCGGCCACACGATCGCGGTCCACGACGGCCGCAAGCACGTGCCCGTGTTCGTGTCCGAGCAGATGGTCGGGCACAAGCTCGGCGAGTTCGCGCCGACGCGGACGTTCCGCGGCCACTCCGGCGACAGGGCAGCGAAGGTCAAGAGGTAGGTCATGGCCGCAGTCGAGACACCGCAGCAGCAGACGGTCCGCGCCCAGGCGAAGTGGGTGCACTCGAGCGCGCGCAAGGCGCGGCTCGTCACCGACCTCATCCGCGGCCGCTCCGTCCCGGAGGCGCGGACGATCCTCGCGTTCTCGCAGCGCGCGGTTGCCCGCGACGTCGAGAAGGTGCTGCGCTCCGCCGTCGCGAACGCGGAGTCGCGTCCCGACCTGTACTGGAACGGCGACGACCTCGTCATCGCCGCGGCGTACGCCGACGAGGGCCCGACGCTGAAGCGCTGGCGCGCCCGCGCGCGCGGCCGCGTCGCCCGCATCCGCAAGCGGACCTGCCACATCACGATCGAGCTGATGCAGAGCCCGGTCGCCGTCGCCGCCGCGGCCGCCGCGGCCGAGGCGAAGCCGGCCCGCGCGCGGCGCGCGCCGAAGGCCGAGCAGGCGCCGGCGGCGGAGGAGACCGTCGTGGAGCAGACCGACACCGACACCGAGACCGAGAGCGAGGATCAGTAGTGGGCCAGAAGATCCATCCCGGCGGGATGCGCGTCGGCGTCATCCACGACTGGAAGTCCAACTGGTACACGGGCACGAAGGAGTTCCCGGCGTACCTGCTCGAGGACGTCAAGATCCGCGAGCACATCTACCGCAAGCTCTCGCACGCGGGCCTCTCGGACATCCTGATCCGCAAGGACAAGCAGCGGATCACCGTGGACATCTACACCGCACGGCCGGGCATCGTCATCGGCAAGTCCGGCGTCGAGGTCGACGCGCTCCGCAAAGAGCTGCACGCGATGACGCAGAAGAACGTCCACATCAACATCAACGAGATCAAGCGCCCCGAGCTCGACGCGAAGCTCGTCGCGCAGTCGATCGCCGAGCAGCTCTCGAACCGGGTCGCGTTCCGCCGCGCCATGAAGCGCGCGCTCGCGTCCGCGATCCGCTCCGGCGCCGCCGGCGTGAAGATCTCCTGCGCCGGCCGCCTCGGCGGCGGCGAGATGAGCCGGCGCGAGACCTACAGCGAGGGCCGCGTGCCGCTGCACACGATCCGCGCCGACATCGACTACGGCTTCGTCGAGGCGCGCACGACGTACGGGCGCATCGGCGTGAAGGTCTGGATCAACAAGGGCGAGATCATGCCCGAGGGCTTCGACACCGCAGGCGGCGCAGACGCGCGCCTCGGCGACCAGGACGCGCGCCGCCGTCGCGGCGGCGCGACCGAGGGCCTCGGCGCGTCGCGCGAGAGCGGGCGCGGCCGCGGTCCCGACCGCGAGGGCCTCGGCCCGGTGCGCCAGCGCCGGCGCGGCCCGGGCGGCGGCGGTCCCGGCGGCGGCGGTCGCGGCGGACGCGGCCCCGGCGCGGGCGCCCGCCCGGCGGGCTCGCGCGGGCGCGGCCGGGGCGGCGCGCCCTCGCAGGAGGCGCCGAAGCCGCCGGTCGACGAGACGAAGCCCACGACGGACGCCCCGGTCGAGCCGGCCGAGCCGAAGGTCGAGGAGACGCCGAAGGCGCCCGAGGCCACCGAGGGGGAGAGCTAGATGCTGCTCCCGAAGAAGACGAAGTTCCGGAAGGTCCACCGCGGCCGCCGGCGCGGCCTCGCGAAGGGCCAGACGTCGGTGCAGTTCGGCGACTACGGCCTCAAGGCCCTCGACGCCGGCTGGATCACGAACCGCCAGATCGAGGCGGCCCGGATCGCGATGACGCGCAAGATCAAGCGCGGCGGCAAGGTCTGGATCAACGTCTTCCCGGACAAGAGCTACACGAAGAAGCCCGCCGAGACCCGCATGGGCTCCGGCAAGGGCTCGCCGGAGGGCTGGGTCGCCGTGATCAAGCCCGGGCGCGTGATGTTCGAGCTGGCCGGCGTGCCGGAGCCGCTCGCGAAGGAAGCGCTGAACCTCGCGGGCCAGAAGCTGTCGGTGAAGACGAAGATCGTGAAGAGAGAGGCTGAGCTCTTTGACTAGGCCGAGCGAACTGCGTGAGATGACGGACGACGAGCTCGAGCACCGGCTCATCGAGCGGCGCCAGGAGCTCTTCAACCTGCGGTTCCAGTCGGTGACCGGCGCGCTCGAGAACAACGCGCGCCTGAAGCTGACGAAGCGCGAGATCGCGCGGATCCTGACGATCGTGACCGAGCGTGAGGCCGAGGCTGCGAAGGGGAACGGGAACTAGATGGCCGACGAGAAGGACGACGTGACGACCGAAGAGACAGAAGAGACCGTGGAGGCTCCGGCTGTGCCGGAGCCCGTGGAGGAAACCGCCGAGGCCGAGGCGCCGGCCGAGGAGCCTGCGAGCGAGGAGGCCCCCGCTGCGGAGGCTCCCGCCGAGGAGCCCGCAGCCGAGGCTGCGCCCGGGCCGGAGCCGAAGAAGAACAAGAAGCGGCTCCCGCGCGCCGAGCGCCCGAAGAAGACGCGCCCGCGCCGTGTGCCGTCGGCCGGCGAGCGCAAGCCGATCGTCCGCGAGGCGGCGCCCGAGTCCGAGCGCGGCCGGCGCCAGGAGCGCCGCGGCGTCGTCGTCTCGAGCGCGATGGACAAGACGATCGTCGTCAAGGTCGACGTGATCACGTCGCACCCGAAGTACAAGAAGGTCATCCGCCGCTCGGTGAAGTTCCACGCGCACGACGAGCAGAACTCCGCGAACGTCGGCGACGTCGTCCGCATCGTCGAGACGCGCCCGCTGTCGGCCACGAAGCACTGGCGGCTCGCCGAGATCGTCGAGGTCGCGAAGTGATCCAGCAGGAATCCCGCCTCAAGGTGGCCGACAACACGGGCGCCCGCGAGCTCCTCTGCATCCGCGTGATGGGCGGCCACCACCGCCGGTACGCGCGCGTCGGGGACATCATCGTCGGTACCGTGAAGACGGCCACGCCGCAGGGCGCGGTCAAGAAGGGCGAGGTCGTCCGCGCGGTGGTCGTGCGCACGAAGAAGCCCTTCGGCCGCGACGACGGCACCACGATCGCGTTCGACGAGAACGCGGCCGTGATCATCGACGCGCAGCGCAACCCGCGCGGCACCCGCATCTTCGGGCCCGTCGCGCGCGAGCTGCGCGAGAAGAACTTCATGAAGATCGTCTCGCTCGCACCGGAGGTGCTCTAGCCGTGTCGCAAACGTTGAAGGTCAAGAAGGGCGACACCGTGCGCATCCTTCGCGGCAAGGACCGCGGCAAGGAAGGCCGCGTGATCGAGTCGATCCCGAAGGACGGCCGCGTCATCGTCGAGAACCTGAACGTCGTCAAGCGCCACCGGCGCCCGCGGCCGATCCAGAACGCGAGCCGGATGGGCGGCGCGCAGATGATCCCCGGCGGGATCTTCGACGTCGCCTCGCCGCTGCCCGTGTCGAACGTCCAGGTCGTGTGCCCGGTCTGCAAGAAGCCGACCCGCGTCGGCACGGTCTCGAAGACCGTCAAGGACAAGACCGTCCGCGTCCGCATCTGCAAGAACGAGGGCTGCGGCCAGGAGATCGACCGGTGAGCGTAGGCTTGACGGAGCTCACCAGAGAGCGGAGGCGCGGGCTCCGCCTGCGCCGGGAGCGCGCATGATGGCGACGACCGAGACCTACACGCCGCGCCTGAAGGAGCAGTACGAGCGCGAGATCCGGCCGCAGCTGCAGCAGGAGCTCGGGCTGAGCTCCGTCATGCAGGTGCCGCGCCTCGAGAAGATCACGCTGAACATGGGCGTCGGCGAGGCGAAGACCGACGCGAAGCAGCTCGACGCCGCGATCGAGGAGCTGACGACGATCGCCGGCCAGCGCGCGCAGGTGCGCAAGGCCCGGAAGTCGATCGCGCAGTTCAAGATCCGCGAGGGGATGCCCGTCGGCGCGAAGGTGACGCTCCGCGGCGCGCGCATGTACGAGTTCCTCGACCGGCTCGTCGCGATCGCGCTCCCGCGCATCCGCGACTTCCGCGGGCTCAACCCGGGCTCGTTCGACGGCCGCGGCAACTACTCGCTCGGCATCCGCGAGCAGATCATCTTCCCCGAGATCAACTACGACGACATCCAGCAGGTCCGCGGCCTCGACGTGACGATCACGACCAGCGCGAAGACCGACGACCACGCGCGCGCGCTCCTGACGGCGATGGGAATGCCGTTCAGCGCCGACGCGCAGAGGAGGGACTGAAACACGTGGCGAAGACATCGCTCGTCGTCAAGCAGTCGCGCCCGGCGAAGTACAAGACTCGGGCGTACCACCGCTGCAACCGGTGCGGCCGCCCGCGCGCGGTCTTCCGCAAGTTCGGCCTCTGCCGGATCTGCCTGCGCGAGCTCGCACACCAGGGCGTGATCCCGGGCATGACGAAGTCCAGCTGGTAGGAGAGAGAACGTGCTGACCGATCCGATCGCAGACATGCTGACCCGCATCCGCAACGCCAACAAGGCGCTGCACGAGCACGCGACGATGCCGAGCTCGAAGATGAAGGTCGAGATCGCCCGCCTCCTGAAGGAGGAGGGCTACATCCGGGACTATCACGTCGAGAAGGGCGAGTCCTTCGATACCCTGGTCGTCGACCTGAAGTTCGGTCGGAACCGCGAGCGGGTCATCTCCGGCCTGAAGCGCGTGTCCAAGCCCGGACGGCGGGTCTACGCGCGGAAGGACCGTCTGCCGCGTCCCCCGCTCGGCGTCGCGATCCTCTCCACCTCGACCGGCCTCGTCACCGCCAGGACGGCCCAGGAGCGCGGGATCGGCGGCGAGGTTCTCTGTTTCGTCTGGTGACCCCATGAGTCGAATCGGCAAAAGACCCATCGAAGTCCCCTCCGGCGTCAACGTGACGATCGAGCCGGGTCGCGTCAGCGTGACCGGGCCGCTCGGCGCGCTCGAGCAGGCCGTCCCGACGCGCATGCAGATCGCGCACGAGGACGGCACCGTCACGGTCACGCGCCCGACCGAGCGCGGCGAGGACCGCGCGCTGCACGGCCTGACGCGGACGCTGATCGCGAACATGGTCGAGGGCGTCACGAAGGGCTTCGAGAAGAAGCTCGAGATCCAGGGCGTCGGCTACCGCGCGGCGATGAAGGGCTCGGACCTCGAGCTGAACGTCGGCTACTCGCATCCCGTGACGGTCGTGCCGCGCACCGGCATCTCCTTCGAGGTGCCCGCCCCGACGCAGATCATCGTCAAGGGGACGGACAAGCAGCAGGTCGGCCAGACGGCCGCGGAGATCCGCAAGGTCCGCCCGCCCGAGCCGTACAAGGGCAAGGGCATCCGCTACGACGGCGAGTACGTGCGCAGGAAGGTGGGCAAGCGTGCCTAGCGTCAGGGAGGCCCGTCTCCGCCGGCACCGCCGCGTGCGCGGCAAGGTGAGCGGCACCGCCGAGCGCCCGCGCCTCGTCGTCTTCCGCTCGAACCGCGGGATCGAGGCGCAGCTCGTCGACGACCTCGGCGGGAAGACCGTCGCCTCCGCGTCGTGGCTCGCGCTCCGGAAGTCGTTCAAGGGCGACAAGTCGGCGCAGGCGACCGAGGTCGGCAAGCTGCTCGCGTCGAAGGCGAAGAGCGCCGGCGTCGAGACGTGCGTGTTCGACCGCGGCGGCTACCTCTACCACGGACGTGTCAAGGCGCTGGCCGACGGGGCCCGCGAAGGAGGGCTCAGCTTCTGATGGCAGTCGATTTCTCCGAGACCCGCGAGCTGAAGGAGCGCGTGGTCGAGATCAACCGCGTCGCCAAGGTCGTCAAGGGCGGCCGGCGGTTCTCGTTCACGGCGCTCGTCGTCGTCGGCGACGAGGTCGACCGCGTCGGCGTCGGCTACGGCAAGGCGCGCGAGGTCCCGCTCGCGATCACGAAGGCGGTCGAGGACGCGAAGAAGAACATGTTCACGGTGCCGAAGCACGGCTCGACGATCACGCACGAGGTGCTCGGCCGGTTCGACGCGGCGCGCGTGCTGCTGCGCCCGGCCAGCGAGGGCACCGGCGTCATCGCCGGCGGCGGCGTCCGCGCGGTGCTCGAGCTCGGCGGCGTCCGCAACGTCCTCGCGAAGAGCCTCGGCACGACGAACCCGATCAACATGGCGAAGGCGACCGTCGTCGCGCTCCAGGGGCTCCGCCGCCCGGAGGACGTCGCGAAGATCCGCGGCAAGCAGATCTCCGAGGTGCTCCCGCTCTCCGAGCTCGCGCTCGCCGAGGCGCGGGCTGCTGCGGCCGCGCCGCCCGCCGCGCCGGCACCCGTCGTCGAGGAGCCGGTCGCCGAGGCGGAACCCGCGCCCGAGCCGGAGCCCGCGCCCGAGCCGGCCGCCGAGGAGGCGCCCGAGCCCGTCGCCGAAGCGCCTGTCGCCGAGGAGCCTGCCGCCGAGGCGCCGGCCGCCGAGGCCGCGCCCGCCGAGGCGCCGGCCGAGGAGAAGCCGAAGCGCCGCGGACTCCGCCGGAAGAAGACGGAGGAGTAGGACGTGGCGAAGGTCAAGATCACGCAGGTCCGCAGCCAGATCGGCCAGAGCGAGCGCCACCGCGGCACGCTGCGCGCGCTCGGACTCGGCCGGATCGGCCGCTCCGTCGAGCATGACGAGAGCCCGGTCCTCGCAGGCATGCTGCGGAAGGTCCGCCACCTCGTGAAGATCGAGAGCGCCTGATGGGCAAGACGATGAACCTGTCGAACCTCCAGCCCGCCCAGCAGCGGACCGACCGGAAGCGTGTCGGCCGCGGCCCGGGCTCGGGCAAGGGCAAGTTCTCCGGCCGCGGCATCAAGGGCCAGAAGTCCCGCGCGGGCTCGCACAAGATGCGCCCCGGATTCGAGGGCGGCCAGATGCCGATCTACATGCGGATCGGCAAGCTGCGCGGCTCGACGTCCGCGGACGCGATGCCGATCGGGCCGTTCCGCACCTCGACCGTGCCCGTCAACGTGCGCGACCTCTCCCGGTTCGAGGCGGGCGACGAGGTCACGCCGGAGACGCTCGTCGAGAAGCGGCTGATCAAGAACACGAAGACGGACGTCAAGCTGCTCGGCGTCGGCGAGATCTCGGTGAAGCTCACCGTCCGCGTCCACGCGATCTCGGCGACCGCGCGCGAGAAGATCGAGGCGGCCGGCGGCACCGTCGAGCTCCTGCGCGAGCCGAAGGTGAAGAAGGTCCGGCACAAGGCGAAGCATCCGACGTCGGCGCCCGAGGACGAGGCCGAGACCGCGGAGGAGACTCCCGCGGACGAGCCGGCCGAGGCCGAGGAGCCCGCAGCGGACTCCGAGGAATAGCGCGTGCTCTCCTGGCTCGCGAATGCATGGCGCGTCCCCGAGCTGCGGAAGCGCGTCCTCTTCACCGCCTTCGTCCTCGCCGTCTACCGGTTCGGCTCGTGGGTGCCCGCGCCGGGCATCGACCCGGCCGCGATCCAGAGCTACTTCAACGGCGCCGGCGGCTCGATCCTCACGCTGCTGAACCTGTTCTCGGGCTCGGCGCTCTCGCGCTTCTCGCTCTTCGCGCTCGGGATCATGCCGTACGTCACGGCGTCGATCATCCTCCAGCTCCTGACGGTCGTGATCCCGTCGCTCGAGCGGCTGCAGAAGGAGGGTGAGGCGGGCTACGCCAAGATCACGCAGTACACGCGCTACCTCACGGTGATCCTCGCGGCGGCGCAGTCGACCGGCTACGCGTTCCTCTTCAAGCGCCAGGGCGCGCTCCCGAACGTGAACGCCGGCAAGCTCGTGATCATCGTCGTCACGCTCACCGCCGGCTGCACGCTCCTGATGTGGATGGGCGAGATGATCACGAAGCGCGGCATCGGCAACGGCATCTCGCTCCTGATCTTCGCGTCGATCCTCGCGTACGCGCCCGCCGGCATCAGCGCGTGGCTCCACGGCGGGACGATGGAGCGGCTGTTCTTCCCGCTGATCGCGCTCGGGATCGTCGTCGCCGTCGTCTTCGTCCAGGAGGGCCAGCGGCGCATCCCGATCCAGTACGCGCGACGGCAGCTCGGGAACCGTACGACGGGCGGCGGCTCGACCTACATGCCGCTGCGCGTGAACATGGCCGGCGTGATCCCGGTCATCTTCGCCGCCGCGATCCTCGCGCTCCCGCCGACGCTCGCCGAGTTCGTGCCGTCCTGGTCGGGCCCGATCAACCGGCACTTCCTCCCGTCGAGCTGGCCGTACCTGCTCACCGAGGCGATCCTGATCATCGTCTTCACGTACTTCTACACCTCGGTCCAGTTCAACCCGGTCGACCAGGCCGACAACCTGCGCAAGCAGGGCGGCTACATCCCCGGCATCCGCCCGGGCCCGCCGACCGCCGCCTACCTCGACCGCGTCCTCCAGCGGCTGACGCTGCCCGGCTCGCTCTTCCTCGCGACGATCGCGGTCGCGCCGAGCGTGTTCATCAGCTACTTCGGCTTCTCGCAGGCGACGTCGCGCGCACTCGGCGGCACGTCCGTGCTCATCGTCGTCGGCGTCGCGCTCGACACGATGCGCCAGATGGAGTCGCAGATGATGATGCGCCATTACGAAGGATTCCTGCGCTGAACGTCCTCGTCCTTGGGCCGCAGGGGTCGGGAAAGGGGACGCAGGCGAAGAAGATGGCCGCGACCTACGGGATCCCGCACATCGCGACCGGCGACATGATCCGCGAGATGAAGGAGATCCCGAACGATCTCGGGCGGGAGCTCAGCGCGATCTACGACCAGGGCCTGCTCGTCGAGGACGAGCTGATGATCCGGCTGATCCGCGCGCGGCTCGACCGCGGCGACACGCTGCCGGGCTTCGTGCTCGACGGCTTCCCGCGCACGATGGTGCAGGCCGAGGCGCTCGACGTCCTGCTGGACGAGCTCGGCCGCGAGATCGACATCGTCTTCGAGTTCCAGGTCCCCGACCGGCAGCAGCTGCTCGACCGGCTGCTGAAGCGCGGCGCGGAGGAGAACCGTTCCGACGACACGCCGGAGGCGATCCAGACGCGGCTGCGCGAGTACGACGAGAAGACGGCGCCGCTCGTCGAGTACTACCGCTCGCGGCGCGGCAACGTCGTCGGCATCCACGCCGACCGGACGATCCCCGAGGTGTTCCACGAGATCCAGGAGTCGCTCGCGTCGGTGGAGGCGCGGGCGTGAACCGGTGATCATCCGCAAGTCCGCCCAGGAGATCGAGGGCATGGCGCGCGCCGGCGAGCTCGTCTACGAGACGCTGCAGCTCTGCGGCGAGGCGCTCGAGCCCGGCATCTCGATGCTCGAGCTCGACCGCATCGCCGAGGAGCACCTCCGCTCGAAGGGCGGCGTCCCGACGTCCAAGGGCTACAAGGGCTTCCCGGCCGCGCTCTGCATCTCGCCGAACTCGATGGTCGTCCACGGGATCCCGAACGCCTACGTCGCGCGCGAGGGCGACGTGATCTCCCTCGACCTCGGCGTCACGCTCGACGGGCTCGTCGCCGACAGCTGCGTCACCCTCGGCGTCGGCGAGATCTCCCCGGAGGCGCAGCGGCTCCTCGACGTCTGCCAGGACGCGCTCGCCGCCGGGATCGAGCAGGCCCAGCCCGGGAACCGGCTCTCGGACATCTCCCACGCGATCCAGGTGGTGGTGGAGGACGCCGGCTTCTCGGTCGTCCGCGCCCTCGTCGGCCACGGCGTCGGCCGCTCGTACCACGAGGACCCGCAGATCCCGAACTACGGCCCGCCGGGCCGCGGGCCGCTCCTCCAGGAGGGGATGACCCTCGCGATCGAGCCGATGATCACCGCCGGCGGCCCCGAGGTCTTCGTCCACGACGACGCGTGGTCGATCTCCTCGGTCGACGAGTCCCTGGCGGCCCATTTCGAGCACACCGTCGCGATCACCGCCGACGGCCCGCGCGTGCTCACGAAGCCGCTGGAAGTGTCGGCGGCGAAGCCGCCGGCACCCGGCCAAGAGACGGAGCCGCCTCCGGCGACTCCGGGGGCGGGAGCCGCTCTGCTACGATGATTTCCCGCCGCGCACCGGCTTTGCCGTGCGCGGGTCTCGCTGTGTAGAGGCAGAATCGCGAAAGGATCATGCCGACGAAGGAAGAGAAGATCGAGGTCGAAGGCGAGGTCGTCGAGGCCCTCCCGAGCACGATGTTTCGGGTTCAGCTCGACGGCGGCCACGCCGTTCTCGCGACCATCTCCGGGAAGATGCGCAAGCACTACATCCGCATCCTCCCGGGCGACAAGGTGAAGGTCGAGCTCAGCCCGTACGACCTGAACCGCGGTCGGATCACCTACCGGCACCGGTAACCACCATGAAAGTCCGCCCGTCCGTCAAGCCCATGTGCGAGCGCTGCCGCGTGATCAAGCGGCACGGCACGACCATGGTCATCTGCTCGAATCCCCGCCACAAGCAGAGGCAGGGCTAGCTCGTGGCGCGCATCGCCGGAGTCAACCTGCCGAACACGAAGCGGCTCGAGATCGGGCTCACGTACATCTACGGGATCGGCCAGCCGACGGCGCGCAAGGTCGCAGCCGAGCTCGGCCTCTCGCCCGACACGAAGATCAAGGACCTCACCGACGACGAGGTCACGAAGCTCCGCAACTACATCGACGCCAACCTCGAGGTCGAGGGCGACCTTCGCCGCGACCGCCAGCAGGCGATCAAGCGCCTGTCCGAGATCGGCGCCTACCGCGGCCTCCGCCACCGGCGCGGCCTGCCGGTGAACGGGCAGCGGACGAAGACCAACGCTCGGACCCGCAAGGGCCCGAAGAAGACCGTCGGGCGCGGAAAGAAGGCGAAGTAGCGTGGCACCTCCCCGTCGTCAGGCGACCAGAGGTCGCACGCGCCGCCGCGTCCGCAAGAACATCGCGATCGGCCAGGCGCACATCAAGACGAGCTTCAACAACACGATCGTCGCCCTCACGGACAAGGAGGGCAACGTGATCGCCTGGGAGTCCGCCGGCTCGGCCGGGTTCAAGGGCTCGCGCAAGTCGACGCCGTTCGCCGCGCAGGTCACCGCCGACGCGTGCGCCCGGAAGGGCATGGAGCACGGCCTGCAGAAGGTCGAGGTCTTCGTCAAGGGCCCGGGCTCCGGCCGCGAGACGGCGATCCGCTCGCTCCAGGCCGCCGGCCTCGAGATCCTGTCCGTGAAGGACGTGACGCCGCAGGCGCACAACGGCGTCCGCCCGCGCAAGAGGCGGAGGGTCTAGCGTGGCCCGCGACCTCGGACCGAAGTGCCGCGTCTGCCGGCGCGAGGGCATGAAGCTCTTCCTCAAGGGCGAGCGCTGCCTGACGGAGAAGTGCGCGATCGAGCGCCGCTCGTATCCGCCGGGCGAGCACGGCCGCGGCCGCATCAAGCAGAGCGAGTACCTGACGCAGCTGCGCGAGAAGCAGAAGGCGCGCCGCTTCTACGGTCTGCTCGAGAAGCAGTTCCGCACGTATTACGAGAAGGCGGCGAAGCGCTCCGGCGTCACCGGCGAGGAGCTGCTGCGGATGCTCGAGACGCGGCTCGACAACGTCGTCTACCGCCTCGGCTTCGCGGCGTCGCGCGCACAGGCGCGCCAGCTCGTCCGCCACGGCCACTTCCACGTGAACGGGCGGCGGGT